>Ga0268386_10000983_pt1 | contig 19102 bp, 16 predicted proteins | sample RVTome_15_FD_200260 | JGI IMG/M metagenome (GOLD analysis project Ga0268386, IMG submission 200260) | Soil microbial communities from uranium-contaminated site in the Upper Colorado River Basin, Wyoming, United States - RVT150D86... ...
GATGCCCCTGTCGCGTCAGGTAGAGGACCTCGATGTGGCCGTCGCCCGTGACGTCGGCCGCCTGCACGCCCGGCCCGTGGTGGCCCGGGAGGCCGTTCTCCTCGGCGCGCTCGGTGACCTGCACGTCTACGGCCCTCGTCCACAGCACGCGGCCGTCGGAACCAACGGCGACGACGGTGCCCGGGCGCGTGACGACGAAGTCGGCGCGTCCATCGCCATCCAAGTCCTGTGCGATGAGGCCGCCCCGAAGGTCGGGGGTCGGATCCACCGGCAGCGCGAACTCGACGCCCGGAATGATCAGCTCCACGGGTCCGGCGAGGGCGGACGGTGCGCTCGTCGCCAGCGCAACGAGGGCTGCGGTGTATCGGAAACCCGCGAACATTACCGGGTGCCCGCCAGATGATGGGCTGTGCGCAGCGCGAGCGCTGCGATCGTCAGCGTGGGGGGAGAGCAGCCGGACGTGGAGAACAGGCTCCCGCCCGCCACATAAAGATTGTCGATGGCCGTGCTCACGAGGCGGACTCCGCGGTCACTCGAGCCGTCTCGGAGCACAGTCGGTCGATGACACGATCGCGTCCACCCGCTCCGTCACGGCGAAGCGCGCTTCCCATCCGGGGAATCTCGGTCGAGCTCGCGCACGCGGTACAGGCGCCGGCTGCCGGCGCCGAAATGCACGATGATCTCGCCGACGAGGCCGATCGCGATCGCCTGGACGCCAAGCATGAACAATAGTACGCCCAGGAGCAGGAGCGGACGATCCGCGATGCCCTGGCCCATCAGCCGCTGGACGAACAGGATGATCAGGATGATTCCCCCGGCGCCGCCGAAGGCACTGCCCACCATCCCGAAGAACCTGAGCGGCTTTTGCGTGAAGCGGGCCAGGAAAAATACCCCGAGTAAGTCCAGAAGCCGCCGGTAATACACGCCCGGCGCATAAAGCCGACGGCCCTGATCCGCCTCGTGCTGCGGGACGACGACTTCCTCGACCCGGTAGCCTTCGGATCGGGCGAGGATCGGCAAAAAGCGGAAAAAATCGCCGTACAGCGCGATCTCCTTCGGAAGCTGGGCACGAAAGGCCCTCACACCGGAGGCGATGTCGCGGAACCCATCCTTGACTCCCAGGTTCAGGAGCGCATGGAAGGCCTTGTTCTGGACGCGGTTCAACCACGCGTCGCCGCTGCGGGAGCGACAGCCGGTGGCCATGTCCACTTCGCCGCTGAGCAGCCGCTCAACGAGCATGGCGATTGCCTCCGGGCGAACGCGATAGTAGGGCGGCAGCGTCAGCAGGATATCGCCCCTGGCATGCGCGGCGGCCGCCATCAGCATGCCGGATTCGCTGGCTCGCGGCCCCACTTCGAGAACTCGAATTGGCGCTCCTTCCACGATCAGCGGCCTGAGCGGCGCTGTCATGCCCAGCCCCCAAGGGCTCACCACATAAATGAACTCGAACGGCATGCCCAGCTGCTCGACCGCTGGCGCGAACTGACGGTAGAGCTCATCCAGCGGCTCCGGCCGTTCCGACACCGTCACGATGACGGACAGCGAATCGGAGGATTGCGGTGACGCAACGGACACCGGGGAGGAGGGCCGGGCCATGCTCTCTGCAGGCGTCATGGGATGAATTCCCGCGCCAGGACGGTGTGACCCCGCACTTGGGTCTGGTAATCCTGAACCACGAACTCCGCGATCAGGCCGGTCATGAGCAGGAACACGGACAGGGCGAACCAGATCAGCGCAACACCGGTGAATACGACGGACGGCGAGTACGTCGGATCAGTGAGCATGGGCACGACGGCGAGAATGGCGAGGCAGGCACCGATCGCCAGCGCAGCCAGGGCGCCGCCGCCCAGCGCGAGCATCGGCCGGAGCCGAAACGAGCGCAGCAACTTGATGGTCATCAGGTCGGCCAGCACCTTGACGACGCGCGTAATGCCGTATTTCGACTGGCCGAGGCGGCGCGGGTGATGCCGGACCGGAATTTCCGTGATGCGCGCGCTCGTGGTCCCCGCCGCCAGCGCCGGAATGAACCGATGCATGTCGGAATAGAGTCGCACGCGCTCCAGGAGGTCCCGCCGGTAGGCCTTCAGCGAACAGCCGTTGTCGCGCACCGGAACGCCCGTTGCGAGACGAATCAGCCGATTGGCAACCCACGACGGCGCGCGCCGGCTCAGAAGTGCGTCCTTACGGTCCATGCGATACCCGGCCACGAGGTCGTATTCCCCCTCTTCCAGAGTGGCCACCAGCAGCGGGATATCGCGCGGGTCGTTCTGCATGTCGCCGTCCATCGTGACCACGATGTCTCCCGCGGCGACATCGAAGCCCGCCTGCATTGCCGTGGACTGCCCGTAATTCCGCGCCAGCATCACCGACCTGATCCGCGGATCCTGCTCAACGGCACGGCGAATCTCGGCCGGCGTGGCATCCGTGCTGCCGTCATCGACGAGAATCAGCTCCCAGGAGTCGTCCTGAGGGAGAGCGTCGCGCACGGCGCCGACGAGCAGCGGGACGTTGCCGTCCTCGTTCAGCAGCGGGACGACGATGGAAAGCCGCGACACCTTCTGGCCGTCGCGTTTCCCATGGCTTCCCGAACCCGGCTGTGGAGTCTCCAATGAATTCTCCCTGTGGAGTCGGTCGTCATCATTGCATGGCCGCAACGCTGGAAGCGATTGGCTCGCCGTGACGACCCCCCACGCTTGCGAGTATTGCCGTGGGCGCCCACGCCCGCAAGACGATTCCGGATCGGCCGCCAGCCTCCCTGACGGTAGTGTGACGCGGGTCACAGGGCTGCCGGGCCGAAATGAGGCGCGGTGGCGCCTGTGGCAGAATCAGGGACCACGGGCAGCAGGAGTCGGGAATGTTGGGGGCGGCCATTGCCGCAGCGCCAGTGGCGCCCCTCGCCATGCTCGGCGCGCCCGGAGCCGCGGGGGTCGAACCGGACCTGTCGTGTCCGACGACAACGGCGGCAGAATCTATCGGATTTCATGGCACGGGAGCGACTGACGTTGGCCGACAACCGCATCAAGCGATTCGCGGGCGCCGTATGGCGCGTCCTGGATGGTCTGCGCCGGGTGCTGCACCTCGGCCTCATGCTGCTCCTGCTGCTCCTGGTACTGGCGATCCTTGCGGTGCAGCCCACGCCCGTGCCGGACGTGGCCGTGCTCGTCGTGAAGCCGGAAGGCGAGCTGGTGGAACAGCTGGCTGGCGATGCCTTCGACCGTGCGCTGGCCGAGTCCCGCGGGGACACCCGCGCGCAGACGCTCGTGAAGCAGGTCGTCGACGCCATCGATCAGGCAGCAGGCGACGAGCGGATCAGGGCGCTGTATCTCGAGCTGGACCAGCTACGTGGCGGCAGCCTGGACAAGCTGGAGGCAATCGGCGAGGCGTTGCACCGCTTCCGTGCGGCCGGCAAGCCGATCATCGCGGCAGCGGGCGCTTACGACCAGACGCAGTACTACCTCGCCTCTCTGGCGGACGAGCTGTACATCCACCCGCTGGGCGGTGTGCTCCTGGAAGGCTTCGGTTACTTCCGGCCCTACTTCAAGTCGGCGCTCGAGAAGCTGTCGGTCGACTGGTACGTATTCCGCTCCGGCGAGCACAAGACCTACGGTGACAGCTTCATCCGCAACAACATGTCGGACGCGGAGAAGGAAGACCTGCGCCCCGTGCTGGACGGGCTGTGGGGCCGCTACCGGCGCGACGTAGCCGGTGCGCGCGAACTGCAGGAGAGCGCCGTGGATCGTTACGTCGAGCAATTCCTCGCGCGGTTGAAGGCCGCCGACGGCGACCTCGCGGAGGTGGCGCTCGAGGCCGGACTCGTGGACGGACTATGGACCTTCGACCAGGTGGAGAATCGCCTGGCGGAGCTCGCGACACGCGATCCCGTGACCGGCAGCTTTGCCGGCGTGGAGTTCCGCGATTACCTGGCCGCGCGCGACGCGGTGGAATCCGTGGGAGCCGGACCGACGATCGGCGTCATCGTTGCCAGCGGCACCATCCTGCCGGGCGATCGTCCGCCGGGATCGGTCGGCGACGAGACGTTCGCGGAGATGCTCCGGGAAGTTCGTCAGGACCCCGGGATCCGCGCGCTCGTGCTGCGCGTGGACAGCGGCGGCGGCAGCCAGTTTGCCTCGGAAATCATCATGCGCGAGGTGGAGCTCGTGCGGCAGGCCGGCAAGCCGGTCCTCGTCTCCATGGGGGGCGTGGCGGCCTCGGGCGGCTACGTGATCGCGCTGCCGGCGGACGAGATCTGGGCGCATCCCTCGACGGTCACCGGATCGATCGGGGTGATTGCCAGCCTGCCGAACTTCGACCGGGCGCTCGAGCGCGTCGGCGTCAACGTAGACGGCATCGGGACACACCGCTACAGCGGCGACTTCCGCCTCGACCGGCCGCTCAGCGTCGAAGCGCGCCAGGTCATGGAACTCGCGGTCGAGGGTGCCTACGACCGGTTCGTTGGCCAGGTCGCCCGGGCCCGCGGCCTGGACGTGGCGGCCGTACGGCGGGTGGCGGGCGGGCGCATCTGGCTCGGCGAGACGGCGCAGCGCATCGGGCTCGTCGACCGGCTGGGCACGCTGCAGGAGACGATCGAGGCGGCGGCATCGCGCGCGGGGCTCGGCGAGCGATACGAAGTGCGCGTGATCGAGCAGACGCTGGACTTCAGCGAAATGCTCATGGTCCGCCTGTTTGCGACCCTCGTCCGGGCCGGTTTCGATCCCGCTCCGATCGACTGGCTCGCGTCGCTGCCGGCACCGGTGCAGGGGCTTGCCGCCGAGCTCGAGCGGATGGTCGGTTTTTCCGACCCGCTCGGGTTGTATTACCACTGCCTGTGCGGCAGGCCCTGACGCGGCCGGCGCGTCCGCCTCACTCGAGGAGACGGAGCTGCCTCGTTGCGCACCTCGGCCGCGGGTTTCCGAGCGGTAGAGAGCCCCGTGGGCCGTAGGCCGTTGCAGCGAAGCGGAAACCCGGCAATGCGCGTCGGGGAGAGGAATCCCGGCGCCGGGATTTCATCCCGCGTCCTGCGAGAGCGTCCTGCCGGTGCGGGGCTGGTTCCTGCGTCGTCGCGCCGCTACTGCCAGTCGAGGATGACTTTGCCGGACTGGCCGCTGCCCATCGTGCGGAAGCCCTCGAGGTAGTCGTCGGCGGTGAAGTGGTGCGTGATGATGGGGCTGACGTCGAGCCCGCTCTGCAGCATGCTGGCCATCTTGTACCAGGTCTCGAACATCTCGCGGCCATAGATGCCCTTGATGATGAGCCCCTTGAAGATGACCTGGTTCCAGTCGATCGCCGTGTCGGCAGGCGGGATGCCGAGCAGTGCGACGCTGCCGCCGTGGTGCATGGTGCGCAGCATGTCGCGGAAGGCCTGCGGATTGCCGGACATCTCGAGGCCGACGTCGAAGCCTTCCTGCATCTCCAGCTCCTGCATCACGCCGTCCAGGCTCTCCCGCGCAACGTTGACCGTGCGCGTCGCGCCCATCTTTGCCGCCAGCTCCAGGCGGTAATCGTTGACGTCGGTGATGACGACGTGACGCGCCCCGACATGCCGCGCGATGGCGGTGGCCATGATGCCGATGGGCCCGGCGCCGGTGATGAGCACGTCCTCCGCGACGAGGTCGAACGACAGCGCGGTGTGGACGGCGTTGCCCAGCGGATCGAGGATTGCTGCGACGTCGTCGGTTATGACTGCGGGCAGCTTGAAGACGTTGCTGGCGGGTATGCAGAGATACTCGGCAAAGCAGCCTTGCCGGTTCACTCCCACGCCGACGGTATTGCGACACAGGTGTCGCCGGCCCGCGCGGCAGTTGCGGCAGTGGCCGCAGGTGATATGGCCCTCGCCCGAGACGCGGTCGCCCACGGCAATGCCCTGCACCTCGCTGCCCACCGCCTCGACCACGCCGACGAACTCGTGGCCGACGGCCATGGGCACGGGAATGGTCTTCGCCGCCCATTCATCCCAGTTGTAGATGTGCATGTCGGTGCCGCAGATGGCGGTCTTGCTCACCCGGATCAGCACGTCGTTGTGGCCGGGCTCGGGACGGCGGATGTCCTGCATCCAGATCCCCGGCTCGGGCTTGGCCTTGACCAGCGCGCGCATGACGGCTCCTCAGTGCTGAATGACGCCGAGCTCGCGGCCGACCTCGGCGAAGGCCGCGACGGCCTTCTCCAGGTGGGTGCGCTCGTGGCCGGCGGACATCTGGGTCCGGATCCGGGCCTTGCCGTGCGGCACGACGGGGTATGAGAAGCCGATGACGTAGACGCCGCGCTCCAGGAGCCGGTCCGCCATCGCGGAAGCCACCCTGGCGTCACCCAGCATTACCGGGATGATCGGGTGCTCGCCGGGCAGGAGGCGGAAGCCGAGCGACGTCATCTGCTCGCGGAAATAGCGCGTGTTGTCCCACAGCCTGTCGCGCAGCGCATCGCCGTTCTCCAGCAGATCGAGCACGCGCAGGCTAGTGGCGGCGATGACCGGTGCCAGGGTGTTCGAGAACAGGTACGGACGCGAACGTTGCCGGAGCCATTCGACGATGGGCCGCCGCGCGGCGGTGTAGCCCCCCGAGGCGCCACCCAGCGCCTTGCCCAAAGTGCCGGTGAGGATGTCCACGCGGCCCATGACGCCGCGGAACTCGTGCGTGCCACGGCCGGTGGCGCCGAGGAAACCGGTGGCGTGTGCGTCGTCGATCATCACCAGCGCGTCGTGGCGATGGGCGAGGTCGCAGATTGCCTGCAGGTTGGCGATCGTGCCGTCCATTGAGAACACGCCGTCCGTCGCAATCAGGCGCACGCGCGCGTCCTTCGCCTCCCGCAGCTTCGCCTCCAGGTCGACCATGTCGTCGTGGCGGTAGCGGAAGCGCCGCGCCTTGCTGAGTCGCACGCCGTCGATGATCGACGCATGGTTCAGCTCGTCGCTGATGATCGCGTCCTCTTCGCCGAGCAGCGTTTCGAACAGTCCGCCGTTTGCGTCGAAGCAGGATGGATAAAGGATCGTATCCTCGGTGCCCAGAAAGGCGCTGATGCGCGCCTCCAGTTCCTTGTGCTCGCTCTGCGTGCCGCAGATGAAGCGCACGGAAGCCATGCCGTAGCCGTAGCGTTCGAGCGCCTCGTGGGCGGCAGCGATGAGCTCAGGATGATTCGCGAGGCCCAGGTAGTTGTTGGCGCAGAGGTTGATCACCTCCTTGCCGTCGCGGATCGAGATGGCGGCCTTCTGCGGCGATGTGATGACCCGCTCGGCCTTGTAGAGTCCCTGCTCGCGCAGCGCTTCGATGTCACTGTCGAGTCGGTCGAGAAACGCCTGGTTCATGGACCACCTCTGCCGGCACAAGGGCGCGATTATAGCAACGGCCCGGCCGGCAGCTTTGCGGCCGGTATCGGCGCTGTGCCGATCCCTCTGCGGGAACGCGACTGTGGGCGAAACAGCAGGTGCCCGAGGTTCGCGGCGTCGTTGCGCCGGGGCCCGTGGCGGCGGGGTGTCGGCGCGCCGGCACGCTAGACTGTCTCCATGTCGGAGGCAGGAGTGCGGCTGGACCGGTGGCTCTGGGCGGCGCGGTTCTTCAAGACCCGCGGCATGGCCCAGGCGGCCGTGGCCGGCGGCCACGTTCACGTGAATGGCCAGCGGGCGAAGCCGGCCTACGCGGTCCGTCCGGGAGACGAAATGGCCATTACGCGGGGCGAGGATCGCATCGAGGTGCGGGTCGTGGGGCTCGCGGACCGGCGCGGCCCCGCGAAGGAGGCGCAGGCGCTGTACGAGGAGACCGAAGCCAGCCGCGCGGCACGTGAGCAGAGGCGGCTGCATCGGGCGGCGGTTCGCTCCGCCGCCCCCGCACACCGGCCGGACAAGCGTGACCGGCGCCGCCTCATCCGCTTCGGGCGCGGGGACGGCTCCTGATGCCGCGCCCGGTCACACCGGTCGTCGCCGCGGACGTCATCATCGAGCTGGAAGATCGCAACGAGCGGCCGATCGTCCTCATCCGGCGCGCCAACCCGCCGACCGGCTGGGCCATTCCCGGCGGATTCGTGGACGTGGGGGAGACGGTCGAAGCCGCGGCGTTGCGCGAGGCGGAGGAGGAGACCGGGCTGGTCGTGCACGACCTGGAGCTGTTCGGCGTGTATTCCGACCCGCGCCGCGACCCGCGCGGCCACACCGTCAGCATCATCTACGTCGCGCGGGCCAGCGGCCGGCCGGAGGCGCGCTCCGACGCAGCGGAAATCGGCCTGTTTACGCCCGGCAACTGGCCGCAGCTGGCCTTCGATCACGCGCAGATCCTGGCCGACTGGACGGCCCGCTACCGGTCGGATAAGAGCCGCGCCGGACCGCCTGCGACGGCCCATGACCGGGAAGGGGCCGACCCCTTATAATTCGAGACCTTGCCCGGCCGCCCTGCCCGCCACTCCCGGCGGCGATTCGGCGGCACGATTCCCGACTACCCGGAGGTTGCTGCATTGGATGCCATCAAACGCGCGCCGGCGACGGAGCCGGTTCCGGCGCCTGGCTTCATCTACCCGGACGGCACGCCGCCGGAGTCTGCTGTCGCCGAGGCAGTGAATCCGCGCTACCTGGCGGACGAGACGGCGCTCGTGCGGGAACTCGCCGACATTGCGCGGCTCGGGGCCGATGCGCAGGCGCGCGTCCGGGAACGGGCGGTCGCGCTCGTGAAGGCCGTCCGCGCCAATCGCACGCGCGTCAGCGGACTGGATGCCTTCCTGCAGCAGTACGATCTCTCCAGCCAGGAGGGCGTCATCCTCATGTGCCTGGCCGAGGCGCTGCTGCGCGTGCCGGACGCGCACACGGCCGACCGGCTCATTGCCGACAAGCTCGGCTCGGCGAACTGGCGCGAGCACATCGGCAGCAGCGACTCGATGTTCGTGAATGCATCGACGTGGGGACTGATGCTGACGGGCCGCATCATCAGGCCGGATCGTGAGGCGGTCGAGGAGCCGTCGCGCTTCATGCAGCGCCTCGTCTCGCGGCTCGGCGAGCCCGTCGTGCGGGGCGCCATGCGCCAGGCGATGCGGATCATGGGGCACCAGTTCGTGATGGGCCGCACGATCGGGGACGCACTGAAGCGCGCCACGGGCGGCGACGGCGTCGCCTATCGCTATTCCTTCGACATGCTTGGCGAGGCAGCTCTGACGGCGGCGGACAGCCGCCGTTATCTCGAGGCCTATCACTCCGGGATCCGCGCGCTGGTCGCGGCCGACGAGCGACCGGAGTCGATTTTCGCTGCGAACAGCATTTCGGTGAAGCTGTCCGCGCTGTTTCCGCGCTACGAGTACGCGCAGCGCGAGCGGGTCCTCGACGAGCTCGCCCCACGCGTGGTCGAGTTGGCGATTGCCGCGCGCAAGGGCGGCGTCGGACTGACGGTGGATGCGGAGGAGGCCGATCGCCTGCAGATCTCCGTCGAGCTGTTCGAGCGCGTATTTCGCGACGCTGCATTGTCCGGCTGGGACGGCTTCGGCCTGGCGGTGCAGGCCTACCTGAAGCGCGGCCTGGATACCTGCCGCTGGGTGATCGGGCTTGCCCGCGCGTCGGGCCGCTGCATACCGGTGCGGCTCGTGAAGGGCGCCTACTGGGACGCCGAGGTGAAGCGCGCCCAGGAGAACGGGCTTGCCAGCTACCCCGTGTTCACGCGCAAGGTGAACTCCGACGTGTCGTTCCTCGCCTGCGCGCGCGAGCTGCTCGCGGCCCGCGGCCACGTCTATCCGCAGTTCGCCACGCACAACGCGCAAACGCTGGCCAGCGTGGCCGAGATGGCCGGCGACGGAGGGAGATACGAATTTCAACGCCTGCACGGCATGGGCGAGGAGCTGTACGCCGAAGTGGCGCCGAAGGACAAGCTGGGCGTGCCCTGTCGCGTGTATGCGCCGGTCGGGCAGCACGAGGATCTGCTGCCGTATCTCGTGCGGCGGCTGCTGGAAAACGGCTCCAACACGTCTTTCGTCAACCGCATCGTGGACGAGGAGGCGCCGCTCGATGCCATCGTCGCGGATCCCGTTGCACTCGTCGCGAGCCTGGAGCAGATACCGCACCCGCGCATCCCGCTGCCGCGCGACCTGTACGGCGACACTCGCCGCAACTCGAACGGCGTGAATCTGGCGGATCCGGCCGAGCTCGGGCCGCTGGCGCAGGCAATGGGCGGCTCGCTCGGCCGCCCGCGCGCCGCCGGGCCGCTCGTCGGCGGCGAGCGGATCTCGGGCGACACGCATGCGTCGGTGGATCCCGCCGACAACCGGCGCGTCGTCGGCCAGGTGGACTGGGCCACGGGCGAGGTCGCCCGCCGCGCTCTCGAGCAGGCAGCCGATGCTCAGCGGCGCTGGGATCTGCTGGGAGCGGACCCTCGTGCGGCAATCCTCGACAGGGCTGCCGACCTCATGGAGCAGCGGCGGGGCGAGCTGCTGGCGCTGTGCGTGCGGGAGGCCGGCAAGACGGTGCCGGATTCGGTCTCGGAGGTGCGCGAGGCGGTCGACTTCCTCCGCTACTACGCGGCCCGGGCACGGCGGGATCTGGCGGTTCCGGAGCGCATGCCCGGGCCCACCGGCGAAAGTAACGATCTGTCGCTCCACGGGCGCGGCGTGTTCCTGTGCATCAGCCCGTGGAACTTCCCGCTGGCCATCTTCACCGGGCAGATCGCGGCGGCGCTCGTCACCGGCAATGCGGTGCTGGCGAAGCCGGCCGAGCCCACGCCACTGGTGGCGGCAGCCGCCGTGCAGTGCCTCCTGGACGCCGGCGTGCCGGGTGGCGTGCTGCATTTCCTGCCGGGACGGGGCTCCGAGCTCGGCGAGGCGCTGCTCACCGACGCGCGCATCGCGGGGGTGGCCTTTACCGGGTCGACCGAGACGGCGTGGGTCATCAATCGAAAGCTCGCGAGCCGCGACAGCACGATCGCCACGCTGATCGCGGAAACCGGCGGCCAGAACGCCATGCTGGTGGACAGCTCCGCGCTGCCCGAACAGGTAGTGCTGGACACGGTGAAGTCCGCGTTCAACAGCGCCGGCCAGCGCTGCTCGGCGCTGCGCGTGCTGTTCTTGCAGGACGAGATCGCGGACCGCACGCTGAGGCTGCTCACCGGGTTCATGGCGGAACTTTCGCTGGGCGACCCCGGGCTGCTGTCGACCGACGTCGGCCCGGTCATCGACCGTGGCTCGCGGGATGTGCTGGAGGCGCACGCGGCGCGCATGGAGAAGGAAGGGCGCGTCGTTGCCCGCTGCAATCTGCCGCGAGCCGCGGAGCAGGGCACCTGGTTCGCGCCGATGGCGGTCGAGATCGACTCCATCCGGCGCCTCGAGCGCGAGGTCTTCGGGCCGATCCTGCACGTGGTCCGTTACCGCGCGCGGGATCTCGACGAGGTGCTGGCCGACATCAACGCGACCGGCTACGGGCTGACGCTCGGGGTGCACAGCCGAATCGACGGCCGGGCGCGCGAGGTATTCCGCAAGGTGCGCGTGGGCAATGTCTATGTGAACCGCAACATGGTGGGTGCGGTCGTGGGCGTGCAGCCATTCGGTGGCTGCGGCCTGTCCGGCACCGGGCCGAAGGCCGGCGGTCCCGGCTATCTGCCGCGCTTCTGCAACGAGCGCACGCTCACCATCAACACCGCCGCCGTCGGGGGGAACGCCAGCCTGCTGACGCTGTCAGACGGCTGACCGCCATGGCGATCAGCATCTTCGACATCATCAAGATCGGCGTCGGTCCGTCGAGCTCCCATACGATGGGCCCGATGCTCGCCGCGCGCCAGTTCCTGCTGAACGCGCGCGAGGCGGGCGTTTTCGATGCCATCGAGCGCGTCGGCGCCCAGCTCTACGGTTCGCTGGCGCTGACCGGCAAGGGTCACTGCACGGACCGGGCGGTGCTGCTCGGGTTCGAGGGCGAGACGCCGCGCTCGCTCGAGCCGGAAACGGTGGAGGCACGTCTCGCGCGTATCCGCGGCGAGGGCCGACTGAGGCTGCTCGGCGAGCGCGAGATTCCCTACGACGAAGCGCTGGACCTGTTGTTCCACAAGGACCAGATCCTGCCGCGCCACCCCAATGGAATGCGGTTCACGGCGCTCGACGGTGGCGGCGAGGTGCTGCTGCGCGAGCAGTTCTATTCCCTGGGCGGCGGCTTCATCGCGCGGGGCGAGGAAAGCGGGAGCGCTGCGACCAGCGACGTCGAGGTGCCGTACCCGTTCGAGAGCGCGGACGAGCTGCTCGCGCAGTGCAAGCGCCATGACCTGAAGATCCACGAGCTGATGCTGGCCAACGAGGGCGCCTGGCGCGAGCCGGCGGAAACCCGCGCCCTGCTGCTCGAGCTCTGGCAGGTCATGAAGGAATGCGTCCGGCAGGGCTTCCAGACCGACGGCATCCTGCCGGGCGTGCTGAAGGTGCCGCGGCGCGCCCCGAAGCTGTACCGCGAGCTGTGCGGCGAGGGCGAAGCCGGCGACTTCATGGACTGGGTGAACGCGTATGCGCTGGCGGTGAACGAGGAAAACGCAGCCGGCGGGCGCATCGTGACGGCGCCGACGAACGGCGCCGCCGGCATCATTCCCGCGGTGCTGCACTATTACCGGCGCTTCGTGTCCGGTTCCAGCGAGGATGGAATCGTGCGCTTCCTGTTGACGGCCGGCGCGATCGGCATCCTCTACAAGAAGAACGCCTCGATCTCCGGCGCGGAGATGGGCTGCCAGGGTGAGGTGGGCGTCGCCTGCTCGATGGCCGCGGGCGGGCTGGCGGCGGCCATGGGCGGCAGTAACGCGCAGGTCGAGAATGCGGCGGAGATCGGGATGGAGCACAACCTCGGTCTCACCTGCGATCCGGTGGCCGGCCTTGTGCAGATTCCTTGCATCGAGCGCAACGCCATGGGTGCGGTGAAGGCGGTGAATGCGTCGCGTATGGCGATGCGTGGTGACGGCAGCCACAAGGTGAGCCTGGATCAGGTCATCGCCACGATGCGCCAGACAGGCATGGACATGTCGACCGTCTACAAAGAAACCTCGCGCGGGGGCCTCGCCGTCAACGTCCCCGAATGCTGAAGCCGCGGGTCCGCTTGCGCCACGCGCCGGCTGCGCTATCGTGGCTGCAGCCGGGGCGACCGGGACGAGGGGCGTGGTGGCAACGCGACGACAGACGGCCCGGGAAGAAATCGCGAACAGCGTGAGCCACGGCTTGGGTCTGGTCGGCGCCGTGGTCGGCACCCCCATCCTGCTCGCGGAAGTCGCCCGGCAGGGGAGCGCGCTGAACGTCGTCGGCGCCGCCGTGTTCGCAGTCACGGTCTTGCTGGCCTACCTCGCATCCACGCTCTACCACGCCGTGCCGTGGGCGCGCCCCAAGCGGGTGCTGCGCGCTCTGGACCATGGCTCGATCTTTCTGCTCATCGCCGGCACGTACACGCCGTTCACGCTGGGCGTGCTGCGGGGCGGCTGGGGCTGGTCGCTGCTGGGCACGATCTGGACGCTGGCACTCGCGGGCGTGGTGTTGAAGGCTACCGGCGGCGTCCGCTTTCGCAAGCTGTCAATCGGGTTCTACCTGGGAATGGGGTGGCTGGTGGTCGTGGCCATCAAGCCGCTCGCCGCGGCAATGCCCGTGGAGGGCCTGGTCTGGCTGGTGGCCGGCGGCCTCGCCTATACGGCCGGCGTGGCTTTCTATGCGCTCGACCGGGTGCCCTACTGCCATTTCGTCTGGCACCTGTTCGTGCTGACGGGCACGGTCTGCCATTTCTTTGCCGTGCTCTGGTACGCGCACTGACGCGCGCCAGGTCGGCATCTCGTACCCGCGCCCCGTCTGCCAGACGCACCGCGCCGCCGATCCAGCCGCCGGGCGGCGAGGTCTACTCTGCGTCGGCCGGCTCGGGTATCCCGCCGGCGGCATTGGGCCGAAACTGCGCCGGGTCGAGCTGATGGCGCTTGAGCAGCTTGTAGAAGCGGCTGCGCTCCCGGCCGGCGATGCGCGCCGCCCGGCTGACATTGCCCTCGGTCGCCTCCAGCAGGCGCACCAGATACTCCCGCTCGAACCGTTCGCGCTCGTCGTCCAGGGTGGCGAATCCGCTGCGCGGCTGGCGCAATGCTTCCTCGACGAGCGTCGCCGGCACGATGTTGGTGGTGGAGAGGGCAACCACCTGCTCGACGACGTTCTCGAGCTGGCGGACGTTGCCCGGCCACGGTGCGGTGACCATGACCTCCATCGCCTCCGGCGAGAAGCCCTTCACGCGCTGTTCCCGCCCCGCCTGCACGCGATGCAGGAAGTGGCTGACCAGCAGCGGGATGTCGCCGCGCCGTTCCGCGAGGTTCGGGATGCGCAGCGATACCACGTTGAGCCGGTAGTAGAGGTCCTCGCGGAAGCGGTTGGCGGCGACGGCTTCCTCGAGGTCGTGGTGGGTGGCGGAAATCACCCTGACGTCGAACGGCACGTCGCGGTCCGAGCCCACCGGCCGCACCTCGCGCTCCTGCAGCGCGCGCAGCAGCTTGGCCTGGAACGTCAGCGGCATGTCGCCGATCTCGTCCAGAAACAGCGTGCCGCCGCTTGCCTGCTGAAACAGGCCCGGCCGGTCCCGGGCGGCACCGGTAAACGCACCCTTGACGTGACCGAACAGCTCCGACTCCATGAGCGATTCGGGGATGGCCGTGGTATTGACCGCGACGAAGGGGCCCTCGGCGCGGTGGCTGACGCGGTGAATGGCGCGCGCCAGCAGCTCCTTGCCCGTACCGCTGGCGCCCTGGATCAGGATGCTGGCCTCGGACCGCGCTACGAGCCGCGCGCGGGCCAGCAGTCCTTCCATGTCGTGACTGCGGGTGATGATGTCTTCGCGCCACGCGGTGTCCCCCGTGTCCCCGGGCAGGACCTCGTGCGCGGCGCCGCTCAGGCGCAACGCGTTCCCCACGCAGTCGAGCAGCTCCTTGCTCTCGAACGGCTTCGTCAGATAGCAGAAAACTCCGCGCCGGATCGCCTCCACCGCATCGGGAATGGTGCCATGCGCAGTCAGCACGACGACTGGCAGGGACGGCTGCTGCTTGTGGATGGAGTCGAACAGCGCCATGCCGTCGATGCCGCCCATGCGCAGGTCCGTGATCACGAGCTGCGGTTGCCAGGTAGGTAACCTGGCCAGCGCCTCCTCGCCGCTCGCTACCGCCGCCACGTCGAAGCCGGCCGCCCGGAGCCGCACGCCCAGCAGGTGCAGTAGGTCGGGGTCGTCATCGACCAGGAGGATTCGCGGGTTGCTCCAGGTCGTCGGGCGGGACAGCGGTCGGGGTTTCGCGCTCATTCAGGCTTTTCTCGATCTCGGTCAGGCGTTCGAGCTGTTGTTCCAGCGTGCGTCGCCGCTCGGCTTCTGCGGCCACTTGCGACTCGAGGCGGTTCACCGCCGCGTCGTTCTGCGTCCGTTCCTCCAGTTGCCCGCGCAGCACGCCCACGATGCCTGCGAGCCAGGCTTCATCGGCCGTGGCGTCGAGCTCGTCGAGCAGCCGCAACGCGCGGGGCGTATCGCGCGCAGGCGGAACGGCGAGCCCGAGGGCGAGCGCCAGGCGGAGGGTCGCGGCCGAGTCGGCCTGCACCGCCCGCTCGCGCTCGAGCCGCGCCACGTCGCGTGCCTGCGCGTCGCCTTCGAGGCGACGGAACTCATCGGCGAACTGCAGGATCTCGGGCAGGGGACATGGTACACGCGGCGTGCATTCGGCGCTGCCGTCCGTCTGCCCGATCATGTCGGGCAGCGGCCGAGACGGCGCCTCCGGGCCCGTCTCGGGAGGGGCCGCGGAGCGTGGGAGATGCACGCAGGCGCCGAGCAGGCAGGCCGCCGCAGCGGCGAGGATGCGCGATCGACTCATGATGCCTCGGCCCTTTCGGCAATGAGCAGCCGGTCAGGTTCCGCGAACGGCAATTGCACCCTCATGACCGTCCCCCTCCCGCCCGGACCGGGCTCGTCCGCGACCTCGATCTGCCCACCGTGGGCGTGGACGTATTCGCGCGCAATGGCGAGCCCCAGGCCGGTGCCCTTCACGTGCCCTTCGTGCCGGGTGTGACCCTGGAAGAAGGGCTCGAAGACCCTGCCGCGTTCTGCGGCAGGAATGCCCGGGCCGCTGTCCGCGACCTCGATTTTCACCCAGTCGTCCTGCACGCCAACCGAAATCCGGATGCGGCCGTTGCGCGGCGTGAACTTGATGGCATTGGACAGCAGATTGTCCACGATCACACGCAGCTTGCCGGCATCGGCGCGCACGGTGACCGGCTCGCCGACTCGCTCCACCGCAATGCGTCGCGCGCGCAGGGCCACTGCCTGGTCGTTGACGACCTCCGCGATGATGTCGTTCGGATCCACCGGCTCCCGCACCGGCGGCGGCGCGGATCCGTGTGCAATGACGCTGAAGTTCAGCAGATCCTCGATGCGCTTTTGCAGCCGCACGCTGTTAGCGGACAGGATCCTGGCGATATCGGCCTGTGCCTCGTTCAGCCCGCCGACCACCTCGTCGCTGAGCAGCTGCGCTCCCTCCCGCACGGCCGTGAGCGGCGTTTTCAGCTCGTGCGAAACGTGGCGCAGGAACTGCGCCTTCTGCTCGTCGAGCTCCAGCAGCCGGACGCGCAGCCACTCGAGGCGCTGCCCCAGCTCCTCCAGGTCTTTTGGGCCCCGGATCTGTATGGGTTGATCGAACTGTCCGTCGCCGAGCCTGCGGATGGCGCGGTCCATTTGCCGCAGCGGCCGGACGATGAGCATGGTGCCGAGCGAAGCGAGCACCACCACCCCGGGGATCAGCGCCGTCGCCTGCCAGGAGAGGAGCCGCTGCGCGCGACTCGCCTGGATCCTCATCGCCGCGAGCTCCGCGCCGATCACATGGCTGAGGTCGCCCAGCACCGCGCGAGCCACGCGGGCGAGCTCCGGGAATTCCTCCACGGGGCCGAGCGTTTCGAGCTCCGCTGGCGAGCCGGGGCTGGTCGACTGCAGGGCCTCGTAGATGGTTGCCTCGCCGGCTTCCAGATCTGCAAGCTTCTGCCGCTGCCCGGGCGCGATGGGCGCCGCCCTCAGCGACACGAGGGAGGCCTGGAACTCGGCCCGCCGGGTCTCGTACAGCTCCAGCAACTCCGGATCCCCGAGCAGGCGGTACTGGCGCGCAAACCGCTCCATGGCGGTCAGCTGGTCCACGAGGGCGCGTCCGGTTTCGATGGTCTGCGTGGCGCCCATCACGGCACGGCTGCCCTGGGCCGCCAGCCGGTCGACCGCAATCGTGGCAGCCACGAGCCCTGCCGCGAGGGGAATGCCCACGAGCGCGAACGCCACCAGGGCGAGCTGCAGCACGGACGCAGGGCGGTAGAACTTCATGCAGGGACCGTCGCGCATGCCGGCCGGGGTCGGCTTCGCACCCGGCTCAGCTCAGCAGGGCTCAGCAGGCAGGATACGCGCCCGAGAAGCCGCCGGGGAGGGTATCGCGACGTCCGCGCAAACCGCTGCGGGGCGGTTTGGGATGTGTCACCAGGAGGGTGAAAAACCCACCCGAGGCCGGGCCGGGGTGTGATGGGGGCGTTCGTGCCCGGCGCCCGGGTGGTAAAGGGAGTGATCAGTCGAGTCGGACCCCGCAGGGCCCGGCAGGCCGGGCGCAAGGCCCGGCCTTCCTGAAGCAGTCGAAATTACGATTCGAACTCGTCGCGGCTCAACTCGCCGTCCTTGTTCGCGTCGAGGGTATCGAACTCCTCGGCGAGACCTGTCGCAGCCATGGCTTCATCGCGCGTCACGCGGTCATCCCCATTGGCGTCGATCTCGTCGAAGGCCGGACGTTCGTCACTCATCTCCGGGCTGGTCTGGCCGTACTCGTCCTTGTCGTCGCCGGCCATGACCGAGCCGGACGCCGCAGCCAGCGCGAGGGCCAGTGCGGGAAGTGCCAGCTTGTTGAAGTTCATAGGGAGCCTCCTCGTTGCCTGGGAACATCCGGCCGCAGCGCCTGCGCCCGCGGCCAGGGCAGACATGCTTCAAGACCCGTGCCAGCCACCGCGTCGCGGGCGCCCGCGCCGGAAAACTCGCCCTGTGGCCGCCACAGCAGCGGCACAGCGGTGTCCGCGGCCGTCGTTGCGTGGCCATCTGGCCACGGCCTGGGAGGCCAGAGGGGTTAATGTCCCGCCGCACGAGCCTTTGCGGTGTGTCGCCTTCAACACAAAGCGGGGAAGGCGGTCAGCCTGCGGCGGAGGTCCGCTTCTTCGGATAGTCCAGCCACACGAGCCCGGCCGCCGCCGGCTCGACCTCGGCCCAGCGCCCGGCGATGAAATCCACGCACAGCATCGCCGTCGTGGGCAGGTTGTCGATGCTGAGGTCGTCCAGGCGGTTGGCGAGATCCGTGAAGCCGGGGTTGTGACCGACGAGCATGACGTGACGCGGCGCGTCGCGCAGGTCGCGAAGGACGGCGAGTATCGTCGCGGCATCGGCGAGGTACAGGCGCGGCTCGGGGACGATACGATCCTCCCGGTGACCGATCTCTCGCGCGACGGCCCGCGCGGTCGCCAGCGCACGCAGCGCCGGGCTGGAAACGATCAGGCCGGGCGGATCGTTGCGAGCCGCCAGCCGGCGGCCCATCTCCGGCGCATCGCGCAGGCCGCGGGCGGCGAGCGGCCGCTCGGAGTCGGCGAGGCCGCGGTCGTCCCAGCTGGACTTGGCGTGGCGGAGCAGCGTCAGGCGCAGCATGTGCGGTTTACACGCTCACTCTGCGGGCAGCTCCACCTCGACCAGGCCGTCGCGCACCCGCACGGCGAACGTCCGCACGTCCTCGTAAGCCGGCGGCGTCAGGGCCTTGCCGGTGCGGATGCAGAAGCGGGCGCCGTGCCGCGGGCAGATGATCTGGTCCCCCTCGATCGGCCCCCCGGTGAGCTCTTCCCCGTCGTGGGTGCAAATGTCCTCGATTGCGTAATAACTACCCGCCACGTTGAACACGGCAACCAGCAGCTCGTCCGTCTCCGCGACGGCAAATCCGCCCGGCTTCAGCCGCTCCGATTCGATCACGCGGTGCCAGGTACCCATCAGTACAAGCCCGTCTGCAGGCGCGCCGCTTCGGACATCATCTCGCGGTTCCACGGCGGATCGAACGTCAGCTCCACCTGAGCCTGCCGGATGGTAGGGATCAGCTCCAGCTTCTCCCTCACGTCGAGCACGAGCACGTCGCCCATGCCG
>Ga0268386_10000984_pt1 | contig 19099 bp, 18 predicted proteins | sample RVTome_15_FD_200260 | JGI IMG/M metagenome (GOLD analysis project Ga0268386, IMG submission 200260) | Soil microbial communities from uranium-contaminated site in the Upper Colorado River Basin, Wyoming, United States - RVT150D86... ...
AGGACGCGCGCGCCGTCCTTCCGGACGAGCTCGGCCTCGATGAACGGCGACACGTCGATCCCCGCGCGCGCGTCGCTCAAACGGGCTCGCGCTTCCGTGGCTGCCTCCTCGGGCATCAGGGAGAAGATCGAGCGGCCCACCAGCTCGGCTTGCCCGTAGCCCGTGATCAGCTCGGCGCTGCGGTTTCCCAGTGCGATCCGGCCGTCCATCTCGAGCAGAAACACCGCGTCGGCGATGTTCTCGGTCACGAGGCGGTAGCGCTCCTCGGAGGCCAGGAGGGCCTGGGCGAGGTGCTGCTTCCGGAGCGCCTGGTCCACCGTGGCGAGCAGGTGCGTCATCTCGAACGGCTTCACGATGTAGGCGAACGCGAGGCCCTTGATCGCCTCGATGGCGGTCCCGAGGGAGGCGTGTCCGGTGATGAAGATGATCTCGGTCGTCGGCAGCACCCGCCGGATGCCGTGGAGCACGTCGATGCCCGACATGTCGGGCAGCTTCATGTCCACGATCGCCGCCTGGACCCGGCTCGCCGTCGCCATCGCGAGCCCGGTGCGAGCCTGGGTGGCGATGTGGACCGCGTGGCCCCGCTGCTCGAGCACGTCGCCGATCGTCTCGCACATGCCCCGGTCGTCATCGATGATGAGGATGCTGCCCTTGCTCATCGACTCTCCCCGGCGCAGGGGCTAGGCATGGGAGGCCTTCGCGAAATGCACCGCGAAGCGACTGCCCCGGCCGACCGTGCTGTCGACGATGATTCGACCGCCGTTGGCGTCGGCCAGGTCGCGGGCGAGCGCGAGTCCGAGCCCGATCCCCTTGGCCTTCGTGGTGAACAGGGGCTGGAAGATCCTCGCCAGATTCTCGGGGGGAATTCCCGCGCCGGTATCCTCCACGGCCGCGAACACGCCCTGCCGGTCTTCTCCCGTCGATACCGTCACCCGGCCTCCCTCCGGCATCGCCTGCACCGCGTTCAGCAGGAAGTTCAGCACGATCTGTCCGACCTGCTGGGGATCGATCAGGGCCGGCGGAATGGACTCGTCCAGCTGGAGCTGGATCGTCACCGCCTCGGGCAGGAGGAGCCGGTCCAGAGCCGTTTGCACGATCGTGCCCAGGCCGACCGCCTCGCGCTCCGGTGCCTTCGCCCGCGCGAAGTCGAGGAGCTCGGTCACGATCCGGTCGGCACTGGCGACCTCCCGATCGAGGATCCCGAGGTGCTTCCGGACCTTCTCGTCCGCGGGCAGCACCATGTTCAGGTAGTAGACGGCGTTCTTGATGACCCCGAGCGGGTTGCGCAGCTCGTGCCCGACCCCGCCCGCGAGCTGTCCGAGGGTGGCGAGCTTTTCCTTCCGCACCAGCTCTTCCTGGGCTTCGTGGAGCGCCTGGAAGGCGTAGGCGTTCTCGATGGCAATGGCGGCCTGGGAGGCGAGCATGAGCGCCACGCCCTCGTCCGCCTCGGAGAACTCCTCGGCGCCCTGCTTCTCGGTGACGTAGAGATTGCCGTAGGCCTTGTCCCGGACCACGATCGGCACGCCGAGGAACGAGCTCATCGCCGGATGATTGGGCGGGAATCCGGTGGAGTGCGGGTGCGAGGTGAGGGTCCGCATCCGGATCGGCCGGCGCTCCGCGATGAGCAGGCCCAGCACGCCCTTGCCGGTCGGCAGCGGCCCGATCGCCCGCTTGGTGGCCTCGTCGACCCCCGCGGTCAGGAACTGGCTGAGCCCGGTGCCCGACTCGTTGATCACGCCGAGCGCGGCGTAGCGCGCGTGCAGGACGTCGCGGGCGACCTCGGCGATCGTCTGGAGCACCCGCTCGAGCGAGAGCTCGGTGGTCAGCGCGAGGCTGGCCTGCGCGAGGGCTTGCATCTGCGCCACTGCGTCGCTCGCCTGGCGCTCCTTCCCCTCCAGCTCTCGCTGGGTCTGGCGGAGCGTCTGGAAGGCCATGGCGTTCTCGATGGCGATGGCGGCCTGGGAAGCGAGCATGAGCGCGATGTTCTCGTCCGTCTCGGAGAATTCGGCCGCCTCCCGCTTCTCGGTGACGTAGAGGTTCCCGTAGGCCTTCTCGCGGACCATGATCGGCACCCCGAGGAACGATCCCATGGGGGGATGGTTGGCCGGGAAGCCCGTCGACTGGGGATGGGACGCGAGGGTCCGGATCCGCAAGGGCCGGCGCTCCGTGATGAGCAAGCCCAGCACGCCCTTGCCGGTGGGTAGCGGCCCGATGGCTTGCTTGGCCGCGTCGTCGATCCCCGCGGTCAGGAGCTGGCTGAGCCCGGTGCCGCTCTCGTTGATCACGCCGAGGGCGGCGTAGCGGGCCCCGAGGACGTCGCGGGCGACATCGGCGATCTTCTGGAGGACGCGCTCCAGGGACAGCTCGGTGGTCAGAGCCAGGCTGGCCTGTACCAGAGCCTGGAGCTGCCGGGCGCTATCGCCGACCGAGGCCTGCGGTGCCATCCTGGCGACTGCTCAACCGGTGAAGGGGCAAGAGCGCGTCTCCCCCGCTGCTCCCGTCGGGAGCCGGCGATCAGATAGGTACGCCAAGGGTACCGCGGATGGATGATCTGGCGGAAGCGATGTGCGCCGCCGGATCCCGGGTGGCCGCCGGCCCGCCCCCATGGCAGACTGACGCGGGGAGGGACCATCATGACGACTCCACGACCGGCAGCGGGAAACCGGCCGCCCGGCTGGCAGCAGGCGCACGCGCGGCGCTACATCGAGAGCGGCGGCAAGGACGGGCATATCTGGGAGGGCGTGCCGACCCTCCTGCTCACGACGACCGGCCGGCGCTCCGGCCAGGCGCACACGACCCCGCTGATCTACGGCCGCGCGGGCGACCGCTACGTGGTGGTGGCCTCGCGGGGCGGGGCGCCGGCGCATCCAGCCTGGTACGAGAACCTGACCAACCAACCCGAGATCCGGGTGCAGGTGATGGCCGACCGCTTCGAGGCCCGCGCCCGCACCGCCTCGGCGGCCGAGAAGCCGGCCTTGTGGAAGAAGATGGTCGCGATCTGGCCGCCCTACGAGGAGTACCAGCAGCGGACGCCGCGCGAGATCCCGGTCGTGATCATCGAGCGGGTCTGAGGCGGGGGTGATGACCGACGCCTCGCGCGCGGTGGCGCGGATCGTGAGGCCGGAGCCGGTCGTCGAAGGCGCGGGTGTGCATCTCCGCCGGAGCATCGGCACCCGGCAGCTCGATCATCTCGACCCGTTCCTGCTACTCGACCACTTCGAGTCGATGCGGCCGGAGGACTACGAGCCCGGCTTTCCCTACCACCCGCACCGCGGGATCGAGACGGTCACCTTCGTCCGCGCCGGCGAGATCCAGCACCGGGATTCGCTCGGGCATCGAGGCCGCATCGGCGCCGGTGACATCCAGTGGATGACCTCGGGGAGCGGCATCCTGCACGAGGAGATGCCGCAGGTGCGGCCCGAGGGCATCGGGGGCCTCCAGCTCTGGCTCAACCTGCCCGCGCGGGACAAGATGACACGGCCGAAGTACCGGGACTTGACCGCGAGCCACCTGCCGGAGACCGTTCTCGGCGGCGGCGCCCGCGCGCGCGTGATCGCCGGCGACGCGGCGGGCGGGCGGCTGGTCGGGCCGGTGGAGGGCCTGGCGGTGGCCCCGAAGTTCCTCGACGTGACGCTGCCCGCGGATGCCTCGTTCCGGGAGGCGGTGCCGCGCGGGCACACCGCGTTCGCCTACGTGGACCAGGGCGAGGTGCGCTTCGGCCCCGAGCGCGCCGCGGCGCGCGCCCCGTCGCTGGTCATCTTCGGCGACGGTGACCTCGTGGAAGCGGCCGGCACCCCCGGCGGCGGCCGCTTCCTGCTCGCCGCCGCGCGCCCGCTGGGCGAGCCGATCGCCCGCCACGGCCCCTTCGTGATGAACACGCGTGCGGAGATCGAGCAGGCCCTGCACGATCTCCGCAGCGGGCACTTCATCAAGGCCGAGCCGGCGTGAGCCGCTCACCCTCAAGGGCTTCGCCCGCCCGGTGGCCCTCAAGACCTGAGCGTTCGCCCATTCTCTGGCGATGAGAATCGTTGCGCACGTCGACATGGACGCCTTCTATGCCTCGGTCGAGGAGCGGTATCACCCCGAGCTGCGCGGGCGTCCCGTCGTCGTCGGGGCGGATCCCAAGGGGGGAGCCGGGCGCGGGGTCGTGACCGCCGCGAGCTACGCGGCGCGGAAGTATGGGATCCGCTCGGCCCTGCCGATCTCGCGGGCCTGGCGCCTGGCGGAAACCGCCCACCGCAAGGGCGAGCCGGAGGTGATCTTCGTGCGGGGTGACCGGGCGCTCTACCTCCAGGTGTCGAGCCGGATCATGGCCATCGTCGGCCAAGGGGTCGACGCGTTCGAGGAAGCGAGCATCGACGAGGCGTACGTGGATCTCTCCTCCCTGGGCGACCTGGAGCGAGCCAAGGGCCACGCCCGGAAGCTCAAGCGGGAGATCCTCGAGCGCGAGGGCCTGACCTGCTCGGTGGGCATCGGGCCGAACAAGCTCGTGGCGAAGATCGCCTCCGACTTCCAGAAGCCTGACGGGCTGACCGTGGTGTGGCCGGACGAGGTGCAGAGCTTTCTGGATGGCCTCTCGATCCGGGTGATCCCGGGCATCGGGCCGAAGACGGAGGGATTCCTCCACGAGAACGGCATCAAGACCGTGGCCCAGCTCCGGGGCATCGAGGCGGCGGAGCTCCGGGAGTGGTTCGGGAAGGGCGGCGAGGATCTCCACCGGAAGGCGCGCGGCCTCTCGGACGATCCGGTGACGAACGAGTGGGAGCGGAAGTCGGTCGGCGAGCAGGAGACGTTCGAGACGGACAGCCTCGATCCCGCCTTCATCCTCGGACGGGCGCAGGAGCTCGCCTCCACCGTGTTCCGGCGCTTCGTGGCCGAGCGCTTCGAGGCGTTCCGGACGGTGACCATCACCGTGCGCTTCTCGGGATTCATGACGGTGAGCCGGTCGAGGACCGGCAAGAGTCCCTTCACCGGCGAGGCGCAGCTACAGGCCGAGGTCCGCTCGCTGCTGGAGCCGTTCTTCGACGCCCGCGAGAACCCGAAGGGGAAGAAGATCCGCCTCATCGGGGTGCGGGTGGAGAAGCTCGTGCGCAGGCCGTGAGCGCGTCCTCCGCGCCGCCCGCCTCGGCCTGGACCGCCGCGGCCGAGCCGCTTCCCGAGACGCGTCCTCTCGAGGGAGATCGCCGCGCCGACGTCGTGGTCATCGGCGCCGGCTACACCGGGTTGTCGGCGGCGCTGCACCTCGCCGAGCGTGGCGCGGAGGTCGTGGTGCTCGACGCCGCGGAGCCCGGCTGGGGCGCCTCGGGACGAAACGGCGGACAGATCATCCCCGGGCTCAAGTACGATCCGGACGAGCTGGAGCGGCGGTTCGGCGAGGAGACGGGCCGCCGGATGTGGGAGATCGCGGGCGGCGCCGCCGATGTCGTCTTCCAGCTCGTCGCCCGGCACAAGATCGCGTGCCACGCCGAGCGGTGTGGGTGGATCGCGGCGGCCCCGCACGCGGCCGCGCTCGGGAGCTTGGGGTCGCGGACGGAGCAGTGGCAACGGCGCGGCGCGCCCGTCGAGCTGCTCGACGCGAGCCGGATCGCGGAGCTGACCGGGACCACCGGCTACGCAGGCGGGATGCTCGACCGCCGCGCCGGCGCGCTCCAGCCGCTGGCCTTCGTGCGCGGGCTGGCCCGGGCGGCCCAGCAGGCCGGCGCGGCTATCCACGGCGGCTCCCTTGTACGCGGGCTCCAGGTGGCGCCCGGCGGCTGGCGGGTGGACACGCAAGTCGGGAGCGCGACCGTCCGATCAGTCATCCTCGCCACCAACGCCTATACCGACGACCTGTGGCCGGGACTCAGGCGCACGGTGCTGCCGGTGCAGAGCTACCAGGTCGCCACGCGGCCGCTGCCCGAGGACGTGCGGCGTCAGGTGTTGCCCGGCGGCCAGGTGGTCTCGGACCTGCGGCGCATCCTCTTCTACTTCCGCCTCGATCCGGAGGGCCGCCTGCTCATGGGCGGACGGGGCCCCCTCGACGACCGCGGCGATCCCGCCCTGTTCGGGCGTCTCGAGGCGGCCGCGCGGCGGCTCTTTCCCCGGATCGGCGCCACGCCGTGGGAGCACCGCTGGAGCGGGCGGGTCGCGCTCACCGCCGATCACCTGCCGCACCTGCACGAGCCGCGGCCCGGCGTGCTGATCGGGCTCGGCTACAACGGCCGGGGCGTCGCCATGGCCACGGTCATGGGCAAGCTGCTCGCCGATCGCGCGCTCGGCGCCTCGCCGGCCGAGATCGGCTGGCCGGTGACCCCGGTCGCGCCGATCCCGCTCCACCGGTGGCGCCTGCCCGCGATGGCGCTCGTGGTGCGCTGGAAGCGCTTCCGGGACTGGCTCGACGCGCGCTGAGGCGGCGCGCTATACTCTGGACCCAACCCGCTCCCACAGGAGGCGACTCGTCATGGTGAAGATGCGCTCTCGACCCAGGACGTCGACAAGACCGCGAAGTTCTACATCGACGTGTTCGGCATGAAGGAGATCGCCCGGATCGACAGTCCCGGCGCCGAGGCCATCGCCGAGCGGCTGGCCGCGGCGGGCTCCGAGCCGCGCCACGACATCAACGAGGCCCTCGGGGTCGGCTACGGCCGGGAGGCGCACGGCAACGTCGAGGTGAAGTACATCGGCGTCACGGTCGATGTCTCCGAGACCAGCTGGGTCGGCACCTCCGGCTTCAGCGTCTAGCCGTCCCACCGAAAGACCGCGGGCGTGATGGGCCCGGGCGAGGATCCGGTACCGGTCCATGATCGGGTCACGGTCCTCACGTCCGTCGCCCTGCTGCTGATCGCGGCCGCGGCCTGGGTGTCCGTGGTGCGGTCGAGCCTGCGGGGCGACGACATGATGATGACGATGCCGATGCCGGCCACCGTCGCCGACGGCCTGGCCTTCGTCGTCAGCTGGGGCGTCATGATGACCGCGATGATGCTGCCGAGCGCGCTCCCCATGATCTCGCTATACGGCGCCACCCAGCGGGGCGCGGCCGGAGCGGCCGCCAAGGGAGTGCCGGTCGCGCTCTTCACCCTCGTCTACCTCGCGCTGTGGGCCGCAAGCGGGATCCCGGTGTATTTCGCCCACACGCTCCTGATGACGCTGGCCGGGTCTGCGTTCGCCTACGCGATCGCGGTGATCCTGCTGGCGGCCGGGGCGTTTCAACTCTCGCCCCTCAAGCAGGGGTGTCTGCGAGCGTGTCGGAGCCCGCTGGGCTTTCTTCTCGGCCACTGGCGGGCCGGCCGCCGCGGCAGCCTGGCGCTCGGCTGGTCGCACGCGGTGTACTGCCTCGGCTGCTGCTGGGCGCTCATGCTGGTGCTCGTCGCCGCCGGCGCGATGGGCCTCCGGTGGGTGCTCCTCATCACCGCCGTGGTGGCGGCCGAGAAGCTGCTCCCGGGCGGCGAATGGTTTGCGCGGGCCGCCGGCGGGGCGCTCCTGCTCCTGGGCGTGACGGTGGCCCTTCGTCCCGATCTCGTGACGGTGCTACGCGGCGGGCACGCGATGTGAGCGCCCGCATCACCGGTGGAGGATGACCATGGCAAACCCTCAGTGGAAGATCAGCGGCGACTACTTCGAAGCGTGCAGCTGCGACTCCGTCTGCCCGTGCCCGACCTCGGGCCTGGCCGCGCGGCCGACCAAGGGGGCCTGCGACGCGGGCCTCATCTTCCACGTGGAGCGCGGCTCGCACGGCACGACCAAGCTCGACGGGCTCAGCTTCGCGGTGCTCCTGCACACCCCGGGGCCGATGGGCGCGGGCAACTGGACCGTGGGCATGATCGTCGACGAACGGGCCACCGCCGAGCAGCGCGACGCCCTGGTGGCGATCGGGAGCGGGCAGGGCGGGGGGCCGATGGCGGCGGTCGGGCCGCTCGTGAGCCAGTTCGCGGGGGCAGAAACCAAGCCGATCAAGATCGAGCGCGGCGCGATGCGCCGGTCCGTGTCGATTCCCGGCATGCTCGACATCGCGGTGGAGGGCATTCCCGGCGCCAGCCCGACCGAGCCGATCTACTTCGACAACGTCGGCCACCCCGCCGCGAGCCGGCTCGCGCTGGCCAAGGCCTCCCGGGGCCACATGCACGCCTTCGGGATCAACTGGGACGACACCTCGGGTAAGGTCAACGGCCACTTCGCGCCGTTCTCGTGGAGCTCGAGCTAGAGGGGCGACGACTCCCCGTGGCGAATTATCCAGGTCCGTGTAACACGGAAGGCCCGTGGAGCCATCGGCGCCAACCCCACGTCAGACAAGGCGACGCCCGGCAAAGGCACCAGGCGGCCCGTCGGATCAGCCTGACGGGGCGCGCTGCGTCACCGTTGCTATCTTGGTCTAGATACTCATAGTTAAGTTAGCCGTCGGGAGACACACAGCAGAGATAGGAGCGAGGAAACGACACCCCCATGGAACTGACGGCGCTTCGCGCCGCAGATGATAGCCAGCGCTAGAGCGCTACGGAGGGGACGTCATGGTTCAACAAGAGTCGGTTTCCGTCGGAACGCTGAAGGCAATCGCCGAGGCATTCAATGCCCACGATCTGGACGCCATCATGGAGTTCTTCGCCGACGATTGCTCGTTAGACATGCCCCGTGGGCCGGAACCCTGGGGACAGCGTTTTACGGGGAAGGCGGCCGTGCGAGAGGCGCTAGGGACACGCTTCAAGGGCCTCCCAGATGTTCACTACAGCGAGGACCGACACTGGGTCAGCGGCAATCTGGGCGTATCTGAGTGGCTGCTGACCGGTACGACGCCGGACGGCCGCCGAGTGCGAGTACGCGGATGCGACCATTGGGAGTTTCGAGGCGGGAAGGTGACTAGGAAGGATTCCTATTGGAAGATCGTCGAGAAGTCCGCATGAGGCTCCCGGTCTAACGAAGCAGTGGCGCGGACCGGCCTGCGCCGCCCGCTCATCGCTGCGTTGGACAGACAGCGACCAGAACCAGAGATCGTGCGGTCGGATATCCTGCAGTTCGTCCCGAGGTTTTCCACTTGACAGCCTCCGGGACGTGAACTTGTCCTGGTCCGCGAGCCCTTGGCAAGGGCCGGCCCAGTGGCCGCCCAGGCGCCGCCCGTGCGCGGTCGGGCGAGCGCAGACCAAAAGTCATTCCGCGTCCCGAGATCGCTCGTCTCGCGCCCTCCCAGGGCGCTCGAAAACCATGGTGTAGAGTCGCTCCAGCAGAAGGAGGGCTCGCCATGCCGATCGACCTGCCCGCTGTGCTCGTCCCTACGCATCCCGCCGTCGCGGAGCTCGATCGACTCGGCGACGAGATTGCCGAGCTGTCCGCGCACCTCGACGCCGCCACCGCCCGCCTGCTCACCCTGATCCGCGAGTTCGACGCCCGGGGCGGGTGGAACACGGGCTTCCGGTCCTGCGCGGAGTGGCTCGGCTGGCGGGTGGGCCTCGACGTGGGCGCGGCCCGGGAGCGGGTGCGAGTCGCCCGCGCCCTGGCCACGCTGCCCCTGTTGAGCGACGCCTTGGCCCGCGGGCAACTGTCGTACGCCAAGGTCCGGGCCCTGACGCGTGTGGCGACATCGGAGACCGAAGCCCGGCTGCTGGCGGTGGGGCGGGCGGGTACGGCGGCGCACGTGGAGCGGATCGTGCGGGGCTGGCGGCGGGTGGACCGGCAGGCGGAGGCGCGCGAGGCCGCGCGGCGGCACGCCAGCCGGGCCCTGCACGTCCACCAGGGCGAGGACGGCACGGTGGTGCTTCGGGGGCGTCTCGAGCCGGAAGTGGGGGCGCTGCTCATGCAGGCGCTCGCCGCCGCGCGGGAGGCCCTGTACCAGCGGGCCCGCGCCAGGGCGGCTGCGGCGGGCGCGACTGATCGATCTCAAGAGCCCCCGACCCCGGCCCAGCAGCGGGCGGATGCGCTGGCGCTGCTCGCGGAGGCGGCGCTACATCAGGGCCTGGAGCCCGGGGCCCCGGGGGAGCGCTACCAGGTGGTGGTGCACGTCGACGCTCCGGCGCTGGCCGATCCCGAGCAGCCGGGGCAGTCCGCGCTCGAGGACGGCACGCACGTTTCCGCGGAAACGTCCCGGCGCCTGGCGTGCGACGCGAGCCGGGTAGTGATGCGCCACGACGAGGAGGGGCGCGTGGTGGAGATCGGGGCCCGGACGCGCACGATCCCGCCGGCGCTGCGGCGCGCACTACACCATCGGGACCACGGCTGCCGGTTCCCGGGGTGCGGCGCGCGGTTTGGACAGGGGCATCATCTCCAACACTGGGCGCAGGGCGGCCCCACGACGCTCTCGAACCTCGCGCTGCTGTGTCGCCGGCACCACCGCGCGGTGCACGAGGGGGGCTACCAGGCCGCGCGGGGGCCTGACGGGGCGCTCCAGTTCCGGCGGCCGGACGGCCGCCCGCTTTCCGAGGTGCCACCGTCTGCGGCGGTCCCCGCGGATCCCATCATGGTTCTCCGGGCGTATCACGACGCGCACGGTGTTCAGGTCAACTCGCGGACGGGCTGCGCGGGCTGGCTCGGAGAGCGCCTGGATGTCGGATGGGCGATCAACGTGTTGCACCCTCGCTGCGCGAACCCGCGCCCCGGACCTTGACAACGGAGGAGGCGAGCGGGCGCCGAGCGCCGCCGCCCGCCTAGCCCCCTCCTCGGGACGCGCCTGGTTAGCTCACCGTCACACCCGGGAGCCGTGTCTCGAACTCCAGGACCCCGACCCACGCCGGTCGCACCGCTATTCTGACCATGCGAGTTCCGGGCTGGTCTACCTGCGCCAGGTACCCAGTGGGGCGCTCCATGTACTGGGTGCTGTGGGCGCTGGCCGAAGCAGTGTCACGCTGCAATCCCGACGTGATCCGCCGCCGCTACGGAGGCTAGCTCCGGACACTCGAGTCACCCCGCCTTGGCGCTCGGGTTCAGGTAGATGTCGACGCCGTTCTGGCGAAGCGCGTCGGCCCAGTTCGTGCACTGCGCGATGTAGAGCGTGGGATCGTCGGGGAATGGAGACCGGTCGAAGACGCCGCGCCGCACCGCGATGTTGTTCACCATGGACGTCCCGCTGACGACCCGAGGCCCGTCGGCGAAACGGGACGGGAAGTAGCAGGTCAGCGCGAACAAGCGTCCATACGGTCTCGTGGAGTCGACATGGACGTTGCCCACCGCGACCTGCACCTTCGGGGCTTCGAAGGTCGCCAGCAGGGACGCGCTGGTGCTGCTGGCCGAGACGGCGCTGCACCACGCGCTCGACCCGGGAGCCCCGGGGGAGCGGTACCAGGTGGTGGTGCATGTGGACGCCGCGGTCCTGGTGGATCCCGCGGGACTCGGCCAATCCGTGCTGGAAGAGGGGAGCCACGTTCCCGCGGGAACGTCCGAGCGGCTGGCGCGCGACGCGAGCCGGCTGGTGATGCGACACGACGGGGAGGGGCGGGTGGTGGAGATCGGTGCCCGGACGCGGACGATTCCGCCAGCGCGGCGGCGGGCGTTACAGCACCGGGACCAGACCTGCCGCGTCGCGGGCTGCCATGTGCAGGTGGCCGAGGGCATCACGTGCGCCACTGGGCGCATGGGAGGCCGACCAAGCTGTCGAACCTCGCGCTCCTCTGCCGCCGGCATCACCGGGCGGTGCACGAGGAGGGCTGCCAGCTCGAGCGTGGGGCCGATGGGACCCTCCACCCTCTCCCTCGGAGAGGGAGCCGTTTCGATCCCCTCGCCCCCCGGAGGGGGAGAGCGGGCTAGGCGGGCTGCGCGCGCCGGATCCACACCGCGGTGTCGTGGAAGACGGCGCCGCCGTTCGGATAGCCGGGCTCGGCGCTGGTCAGCGCATTGATGCCGAGCCCGTTGACGAAGTGCCTGTTCGGCCACACCCCCTCGACGATGACCACGCCGCGCGGCTGGCCCTCGCGGGGCTCGGCGTGGGCGATGACCCGGCCCCGCTCGTTGCCGAGCTGCAGCGGGGTGCCGGCCACCGCGCCCAGGGCCGCGCAGTCCTCGGGATGGAGCAGCGCGGTCGGGCGCTTCTCGCGGGCCAGGGACGAGGGTGTCTCGGTGAACGTGGAGTTGAGGAACGTGCGCGCGGGCGCGGCCACCAGCCGGAACGGCTTCACCGCGGTGGCCTCATCGGTCACCGCGAAGTGATCCGGGAGCGCGGGCATCCAAGCGCCGCGCCCGCCGAAGCGCGCCCAGTCGGGCTTGAAGTGGAAGCGGCGGTCCGGCGTGGGAAAGCCGTCGAGGAAGTGCGCGGTCTCGAACGCGGGCGCGAAGTCCTGGCCGCCCCGCCGCCAGTTGGTCTCCGCGTCCCACATGCCGGAGGCGCGCAGCGTCTCGTCCATGATCTCCCAGGGCGTCATCTGGAAGCCCCGGTGCGTGGCGCCGAGGCGCTTGGCCAGCTCGCTGATGACCCAGTGGTTCTCGCGGCACTCGCCCGGCGGCTCGATCACCTTCTTGGTGACCTGGAAGTAGGTGTGCCCGCTCGCGGTGTAGAAGTCGTCGTGCTCGACGAACATCGTGGCGGGCAGGACCACGTCCGCGAAGGCCGCGGTCTCGGTCAGGAACTGCTCGTGCACGCAGAGGAAGAGGTCCTCGCGGGCGAGTCCGCGATGCACGAGGTTGAGCTCCGGGCACACCATCGCGGGATTGGTGTTCTGCACGAGCATCGCAGTCACCGGCGGGCCGGCCTTGAGGGCCTCCGGATCGCCGGTGAGGATCTGCCCGAGGCGCGATTGATCGAGGGCGCGGATCGACTTGTCCACGAGGTCGCGTCCCTCGATCAAGGTGCGCTCGAGCGGATAGAGGGCGGTCTGGCCGTAGACGGCGCCGCCGCCCATGTGGCGCCACGCGCCGGTGATGGCGGGCAGGCAGGTCACCGCGTGCATGTTCACGGCACCGTTCCGGGAGCGGCTGAAGCCGTGGTGGCAGCGGATGAAGCTCTTCTTGGTCCTCCCGTAAAGCCGGGCGAACTCCACGATCTGCGCGGCGGAGAGGCCGGTGATGGCCGCGGCCCACTCGGGCGTGCGCGTGGCCACGTGGGCGGCCAGCTCGTCGGGGCAGTCGGTGTAGGCGCGCAGGTAGTCCCAGTCGGCCAGGCCCTCGGCGAAGAGCACGTGCATGATCGCGCACGCGAGCGCGCCGTCGGTGCCGGGCCGCGGGGCCAGGTGCAGGTCGGCCTTCGCGGCGGTGTCGGTGCGGTAGGGGTCCACGACCACGAACGTCGCGCCGCGCCGCTTGGCCTGCATGGCGTGGCTCATCACGTTGACCTGGGTGTTGACCGGGTTGCCACCCCAGATCACGACCAGATCCGAGTGCTCGCCGATCTCGCGCACGTCAACCCCGCGCTTGGCCCCCACGCCGGCGGCCCAGCCGGTGTCGGCCAGGGTCACGCAGATCGTCGAGTAGTAGCGCGAGTAGCCCATGGCGTGGGTCAGCCGGTTGATGCCGTCCCGCTGCACGAGGCCCATGGTGCCCGCGTAGTAGTAGGGCCACACCGTCTCGAGCCCGAGGCGGGCGGCCTGGCGCGTGAAGGCCTCCGCGACCAGGTCGAGGGCGTCGCTCCACGCGATGCGCTCGAAGCGGCCCGAGCCCTTCGGGCCCACGCGCCGGAGCGGGTGGAGGAGGCGGTCCGGGTGGTGCACGCGCTCGGCGTAGCGGCCGACCTTCTCGCAGATCACGCCTCGCGTGTAGGTGTTCCGGTGCGAGCCGCGCACCCGGCCGATCGTGTGGAGGTCGAGGCGCTCGACCTCCAGCGCGCAGGTGCTGGTGCAGTCGTGCGGGCACACCGAGGGGACCGTCTCGACGGGAATCTGGGCCATGGCCCCAAGCATACCTCAGAGGGACAATGGGGCGGTGGGGACCCCGATCCGGCCGCTGCCCGAGTCCATCGCCCGGTGGAGCACGCGCGCGCGCTGGCTGCGCCGGCTCGATGCGCTGGCCGCCGGGGGACTCGTCTGGGGGCTGCTGGCCGTGACGCTGCCCGGCCTCGGCGGGGGTCTCCAGGCCGGAGCGGCGGTCGCGATTACGGGACTCCTCGGAGCCATCCTGCCGATCCGCGTCCGGTGGCGCCCGATCAGCGGGGCGGTCGGGCTCTGGGTGAGCCGGACGCTCGTACCCGGGGATCGCGCCTGGCACGTGAGGTCCGAGGGGCCCGAGCTGGTGATCGTCACCGCCCGCCGCGGCCTGCGCCTGACGGTCGCAGTGCCGGGGCGGGGGGTCGCCGAGGGCCTCAGCGTCCGGCGGACCCGCGTGCTGGTTCTGGGCGTCGACGAGCGCGCGCGCCGATAGCGACGGCCCCTGGCCGCCGGCCGGCTACTTCGTCGCGTCCTTGACCTTCTTCTCTACTTCTTTCGCGGCTTCGTCGACGTTCTCGCCGGCCTTCTGCATCGTCTTGCCGGCCTCGCCGACGGCCTTGTCCACCTTCTCGCCGGCCTTCTCGGCCGGCCCCTTCTGCTCGCACCCCGCGAGCATGCCGAGCGCGAGGCCCAGGGCCACCATGATCTGAAGCCGGTTCATCGTCGGCATCGCTGTCCCTCCTCCATGGAAACCGGATCGGCGTGAGCGGTATCGCTTCACGCCGAGTAGCGCTTCACCGCCTCCTCGTTCCACTCGAGGCCGGCGCCGGGGCGGTCGGGGATCTGGGCCACCCCGTTCTTCACCCGCAGGGGCTCCTGCACCAGCGGCGCGGCCCAGTCCATGTACTCGAGCCAGTGGCAGGTGGGTGTCACCCCGAGCAGGTGCACGCTGAACTCGGGGAAGAGATGGCTCGACATGTCGATGCCGTGGGCGTGGGCGAGCGCGGCGGCGCGCAGCCAGCCGGTGACCCCGCCGATGCGCTGCACGTCGGGCATCACGAAGTCGAGCGAGCGCATCGCGATGGCGCGCGCCAGCTCGAAGGTGTCCACCAGGTTCTCGCCGGTCTGGATCGGGGTCGCCACCTCCGCCGCGATGCGCGCGTAGCCCTCGTAGTCGTCGTGGCGGAGCGGCTCCTCGATCCAGTAGAGGCCCTCGCCGTCGAGGGCGCGCGCGCGGCGGAGGCCCTCGTTCACGGTGAGGCGCTGGTTGAAGTCGCACATCAGGATGGCGGTGTCGCCGATCCGCTTCTTGACCGCGCGCACCGCGGCCAGGTCCTGGGCGAAGTCGTCGCGGCCCACCCGGAGCTTGATCGCGCCGAAGCCCTCCCCGAGGAGTTCCTCCGCCTCGTCGGCGAGGGCCTCGACCGGCTGGATCCAGAGGCCGGTGCTGTTGTAGGCGGGCACCGCCCGGGGCGCGCCGCCCAGCAGCGTGACCAGCGGTACGCCGCGCGCCTGGCCGAGCGCGTCCCAGGCCGCCATGTCCAGACCGGCCAGGGCCAGCCCGACCAGACCGGGGGTGTCGAGCAGGGTGAGCTGCCGGCGCAGCTTGGCCTCGAGATCGAAGGGCGCGAGCTCATCTCCCTTGACCATCTCGAACAGGCCCTGGGCGCAGCCGACGATGGAGGCGAGCGTCCACGGGGCGAAGCCGAAGACGTAGGAGCGTCCGGTCACCCCGTCGTCGGTCTCGAGATCGAAGAGCACGAGCGCCGCTTTCGGGATGGCGCCGCTGGCGCTCACCGGGGGGCGACGGAACGGGACCAGCACGGGGCGCGCGCGAAGGGCCCGGATCTTCATGGTGAGAGACATAGCGTCTCGCCCCGGGCGGTGTCAAGCGACCGCCCGGCCGCCGGCAAGCTTGACAGCCGGCCGTACCGGGGCCGATCATCAGATATGAGTCTGCCCCCAGGGAGGGACGCCAGGATGACGACGCTACAGCGGGCCGAGGCCGCCGAGCACGCGCTGAGTCAGGAGCTCGATCGGATCGTGGTGAAGTCGGTGCTCTTCACCTCGGGTGAGCGGGATCCCCGCCAGCCGGTGCCGAGGCCGCCGGACGACGGCCGGCTCTACCTGATGGGCCACGATCCGCGCCTGCCGAAGATGCCGGACAAGCCGACCCTGTTCGACTTCTTCCGGCTGCGCTTCGGGCCGTCGGCGCACCTGCTGCAGAGCGCACGGCTGGCCATGAAGAACGGCGTGGACGAGAAGATCGTCCTGGCCTGCCTGCTGCACGACATCGCGATCGCCGGCTTCATCCGGAGCGACCACGGCTACTGGAGCGCGCAGCTCGTGGAGCCCTACGTGGACGAGGAGGTGGCCTGGGGCATCCGCTATCATCAGGCCCTGCGCTTCTTCCCCGACGAGGCTGTCGGCTACCAGTACCCCGAGCTCTATCGCAAGCTCTTCGGCGCCGACTACGTGCCCGAGCCGCACATCCAGGAAGCCTACCGGTACGCGCGGAACCACAAGTGGTACATGACCTCGCGGCTCATCACCGTGAACGACCTCTACGCCTTCGATCCCGGCGTGCAGGTGGAGCTGGAGGAGTTCACGGACGTGGTGGGGCGTCACTTCCGGCAGCCGACGGAAGGGCTCGGCTTCGATCAGAGCCCGGCGGCGCACATGTGGCGCACCATCAACTGGCCGACGCGCTACCTGTAGGAGATCGGAGGGCGCGGCCTAGAAGAGGAGGGTGCAGGCGGTGAGGCCGCCCTCCTGGACGAGCCCCAGCTCATCGAGGTACGGCCGAGCTACGAGGCCTCGCGCCGGGCCGGCCGCAACCTAGCCGCGTTGATCCGGCAGGGACCTAGCCGCGTTGATTCGGCAGGGACGTCGTCGCGTACGTCCCGGCCATGCCGCGGGTGCCCGGCTGGTAGGGAATGGGCGCGCCGGGGTCGTCGGGCGTGATCGGCAGCGGCACGCCGTCGCGGTGCCCTAGCGCGCGCTCGACCAGCTCGAAGAGCGGCCCCTTGTCGTACTGGGCGTAGAAGCCGGCGGTGAGCCGGATCGGGTCGCCGGAGTAGAAGCGCACGTACTGGGCCATGCGCTGGGCGAAGGCCTCGCCGGTCGCGTCCCAGGCGAGCTTGAAGAGTGCGATGCGCTCCTCGGCGGAGACCCCGGCGCGGCCGCGCACGTAGCGGTCGATGTGGGGCCGCAGCTCGGGGCTCTGCAGATCCGCCTCGCTCGGGGCGTAGAAGAAGCCGCCCGCGGCCAGGGTCTGGACGATCTCGACGAACCGGCGGTAGACCGTACCGGTCTGGAGATGAAAGGCGCGGAGCCCGTGGCCCCCCGGGACCCACACCCCGCTCGGCAGCCGCTGGGCCATGGCCTCGGCGCCGTAGAAGACGGCGCGGGCGATCTCCATCTGGCTCAGCATCTCGCCGAGCTTCTCCTGCACGTGAAGGAACCCGGTGATGCCGATGGCGTCGGCCACCTTCATGCCGAGCCCGCAGAAGAACTCGAGCTGGCTCAGCATGCGCGCGCTCGTCTGCACGTTGAGCAGCGCGCCGTAGTCGGCCCCGAGGGTGTTGATGACCTCCGCGCTGCCCGGGCTGCCGTCCACCATCACCCGGTCCCACGGCACCAGCACGTCCTCGAAGACCGCGATGCAGTCCATTTCCTCGAACCGGCTCGAGAGCGGATGGTCGAAGCGCGAGCGGGGCAGGGGAGACACCGTCTCGCGGCAGATGAACGTGAGGCCCGGCGTCGACGACGGGATGCCGAAGGCGAGCGCGTAGGCGTCGTCGCCCGGCGGCACGCCGCCGAACGGGATCACCGCGACCTCCTCGGTGATCGGGGCCATGGTGCCCAGCATCTTGGCCCCGCGCACGATGATGCCCTCCGGCGTCTCGCGCACCCGGCCCAGGTGGAGGTACGGGTCCTCCTGCTGGGCCGAGGTCTTGCTGCGATCGATCTGCGGGTTGATCAGCATGTGGGTGAGGAAGAGATCGCGCTCCCGCACGTACTCGTAGTAGCGGGTGGCGTTCTCGCCGAAGCGGGCGCCCGCGCGCGCGAAGCGGTCGGCCATGAGATGCCAGCCGGTGACGAACTGGTTCATGAAGTCGGGCGAGCGCCCCATGAACCCGAAGTTGTGGTCGGCGCGCAGCTTGAAGTGCTTGCGCTTCTTCACCAGGTCTTCGCGCGAGTAGGGGACGAGGAACGAGGTGGACACCGGCTGGCCGGTGGTCGGCGACGGGTAGGTCATCACGTCGCGGTAGGCCGGGTCCCCCTGCATGTCGTACTGCTCGGCGATGGCGCGGATCGGCTCCTGGAACACGGGCTCGGCGGTGACGTCGGCGATGCGCCGGCCGCCCAGGAAGACGCGGGGCGTCTGCTTCCTGAGCGACTCGATGTATTCGGCTCCGCTCCGGGCCGGCATGGCGCCCACCCTTTCACGAAACGCGCGGCCCGTCAACCAACGGGTCGACAGCGCGGGCGGGCGATGGCAGAATCGGCGGCCGGGAGGAGAGAGCCATGGACGCCAACGTGAAGAAGACCGCGCTCCGCATGATTCCCTACGGGCTCTACGTGCTGACCGCGAAGGGCAAGGACGACACCGTCGCGGCGGCCACCGTGAACTGGGTGACGCAGGCGTCGTTCACCCCGCCGCTGGTGGCGGTGGGGGTGAAGACCGACTCGCACGCCCACGCGCTCATCAAGGAGTCGAAGGCCTTCGCGCTCAACGTGCTGGGCAAGGGCCAGCAGGCCATGGCCTTCACCTTCTTCAAGCCCGCCGTGCGCGAGGGGCAGTCGATCTCGGGCGAGCCGTTCCGCTGGGGGACCACCGGGGCGCCCATCCTCGAGCGGACGCCCGCGTTCGTGGAGTGCCGGCTCGTGGAGTCGGTGGAGCGCGGGGACCACTCGGTCTTCGTGGGCGAGGTGGTGGAGGCGGGCCTGGGCAAGCCCGTCGAGGGCCGCGCGGACGACGCGACGCTCTGGCTGAAGGAGCTGGGTCCGAACGTGTTCTACGGCGGGTAGCACGGCTTCCCCCTCACCCTGCCCTCTCCCCCTCGACGGGGGAGAGGGTCCCTCGTCCCCCTCCCCTCTGCGAAGAGAGCTCCTGGGGGTCCTCAGCCCCCTCCCCTTTGGGGAGAGGGTAGGGTGCGGGGCAGAGGGAGGGTGAGGGGGCCTACCGGGCGCCCAGCTTCAGCAGGTCTCCGATGGTGGCGGAGGCCTTGAGCCCGGAGCCGGTGAGCACCAGCACCGTGTCCTCCTGCGGGCGGATGACGCCCGCGGTGAGGAGCCGGCTCAGCCCGGCCGCGGCCACCGCGGAGCTGGGCTCGACGTAGAGGCCG
>Ga0268386_10000985_pt1 | contig 19074 bp, 18 predicted proteins | sample RVTome_15_FD_200260 | JGI IMG/M metagenome (GOLD analysis project Ga0268386, IMG submission 200260) | Soil microbial communities from uranium-contaminated site in the Upper Colorado River Basin, Wyoming, United States - RVT150D86... ...
GCGACCAATGTGGCGATGCCGTTACCGATGCGCTCCGTCCCGAGTACGACGCGCGGGGTCCCCTGACCCTGGAACGCGGCCATGCGCGACATCTGCGGCTCGGTCGTCGAGGGGAACGCCAGGCTCACGAACGCGCGCTCCATCGCCTCGACGTCGGCATCCGCCGCGTCGGAGCCCTGTGCGGCGTTCGCCCAGTAGATGACACCGGACTGCGTGGTCCACGTGGCCACGTACGGACGAGGTCCGCCCGTGCAGACCGGGTCCGAGCTCGAGGGAAGGGGCGCGAGCTTGACCGGCCAGGGCCCGCTGGGCTCGCCGGCGATCGCCGCCTCCTCGGGCGTCATGATCCCGACCGTCAGCAGGACCCCCTGGGGGGGCAACGCGTCGGGGTCGACCATGCACCGCGGTGCATGGGGCAGGTCCGGGTCGAAGTTCGCGAGCTGGAGGACGGGGCCGGACAGGAGCTCCGGCTCCGCAACCCCGAGCGGCACGAGCGGCGACGTGTCGAGCAGGTACCAGTCCTCTGGATAGGCGATCGAGGCGTAGGGGAGGGCCGCGCTCTCGAACCCGGGGGGTGCATCGGGCAGGACGGGGGTGCTCGCGGGCCGCGGCGGCGCCTCGTCGACCGCCCGGTAGGCGTCGAGGGCGATGACCGACCCCACGACGATCGCCGCGAGGACGACCAGCGCGGTCGCAACGGTCCCGACCTGACGGCGCCGGGCCCTCCGAAGGACGTGCACGTCGGCGGGGGCGGGGGGCGAGGCGTCGCGCGCCTTCGCGTCCAGGAGCTCGTGCAGGTCGCGTTCGAGGTCGTTCATGGGGACTCGCTTTCGATCTCGGCCCGGAGCGAATGCATCGCCCGGGCGACCAGGGACTTCGCGGCGGCCGTCGAACAGCCGAGCACGTCGGCCGTCTCCCGTTCGGACAGATCCTCGTAGTAGCGGAGGACGACCGCGGCTCGCTGTCGTGCGGGCAACGCGAGGATCGCCCTCCAGAGCTCGTCGCGCGTGCCGATGTCCGGCATGGCGGCGTCGCGTTCGATGGCTCGTCCTTCTCGTTCGAGGTGCGCGCGTTCGAGTCTCCGCCGCCGGAGCTGGGACGTGTGGAGGTTCACGATCGTCCGGCGCAGGTATACCCAGAACGCGTCCGGCACCCGGAGGTGACGGAACCGGCCCACGACGCGGACGAACGCCTCCTGGACCAGGTCTTCGGCGAGCGCGCGGTCGCCCGTCAGGAGGTAGGCGAGTCTGCTCGCGGCCGGAGCGTGCCGCTCGTAGAGCTCCGCGAGCACCCCGCCAGCAGGTGAATGAGCATGCTGCGCGTCCTCGGTCACGATGGCGCCCACACTATGGAAGACGCAGGAGGGGTCTCCGAGGTGTCGGGAGAGCGCCGGAAGGGACCGGGACGTGCCTCGTCTCCGAGATCTCGACGGCGATCCCGCGGCCTTCGGCAGGCGAGCGGCCGCTACGGCGAGTACTGCTCCTCGATCTCGGTCACGACTCCCTTCTCGACGGTGATCCACCACTGGCTCTGCCCCCGGTAGATCAGGTCCCCGTCGGTGACGTCCGCCCGTTCCCAGATCGCCTCCGCGAAGAGCGCGAGATCGCCGTCGAAGAAGGCGTCGCAGCAGTGGTTCCAGTCGAGGAGGCGCAAGCGCACGTCGAGAGCGAGCGTGAGCGTTCGGAGCATCGGGTTGTCGTTGACAACGAAGTGATCGTTCGGCACGGGCCCCGTGCCACCTGCCTCCTGGTAGGCCTGGTTGGCCTCCTCGCCGGAGAGGAAGTAGGCGAGGTCGAACTCGATCGTGCCGGCCTCCATGTCGACGGCGCGCACGTACCCGAAGTGACGGCCGTCCTCCAAGGCGGCCCCCGGGAACGGCGTCGGCTCCGCGGCGCCTTCGGGTCCGCCGCCGCCGGATCCGCTGATGACGACGTTGCCCGAGGCGTCGAACCCACGGATGTCGAACGTTTCGCCCGACGGGACGACGAGCGCGAACGCGTTCAGGTCGGGGTCGATCTCGTTCGGCACGTCGAGGACGTCGGCGGACACGAAGGAGCCATCGGCCGTGGAAGCCTCCACCGCTTCGATCCTCACGACCTCTGGGGGAGCCGCCCCGAAGAGCACCAGCTCCCGGTTCGGGCCCTCACCGAAAGCGTGGGAGGAGACCTGCAACTGCTGGGGCGACGGCTCGAAACTTCCGACCCCTGCTCCGGACGATTCACCCTGCAGCGTGAGGCCGAGGCCGTCGCTCTCCCGCGTGGCGATCAACGACCACTCCTGTCCGCCGGCGGTTCCGGTCGCGAGCGTCGCCGACGAGATGCCGTCGGGTGAGGCCGCGAACGTCATCGACGCGAAGGCGCCGAACACCCCATCTCGGTCGTCGTCGCCGGCGTCGGGGGCAAACCCGATCCGGGCCTCGAAGGTCCGATCCGCGATCGTCCAGCCGGCGCGTTGGAACTCCCAATCGGGATAGCAACCGGACTCGGCAGCTCCGATGTTCAACGGCTCGAGTCGTGCCGGCCAGGCCGAACCGGTCCCGGAATGCGCCAGGGGTTCCTCCTGGACGGTCATCAAGAAAGTCGGCTGCTCGCCGCCGGCCATCCCCGGACAGCCGAACGCGTCCCCCTGCGGCTGCGGCGCCAGCGCGAGGACGATCCGGGGAAGCGTGGACGGCCCGGGCCCGTTCAGGCCGGCCTCGTCCGGGTCGATCAGGTGCCAGGCGGTCGGGTAGGTGATCGTGATCCCGTTGAGTGTGCCGGTGGTCATCGCTCCCTCGCCGGCCGGCCGGCCGCTCCGGGCCGGGAGCAGTGTCGTCGCGCCGACCACGATCCCGGCGGCGATCGCGAGCGCCGAGAGCCCGACCAGGCCCCCGAACACCGCCTGCCGGCGGCGGACGGAGCGGCGGAGCCCGTCGGGCGCCGAGTTGGGCGTGGGGACGCGCCGGGCGTCCTGGTTGAGCGCCTCTCGCAGGTCGCGTTCGAGATCGTTCACGTGTCCTCACTCCTCGGGATCCGTTCGCGGAGGGTCTCCATCGCGCGTGCGACCATCGACCGGACGGCGGCGGCAGAGCATCCGAGCGTCTCGCCCGCCTGCTGTTCGGACAGGTCCGCGTAGTACCGGAGCACTACCGCGGCGCGCTGCCTCGCCGGCAGGGCCGACAGCGCCATTTGGAGCTCGTCACGCCTGCCGTGGTCCGGCTGGTCGGCCGGGGCCGCACTCCGCGCCCGGCCGCGCAGGTACGCAGCCTCGACCTTGCGGCGGCGGAAGTGCGACGTGCAGGCATTCACCACGGCGCGGCGCAGATACGCCTCGAACGCATCGGGCTGTCGAAGGTGCCGGAAGCGGCCCACCGAGCGCAGGAAGGCGTCGTGCGCGATGTCCTGGGCCAGGTCGGCGTCGCCCGTGATCAGGGAGGCGACCCGGACGGCTCCCGGCACGTGCCGCACGTAGAGGTCCTCGAGGTCGGTCCGATCCGCCACGACGGTGCGGACGATACCGGTGTCCTGGCTCATCACTCTCTTGACGCGTGAGTCTCCCGTCTCATAGCGGCAGCCTGTTGGTACCATGCCCGACCGAACCGCCATCCCCGAAGGACCCAGGTCATGGCCGAACAGAAGCTCGTCGCCGAGCCCCGCTCGGACTCGGGCAAGGGCGTCGCCCGCAAGCTCCGCGCGGCGGGACGGGTGCCCGCCGTGCTCTACGGGGCGGGCGTGGAGTCGACCCCGGTCTCGGTCGACGCGAAGGAGCTCTTCCACCTCCTCCACACCGGCGCGGGCTCCAACGTCCTCGTCGACCTGATCGTCGACGGCGAGAAGCACCTGGCCATCCCCAGGGACGTCCAGCGGGACCACATCCACGAGCGGTTCATCCATCTGGACTTCCTGGCCGTTCGCCGGGACGAGAAGATCCACATCTCGGTCCCCGTTCGGATCGTGGGCGAGTCCGTCGGCGTCAAGTCCGGCGGCGTCGTCGAGCACCACCTCTGGGAGGTCGAGGTGGAGTGTCTGCCCCAAGACGTCCCCGACGCGATCGAGGCCGACATCACCGAGCTCGAGATCGGGATGGGCCTCCGCGTGAGCGATCTGGCCGCGCCTGACGGCGCGACGATCCTCACGAGCCCCGAGGAGTCCGTGGTCGCGGTCCAGCAGCCGCAGATGGCCGTCGAGCTCGAGGAGGAGGAGGCCGCGGAGGCCGCCGAAGGCGAGGAGGCCGCCGAGGGCGAGGAGGCCGCGGAGGGCGAGGGTCCCGCGGAGGGCGGCGACCAGGCCGGTTCGTCCGACGAGTCGTCCGAGGGCTAGCGCCCTCGACCATGACCTGGCTCGTCGCGGGCCTCGGCAACCCGGGCCCCAGGTACTCGCAGACCCGCCACAACCTCGGCTACCGCGTGGTGCACGAGCTCGCCGAGCGCGCCGGCGAGCGGTTCCGCAAGGCGCGGTTCGTCCCCGCCGACGTCGCCGAGCTCACCGAGGGCGCCGAACGCATCCTGCTCGCCAAGGCCCGGGACTTCATGAACGTGACCGGCCCGGCGTTCGCCTCGCTCGCGCGCAAGCACCGCGTCGAGCCCGGGGAGGTGATCGCCGTGCACGACGAGATCGACCTCGCGTTCGGGGCGCTCCGGGTGAAGTTCGGCGGTTCGACCGCCGGCCACAATGGGCTGCGCTCGCTCGAGCGCGCCCTGCACACGCCGGACTTCTACCGGGTGCGCCTCGGCGTGGGGCGGCCCACCGGCCGGAAGGAGCCCGGCGACTGGGTCCTCGAGAACTTCGCCAAGCGCGAGGAGCCCGACGTCGAGATCCTCGTCGCCGACGGGGCGGACGCGACGCTCTCCCTGGTCCGGGACGGCCTGCAGGCGACCCAGGACCGCTTCAACCGGAGCGCGCCCAAGGAGTAGCGGCCGCCCGGGCTAGACTCATAGGTAGGCCCGTCGCGTCGCGGCGAGGCCTCTTCGTGCTGTGCGGAGGAGGTCTGGTGGAGCGGCTGCTCGACACGCTGATCGGCTCCGAGGCGTTCGAACGCCTCCTGCTCGAGCGGGCCCGCCCGGTGATCGCCCGGAGCGACGCCGGCGAGGACTTCCTCGTCGCCGCGCTCGCCCGGGCGCTCGATGCCCCCGTCCTCCTCGTTGCCCCCGGTCCGCGGGAGGCCGAGGCGCTCGCCGAGGGTGCCGCGGCGTGGCTCGGTCCCGAGCGTGCCGCGCTCCTGCCCGCGTGGGAGGCGCTGCCGTACGAGGGGATCAGCCCATCGCCGGAGGTCTCGGCTCGGCGGGCGGACGCCGTCCGCCGCTTGCGCGCGGCCCACGGGCCGTTCGTCCTCGTGGCGCCGGGGCTCGCGGCGATGCAGGGCCTCGTCCCGACGCTCGGAGCGATCGCGCCGCTCGAGCTCGTGAAGGGCGTCGAGCTCCCGCCCGACGCCCTGGCCGGACGGCTCGTCGACCTCGGCTACCTCCGCACAGACGTCGTGGAGCACCGCGGCGAGTTTGCCGTCCGCGGCGGGGTCCTCGACGTCTTCCCCGGCACGGCGAGACGGCCCACCCGTCTCGAGTACTGGGGGGACGAGATCGAGTCGGTCCGCGAGTTCAGCCCCTCGTCCCAGCTGTCGACCGCGCCGATCGTGCGCGTCGGGATCCCCCCGGTCCGCGAGCTGATCCCCGACGAGGACCTCGCGGCGCTGGCGCGCGAGCGAGCGCCGCGCTACCTCGACCGGTTCCGCGACGGCCTCGAACGCATCGCCGAGGGCCTGCGCGCCGAGGGATCGGAGTCGCTCGCGCCGCTCCTGTTCGACGAGATGCCCGTGCCGGCGCGACTGCTCCCCGCCGGGTCGTGGGTCGTCGTCGCCGAGGCGCGCCGAACGTTCGATCGCGCGCGGCAGGCGTTCGACGACGCCGAGGCGCTCGCCGAGGCCACGAACTGGCCCGGCCCGCCGGCGGTCCGACGGCTGGAGGAGGCGCTCGAGGGCCCGGTGTCGCTGCACCTCAGCGGGTTCACCGAGGGGACCGAGATCGGGCTCGAGGGGTGGGGGAGCGCCGAGGGAAACCCCGCCGAGCTCGCGAAGCGCGCGGCGGAGCTCGGCGCGAGGGGCTATCGCATCGTGCTCACCGCTCGCGGCCACGGCTCGCTCGAACGCGTCCGCGAGTTCGTCGCGCTCCCCGGCGCCGAGGCGATCGAGGCCCCGCTCACCCGCGGCTTCGTCTTCCCCGCCGGCAGGCTCGCGGTGGCGACCGAGGAGGACCTGTTCGGCTCGCGCCGGCACACGCGTTCGGCGCCGAGGTTCACGAGCAGGCGAACCGACCGCGTCGCCGAGGAGATCGAGCCCGGCGACTTCGCCGTCCACCGCGTCCACGGCGTCGGCCGCTACGTCGGGATCCAGCGGCGTGCCGTCGGCGGATCCGAACGCGACTACATGGTGCTCGAGTACGCGGCGGGCGACCGGCTCTCGGTGCCGACGGACCAGGTCGGGATGGTGGCGCGCTACGTCGGCGGCGAGACGCCGCGGCTCTCGCGGCTCGGCTCGAGCGACTGGGCCCGGACGACGAGGCGCGTGAAGCGCGCCGTGAAGGACATGGCGGGCGAGCTCGTGCGGCTGTACTCGGTCCGCATGTCCGTCGAGCGTCCGCCCTACGGTCCCGACACCCCGTGGCAGACGGAGCTCGAGGACGCGTTCCCGCACGAGGAGACCGGCGACCAGCTCACGGCGATCGAGGAGGTCAAGGCCGACCTCGGCCGCCCCCGGCCGATGGACCGGCTGATCTGCGGCGACGTCGGGTTCGGCAAGACCGAGATCGCGGTGCGGGCGGCGTTCAAGTCGGTGATGGAGGGCAAGCAGGTCGCGGTCCTCGTCCCGACGACGCTGCTCGCCGAGCAGCACCACATCACGTTCTCCGAGCGCTACGCGCCGTTCCCGGTGAAGGTCGCGATGCTCTCCCGCTTCGTGCCGAGGCAGGAGCAGACCGAGGTCGTCGAGGAGCTTCGCTCCGGCGCCGTCGACGTCGTGGTCGGGACGCACCGGCTCCTGTCCAAGGATGTCGCGTTCAAGGATCTCGGACTCGTGGTCGTGGACGAGGAGCAGCGATTCGGCGTCTCCCACAAGGAGCGGCTGAAGAAGCTCCGCGCGCAGGTGGACGTGCTCACGATGTCGGCGACCCCGATCCCGCGCACGCTCGAGATGGCGCTCACCGGCATCCGCGACATGTCGACGGTCGACACGCCGCCCGAGGACCGGCAGCCGGTCCTCACCTACGTCGGGCAGTACGACGAGGGCCTCGCGCTCGGCGCCGTGCGGCGCGAGCTGCTGCGCGAGGGGCAGGTGTTCTGGGTCCACAACCGCGTCGCGACGATCGAACGGCAGGCCGCGTGGCTGCAGGAGCAGATCCCGGACGCCCGGATCGTGGTCGTCCACGGCCAGATGGACGAGGAGGTGCTCGAACGGCGGATGATGCGGTTCTGGGACCGGGAGGCCGACGTGCTGGTCTCGACCGTCATCATCGAGTCCGGCCTCGACGTGCCCAACGCGAACACGCTCGTCGTCGACGCGGCCAACCTGCTCGGGCTCTCGCAGATGTACCAGCTGCGCGGCCGCGTCGGGCGGAGCCACGAGCGCGCGTTCGCGTACTTCTTCTTCCCGCCGCAGCGCGAGCTCACCGAGGAGGCGCACGACCGCCTCACGACGATCGCGCGGCATCAGGCGCTCGGCAGCGGGTTCCAGATCGCGCTCCGCGATCTCGAGATCCGCGGGGCCGGCAACGTGCTCGGCGCCGAGCAGCACGGCCACATCGCCGCGGTCGGGTTCGACACGTACGCGCGGCTGCTGCAGGAGTCGGTGGCCGAGATGAGGGGCCAGCCGCTGGCAGAGGAGGCCGACATCCGGATCGACCTGCCGGTGCGCGCGTTCGTGCCGCCCGGATGGCTCGAGCAGGAGGCGCTGCGGCTCGACCTGTACCGGCGGATCGGCTCCGCCGACGATCACGAGGCGCTCGAACGGGTCCGCGCCGAGGCCGTCGACCGGTACGGGGCGCTGCCCGAGGAGGTCGAGACCCTCCTCGCGGTGGCGTCGCTCCGGCTCACCGCCGCGCGCCTCGGCGTCAAGGAGATCTCGACCTACCGCCAGCAGGTGCGGATCAAGCCGGTCGTCCTGTCCGACGCCGCCGAGCACGAGCTGGGGCCGACCGTGCCCGGTTCCTCCTACCACCGGACCACCGCCACGCTGAACCTCGACCCCGAGCGCGTCGTCGGGGCGGAGCTCCCCGGCTGGGTCGAGCGTCATCTGGTGCTGGCGACCGGCGAAGACGCGCTCGTTGCTAGCATCGACGCGTGATCCGTCGCCTCCCGATCCTCGTCGCGCTCGTCCTCGCCGCCCTGGTCGGGAGCGGGTGCGCGGGGTCGAGCTCGGACGCGGCGACCGTCGGGGAGAGCGCGATCTCGATCGACGAGCTCGAGCGCGACATGATCCTGTTCGAGTTCCTTTCGGGGCTCTCGGGCGCCCCGTGCGGAACGCCGGCGCCGTCGGAGTCCCAGGACGCGGCGTGCGCCCGCTTCACCCTCTCGAACGACATCCGCGAGGAGCTCGCGAAGGCGTACGCCGCCGATCACGAGCTCACGGTCGAGGCCGCCGTGGTGAACGACGCGATCGTGCAGCTCGAGTCCAACATCGGGGGCCAGGAGGTGCTCGACGCCCGGCTCGCCGAGGCGGACCTCGGGCGCGGGGACCTGCGGGGGCTCGCCGAGCGACTCCTGCTGCTGAACGTCGTGCAGGAGGCCGTGGTGGAGGACCGGCTCGACGAAGAGGCGCTCCGGGCGCAGTACGACGAGCAGCTCGGAACGTTCACCACGCTCGAGGTGGCGCACATCCTCGTCGACGACCAGGCAGACGCTGAGCGGATTGCGGCAGAAGTCACGCCCGAGACGTTCGAGCAGATGGCTCGGCGCGAGTCGATCGACTCGGGGTCGGCCCGGAACGGGGGGAGCCTCGGGACCTACTCGGAGGCGGAGTTCCTCGCGCAGTTCGACGCCGACTTCGTCGCGGCGGCGCTCGAGCTCGAGCCGGGCGAGCTCTCGGGACCGGTGGAGACCCAGTTCGGATGGCACGTGATCCGGATGGTGACCCGGGACGTGCCGCCGTTCGAGGACGTCCAGGAGCAGCTGCGCGCGGGCAGCGCGGGGCAGGTGTTCCAGGACATCGACGTGAACCCGCGGTTCGGCCGTCTCGACACCGAGACCGGTGAGGTCGTCGCGGTCCGGAGCACCGCGGACCAGGGAGCCGAGGAGGAATCGCCCGCGGGCGCGACCGCGCCGTGACCACGGCTTCGGGATCTCCAGATCCGCTGTCTCACGTCCCCGAGGGTCCGGTCCCGTCGTCCCGCCACGGCGAACGCCTCCTCGATCTCGTCCGGGTGATGGCGCGGCTGCGCGGTCCCGGCGGCTGCCCGTGGGACCGGGAGCAGACGCACGCCACGCTCGCCCGGCATCTGCTCGAGGAGACGCACGAGACCCTCGATGCGATCGACGCGGGCGACCGCGACCGGCTGCGCGAGGAGCTCGGCGACGTGCTTCTCCAGGTGGTGTTCCACGCGCAGATGGCGGCGGACGACGGGGCGTGGGACGTGGACGACGTCGCGCAGGCGATCGTCGAGAAGCTGATCCGCCGCCACCCCCACGTGTTCGGCGACGTCGTGGTCGCGGGCGCCGACGAGGTGCTCGTCAACTGGGAGCGGATCAAGGCGGACGAGAAGGGCGAGCGGCCGCTCGAGGACGACATCCCGGCGACGCTGCCGGCGCTCGCGCGCGCGTCGAAGGTGCAGCGGCGGGCCGCCGGGTGGGGGTTCGAGTGGCGGTCGGTCGACTCGGCGCTCGAGGCGCTGAAGGAGGAGGTGGGCGAGCTCGAGATCCACACCGACGCCGACAACGCCGAGGAGGAGATCGGCGACGTGCTGTTCGCGACGGTCTCGGTCGCCCGCAAGCTCGGCGTCGATCCCGAGAGCGCGCTCCGCCGGACGGTCCGCGGGTTCGCCGAGCGCTACGAGCGGTTCGCCGCGATGCTCGAGGAGCGCGGGCTCTCGCTCGACGAGGTGCCGGAGGACGAGCTCCGAGCGCTGTTCCGCGAGGCCCGCGCGTGACGGTAGTCCTGGGACGTATCAGGGCGTTCGAGCGCGACCTCGAGCAACGCCTGTCGACGCGCACCGAGCGATGCCGGTTCGGTACGGCCTACTTCCACGAGGGCTTCCCGAAGCGTTGGGACAGCAACTTCGTCTGGACCGAGCCGCCGCTCGACGGCGTCGACGCGGAGCAGCTCGACGCCGACGCCGACGACGTCCTCGGCCGGGCCGGGCTCGCGCATCGCGTGATCTGGGTCGAGGACGTCGCGGAGGGCGAACGGCTCGCGCCCGGGTTCGTCGACCTCGGGTACGAGGTGGACCGCGACGTGGTGATGGTGCACGTTCGCGAGCCCGACCGGTGGACGGACGAGCGAGCCGAGGAGGTCGACGTCGCGAGCGCCAGGGCAATGTGGTACGTCTCGAACCTCGAGGAGGAGGAGGGCATGCGGGCCGACGACGCGCGGATGCTGGCCGACTTCCTCGACGTGCTCGTCGAGCGGGCCGACGGCCGGTTCTTCGGGGTTCGAGTGGACGGAGACGTCGTCGCCGGCTGCCAGCTCATGGTGTTGGGAGGGGTCGCGCAGGTCGAGGATGTCGTCACGCTCACCGCGCACCGGGGGCAGGGGTTCGCTCGCGCGGTCGTCCTGGCGGCGGTTCGAGCCGCCCGCGAGGGCGGCGCGGACCTCGTCTACCTCGGCGCCGACGACGAGGACTGGCCGAAGCAGATGTACGCGAAGCTCGGGTTCGACGAGGCCGGGCGTTCCTACGACTTCGTCAGGAAGCCGCCGGATCAGCGCGCGTAGACGGCGAGGTCCCACACGACCCGGCGCCGCCGGTGGAAAACGCGGCGGAATCCGGCCGCCCGGACCTGCCGGTCGATCGCCTCGACGTCGTGGACGAAGGTCCGGAACCCCCCGTAGTGCTTCTCACGCAACCGATAGACGAGGTTCCAGATCGCGTTGTGGACGCGGTTATAGAGGCCGGTCGCGCCGCTCGAGATCGGGGCCGAGATCGCGTAGACGCTCCCGGCGGCCGCGAGGCTCCGCTCGAGGATGCCGTCGGCGTCGGGGTAGCAGCAGACGACGCGGTTCACCGCGACGACGTCGGCCTTCGGCAGCTCGATCCTCGATCCGTCGCCCACCTCGAACTCGGTCCGCTCGTCGACCCCGCGCTGCCTGGCGAGCGCGCGGGCCCGGTCGATCGCCTTCGGCGACAGGTCGAATCCGGTCGCGCTCGTCGCCCCCGCCGCCACGGTCTCGATCGCGAGGTCGCCGATCCCGCATCCGACGTCGAGCACGGTTCGTCCCGCGACGCCGAGGTCCGTGATCGCCTTCAGGAGCGAGGCCGTGACGGCGTTGACGGTGTCGTGCCGCCCGGCCTCCCGCTCCCAGCGGTCGACCCACTCGTCGAAGCAGCAGCGCTCGGGCGATCGGTCCTCGGGCTCCACGACGTCGAGTCTAGGGGCCGCGCTCCCAGGTTGAAATCCACCGCTCCGCGTCGCCGCCACGCTAGGATTCGGCCCCCGTGTCCCTCATCGAAGCCCTCGCGGCGCGCGAGATCCTCGATTCCCGCGGCAACCCGACCGTCGAGGTCGACGTGCTGCTCACCGACGGCGCGTTCGGACGAGCCGCGGTCCCGAGCGGCGCCTCGACCGGCGAGCACGAAGCCATCGAGCTCCGCGACGGCGACCGGAAGCGCTACGGCGGCAAGGGCGTGCTCCAGGCGGTCGCGAACGTCACCGAGGTGATCGCGCCGGTGATCGAGGGCGAGGACGCGCTCGACCAGCGACGGATCGACCGGCTGCTGCTCGACCTCGACGGCACCCCGGACAAGTCCAACCTCGGCGCGAACGCGCTCCTCGGCGTTTCGCTCGCGGTCGCCCGCGCGGCCGCCGACTCGCTGGGACTCCCGCTCTACCGATCGCTCGGCGGCCCGAACGCGCACGTGCTGCCCGTCCCGTTCATGAACGTCATCAACGGCGGCGCGCACGCAGACAACGAGCTCGAGCTGCAGGAGTTCATGCTCGCGCCGGTCGGGGCCGCGTCGCTCTCGGAGGCGACGCGCTGGTGCGCCGAGATCTACCACGCGCTGAAGACGTCCCTGAAGGCCAAGGGCCTGTCGACCGGCGTGGGCGACGAGGGCGGGTTCGCGCCCGAGATCTCGAGCGGCGCCGAGGCGCTGCGGCTGCTGGTCGACGCGATCCAGACCGTGGGCCTCGAGCCTGGCGACGAGGTCGCGCTCGCGATGGATCCGGCCTGCTCCGAGCTGTACCGCGACGGCGCGTACCACCTCGAGGGCCGGGGACGGTCGGCGGGGGACATGGTGGCGTACTGGCGCGGGCTCCTCGGCGACTTCCCGGTCGTCTCCCTCGAGGATCCGCTCGCCCAAGACGACTGGGAGGGGTGGGCGACCCTCACCGGCGAGCTCGGTTCGGCGTGTCAGATCGTAGGCGACGACGTGTTCGTCACGAATCCCGACCGGCTCGCACGAGGGATCCGCGAGGGCGTCGCGACCGCGATCCTCGTCAAGGTCAACCAGATCGGGACGCTCACGGAGACGCTCGACACGATCGAGCTCGCGGCGCGGAGCGGCTACGGGCAGATGGTGAGCCACCGCTCGGGCGAGACGGAGGACACGACGATCGCTGACCTGGTCGTGGCGACGAACAGCGGGCAGATCAAGTCCGGCGCGCCGACCCGGAGCGAGCGCACCGCCAAGTACAACCGTCTGCTCCGGATCGAGGAGGAGCTGGGCGACCAGGCTCGCTACGCGGGGACGTCCGCGCTTCGCCGGAGGGCGGCGTGAGCGCCGTCCGGGCGCGACGCGCCCCCGCCCGCCCGCGCCCGCGGCTCGAGCGTGACCGGCCGAGGCTTACGGGGAGAGCGGCGGGACTGCTCATCGCGGTCACCGTCCTCGCCGTCATGGCGGTCGTTCCGGCCCGCCAGTACCTGGAGCAGCGGGGCCGGATCGCCGAGCTCGACCGACGGGCGGCCGAGTTCGAGACCCAGAACTCGGAGCTCCGTCGGGAGATCTCGGCCCTGCATGACCCCGTCCACCTCGAAAAGCTCGCCCGGGCGTGCCTGGGCATGGTCGCGCCAGGCGAGGTCGCGTTCGTGGTCGCGGGCAGGCCCGCCGGCGCCGACTGCTAGGCGGCTCTCGCTCACCGGTCTCTCCGGGTCCATTGACGGCGCTTCGGAGCCGATGGGAGACTGGCCGCCCCGGCGATGCGCCGGAACGGAATCGAGGAGGAACGACCCTGGCAGATCTGGAGGTCGGTGCGGTCATCGAAGGGACCGTCAGCCGCATCACCCCGTACGGCGCCTTCCTGACCCTCGAGGGCGGAAAGATGGGGCTCGTTCACATCTCCGAGATCGATCGGAACTACGTCAAGGACGTCCACGACCACCTGCGGGAGAGCGACGTCGTCCAGGCGAAGGTCATCGCCATCAAGGAGGACGGCAAGATCGACCTGTCGATCAAGGCCCTGCAGGACCCGGCGCCACCGCGCGTCCGCCGAGGCTCGGACCCCGACTTCGAGGCGCGCCTGAAGAAGTTCATGCGCCAGAGCGAGGAGCGCCAGGTCGACTACAAGCGCTCCGTCGAGCACAAGCGCAAGTAGCGCCCCCCGTGGGCGAGCTCCGCGGCAGCGACCTCCGGCTCGTCGCCGAACAGCTCGGGCGCGAACCCACCGTGCCGTTCAGCGTCGTGGCGCGCTGTCCCGGGGGGCATCCGCTCGTCACGCGGAACAGGCCGTTCGACGCGGACGGGAGGCCGTTCCCGACCCTGTTCTGGCTCACCTGCCCCACCGCGGCGCGATCGGTGTCTCGGCTCGAGTCCGAGGGCGCGATCGGGGAGCTGAACGGACGGATCCGCGCCGACCCCGGGCTCGCGTCCGCCCTCGAGCGCGCCCACGCCGGGTACGCGCGCGAACGCGCCCGCGACGATCCCCGGGCGGAGGCGTTCGGCGGGGTCGGCGGGACGCGGACCGGCATCAAGTGCCTGCACTCCCACTACGCCAATCACCTCGCGGGCGGCGACGACCCGGTGGGCCCCTGGGTGGCCGAACGCGTCGAGCCGATCCACGACGAGCGGGGCGGGCGGGTCGCCGCGATCGACCAGGGCACGAACTCGATCCGCCTGCTCGTCGCCGCGCCGCTCGAGGGCGGCGGCTACGAGGAGCTCGCGCGGGACACGGTGATCACCCGGCTCGGCCGGGGCGTGGACGAGACCGGCGCGATCGCGCCCGATGCGTTCGCGCGGACGGCCGAGGTCCTCGAACGGTACGTCCGCCGGGCACGGGCCCTGCACGCCGAGCGGATCCGCGTCGGTGCGACGGCGGTGCTCCGCGACGCGTCGAACCGCAACGAGTACGAACGGCTCGTCGAGCGGACCGGTGCCGAGCTGGAGGTGCTGAGCGGGGACCGCGAAGCCGAGCTCTCGTTCCGCGGCGCGACGAGCGGCCTGGGGAGCGCGCCGGTGGAGGCGTCGCTGCCCTACCTCGTCCTCGACATCGGGGGCGGTTCGACCGAGTTCGTCCTCGGCTCCGAACGGCCGGCGGCGGCGGTCTCGACGCAGATGGGGAGCGTCCGGCTCACCGAGCGCCACGTCGAGCACGACCCGCCGGAGGAACGAGAGCTCGCGGCGATCGCGGAGGAGGTCGACAGCTTGCTCGACGAGGTCGAACGGGCGGTGCCCGTCTCCGAGGCGCGGACCCTGGTCGCCGTCGCCGGCACATCGACGACGGTACAGGCGATCTCGCTCGGCCTGGAGTTCTACGACGCCGAGCGGATCCACCGGACCGTGCTCGCGCACACCGACGCCGAGGACGTCCTGGCCCGACTGTCCGAGATGACGACCGCCGAGCGCGCCGCGCTCCCCGTGATGGCGCCGGGACGTGGCGACGTGATCGTCGCCGGCGCGGTGCTCCTCTGCGAGGTGATGCGCCGCTTCGGCTTCGACCGGGCGATCGTCTCCGAGACCGACATCCTGGACGGGCTCCTGCTCGAGATGCTTGTGTAACCTGAGCCGCCGTGCCGAAGAACACCCGGAATCGACAGCTAGCGAGACTGCACCAGCGCCGCCAGGCCGAACGGATGCAGGCCCAGCGCCAGAAGCGGCTGCGTACGATCGCGATCGCGCTCGTGATCGCCCTGGTGGGATCGCTCGGCGTGTTCATCGCGTTCACCGCGGGGGACGAGCCGTCGCCCGCGGCCACCGGAGGTACGGGCGAGACCGGCGGCGAACCGACCGGCTCCACGGGGGAGCCCGGGTCCCAGACCGGCACCGTCGACCCCGAGCCGGGCCCCGAGCAGGTCGCGTGCGGCGCCGAGCAGCCGAAGGGCGCGCTCCGCCCGAAGCCGCAGTTCTCGGCGCCAGGCCAGGTGGTCGGGGAGGGGCAGACGTACACCGCCGAGTTCCGGACCTCGTGCGGCACGATCGTCGTCGAGCTGCTCGCCGATCGGGCGCCCGAGACCGTGAACTCCTTCGTCTTCCTCGCGCAGAACGGGTACTTCGACGGCCAGCGGATCCACCGCCTCGACACGTCGATCGACGTGATCCAGGGCGGCGATCCGACGGGGACGGGTTCGGGAGGCCCCGGGTACTCGATCCCGGACGAGCTGACCGGAGACGAGGCGTACGGCCCCGGGGTGCTCGCGATGGCGAACGCCGGCCCCGACACGGGCGGGAGCCAGTTCTTCATCGTGACGGGCGAGGACGGGCATGCGCTCGACGATCAGGGCGCCTGGACGGTCTACGGGAGGGTCGTCGAGGGCCTCGACGTCGCGAGGCAGATCCAGGGCCTGCCGATCCAGGACCCCGCCGCCGGCATCGCGGGCCAGCAGCCCGAGGAGGCCGTCTACCTGGAGAAGGTCCGGATCCTCGGGGGCTCGTAGCGCGATGGCGATACGCTGCGTAGCGCCCGGGTGCCGGAATCGGTAGACGGATGCGCCTTAAAAGCGCTGGTCCCGAAAGGGACGTGTGGGTTCGAATCCCACCCCGGGCACCCCGTTCCCCACCGCCGCAGGGCATCCGCGAGCGACCCCGCGACTTGCGTGAAGCGAGTGGCCTGTGCCTAGGCTGAGCAAGATCCCGAAAGGGAAGGAGGGATTCATGCGCGCACGCACAGCGGCTCTGGTGGCCGCCCTCGTGCTCGGCTCGTTGCTGGTGTGGGCTCCGCCCGGCAACGCCGCGGTCCCCTCCGCACAGCTGATCCAGCTGTGCGAGAGCCTCTACGGGTCGGTCTTCCCGGCTCCGAACACGGAGCCGTTCGGGCCGTGCCAGTGGGACATGCGGATCATCAACGCCGCCGACGACGGGAGCTACCCCATCGCCACCGGCGACGGCGTGATGGTGGGCGTGATCGACAGCGGCGTCGACCTCACGCACCCCGACGTCCAACCGAACCTCGACGTCGACCTGTCGTGTTCGTTCATCTTCACGGACACGCCGACGGCGAACCCGGCCGAGATCGCCAACGGCGACTGCTCGAACAAGGGCGCGGTGGAGGACCTGAGCGGCCACGGCACCCACGTCGCCTCGGAGATCGCCGCGCCCATCAACGGGATCGGGATCGCCGGCGTCGCGCCGGAGGCGACCGTCGTGGGGTTGAAGGCCTGCACCGAGGCAGGCTTCTGCTTCGTCGACTCGGTGGCGGCCGCGCTCCGCTACGCGGGCGACCAGCGGCTCGACGTGGTCAACCTCAGCCTGTTCGCCGACCCGTTCCTGTACTACTGCCGGAACGATGCCGAGCAGCGGGCCATGCTGAAGGAGATGGCGAGGGCGGCGCGGTACGCGCAGCAGCGCGGGGTCCTGATCGTCGCCTCCGCCGGCAACGAGCAGGCCGACCTGCAACACCCCGGTCTCGACGACATCAGCCCGGACTGGCCCCCGGACACGGCCGAGGAGCGCTTCGTGAAGAACAACTGCTCGGTGGCGCCTGCGGAGCTGCCCGGCGTCTTGACGGTCTCGGCGACCGGCCCGATCGGATACCCGGACTACGACCTGTGGATCGCCGACTACTCGAGCGTCGGGATCGGCGTCGTCGACGTGGCCGCGCCCGGAGGCGACTACTTCCAGGCAACCGGCACCGTGCAGGACGCGATCCTGGGAGCGGTCCCGATCGGCTCGGAGATCTGGAATGCGTTCGATCCGCTGAACGCGGTGTTCCCGGGCATCACCACGACGGATGCGGGTGCGGGCTACGTGTATCTGAACGGCACCTCGATGTCCTCACCGCACGCCGCCGGCGTGGCGGCGCTCGTGGTGGAGATGCACCCGACGTGGGCGCCGCTCGCGGTCGCCGCGGCGGTCGAGCGCACCGCCCAGCGGCTGACCTGCCCGCCGGACTGGGAGCCGATCGGCCCCGACGACGAGCGTGAGCGCTGCTACGGCGGCGGTGGCCGGACGTCGTTCTTCGGCGCCGGTCTGGTGGACGCGGAGGCGGCCGCTTCGAGCTAGTCGCGTTCGCGAGCAACGGTCGACGACTCGACCCCCGGAGCTCGGGGGTCGAGTCGCGTCCGTATCGGGTCGGCGCCGTATCGGGGAGGCGATCAGATCGGCCCCCCGGGGGTGACCCCCGACGTCAGGATGCGCGGCGCCTCTTGGCCTGATCGCTCGCTTCGATCGCGTCGCTCTTGTTGGGAGCCGCGGAGCCGTGGACACGCATCAGGTTGCGGACCTCGCGGACGCCGGGCACGAACGAGACCCGCCCGGCGACCTGCCGGACCTCCTCCTCCGAGTCCAGCTCGCCCCGGAGCTCCGCCACGCCATCGACGACGGTGAGGGCGAGGCGATCCTTCGGCACGTCGGCCGCGCCGAAGACCTCGCTCTGGACCCGCTGGGCAACCGTCGCGTCGTCGGGCTCGAGGTTGTCCGGGCCGGGCGAACGCAGCTCGCTCATCGCCCCCTGTGCGACGTTCGAGAGATGACGCTTCTTCGCCTCGGCGCGTTCGCGCGTCTTCCGGACCTCGGACATCGTCTGGTCGCGCAGGCGGGCGCGCCGCCCGGCCCCGGAGACCGGGTCGTAGAGGTACGCGATCGCCGCCCCGATCAGGCCGCCGAGGACGAATGTGCGAACCCTCATGTGGATCGCCTCCGATACGTCGAGGCCGGTCCCGTGCCGGCCGGATACCCCGGTGGTTCCCGTGAGGCTCGCGCTCGAAACGCTGGGGCGTGTGAGCGAGCGGTCAGACGACGATGATCCTCGCCGTCATCGTGGGATGGATCTCGCAGTGGTAGCGGAACGTACCCCGCCGGCCGAACCGGCGCGTGAAGCGCTCGCCCGGCGAGAGGGTGCCGGAGTCCCAGATGCCGGTGTTGGAGGTCGAGGTGTGGGGGTTGGAGCCTCGGTTCACCCACCGCACCCTCGTGCCGCGGTCGATCGTGATGCTGCGCGGGCGGAACCGGTTGTCGACGATCCGCACCCGGACTCGCTCCGCGCCCAGCGGTTCGTCGGCGCCGGCGGGCAGAGGCACGGTGGTCGTGGACAGCGCGAGGACGAGCACGAGAACCCTGGCGATCGAGCGTTTCACGGTGGCTCCTTCCCGTTCGGCGGGCGTGGAAGGCGGCCCATGCTAGCCGAGGTCGTTGAAAAAGGTGTCGGCCACCCCTACGTTCGGGCCATGGGATCGGAGGACCGGACGGCGGGCGCGCTCTACGGGATCGACGGTCCCCGCCGGCGACCGCGCCCCCAGCAGCTGCCGGCGGAGCAGGTCGCGGATCTCGTCGCGGCCTCGCGGGCCGCGTACTCCGCATCCCGCCACCGGGACGATCTCGAGGCGCGGTTCGACGAGCTCCGAGCAGACGTCGTTGCCGAGCTCCGCGAACGGATCGACGCCGCGGTGGGACGGATCCAGGCGACGTTCGAGGCCGAGATCGAGGCCCTCCGGACCCTCAACCGGGAGGAAGCCAAGCGCCTGCGTTCGGCCAACGGCGAGGAACTCGTGCGGCTGCGCGCGGCCGACACCGAGGAGCTCGAGCGCATCCGGGTC
>Ga0268386_10000986_pt1 | contig 19065 bp, 15 predicted proteins | sample RVTome_15_FD_200260 | JGI IMG/M metagenome (GOLD analysis project Ga0268386, IMG submission 200260) | Soil microbial communities from uranium-contaminated site in the Upper Colorado River Basin, Wyoming, United States - RVT150D86... ...
GGCTCGACTTCACGCTGGCCGCTAGCTACTTCGACGCGACCGTGGAAGATCTGCAGCTGTCCTCCGGGGATCCGGCGGTCCAGCCGCTCCTCAAGGACGTGGAGCCGAGCTTTGCGCCTCCATTGCAGATCGCAGCCTTGCTGCGATATGCATGGCCCGCACTGGGCGGCGAACTGTCGGCGCAGGTCGACGGAAGCTATACGGACAGTTTCTTCCATAACCTGCGCAACTTCGATTCCGAGAAATACGACGACTACACGCTCGCCAATCTGCGCTTCGGGTATGCCCCGGAGGGCGGCAACTGGGAACTCGCGGCCTTCGTCAAGAACGTCACGGACGAGCGCTATCGCACGATCGGCTTCGACCTGGCGACGCTGTGCGGTTGCAACGAGGATGCGTACGGCGCGCCACGCTGGGCCGGGGTAACGTTCAAGATCAAGTTTGACTGATGGCGCATCGGGCGCGCGGACGCCTGGTCGGGCGTCCGCATGTGCGTTGGGCCGTCATCGCAGGGCTTTCTTGTCGATCTTGCCGATCAGCGTCTTCGGGAGGCTCGGCAGGATCACGTATTCGCGTGGCACCTTGTATGCCGCTAGATTCGCGCGGCAATGCCGGTCGAGTTCCGCCTGCGTGACCAATGGTTCACTGACGGCCAGGTAGGCGCGGATGCGCGTCCCGCGGTAGCCATCTTCTAAGCCGATCACCGCGGCTTCCATGACCGAGGGGTGCAGATACAGCACCTCCTCCACTTCGCGCGGATAGACGTTGTAGCCGGACACCAGGCACATGTCGTTCTTCCGATCGCGGATGTAGAGATAGCCCGCTTCGTCCAGCTCGCCGAGGTCTCCGGTGTACAACCAGCCATCGCGCAACGCGGCGGCGGTTTCCTGCGGCAAACCGCGGTAGCCCGACATCACCTGCGGACCGCGAACACGGATCTCGCCGATCCGCCCGGGACCCAGCACCGTGCAGCCCGTGGCGGCGTCGACGATCTGAATTTCCGTGCCGGGCACGGCGACGCCAACCGAGCGCGGCTTACGCAGACCGTGCAGCGGATTGAACGAAATTACGGGCCCGGATTCGGTCTGGCCGTATCCCTCGATCACGGGAGCGCCGGTCGCCTGCTCCCACTGCGCGAGCAGGCTCTCCGGCAACGGCGCAGATCCGGAGTAGCTCACGTGGAGATCCGGCACCTTCATCGCCGCAAAGCGCGGGCTGGCGAGCAGCCCCGTGAAGACCGTCGGGCTGCCGGCGAGCGCCGTGATGTGCTCGCGATCGAGCAGGTCGAACACGAGGTCTGCCTGATAGCGAGGCACGATCACGAGCGTGCCTTGGCAGTAGACGGCGTTGTGCAGGCACATCGCGCAGGCGTAGGCGTGGAAAAGCGGCATGACGCACAGGATCCGCTCGATGCCCTGACGGGTCGGAACCAGCGCCTCCCGCTGGCTGACGTTGGTCGACACCGTTCGATGTGCCAGGTTGGCACCCTTGGAGCGCCCCGTCGTGCCGCCGGTGTACTGCAACGTGGCGAGACTATCGGGGTCGGGGAGTGGCTGCGGCAGTCCCTTGCCCGCAGGATCGGACGCCACCACCGTGCCGATCAGCTGCCGTGAATCGGGCCCGACCTGGATCCAGTGCGATATACCCTGCGATCGTGCGAGCGGTTCGATCGTGGCGGCAACTGTGGAATCGTAGATGATCGCCAGCGGTGCCGCGTCCGCGATCATAGGCGCGAATTCCCGCGTCGTGTAGATCGGATTCAACGGAACCACCTGCGCGCGCGCCGCGTGTACCGCGAACATCGCGATACAGACATCGATCGAGTTGCCCATCACCAGCACGACGCGCTCGCCCGCTGCACCCAGCGCGAGCAGCTCGCGCGCCAGCGCGGCAACGCTCGCCACGTACTCCGCGTACGTGATCCGATCCGCGCCACAGACGACGGCCTCCCGGTCTGGCGCGGCGCGCGCGGCCTCGGCGAGCATGTGGACCACCGTCGGGAAGACACGCGGCAATGCAGTCATCGGCCGACCCGCCGGTTTCACCATTGCGACGCGTTCGGCGCCAGGGCGTCGAGGGTCGCTGCGCCGAGGCACGCTTGGGTTTCCAGCAATGCTGCTTCCGGCATCAGTTGCTCGGCGAAAAATACCGCGGCAATCCGCTTGCCCCTCGCGAAGTCGGAATCGCCGAGGGCCGCCGCCGCCATCCGCAACCACATCCAGCCGCAGGCGACGAGTCCGGCCAGGCGGAGGTACGGGGTTGCTCCCGCTGCGGCATCGCGCGGCGATCCCGCATTCAGCTCCACCATGCGTTGCGTGCAGCGCTCGAGCCGAGTCAGGCCGTCTCCCACGGCTGCATGGATCTGGCCAACCTCCGCCTGGCCCGCGAGTCGTTTCAGGTCCGCGCGGATGCGGCTCGCGAACGCGTCGAAGCGCTTGCTGCTGTCCCTGCCGAGCCTGCGGGTGACGAGATCCAGCGCCTGGATCCCGTTTGTGCCCTCGTATATCGATGCGACGCGAATGTCGCGGACGTACTGTTCTACACCCGCATCGCTTACATACCCCTGTCCGCCGAAGATCTGCACGGCCAGGTTCGCGACCTCGAATCCGGCGTCAGCCCCGCAGGCCTTGCCGATTGGCAGCAGCCATTCGGCGAGCGCGGCGGCAGCCGCGCGCGTTGCAGCCTCCGGCGCCGCGGCGGCGGCAACATCGAGGTTCCGGGCGATTTCGAGCAGCAACGCGCGAAGCGGCTCGATGCGGGCGCGCATCAGCAGCAGCATCCGGCGTACGTCAGGATGCTCGCTGATCGGCACCGGTGCCCGCTCCGGATCTCCGCCCTGGGGTCGCTCGGTCGCGTACTGCAATGCGCGGTGGGTCGCAGCGCCGCCGATCGCAACACCCTGCAGCGCGACTTCGAGCCGCATCGTGTTCACCATCGTAAACATCGCGCTCAGCCCGCGGTGCAGCTCGCCGATCCGGTACGCAACGCAGTCCGCGTACTGCATAACACAGGTCGGCGACGCCTTGAGCCCCATCTTGTGCTCGAGACGCAGTGCGCGCATGCCGTTGTGCGCGCCGAGCCCGCCATCCGTCGTTATCAGGCGTTTCGGAACCAGGAACAGGCTGATGCCACGCGTGCCCGCGGGCGCGCCCGGAGTTCGGGCGAGCACCAAGTGACAGATCTGCTCGGTCAAGTCCTGGTCGCCGTACGTAATGAAGATCTTGCTGCCCGACAAGCGGTAGCTGCCGTCGTCCGCGGGCTTGGCGAGCGTCTGAATGCGGCCGACGTCGGACCCGGCTTGAGGTTCGGAAATGCAGATGGTGGCGCCCCACTCCCCGGCCGCGAGCTTCGGCACGTATACGGTCGCGATCGCGGCCGACGCATGCTCGGCCAACAGCCAGGCCGAAGCGCGGCACATCAACGGCAACATGCCGAAGGAAAGGCAGGCGCCGTTGACCATCTCCGCGATCGCCGCCTGCAGCATGCGCGGCAGGCCCTGACCGCCATACTCGCGCGGCATGTCGAGACCGGACCAGCCGTCGCGGACGTAGCGCGCATACGCCTCCCGGAACCCCGGTGCTGTCACGACGGCGCCGTTCACGATCCGTGCACCCGCCTGGTCGCCCGGCTGGTTGATCGGCTCGATCACCTCCGCAGCCAGGCGCGCGCCCGCGGCCAGTACGCTCTCGACGACCTCGAAGTCGGCGTGCCGGAACGCCTCGAGTGCGAACAACTCGCGACCGCCCAACACGTCCCCGATCAGGAACTGCAGGTCCTCGACGGGTGCGCGATAGGTCACGACGGATCCACGTTCAACGCTTTAAGGCATCAATGATCGCCTGGGGTTCCATGCGCTCGGTGTAGTCCGTATCCACGAACGACTCGATGATGGTTCCGTCGCTGCCGATGACGTAGGTCGCAGCCATCGGCAGCGAAAACGGCGGGTCGCCGTTCAGCTTCTCCAGGTCCGCGCCCCAGTTCTTGTATATCGGCCGCAATTCCTCGGCCAGCTCGAAATCGAGTCCGAACGCCTTCGCGACTGTATTGCCCGTGTCGCTCAGCACCTCGAAGGTCAGCTTGTTTCGGGTGGACGTGTCGGTCGTCGCGTCCGGCGTCTGCGGCGATACGGCGACCAGCCGGGCCCCCAACGCCTCGATCTCGGCGACGCGCTCCTGCAGCGCCTTCAGCTCCAGATTGCAGTACGGGCACCAATCGCCGCGATAGAAGCTCAGCACGACCGGGCCCCTCGCCAGTAACTGGCGCGAGGACACCGTCTCGCCATGCGCGTTCGGCAGGTCGAACTCAGGTGCCCGCTCGCCCACCTTTGCCGCGCGCAGTGCCGCACCCGACTCCTCGAGCCGCGCCTCGGCCCCGCGCATGAGTTGCTGGATCTCCTCCGGGACCTGGCTCAGGAACTTGCTGCGAAACGCTGCGATACGCTCTTCGAGGCTCATTGCTCCACTCCGTTCGTTAACTCGTCTGCAAGTGTGTGCGGCGACCCGATGCCGTCCACGATCTGCTCTACCCGCCGGGCGAACTCCGGCGTAGAGAGGCGCAGCGCAACGCCGCACCGCACCCGCTCGGCCACCAGGTTCAGCACCTGCCGTCGGGCACGATCGATCCGGCGCAGGCGCAGCCTCTGGTTCCCCTGCTGGTATTCTCGATGCGCGTCGATCGCCGCGAGCGTGTCGTCGACGCCGCTGCCCTGTTCGGCCACGGCTCGGACCAGCGCTGCCAACCATTCGCCGCGAGGCAGGTCGCGGCTCCTCAGGTTCAGCATCGCGCGGATCGCCGCGAATGCCGTGTCGCTGCCCGGGCGATCGCATTTGTTCAGCACGAACACCTCCGCAATCTCCATCAGGCCCGCTTTCGCCGCCTGAACCCCGTCTCCTGATTCCGGTGTCAGCATCACCACGGTCGTATCTACCGCCTGGGCAACGTCGAGCTCGCTTTGACCGACACCGACAGTCTCGAGCAGGATGACATCGAAGGCTGCTGCGTCGAGGATGTCGGCCGCATCGATGGTTTTCGCCGCAAGGCCGCCCAGCGCCTCACGTGCCGCCATGCTGCGGATGAACACCCGATCGTCGCCCCAGATCTCCGACATGCGCACCCGATCACCGAGCAGCGCGCCGCCGCTGAACGGGCTGGTCGGGTCGACCGCGATCACCGCAACGGACTGATCACGCAGACGCAGCGCCGCAGCGAGACGTGCCACGAGCGTCGATTTGCCCGCGCCCGACGGCCCGGTTACGCCAATGCGATAAGCCCGGCCGACCCGGGAACGCAGAGCGCCGAGCAACTCGGCCGAGTCCCCGGCGCTTCGCTCGACGAGGTTGATCGCCTGGGCGATTGCGCGTCGGTCGCCGCGCATGACCGCCTGCGCCAGGTCAGACGCCGTCAGTGCGGGTGCTGCAATGGCGTTCATGCAGCGGGCGTCTCCAGGAGCGTGCGCTTGATCTCGCGCTTCAGGATCTTCCCGCTCGGATTCTTCGGCAGCTCCGCCAGAAAGACCACGCGTTTCGGCTTCTTGAACCCGGCCAGTTCGGCACCGCAATGCGCGATCAACTCGGCCGCCGACGCGTCCGCACCCGGTCGCAACGACACTGCCGCCGTGACGATCTCGCCCCACCGGTCGTCCGGAAGGCCGAGCACGGCCGCCTCCCGCACCGCCGGATGCGCGTACAACACGCTCTCAATCTCCTTCGTGTAGATGTTCACGCCGCCGCTGATCACCATATCCTTCTTGCGATCTACGATGAAGAGGTACCGATCCTCATCGAGATAGCCGAGATCACCCGTGTAGAACCAGCCGCCCCGGATGGCCTGGGCCGTCTCCTCGGGCTGCCGCCAGTAACCCGCGATCACCGAGCGCGAGCGGATCAGCACCTCGCCCACCTCGCCCGGCGGCAGGTCCTGACCGGCCTCGTTGACGATGCGGACTTCCGCCCCGACCGCCTCGCGACCGGCGGACGCGAGCCGCTGACGCTGCACGTCCGTGCCGACTACGACGTGATCGGCCGCGACGAGAAACGTGGCTTCGAGCGTCTCGGTCAGGCCGTAACCCTGCGTGAAGCCGCAGCGGAACACCGCGATCGCCCGTTCGAGCACCGCGCCTGGCATCGGGCCGCCCCCGTAAAAGATCAGCCGCAGGCTGCTTCGATCGAAGTCGGCGAGGTGCGGCTCGTTCAATACGGCGTTGATCATCGTGGAGATCAACAGCGACACCGTCGCGCGGTGTCGCTGAAGCGCCCCTAGCCATGCGATCGGCGCGAACTGCGGCAGGATGACCTGCGTGCAGCCGAGCATCATGTAGGTCACGGCCATGAACACCGCGCCCATGTGATACAGGGGCGTTGCAACGAGATTGACGTCGTCGGGCCGGCTACCGTCCGCGATGCACTGGTTATAGCCATTCGCTTCGAGATTCAGGTGCGAGACCATCGCCCCTTTCGGCAGCCCGGTGGTGCCGCTCGTGAAGAAGACCGCGAGCGTATCCATGTCCCCGGCCTGCGACGCCCGTGGCGTGTCAGGCGCTGCGGTCAGGACGGCTTCGTAGGACAGCTCGCGACTGCTTGTCGGGGGCGGCTCGCCGCCCGGCGTGTCGATCCGCCATGCGATCATCGGGTTGGGCAGAGAGCCTCGGACGGCACCGACGGCTGTGGCGTAGTCGCTGCCGAAGATCAGCGCTGTGGGCTCGGCACGATCGAGAATCTGCACGATCTCCCCCGGCAGCAACCGATAGTTGAGCGGAACGGCGATCACGCCCGACCGGGCACAGGCGAAATAGATCTCGAGATACTCGGGACAGTTGCCGAGAAGCACGGCCAGCCGGTCGCCCGCGACGATACCGGCGGTAGCGAATGCGTTGACAAGTTGGTCGATGCGTCGGTCGAGTTGCGCCCAGGTCAGCTCGCGGTCGTCCATTGCGACCGCCAGCTTGCGCGGGAAACGCGCCGCGTTGCGTCGGGCGATCTCATCCAGGGTCATGACGCGCCAACGTCAGCGCGCCGCGTGCGACGCAAGCGCCTGATCCACCATGCTCAGGATCTCGGCCGTCATTGTGCCGGGCGCAATCACCGCTGCGACGCCCATTGATTTCAGTGCGGTGGCGTCCTCCTGAGGTATCACGCCACCACAGACGATCGGCAGGTTGACGCTTGCCTTGCGCATCGCCTCGAGCAACTTGCGCATCTGCGGCATGTGCTGTCCGGACAGGTAGCTGACCCCGATGCCGTCGACGCCTTCCTCGATTGCCGCTTTCACGACCTCATCCGGGTGATTGTGCAGGCCGAGGTAAATGACTTCGTATCCGGCGTCGCGCAGCTTCTGTGCCACGGTAACGATGCCGGTGTCGTGACAGTCGAGCCCGGTCTTTGCCAGCAGCAGGCGTCGTTTGTGGCTCATCCCGTTACCTCAAGGCCTCGGCACGCCCCTGCGCCCGGCGCATGGCTTCGTTGATCTCGCCCATCGTGGCCCTGTTTCGCAGCGCATCCATGATTACCGGAACCATGTTCTGGCCGGAACGCCATGCCTGTTCGAGACGCGTCACCGCGTCGGACCAACGCGGCTCGTCGCGACTCGCCCGGTAATTGCGCAGGTATTCCGTTCGTGCCGCGCCCCATTCATCGGCGCGCAGCTTGTGCACCTTCACGGGGATCTCCTGCTCGCGCGGGATCGTGAATCGATTGACGCCGACCAGCGTGCGCTCGTTGTTGTCGATCTTGTCCTGGTTGCGATACCGCGCCGTGTTGATCTGCGACTCGAGCCAGCCGTCCTTGATCGCGCGCGCCATGCCACCCCGCGCGCCAACGTCGTCGATCCCCTTGCGGATCTCCGCCTCCATCCGGTTGGTCAGCGCCTCGACGTAGTACGAACCGGCAAGCGGATCGATCGTCCTGGTCACGCCGGTCTCGTAGGCGAGCACCTGCTGGGTTCGCAGCGCGATTCGCGACGATTCCTCGGTCGGCAGGCCATGCCCCTCGTCGTAGGAACACAAATGCACCGACTGTGCCCCGCCGAACGCCGCCGCCATCGCCTCGTAGGCGGCGCGCACGATGTTCACCTCCGGTTGCTGGGTCGTCAGCGTATTGCCGGCGGTCTGAACGGAGAAACGCAGCCGCCAGCACTCGGGGTTCGTCGCGCCGAACTGGTCGCGCATCACCCTCGCATACAACCGGCGCATTGCACGGAACTTGGCGATTTCCTCGAAAAAGTCGATCGACGCCGAGAGAAAGAACGAGGCCTTGCGCGGGAACGTGTTGATGTCGAGGCCGCGCGCGACGGCCATACGGTAGATGTCGAAGGCATGCCCGAGCGTGAAGATGCCGTCCTCGATCGCATTGACACCGGTTTCACGCAGGTTGTAGCCGTTGGTCACCATCCAGTTCAGGCGCGGCATCCGCGTGGAGATGAACTCGATGTTGTCGAGGCATAGCCGCAGCGTACCCTCCAGGGGGAAAAACTTTGTGATGGTCTGCAGCGGCCCCCCGCTCATCTGGTAGAACGGGTCGTTCTGTTGCGTGCCGATGACTTTCTCGAGAGGCACGCCCTTGTCTTCCGCGACGCAGGCGAGCATGGCCAGGGTGACACTCGAGATCGGCGGACGGATCGACAGCGCGTACGAGACCTGATCCGGACCGAAACCGTCGTACAGCGCTGCCATGTCATCGAGCGTGCTGATCGCGACGCCGGTCACGCCCACCTCGCCGTCGGCGATCGCGTCGTCTGAGTCGAAGCCGTAGGAGGTCGGCAGGTCGATCGTGATCACGAAGCCGTTAGCGCCGTTGGCGTGCAAATAGCGAATCCGCTGGTTGGTCTCCTGCGGGGAACCGAACCCGACCTGGAAGCGCCGCGTCCAGATCCGGGTCCGGTACATTCCGGCGTACGGTCCGCGGGTGAACGGGAACGCGCCCGGTTGACCCAGGTCGCGCCCGGGTTCCAGACCTTGGATATCCGCCTCGCTGTAGAGCTCCTGGACGGGTATTCCGGCGTTGGTTTCAAAGAGCTGCGTTTCGGCGTCGCGGGTGGCCGTCTGCACGGCCGAAGGCTGACTGGCCATGGTGAGCTGACTCTCCCGCCGCGCGGCAGCGGCCTAAAAGGCGCCCGACACTGCTTGATCACAGACAGAACTACTATAAGCTTAAAATAATTCCGCCGGCAACGTATTTTCCGAGGGCCTCCCAGATGCCAACCGTGACACAGCGAGCCGAATGGACCACGACGGCGCGCGATCGGACGATCGACGCGATCAAGGCGGGCCGCACCGATGAAGCGTTGCAGGGCGTGGAGGCGATGCTCGAGGAAGCCCGGCCGATCCACGACTTTTACGGCGACATGTCGGCGGTCTTCTGTGACTTCATCAAGGATGAAATGGGCGAGGCCGGCGTCGAAAAGGCGTGGCGCTACCTGGGTGAACGCCTGTGGAAGCCGCTGTACGAGCAGTTGGCCGGAGCCGGCGCGGAGGCGCTGGCAGGCGTCTACGCGATGTTCCTGCGCTCGCATCGTTATGACTTCCGGGTAACCGAGGACGACGAGAAGTTCACGTTTCACCTCGACTATTGCCCCAGCGGCCAACGCCTGATGATGGAAGGCAAGACCCAGGGTGATCCGCGACATCTCCTCAACCACGGGGTCAGCCAGCAACCGCACGCGTGGACCTTTGGCAGGACGGGCGTGCCGTACTATTGCGGCCACACCGCGCTGTGGTTCGACATGCTGCCCTCCGAATGGGGCAAACCGATGATGAAGACGAAGTTCGGCGATTTCGACGCACAAGGCCGCGTCGCCGGCACGCCGTGCATGACGTTCATCTACAAACAGATCCCCGCCCGGAAATAGTCCGAGGTCAGAACATGCGATTTCGCGTAGGCGTCGATGTCGGTGGAACGTTTACGGACTTTTTGATCTCATCGGCCGGTCAGTCCGCGCGGGTCTACAAGTCCTCGACGACGCCCGATAACCCGACGATCGGCTTCTTCAACGGCCTCGAGCAGGCCGCGAAGGACCAGGACATGGAGCTCGATGAGTTCCTGGACCGTGTCGATTCCATCGTGCACGGCACGACGATCACGACCAATGCCGTGCTGACTGGTAACGGCGCAAAAGCCGGATTCATCACGACCAAGGGCTTTCGCGACGTCCTCAACATGCGCCGCGGCATGAAGGAGCGGCAGTTCGAGCGCTACGCTCAACCGAAACCGCTGATTCCCCGCAGTTTGACGCACGTCGTCGAAGAGCGCGTCTCCGTCGAGGGGGCGGTGCTGACACCTTTGAACGAAGCCGACGTCCGGACCGCCGCGCGCGCGCTCAAGAAGGAAGGCGTCGAGGCGATCGCCGTGTCGTATCTGTGGTCGTTCCGCAACCCAAGCCACGAGTTGCGCACGCGCGAGATCCTCGCAGAGGAAATACCGGGCACCTACGTGTCGCTGTCGACGGAGATCCTGCCGCAGATTCGCGTCTACGAGCGTCACAGCACGACCGCGTTGAACGCCTACGTCGGCCCGATCCTGACGCGCTACCTGTCGCGGCTCGACAAGACGCTCGCTGAGCGGGGCTTCAAGGGGTCGCTGCTGATCATGCAGTCGAACGGCGGCGTCATGTCGCCGGAAGTCGCGCAGCGGTTTGCTTCCAACACCCTGCTCTCGGGCCCGGCGGGAGCGCCAGGCGCCGGTGTCTTCTACGGGGCCACGCACGGTTTCAGGAACGTCATCACCGTGGACATGGGCGGCACGTCGTTCGACGTCGCGCTCGTCAGGGACGGGGTGCCCAGCGTCACGACCGATGGCATCATCGGTAACGACCGGATCGCCTCGCCCATCCTCGACATCCATACGATCGGCGCCGGTGGTGGGTCGATCGCGCGGGTCGCCACCGGAGGGCTGCTCGAAGTCGGACCGGCGAGTGCCGGCGCGGAACCGGGTCCCGCCTGCTACGGTCGCGGCGGCACGAAACCGACCGTCACCGACGCCGATCTGGTACTCGGCTACATCGACTCCGCCGCCTTCCATGGTGGCAAGCTGAAGCTCGACACCGACGCAGCGACGCGAGCCATCGAGGAACATGTCGCCGGGCCTGCATCGATGAGTGTGGCGAAGGCGGCCGACGGGATTTTCCAGGTCATCAATGCCAACATGGCCGCTGCGCTAAATGTCGTCTCGGTGCAGCGCGGTTACGATCCGCGCGAATTCGTCCTGATCGTCGCCGGCGGCGCCGGCCCGATTCATGCGGCGCCGATCGCCCGGGACCTCGAGATCCCGCTGGTGCTGATTCCACGCGAGTCATCCGTGTTCTGCGCGGCCGGGATGTTGATCTCCGACCTCAAGCACGACTACGTGCGCACCTACGCCCGCGACCTCGAGAAGGTCGTGGTGCAGGAGGTCACCAGACTCTACAAGGAGATGACCGACACGGCGCTCAAGACGCTCCAGGCGGAGGGCGTCGCGAAGAGCAAGGCGGTGGTCGGGTATTCGGCGGACCTGCGTTACGTCGGCCAGTTCAACGAGGTCGAGGTCCCCGTGGTCGGCAAGGGCACGATCCGCAACGCCGACCTGGCGCAGCTCGTCGACCAGTTCCACGCCCGACACGACGCCCTCTACGGGTACTCGATGAAGGGGACGCCTGTCGAGCTGATCAACCTGCGGGTCACCGGGCGTGGCCTGACACCAAAGCCGAAGTTCGAGCGCTCCACGCCGGCCCGTTTCAAGGTCGAGAAGGCGCGGATCGGCAGGCGCAAGGCCTGGTTCGACGGAGCCTTCCGTGAGGTCCCGGTTTACGACGGGCTGGTGCTTCAGAATGGGCATACGATACGAGGGCCGGCGATCCTTTCGCAGCCCACGACCACGATCGTGGTGCCCCCGGACTTCGATCTCAAGTGCGACGAGTACAACAATTTCCTGATGTATCCCAAGGGCGAGAATCTCAAGACGCTGATCAAGCAGCTTCGCAGCGAGGGCTAGGCAATGAGCACCGCAAAGAGCAATCGGCTCGACCGAATCAAGGTCTCCGTCATCAGCAACCGCCTCGATGCGATCAGCAAGGAAATCGGCCAGACGATGCTGCGGACGTCGCGCTCGCCGATCTTTTCCGAGGCGCGTGATTTCGTGACCGCGGTGTTCGACGCGAAACTGCGGCTGGTGGCCCAGACCGCCTATATCCCGGTCCTGATGGGCGCGTTGCCGTATGCAATCAAGAGCATCGCGAAGACCTTCGAAGGCGACATCGACGACGGCGACATTTTCATTCTGAACGACCCGTTTCGCGGCAATAACCATCCGCCGGACATCACGATTGCGAAACCGGTCTTCGACGGGAAGGAGATCGCCTTCTGGGCCGTCTCGAAAGGCCATCACGCCGATGTCGGCGGCGGCGGCGTCGCGGGCTACAACCCGGGCGCAAAGAGCGTCTGGGAGGAATGCATCCGGATCCCGCCAGCAAAACTCTACGCGAAGGGCCAGCCGAACAAGGGCCTGTGGGACACGATCCTGCTCAATGTCTTCCTGTCGTTTCTGGTCGAGGGCGACCTGCAATGCCAGGTCGGCGCGGTGAAGATCGGCGAGCGCAGCCTCAAGGCGCTGCTAAACAAATATGGCCGCAAGACGCTCGATGCGGCCATGCAGCGGATCTTCGACGTATCCGAGCAGCAGATGCGTGCGGCGATCCGGGGTGTGCCGAACGGCACATACACGTCCGAGCGCCTGATCGACCATGACGGAATCGACAAGGGCAGGATGATCAAGGTGCATCTGGCGCTCAAGGTCGAAGACGAGAGCATCACCTTCGATTACACCGGCAGCGATCCGCAGGTGGCCGGGTACGTCAACAGCACATTGCCCAACACGGCGTCGGCCTCATTTCTCGCGCTGTTCATGTCGATCGGCTCGGAGATCCGCTTCAACGAGGGCGCGTTGCGTGCGCTGCATGTCATCGCGCCGGAAGGCACGATCGTCAACGCTCGGGAGCCCGCTCCCGTCACGGGCTGCACGATCGCATCGGCCCAGGCCATCATCGAGTGCGTCTGGGTCGCGCTGGCGCAGGCGGTGCCGGACAAGGTCGATGCCGGCTGGTCACGCTGGTGCGCACCGGCCACGATGGGGCTCAATACGCGCACCGGTCGCCCGTTCGGCGACATTCACTTCATGGCGAAGGGTGGCAGCGGCGGTTCCCACGGCCGCGACGGCTGGGACCATCTTGGCACCGTGGTGTGCGCCGGGGGTCTGCGTGCACCCGACCCGGAACTGCACGAACTTGTCGATCCATTCACGGTACTTCAGTACGAGTACTGGCCGGACAGCGCTGGCGCCGGCGAATGGCGCGGCGGAATGGGCACGATCTATCGCTGGAAGATCGATGCCGACGGCATTCCGGCAGCCAATTTCGGCGGCGGTGTCAGCGAGGCGACGGCGCCCTACGGTCTCGAGGGGGGCAAGCCGGCGCCACCCCATCAGTTGTTCCTGCACAAGGGTAAGGAGACGACCAACGTCGACGCCGAGAGCTTCTACCATCTCGACAAAGGCGACGTGTTCGAGATCTACCAGAGCGGCGGTGGCGGCTACGGCGACCCGTACAAGCGGCCGGCCGAAAAGGTGCGGGAGGACGTCGTCAACGGGCTGATTTCGGTCGCCAAAGCACGAGAGCTGTACGGCGTGGTCATCAACCCCGGCAACCAGACGCTCGATACGCCCGGGACCATGGCAGCCCGGCGCGGCTGAGTCGCTTGCGTGCACTGACGTGACAGCCGGGAACGCCGCACGCGTGCTTGGCAACTACGTCGACGGCGAGTTCGTCACGTCTGAGCGGCGTTTCGACAAGCTCTCGCCGGTGGATGGGTCTCGCGTGGCGGTCGTTTGCGAGGCCGACCGGGCCCTTGTCGACCGCGCCGTCGCTGCTGCACGGCGCGCGATACGGGGCGACTGGGGCCGCCTCGCCATGGCAGAACGCGCCGCCCTTCTGCACAAGGTGGCCGACGGCATCGAGCGGCGGTTCGACGAGTTCGTCGCCGCGGAGGTCGCTGACACCGGCAAACCGGCCGCTCAGGCGCGCACGCTCGATATCCCGCGAGGCGCGGCCAACTTCCGGATCTTCGCCGATCTCGTCAGGAACGTTCCAACCGAGAGCTTCCACACCGATACCGCGGATGGTGCGGGCGCGCTGAACTACGCCGTGCGACATCCACTGGGCGTCGTCGGCGTGATCGTGCCGTGGAACCTGCCGCTGCTGTTGATGACCTGGAAGGTGGCGCCCGCGCTCGCGGCCGGCAATGCAGTCGTTGCGAAACCCTCCGAGGAAACGCCATCGAGCGCCTCGCTCCTGGCGGAAGTGATCCACGAGGCCGCGCTGCCGCCGGGGGCGTTCAACCTGTTGCACGGTTACGGCCCCGACTCGACCGGGGAGTTCCTGACGAGTCACCCGGGCATCGATGCGATCACCTTCACCGGTGAAACCAGCACCGGCAGCGCGATCATGCGCGCGGCCGCGCCCGACGTGAAGGCCGTCTCGTTCGAACTCGGCGGCAAGAACGCCGCGATCGTGTTCGCCGATGCGGACTTCGACAGCACGGTCGATGGCGTATCACGCGCGGTGTTCGCGAATTGCGGCCAGGTTTGCCTCTGCGCCGAGCGCATCTACGTGCAGCGACCAATCTTCGAGCGCTTTGTCGTGGCGCTGGGCGGGAAGGCAAAGGCGCTGCGCATCGGCGACCCCCACGCGGCGACGACCGACATGGGCCCTCTGATATCGCGCGTGCATCGCGAAAAGGTGCTTTCGTATTACCAGCTCGCGCGCGAGGAAGGCGGCCATTTCGTCGCTGGTGGCGGGGTCCCGGAGCTTTGCTCCCCACTCGACGAGGGTGCCTACGTGGAGCCGACGGTGATCACCGGGCTCGCGGAGTCCGCCCGCTGTGTCAAGGAGGAAATCTTCGGACCAGTGTGCCACGTCGCACCGTTCGACACCATCGAGCAGGCGGTCGCACTCGTGAACGATAGTCGCTACGGACTCGCGGCGTCGATCTGGACCCGTGACCTGCGCACCGCGCACCATGTCGCCCAGCGTCTTGAAGTCGGGATCGTGTGGGTGAACACGTGGTTCCTGCGCGACCTGCGCACTCCGTTCGGCGGCGTCAAGCTCTCGGGCATCGGACGCGAGGGCGGCGTGCACTCGCTCGATTTCTACTCGGAACTGACCAACGTTTGCGTCAAGCTGTGAGCGCGCGGCTCGATTCCATCGCCGAGAAGCTGGATGACGCCGCCATGGGTCAGCGCGCGATCGCGCAACTTAGCATCGACACGCCGTTAAGCATCGCGGACGCTTACCGAGTTCAGAATCTGCTCGTTGAAAGGCGTCTAGCGCGCGGCGAAAGACGTGTCGGCGTCAAGCTGGGGTTTACGAGTCGTGCCAAGATGATCCAGATGGGCGTCGACGATCTGATCTGGGGCCAGCTCACGGACGCGATGCTCGTCGGCGACGGCAGCCATCTGGCGCTCGCGGAGTTCATCCACCCGCGCGCCGAACCGGAGATCGCTTTCCTGATCGGCGAGCGTCTGTCAGGCGAGGTGAACGAAGAACAGGCCCTCGCCGCGGTACGCTCGGTTGCGCCGGCCCTCGAGATTATCGATTCGCGGTATTCGGACTTCAAATTCAACCTTGCCGACGTGATCGCGGACAACTGCTCATCGGCGGCGCTGGTCGTCGGCGCATGGCGGCCGCTGCCGGGCAATATCGGCAACCTGGATGTCCGTCTGGAGATCGACGGCCAACCGGCCCAAGCCGGCTCAACGGCGGCCATCCTCGGTCACCCGGCACGTGCGTTGGTTGCCGCCGCAAGGCTCGTGGCGCAGGCGGGTCTCGCGCTCGAGCCGGGTTGGGTCGTCATGGCGGGTGCCGCCACCGCCGCGGAGACACTGCGGCCAGGCATGCGCGTGCGCGTCACGGTTGATGGCATTGGCGGTGCGGCTTTTTCCTGTGATGAGGTGCCGCGTGAAAAGCAAGGTCGTTGACGGCAAGGCCCGTCCACGTGGCCGCTTCCCGCACATCAGGCGTGCAGGGGATTTCCTGTTCGTCTCCGGGACCAGTTCGCGGCAACCGGATGACACGATCGAGGGGGTCGGGGACATCTGTGCGCAGACGCGGGCCGTGCTCACTAACATTCGCGACATCCTGCGCAGCATGGACGCGGATCTGAGCGACGTCGTCGAAGTGACCAGCTACCTGGTCGACATGAATGACTTCGCCGGCTACAACGAGGCGTATGCGGAGTTCTTCGACTACGACGGCCCGACTCGCACGACCGTCGCCGTGCGTGAATTGCCCAACCCGCAGTTGTTAATCGAGATTCGCGTCGTGGCTTACAAGCCCGTCATCGCTTAGCCCGGCGGGTCGTCCTGGCAGAACGCTTGGCGGACCGCGCGGCTACCTTCCTGCGCGCCGGCTTCCGGGACGGCTTCGAGCGCCGCGTCATACCCGCCTTCGCTGCTCGCTTTGCGCGCGACAGGGCTTTCGAAGCGGACCGTGGTTTCACCGCTGGCTTCGGACGCGCTTTCATTGCCGGTGACACGACCGGCGTGAATTCGATGATCGCGGCGCCACTGCCATAGGACGGACCATACGCGTGTACCTTGGCGCGCGCATACCGCCCGCCGAGACCGCCCAGGATCCACGCAAAATGCTTGAACCCCATGTCGACGCGCGCCTGCTGCGCATATTTCGGGCACGCCTCCGCGAGCGCCTTCGAGTTGCCGGCCACGATCAACGCGAGCATGCGGCGGTTCCAGGCATCGTCGGCCTTCGACGCGATGCGATCCCGGGCGAGATCGATCTCCTCTCGAATGATGCTGCCGGACAGACCACCCACTGCAACCAGCGCGACACGCCGGCCGAGCGATTCCGCACAGGCCACCGCGGTCGCCGCAAGCTTTTCGGTCGTCTGCCAGTCGTGGTAGACGTTGTTGGCGGCGATCACCAGCGGCAATGTGCCGCGCGGGTTCAGGTAGTTGTTGGCGATGATGGTCCCGGTGTCGATCGGAAACCCGTCGTAATCGACGGGCTTTGAGCGCACCCCAAAGGCGGGGGTCGCTGCAAGGATCGCTTTCGTCAACTCCACGTCGGCGCGGATGTCGAACGCGAGGTCGCCATACTCGTGCCAATTCTCGTCGACGTGCACGCCGCGGCTGCGCGGGCGTGCCTGCCAGAGTTCGTCGAGCACCGCGATCCATTGCGTCGAGTACACCGCCATCACGTCGGGTTTCGACGCCGCCAGGGCCGCGGCCGCCGAGCGGTAGCCGGTGTCCAGCGCCTTCCACGGCGGATTCTCAGGGCGCAGGAACGGCAGGGGGCTGCCATGAACCAGGAATGCGGACACGACGGGCATGGTTTGGCCTCTCTCGCTCGTTGTTGTGTCAGGCCGCGATCGGCCGCTCGTTGAACGGCAGATTGCCGCCGTAACGTTCGAGATTCCATTCCATAACTGCGTTGCCAGTGCCGATTACATTGCCGTAGCCATGCAGTTCCGCGGGAATATTCGGGTAACCCATCGCAGCGTACATCCAGGTGAAAGCGCCGGACTTCACCTCCGCGAAGGCCTCCTGGATGAACTGAGGTAGTACTCGGAACAACTCCTGCGTCTCGCCGCGGCGCATCAGCTCGATCATCCGCATGTCCCATTTGTAGCCGTCGAACGTCTGCGGGTGCTCCTGAGACATGTCCTCCGGAATCAGGGGCTCCTGGTGGAAGTGCCAGTGGCACAACGTGTTCGACGCGAGCAGCACGGCGCGCCGACCGGTCTTTTCGATTGCGCGCCGGGTCGCCTTTCCGAGTGTGTCCATCTCCCCGAGACCCTCACCGAGGTTCAGGTAGTACGGTGAATTGTTCGCGGAGATGCCGACCACAGGGATATCCCACTGCGGGCGCATCATGTGCAGCGTCGTGATCGTCCCGTAGTCCACGCGGAAACCCGGGTTGCGCATCATCCGGGTGACGAGCCCGGCGTTACGTGCCTCGGCGCAGCACGCCTCGGCCAGTTCAACGTCGACGTCGAGCTCGAATTCGTAGCGGAACAGGTTTGGAAAGATCGGGTCGACCGACTTCCCCTTCAGGTGCGGCACGCCGAGGAAGTGATGGCCAAGCTGCGTGGTCCAGTGCGGGGAGTGCACCAGCAACACATCCGGCTTGAGCTCGTCGAGAGTCTTGCGCGCGCGCTCATACGCCCAGCGCAACTGCTCCCAACCGCACTGCGAACGCGGTTCGTTCTGCGGCGGATTCTCGCCATACACGAGGTGCGGCGGATGTGGTGCGAGGAAACCTGCAACGATCCTACCCTTGGTCATGGTCAGCCTCCAGATTGGTCAGCAACAGGGCATCACTCAGCGGATCGCAAATGGTCGGCCCGGTGAGCCGGTTGCGCCTTTGAACGGCACGGGTCCAAACACGAAAGCGAATTCGTAGACTTTCGCCTCGAGCAACCGGGCGAAATCGAGGTTTTCCATGATGTAGATGCCGTTCTCGACCAGGAACTTCTGGTGATTCGGCGCGAATAGTTTCGGGTCCGGACCCGGGATCGCCTCGACGCCCCAGTTGTCGGTGCCGACGAGAAGCACGTTCTTCGCGATCACCCAGTCGCCAGCCGACGGGCTGAGACCCGGTACCCCGCTGTTGAACCTCTCGTTGTCGGTCTTCCACAACCGGGACCATCCCGTGTGGTAGAAGAGCGCATCTCCCGGGTGGATGTCAGCCTCGGACAGGCCCTGCTTCGCGAGTGCCGCCTTCAGGTCGTCGACCGAGATCTCCTCGCTGCGCTCGAGCATGCGTCCTTTGGAACCGGCGACGTCGATCAGAATGCCGCGCGTGAAGATAGGCGTGACGTTTTCGACGCCGAGCTTCTTGCAGCCGCGGCCGTCGCCGATCTGCGCCTGCGACAGGCCGTTGTAGTAACGCTGCTCGTTCGTGTCGCCGGGCTTGCCGTGCTCGGTGCCCATGTGACACAGCGCATCGAACTGCGTTCCGTCCTGAGTGACGTGCCCGGAGATGTAGTCCTCGTTCCAGAACAGCCTATTCTCGCCCGTGGCGCCATAGGTC
>Ga0268386_10000987_pt1 | contig 19062 bp, 15 predicted proteins | sample RVTome_15_FD_200260 | JGI IMG/M metagenome (GOLD analysis project Ga0268386, IMG submission 200260) | Soil microbial communities from uranium-contaminated site in the Upper Colorado River Basin, Wyoming, United States - RVT150D86... ...
TTCCTCGACGATCCTCCCGGCATACATGACCGCGAGTTGGTCACAGGCATAGGTGAGCACGGAGAGGTCATGGGTGATGAACATGAGGGCGAGGTCTCTCTCCCTCTTCAGCTCAGAGAGGAGGGCGAGGACCTGGGCCTGGACCATGAGGTCGAGCGCCGTGGTGGGCTCGTCGGCGATGAGCAGCAGCGGGTCGCAAGCCAGGGCCATGGCGATGAGAACCCTCTGCCGTTGGCCCCCCGACAGCTGATGCGGATAGGAGTCGGCGCGATTCCCGGTCAACCCGACCCGGCCGAGCAAGGACTCCGTGCGGACCCGTGCCTCCTTATCACTGCCGACGGTCTCGTGCACCAGCATGGGCTCGGCGATCTGATCGCCCACGGTCTGCACCGGGTTGAGCGCATGTAATGCCCCCTGGAAGACGATGGCACCGGAAGTCCAGCGCACTGCCCGCAAGCCTCCAGGATTGAGATTCAGGACGTCGTGACCGTCGAGGATGATCTCGCCCTCCACATCGGTTTCCACCGGCAGCAGACGAAGGATGGCCAAGGCCAGAGTCGACTTGCCGCACCCGGATTCCCCGGCAAGACCCAGCGATCCGCCTTTCTCCAACTCGAGACTCACCCCCCTCAGCGCCGGGACCGGCCCCCCGGCCGTGTGGTAGGTGACTCGAAGGTCACGCACAGTGAGGAGCGATTGGCTCATCGTTCCCCACTCAGTCTGGGATTGGCGATCTCCTCCAGAGTGCGGCCGATCAGCGTGAAGGCGAGAACGACGGCGAGGATCCCCAGCCCGGCTGGGACGAAGTACCACCAGGCGTTGATGATCATCGCACCATTGGAGAAGGCCTCCTCGAGGGTCTTGCCCCAGGAGGCCGCTCCGGGGTCACCGAGACCCAGGAACGAGAGCGTGGTCTCGGTGAGGATGGATATGGGCACCGCCAGCGTGGCATTGGCCAGTATGAGACCGCTCACATTGGGGAGGATGTGACGACTCACGATGTGCCAGCCGCCGGCACCCAACGAGCGAGCACGATCGACGAAGAGCCTTTGCTTCACGGTCAGGACCTGAGCCCTGAGCAACCGCGCGGTCGATGGCCAGGACGTCACACCGATGACGAAGATGATGTTCCACACCGATCTCCCCAACACCGCTGCGAGCACGATGGCGAGGGGTAGGAACGGGATCACCAGAAACCACTCCGTGATCCGCATCAGCCCGGCGTCGAGGCGACCACCGACAAACCCGGAGACGATCCCGATCACCGAGCCGATGAGGATGGTGAGAACGGTTGCTGCGAGTCCGACGAAGAGACTGACGCGGGAACCCCACACGAATTGCGCCCAGACAGAGCGTCGCAGATAGTCGGTTCCCAAGGGGGGGAACTCGCCGGGGGGTCCCCAGAGCGGGTTTCCCTGGCTACGGGCGTATACGGGGTTGAGCTCCCTGACGTCGGCGAGAAGTGGGGCTGCCACGGCCATGAGCACGAAGACCGCCAGGATGCCGAGACCGACCATCCCCTGACGGGACAGACGGAATTGGGTCCAGACCCGCAGAGCAGTGGCCTTGCGTCTCTGCAGGGCGACGCTGGTCATCTGTCTTCCACCCGCGGGTCGAGATACCCGTATGCGATGTCGGCGACCAGATTGAAGAAGATCACGGCGGCGCTGAAGACGAGGAACAAGCCTTGGAGCATGGGGAGGTCCGGGCCCCTGATCGCCTCGGCAGTCGCCTTTCCCAGCCCCGGCCAGGAGAAGACGGACTCGACCGCGATGGCGCCGGACAGAACGAATCCGAAGTTGATCGCGATCAATGTCACCACGGGAAGCAGCGCGTTGGGCACGGCGTGACGCCGACGGACCACCCTGTCGAGAAGGCCCTTGGCCCGGGCCACGGTCAGGTAGTCCTCGCCCATCACCTCGAGCAGTGAGCTCCTCGTGATCAATGCGTACTCACCCAGATATGCGAGTGTGAGGGTGAGAGCGGGGAGGAACATGTGGCGGAGCTGATCGAGGAGCAAAGGGAGCCCCGTCGCATTGGTCCCTGCAGTGACGATTCCGCCTACCGGGAACCAGCCAAGGACGACGGCAAAGACGACTAGCAAGATCATGCCCAACCAGAAGTCGGGCATGGAGTAGAACAGCATCGTCCCCGACGTGATTGAGTGGTCTTTCCAGGTGTTCCTCCGCCAGGCGGCGACGATGCCACCAAACGTGCCGATGAGTGCCGAGAGGATTGCGGAGATCCCCACCAACGCGGCGGTGGCCGGGATCCGGGATACGATCTCCTCCCAGACCGGCTGACGGGTCTGATAGGAGATCCCCAGGTTGCCCTGAACCGTCTCTCTCACGAAGTAGACGAACTGGGTGAGGATCGGTTGATCCAGCCCGAAAGCCGTTCGCAGGTTGTCGAGCGCCTCCTGGGGAACTCCCCGACCGCGGAACATCGAGGCCACCGGATCGGTGGGCACGACGCGGAACAGGAAGAAGTTGAAGACCAGCACGAAAGCGAGGGTGAGGACGGATCCCGCCACCTTGCGGGTGAGGAACCGTCCCCGACCACTCACTCTCGGTTGTCGCTCTTCGGTCAGCCGTTCACTCCCGTTCGTCGGCGGTTCCCCGGCGACGGGTGGCGATCAACACGCCGCCGATCACTACGACCGCGGCAATTCCGCCGATCAAGACCCAGTTGACATCATCTCCGCCTTCCGCTTCGGCGCCGATGGGCTGTAACAGCGGGTAGCTGGCACCGGTTTGGGTCATGATCACCGGACCTATATCGGCCGGCTGTCTCACCCAACCCTCGAAGGTGTCGGTTCGGTAGGCCTGCAGCTCGGGCTCCGGGGAGGTGACGATGTAGATCGCGGAGTCGTGGAAGATGTTGAGCATCTCGTGCACCATCTCGATGCGCGTCGCCTCGTCGGTCTCGACCTTCTGCTGCAGATAGAGCTCCTCGTACCGGGGATCGGTCCAGTTGGCGTCGTTGTAGTTGCCCAGCTCCGACTCGGTGAGGTTCACCAGCATGTAGTCCGGGTCGACGAACATGCCCCAACCCCAGAAGAAGGTGTCGTAGTCGCCGGCGACGATCGTCTCGAACAGCTGATCGGCGTCTTGGCTGGAGAACTCGACACCGATGCCGATCTCGGCCATCCAACCCTGGAACAACTCGGCTATCGGCTGAGCCAGATCCCCGTCGGTGTTGACGCCATGACGCAGGACGATCGGGTTGGTGCCGTCGGGCATCTCCCGAATCCCGTCGTCGTCGGTGTCGAGATATCCGCCCTCGTCGAGGAGTTGGTTGGCGCGATTCACGTCGTATCTCAACCGGTTTTCTTCGGGGATCTCAGGGGTCCACTTGCTCACGTCGGCCGCAGCGTTGATCGCGTCCTGAGGTTCGACCAGTCCCAGCCACAGGTCATCGACGATGGCTTGACGGTCCACGCCGTGTGAGATCGCCTGGCGGACAGTCAGATCGAGCAGGGCAGGATGTGGCTGCCCTTCGGCAAGCCCGCCGTTCAAGGCGATCTCGCCGAACGAGCCTTGCTCGCCGACGATGAACTGGATGTCGGGATCGTCCTCGAGACTGGCGACGGAGGCGATCGGGACATTGTTGATGACGTCGAGCTCGCCCTGCAACAGGGCGGCGACCATGGCGTCCGGGTTGGCGAAGTACTGGAGGATCACCTCGTCGATCGGCGGATCTTCGCCCTCCCAACCGTAGAACGAAGGGTTGGCCACCAGCGTGGCCGACTGCTGGTCCCGGTACTCCGAGAGCACAAATGGCCCGCTGCCGACACCGTCGAGACCGTCGTACTCCGTTACCGCCACGTCGTCGGTGGCGATCGGCTCCCAAATGTGCTTGGGGAGGAGATAGAAGTCCATCGCCGGCAGCTTCGGATCGGGCACCGAGGAGGTGATCTCGACCGTGCGCTCGTCGATGGCAACGGCGGTCAGGTTGATCGTGGTGGCGTAGTGGTTAGCCCAAGCTTGCTCATTCGCCGTCGTGATGTTCCACACCACGTCGTCAGAGGTGAGTGGTTCACCGTCCGACCAGGTGAGCCCTTCACGCAAGGTGTAGGTGTAAGTCAGGCCGTCGTCCGACGCCTCCCACGACTCGGCCAGCCCGGGGATGACTTCGAAGTCGTCGGCGGCCTTGTTGGTCAGCGTGCCGTAATGCATGTTCCAGACTTCGTAGTCGGCGAAGAGGAAGCCGGCAGTCGGGTTCAGCGACGACCAATTCTGGGTGTCTCCGATCCTGAGCACGACGGAGTCGTCTTCCTCCTGCGCTAGGGCGATCGGAACCAACGATGCGATGAAGACTGCCACCGCGAGCAAAACCAGAACCCGCCTCATTGCTGAACCTCCATTCAGGACACAGCGAATGTAATGCCGTCGGCGATGAAAGGTCGCCAAGAGGGTGGATGAAACCTGAACGGCGGTTCAGGTATGACTGCTACCGTCCCGGCGATGGAACTCACCACCCGTGAGCTGGAACTGCAGGGCACCACCCGGGAGTTCGTCGATGAGCTGATCCCATGGGAAGGCGAGGCCGAGATGAACCATGGCGAGCTCCCTCCCGACGTCGCCAGGAGGCACCACGAGAAAGCGGCCGAGCTCGGGTTGATCTCGATCAACATGCCGGAGGCGATCGGTGGCCCCGGCTACACGATGATGGAACAGACCCTCATCCAGGAGCAGACCGGGAGGGTGACCAACGCGCTGGGCTGGGTGGTGAGCACCGGGCCGTCGTGGATAGGGGGGGTGGTCACAGACCATCAGATGGAACGATGGATCCGCCCCACCATCGATGGCGACATCCACGAGTGTTATGCAATCACCGAGGCCGGTGCCGGGTCCGACGTCGACGGAATCGTTGCCACGGCGCGACGGGAAGGGGGCTCCTACGTCCTCAACGGCGAGAAATGGCACGTGACCTCGGCCAACCTCGCCTCTTACGTGTTCTTCCAGGCCAAGCTGGCCGATGGCCCCAATGCCGGACGGCATGTCCTCTTCTTCGTCGACATGGACACCCCCGGTGTCGAACGCGTGCGTGTCCCGGAATATGCCCACACGTACGCCCATCACCATTGGGAGATGCGCTTCACCAACGTTCGGGTGCCGGTTGAGAACCTGGTCGGGACCGAGGGTGATGGGATGAGCTTCTCTCATGCGTGGTTCCGCTACGAGAGACTGATGATCGCCGCCCGCTGTTGCGGTGCCGCCGAGAGGCTCATCACCGAGGCCACCGCCTTCGCCGAGGAGCGGGAGGCCTACGGGTCGAAGATCGTCGACTACCAGGCGATCCAGTTCATGCTCGCCGACTCGCTGACGGAGTTGTGGGCCGCCCGGTTGATGACCTATGAGACCGCACGATCGATCGATGCGGAGGCAGACCTCAAGGTGCAACACGCCCGCTGCTCCATGGCCAAGCTCTATGCATCGGAGATGGCCAACCGCGTCGCCGACCGGGCCGTGCAGGTCTTCGGAGGACGTGGCTACATGCGGGAGAACGTCGCCGAGCGTTTCTACCGGGAGCTGCGGGTCGACCGGATCTGGGAGGGTACGTCCGAGATCCAGCGGATCATCATCGCCGACCAGCTACGCAAGCGAGGCACGGGTCTCGTCTCCCGCTGATCGTCATATAGCGTCGAGTGATGTCGAATCGCTCCCGCGGCCTGATCGTCTCGCTGGGTGGCCTCGCCTGGCTGGCTGGGGTAGTCGTGCTCGAGGCCGCTCTCGACCCGGGAGACGACTCACTCCCCGTCGCCTTTCCGATCTTGGCAGGCTTCATGGGGGTGACAGTGGGGTTCGGGTTGTACGGCTTTGCAGAACAACTAGAGCGCCGGATGGCGCGGATCGGGCTTCGACTTGTGGCGATTTGCGCCGCAATGCTCGGGCTCGGATTCGCATTGGCTCTGGTGGCCGAGGCAGGGTTCTTGGGCTTCCTTATCTCATACTCGGTCGGTCTCTTCGTCCTCCCATTCGCCTTGCTCTGGTTCGGCCTCACCGTGCTGTCTTCTCGTGTGCTCCCCGGATGGGCGAAAGCGGTGCCGCTGACGATGACCTCGATCGCAGTGCTCACCTTCGGCTTTCATGCCGTCGCACGTGATATCTGGGACCCGCCGGACGCGGTGTGGTTCACATGCATAGGCGTCGGATGGACGCTCCTCGGTCTGGGGATCGCCGGAGGCGCTCAGGTCGACCACGAGCCAAGCCGGCCGGGAGCGATCGGCTAGCGCAATTCGCGCACTCCCATCTCGGGAACGACAAGACCCTCCCCGAGATAGAGATGACCCATGATCGCCAGGAACTGATAGACGGTGCCCTCCCAGCTAGAGAGGGGCCCCGGGCGGTATCCGCGGTGGCGCACGCCTTTCATCACGTTCTCGCAGGCGGTCCAGTCCTCGCGGTTGGTGATGTCCCAGAAGTCCACGGCATAAGCGGGATCGAATTCCGCACGATCGAAGACTTCGGGCGGGAACAGCCAGGCGCACTCGATGTGAGTCTGCCCCGTGGAGAGTGGGGTCAACCGATGCGTCATTACGTAGTCGGGGTGCATCGAGAGCAGCAGGTTGGGCACCACGGTCAGATACCAGACCTCGCGGGCGCTCTCCCCTTCGATGGCGGCGAAGTTGACCCCGTTCGACGCACCGTCGAGCGACATGGTGACCGCATGTGGTTTGAGGGTCATGGTTCCCCCGCACCACATCCCGGTGGGCTGGTGGTCCCGTCCGCTGTCGGGCGGCGTCACCTCGCATAACTCGGGATGGATCGACGTGCAGTGGTAACACTCGTTGTAGTTCTCGACGATGATCTTCCAGTTGGCATCGACCACGTATGAGTGCACGGCTGCGGTGCGGATCCGCTCGGTCTCATACGGCTTGGCAAACTCGGCGAGGTTGCCGAAGTGGTCATCGATGGGAGGAGCGGCCCCGGAGAGATCGACCCAGACCCAGCCGAGATACTCGGTGACCGCCATCGCGACCAGCGGATACTCGCTCATGTCGAAACCAGGGGTTTGAGTGAAGGTGGGTGCAGCCCGCAGATCTCCGTTGAAGCGATACGACCAGGCGTGATAAGGACAACGGATCAGCCGTGCGTCGATCGCATCGCCCACCGGGGCCAGCTCGTGTCCCCGATGCCGGCACACGTTGGAGAACGCAGCGAGCGCCCCATCCCGGTCCCTCGCGAGTAGCACACCCTCACCCGCGACCTCGATGGCCCTGATCTGACCCGGGCTCACCAACTCGTCACCGCGACCGACACACACCCAGGTGGAACGGAAGATGTTCTCCATCTCCCAGTCGAAGACCTCCTGGGAGATGTAGGCCGCCGCGGGCAAAGTCAGGTTCTGCCCGAATGGCGCTACGACCCGAGCGACCTCGGCGGAATTCAGTGGTGCCAAGCTCATCGATATCTCTCCGACAGGTGGGTGGGGCCGAGTGTATCCTGAATGGTGAGTCAGGATACTCCAGGACAGAAAGGTCATCATGCTCCCTTCGGTCGATCAGTCATCGACGTTGCTCGACAGGCTGATCCACGAAGAAGAAGCCCGATTCGTCGATAGGTCGCCGCGGGCGAGCCAGCTCGCCCAACGGGCCGTGAAGACCTTGCCAGGCGGAGTGACCTCGAGCTGGCAGATATCGCGCCCACAGCCGATCTGGGTCGAGGAGGGCAAAGGCTCCAGGGTCTGGGACGTCGACGGCAACGAGTACATCGACTATCACGGCGGCTATGGGGCCATGCTGGCCGGTCACGCCCATCCCGCGGTGGTCGCCGCAGTAACCGAACGGGTGCGCAAGGGAACCCACTTCGCCCAGCCCACCCCGGACGCCCTCGTCGTCGCCGACGAGCTGGTGAGCCGCTACGGCATGCCCCTGTGGCGATTCGGCAACTCGGGCACCGAAGCGACCATGGACGCCATCCATCTGATGCGCGCCATCACCGGGCGCGACCTGATCATCAAATTCGAAGGGGCTTATCACGGCCACCACGACGCCGCGATGGTCTCGGTCTGGAACGAGGACGGCCTCGGCCCGGAGCACCGCCCCAAGTCGGTGGCCGCCGGCGGCGGCATTCCCCAAGCCATGGTCGAGCTGACCCTCATCGCCACCTTCAACGACCTCGACCTGGTGGAGACCCTCTTCGCGGAACATCGCGGTGAGATCGCGGGCGTCATCGTCGAGCCCATCCTGCAGAACTGCGGTGTGCTGCTCCCCTGCGAAGGGTTTCTCCAAGGGTTGCGTGACATCACCCGGCGTAACGACGCCCTCCTCACCTTCGACGAGGTCAAGACCGGGCTCACCGTGGGCCGGGGCGGAGCCGTCAGGCGGTTTGGCGTCCAACCCGATATCGTCTGCCTGGCCAAGGCCCTCGGTGGAGGTCTTCCCATCTCGGCGATAGGCGGGACGGAGGAGGTGATGGGTGCCATCACGAATGGCACCTACGATCAGGTGGGCACCTTCAACGGGAACCCGCTGAGCATGGCCGCCGCCAAGGCCATGCTCACCGAGGTGATGGTCCCGGAGACTTACGAGCATCTCGAGGCTCTCCAGCGTCGCATGCTGGAAGGCGCCGAGGGGATCATCCGCAGCCACCATCTGGCGGCCCACGTCGCCACGGCGGGGGCCAAGGGAAGTGTGATCTACTCGGCCGAGCCCATGCGGACCTATCGAGACTTCTTGAGAATCGACGGTCGGTATGCCCTGGCGGCGTGGCTCTATCAGTTCAACCGGGGCGTCTTCCTCCCACCCTGGGCCAAAGGGGAGCAGTGGCTGATCTCGGTCCAGCACTCCATGGCCGACATCGACAGATACCTGGAGACTTTGGACAGTTTCGCCGGTGTCATCACCGCCTGAGCCCATACACTCGCCGTCGCCATGAGCGGTGTCGTCGAATTGGTTGGCCTGGTGAAGATCTTCGGAGAGGTGACAGCCGTCGACGACATCGACCTCGAGGTGGAGGATGGTGAGTTCTTCTCTCTCCTTGGACCATCAGGTTGCGGCAAGACCACGACACTGAGATTGATAGCCGGCTTCGAGCGGCCCGACTCCGGCGCCATCCTGATCGACGGGGTGGACATGGCGACCACTCCGCCGCACAAGCGCCCGGTCAACACGGTGTTCCAGAGTTATGCCCTGTTCCCCCACCTGACAGTCGAGGAGAACGTCGGGTTCGGTCTCAGGTACCAGAACCTGAGCAAAGACTCCGCCCGGGGCAAGATCGGAAAGGCACTCGAGCTGGTGCGTCTCGACGGAATGGAGAAGCGCAAGCCGACTCAATTGTCGGGTGGCCAACAACAGCGAGTCGCCTTGGCCCGCTCCTTGGTGCTCAATCCATCGGTCCTCTTGTTGGACGAGCCTCTGGGGGCTCTCGACGCCAAGCTGCGCAAAGCCCTGCAGATCGAGCTCAAGACGCTCCAGGAGGAGATAGGGATCACCTTCATCTATGTCACCCACGATCAGGAGGAGGCCCTCACCATGTCGGATCGCATGGCAGTCATGTCACATGGGAAGGTGGAGCAGCTGGGCACCCCGGAAGAGATCTACGAAGCACCGGTGAGCGGTTACATCGCCGACTTCCTCGGCATCTCGAACCTCATGGAGGTGATGGTGAAATCCTCGGCCGGGGACGGGGGGGCCGTGGTCCAGCTGGGCTCACACGAGCTGGTGGCGGCGACCCGGTACCCGTGGCCCGGGCCGGCCATGATGTCGATTCGGCCGGAGCGGATCAAGATCGTCGATCCGCACGCCGGGGTGCCCAACACGGTGCGGGCCGTCGTCGACCGGACCGTCTATGCCGGGCCAGTGCTCAACGTGCTGGTGCAGATCGACGACCTCAACGAGATCCAGGTGACCGTGCCCAACGAAGGGCATTTGGCGCGCTATCGGCACGGGGATTCGGTGCACCTGCATCTCCCCGCCGAGGCGATACGGGTGCTCGACCGGGACGAGGCGACACCGTCCGCATAGGCGACTTTCCGCGAGACGCTGTCGTCCACACCGCAACGCGATGCAGGGCGGATCAAATCGCCCGAGACGAGGCCGACTACGCCAACCGACACCTGCTGTCACCTGCCCGTTAACTTGGCCCCATGCCGGAAGGGCACAGACGGCTCCGTCTCGCTGAGCTGTTGGGCTCGCTCTCGCTGGCAACCGATTTAGGTACCGGCCAGCCGATGGGGCATGGGATGAGGACGTGTCTCCTCGCAGTGGCGCTCGCCAACGAAATGGGCTTTGATGCCGCCACCCAGCAAGCCGTGTACCAGGCGACCCTCCTCAGGTTCCTGGGTTGCACCGCAGATGCCTCGGAGAGCTCGGTCGCAGTGGGTGGAGACGAGATCGGCTTCAACCGGGCCATGGCCCTTCCGCTGAACGGCACCATGACGGAAGGCATCGCGGCGACGGTCCGTCATGTCGGTCGCGGAGACCCCGCGCCGCGGCGCGCCCGACTCGTGCTTGGGGTGCTCACCGACACGGACGTCGCAGTGGAAGGGCTCGCAGCCCACTGCGAGGTGGCGGCCATGCTCGCCAAGAGGCTCGGAATCGAAGAGCGGGTCGTATCAGCTCTCGGATACTCCTACGAGCGGTGGGATGGCAAGGGGTATCCGTCCCGGATAGCAGGAGATCAGATCCCGTTGGAGATCCGGATTTCCAGCATCGCCCGAGACATCGACCTCGCGGCTGTCAGCGGATGGAACCCGGTCGAGCTGGTGACGAAGCGTCGCGGGAGAGGCTACGACCCCGACATCGTCGACGCCTGGCTGGCGATGCCCAGGGTCATCCCGGACGCGGAGTGGGATGCGTTTCTCGCCGCCGAGCCGCCACCACACGCCAGCGTCCTGGACCTCACCCATGCCCTGACGGTCCTCGCCGACTTCGTCGACCTCAAGTCGGCCTGGACGAGGGGCCATTCCCGGCGGGTCGCCCTTCTGGCTCGCGCTGCGGCTGAGCAGGCGGGTATGCAGGTGGAGGACGTCGCCCTCGTGGAACGCGCCGGGCTGGTCCATGACCTGGGCCGGGTCGGGGTCGAGAATGGCATTTGGGACAAGCCTGGGCCGCTCAGCTCCGACCAATGGGAGCAGGTGCGGCTCCATCCGTATCTGACCCATCGCATTCTCTCCCGATGCCCTCCCCTCGAACCCCTCGGTTCGTTGGCGGCATCCCATCACGAGAGGTCGGACGGCTCGGGGTACCACAGGGAATTGAAAAACGACCAGGTCTCTCCGCAGGCGCGCCTCCTCGCTGCGGCCGACTTTCTCGACGCGGCAACTTCGGACCGGCCCCATCGCCCGGCCATGGAGACCGACGCCGCCTTCTCGGTGCTGAGAGCCGAGGCGAAATCGGGCCGCTTGGACCCGGACACCGTGAGCTGGGTGGTCAGCGCGGCAGGTGGCGAGCTGGAGCGTCGTCGAGACCCCAACCCTGATGGTCTCACCGACCGGGAGGTCGAGGTCCTCCGCCTCATCGCTACCGGCGCCACCAACCGCGAGGTCGCCGCACGACTGTTCATCTCGCCAAAGACGGCCGGCCGACACGTGGAGAACATCTACGCCAAGATCGGCGTTTCGTCACGGGCGGCGGCTGCCGTCTACGCCATGGGGAGCGGGGTCCTGGCATGATGGAAAGCGAAATGGGGTGTTCGCCCGATGCGTGCCCTCGTCTGGGGAGCGACGATGGGCAGGGTCGAGAGAAAGGCCGGCACATGGATGAGACCACGAGAGTCGAGGCGAGCACCACCTACGCATTTCTGGCGGTCGTCCTCATCGGCGGAGCGAACTTCGTCGCGGTCCGATTCAGCAATCAGGAGTTGGACCCTTTCTGGGGCGCCGGCCTCCGTTTCGGTTTGGCCGCGGTCATCTTCGTCGGCATCGCACTGGCGCTACGACTGGCCTGGCCCCGGGGCCGCCAATTCGGGCTCGTGGTCCTCTACGGGCTGTTCAGCTTCACGTTCTCCTATGCGCTCATGTACTGGGCCCTGAATCGGGTCAGCGCGGGAATGGCGGCAGTCCTGCTGGCGTCCGTGCCCCTGGTGACACCTCTGCTTGCAGTCGCACACCGCATGGAGACTCTCAACCGGAGACATCTAGTCGGAGCCTTGGTCGCCCTCGTCGGGATCGCCGTCATGACTGTAGGACCATCCGGCATCGTCATCCCGCTCAGTGGGCTGGTCGCCATCGCCCTCGCCGCCGTGACGGTCGGAGAGAGCGTGATCATCAGCAAGAAGGTCTCGGTGGGTCATCCCGCCATGACCAACGCCGTCGGGTTGCCGGTTGGCGCTGCGGGTCTTCTCATCCTCTCGACACTCGCAGGGGACCAGTGGGTCGTCCCACAGCAGCCTGAGGCGATTTGGGCGGTTCTCTACCTGTCGACAGTGGGGTCGGTCGGCCTCTTCGGCCTCTTCCTCCTCGTGGTCCGTCGCTGGACCTCCTCGGCCACTTCATACGCCTTCGTCGCCTTTCCGGTGATCGCCATCCTCCTCGAGGCATGGCTCCTCGACGAGCCGCTGACGCTACGGTCGGCGGCTGGTGCATTGATCGTCATCGCCGGAGTCTGGCTGGGAGTGCTCGCACCGGCGCGGTCGGGTCGCCCGGGGACGCCGGGACAAGCGATCGAACCGGAAACCTCAGATCTCGAATCGGCCCACGGTCTCCAGGGCGGAGTCTCCGCCACTGCCGAGGCGGCGACCCAGGTACTTGAATCCCAATCCGGCGATGGCGATGGCCCCGATGGTGATCACCATGAGTACGGTCGCCAGAGCGTTCAATGAGGGCGGCGGCGCTAATCGTGCCCCGGAGTAGAGCCGCACCGGAATGGTCACCGAATCGGCTCCACCCACCAGGAACTGGCTGATCACGAAGTCATCGATGGAGAGGGCGAAGACGATGGCGAACGAGGCAAGCAAGGCTGGTGTTAGCAGGGGGAGCAGGACTCGACGCATCGCCTCGGTCGGTGACGCCCCGAGATCCATCGCCGCCTCCTCGTAGTCCCGGCCGATGGCGAAGAGCCTCCCTCTCACGATGATCACCACGAAAGAGATCGAGAACGTGACATGGCCCAGGAACTGGGCCACGGTGCCGAAGCTGACGAAGTCGTAGAGGTTGTCGAAAACCAGGAAGAGGGCGACGCCCATGACGAGCTCGGGAGTGACGAGGGGGAACAACATGAGGAAGTTGGAGGGACGTGACCCCCGGCCTCGCCATCTCGCCAGGCCGATGGCCAGGGCAACGCCGATGGGGGTGGCCACCAGCATGGTGAGCAGGGCCAGTTTCAGGCTCTGATTGAGGGCGAATCGCAGCGAGGGGTCGTAGAGCACCGAGGCGGCGTCGGCGGGATCACCCACGTACCACTGGGTCGAGAAACCCTGCCAGGTGGACCGAGACCGGCCGGCGTTGAACGAGAATCGAACCGCGATCGCCACCGGGATCAGCGACCACAGCACGTAGAGCATGGTGACGAGTATCAGGCCCCGTGGCCTTCTCCATTGGTTCCTCATCGCCGCGCCTCCTCGGTGGCGCGGTTGATAGTCCTCAGGTAGTAGACCATGAGCCCCGCGACGAAGACCATCAGCACGATCGTGAGCGCAGCCCCCACGGAACCCTGACTGGTGGTCTGGTTGATGAACTGGTCGATGGTGTTGCCCAGCATTCGCGTTCGCGGCGAACCCGACAACAGGTTCGGCGTGTAGTAGTCGCCGAACATGGGGAGCATGATGATGACCAGCCCGCCGAGAACACCGTTACGGGAAAGGGGCCACGTCACCCGCCAGAAGGTCTGCGCGTTGTTGGCTCCCAGGTCACGACTGGCCTCGAGAGTGGCGTCGTCGATGCGATCGAGGGCAGCGAACAGCGGCAGGATGAAGAAGGGGATATAGCCATACACCAGCCCGAGGATCACCACGTAGTGCTTCCCGGAGAGCCAGTCGGGGAACGTCTCCATGCCGAAGATCCCAAGGATCTGGTTGACCTGACCGTCGGGGCTCAACAGGTTTACCCAGGACATCATGCGCATCAGGTAGTTGATCCAGAACGGGGCCAGGATCAGCATCAGCCACAGCCAGCGCCAGCGACCGGCCTTGCGCGACACGAAGTAGGCCACCGGGTAGCCGATGAGGACACAGAGCGCGGAGGCGACGAAGACGTATCCGATGGTTCGCAGAGCGATCGAGCTCAGCTGGCCACCGAACAGGTCTTCGATCACCTCGGCGAACACGGTTGGATCCCAATAGATCGGGTTCCACTCGGGGACGGGTCGATTCAGGATGGGGTCGATCCGGCCCATCGCCACGGCGAAGATCGCATAGAAGGGGACGAGGAACAACAAGGAGAGCCAGACGACGCCAGGGATTGCGAACGCCGGCCAGACCCACCGCTTCTGGCCGACGGTGTCGTACTCGGTGCCCGAGGCGAGGTTGGTGGGCAACTACGCCCCCGCGATCAACTCATGCGCCGGAGTTGGCGCGGGTCCACTGATCGACCCACTTCGCCTCGGTCTCGGCGTCGATCGGCCCCTGAACCCAGGCGCTGTCGAGCTCGAAGTCCTCGGGGGCGACGAGAGCACCGGCGAGGAAGTCGGCGGCGTACTCGTTCTCGATGATGAACTCGGGTGTCATCTGGATCTGCGGAGGCTGATAGCCGACCCATTCGAAGTTGGTCAGGGCGTTGTCGGCGTCGAGCATGAAGTTGATGAACTGATGGGCGAGCACCGGTCTCGTCGTCCCTTTGACGACAGCCATGGTGTCGTTGGAGATCGGGCCGTTGACCGTCGATCCTTCGCTCTTGGCCGGCCACAGATAGCGAGTGACCGAGATGTCGGCGCCCTCGGGCCAGTAGTACTGGGAGTTGACCAGGTCACCCGACCAGGCGTGATGGAGCCCGAATCTGCCCTCGGGGATGCCGGCGTAGGAGCCGTCGATGGTGTAGCGGACACCCATCAGGTCGACCAGCTCGACCAACGCATCGCCGGCCGCCTCCAGGTCGGCATCACTCGCCTGGGAGGGGTCGGTCACACCGTTGCGGAACAACGCCATGGCGATCGTGTCAGTGAAGGAGTCGAGGAGACCCATGTTCCCGGAGTACTTCGAGTTCCAGAAGACCTCCCAGGGGTTGGCCTGACCTTCGATGTCGGCACTGTCCACCATGTCGGTTCGCCAGCCGATGCCGGTGGTGTAGAGCACATATGGTGCGCTGTACCGCGACCCCTGGTCGTAATAGGGATCGGCGAGCTGCGGCCAGACGTTCGCCTCCAGGCTGGGGAGGTAGTCGTGGTTCAGTGGCTGGATCAGGGAGGCGGCCACCGCCACAGGAATCCTCTGGGAAGTGGGGAACCAGACATCGGCCTCGACCTCACCCGAGGACAACTTGGCCAGCGCCTCTTCCTCGTTGAGGAATGTGAACTCGTCGATCTCCACGCCCAGCGCCTCCTCGGCGAGGGGGATGATCTCGGGGTTGATGTAGTCCTCCCAGTTGTAGAGCTGGAGGGGGCCTTCTTCGGCGGCCAAGCCCGATTCGATGGCGGGGTTGTCGTCGAATAGAGGCTGTTGCACCGGGCTGGCCGGGGTGCCGACCGCGAGATCGGCGGTGTCGGCACCCTCACGCTCGGCGCATGCGGCGAGGATGCTGGGAAGAATGGGGACCGTGATTCCGAGGACGGCCGCCCTCTGGAGAAAGTCCCTCCGGGTATACACCCTACGGCGGTGCGCCGGGTTCCAGTTCTCCCTCGGGTGATAGGCCATGTCCGCTCCTCGCTCGACTGAGGGTGGGAATCCTAAACGGCGGTTCAGTTCGGATGCGGCCTCAATCCGCCCCTTTGAGCACGAAACGGGCGAAGGAGCGAGCCAGATCGCTCATGCGAGTCGCGTCGACGGTGGGGTCCCCGAGGATGGCCTCCATGGCGAGCCCGTCGAGCATTGCCGCCAGCTGGATAGAGAAGTCCTTTGCGTCGATCGCTCGGAACTCCCCCGAGGCAATCCCGTCGTCCACGATGCCGACTATCTGGGATCGCCAGGCCTCGTCGAGTCGAGCGCGGGCAGCGGCGAGGGCCGGGTCGAGGCGAGCCATCTCCCAAGTCGCCGGCCACAGCACCCAACTATCGGGTAACTCGCCGGGCTTGGTGGGTCGAGGACAACTCTCTTCGATGAGTATGACCAGCCGGTCCTCGGCGCTGGAAGTGGTCTCGAGCAACTCGGCGACTCGCTCGTAGAAGAGGCGATCGAGGTAGATCAGTGCCTCGGTGAGCAGCACGGCCTTGGTGGGGAAGTAGTACAGGACCAGGGCAGGGCTGACGCCGACGATGTCGGCGACGTCGGCGATCCGGGTCTCACAGAGACCCCGTTCGGCGATGGCGGCCGCCGTGGCGCGAAGGATGTCGCGCCTCCGGCTCTCGGTCATGCTCGGTCGCGGGCTCACTCGTTGATGATGCCACACGTCTCTCCGGTTACGCTGAACTGCCGTTCAGGAAACACCGATGCACTCACTCGACCACATGCTCAGAGCCCGTTCGATAGCCGTCGTCGGTGCCTCGGAAAGGGCGGGGTCGGTCGGGCAGCAAACGATGCGCCAGATCTTGAGAGGAGGCTTCGACGGGTCCGTCCACCCGATCAACCCCTCGTACGAGGAGCTCGCCGGATTGGCCTGCAAGTCGAGCATCGGCGAAATCGGCCATCCCGTCGATCTGGCGGTGCTCGCCGTCGGCAATGCCCGGCTCGAGACGGAGGTAGAGAAAGCCATCGAAGCCGGGGCACGATCGCTGGCGATATTTGCCAGCTGTCACGGGACTGCGGCCGATGGCGGTTCCCTGAGGGAGCGGCTCACGGGCCTCGTCAACGAGGCCGGAGTGCCGGTATGCGGCGGCAACGGGATGGGGTTCCTCAACGTGGAGGATCGTCTGCGGGTCTGCGGCTTCTACCAGCCCGGGGAGCTGACCCCGGGTGGTATCAGCTTCCTGACCCATTCGGGCTCGCTCTTCTCGGCGATGCTGCACAACCGTCGTCACCTCAGGTTCAACCTCGCGGTGTCGACCGGCCTGGAGATGAACACCGGCATGAGCGACTATCTCGCCTGGGTCCTCGACCTGGCGAGCACCCGCGTGGTGGCTCTGTTCATGGAGACCATCCGCGATCCCGGAGGTTTCATCAGCTCCCTCGAGCGCGCCCGGGACCAGGGGACTCCAGTTGTGGCCCTGAAAGTCGGCGCCTCGGGGCGGGCCCAGGCTGCGATCGCCACCCACAGCGAGGCGATCGCCGGCGACGACGCGTCCTACGAGGCCCTGTTCGACGCGTACGGCGTTCACCGGGTGTGGACCATGGACGAGATGATGGACACCGTCGAGCTCCTGGCGTCGAAGCGGCCGCCTCAACCGGGCGGTCTGGGGGCAGTGCACGACTCGGGTGGGGAGCGGGCGCTGCTCATCGACACCGCGGAGAGGATCGGGCTGCCTCTGCCCGATCTGGGCGATGCCGCGGTATCGCGATTGAGCAATCTCCTCGATCCCGGTCTGGAGCCCGCGAACCCCGTAGACGCCTGGGGCACCGGACGAGACGCGGAAAACGTCTTCGTTCGGTGTCTCGAGGCCTTGGCCTCGGATCCCGCGATCGGTGTGGTGGCCCTCTCGGTCGACCTGACCGAGGAAGAGGACCCCGCCAACGCATACGGCACGGCGGCCCTGCAGGCAGCCGAGCTCACCGACAAGCCCATCACGGTCCTCACCCACGTCTCCTCGACGATCGACCCGGCCCAGGCGAGGATTCTGCGTGCCGGAGGTGTCCCCGTGCTGGAGGGGACCGAGACCGGTCTGCGGGCGATCAAACACCTGATCGATCGGGGGGATCGGCTCAAATGGCCGGAGCCGGAGATGCGTCTGACCACACCGTCCGATCTGGCAGGGATCGAGCCCGTCGACTTGCTGACCCGATACGGAATCGCCTACCCGCGCACTGTTGTGGCGCACACCAGGAACGAGGCCCTCGCGGTGTCAGCCGACATCGGATATCCGGTCGTGATGAAGACGACGGCAGCTGAGCACAAGACTGAGGCGGATGGAATAAGGCTCGGTCTACGCGGGCCCGACGAGGTCGCCGCCGCATATCTCGACCTCGATTCTCGACTCGGGCCGACGGTGACGGTCTCTGGACAGGTTCCTGCCGGAGTCGAGATCGGGGTGGGCATGGTCAACGACGATCAGTTCGGGCCCGTGCTCCTCGTCTCTGCCGGTGGGGCCCTCATCGAGCTGTTCACCGATCGCGTGGCCCTACGCCCTCCCGTGGATCGCTACCGAGCCAAACGGGCCATCGAGAGACTGGTCGTATCCGCCCTACTCCAAGGTCACCGCGGGGCGCCTCCCGGGGACATCGACGCCCTGGCCGACCTCGTGGCCCGCTTCTCCGAGCTGGCGATCGATGCTTCCGGGCACATCGCATCGATCGACGTCAACCCCGTCATCGTCGGACCGGAGTCGGCCACGGCCGTCGATGTCCTGATCAAGTGGCTCTGACGATGTCGACGTTGGTGCTCCGCGAGGATGTCGATGGTGTCCGGACCCTCACCCTGAATCGGCCGGAGAAACTGAACGCCCTGTCGGCGCCGCTGGTGGAAGCGCTCTCCGCGGAGCTGGCGATCGCCGCCGCCGACCCCAAGGTGCGTGTGATCGTGCTCGCCGGGGCGGGTCGGTCGTTCTGTGCAGGATACGACCTCGACGAGGAGGCACCGGATCCCGGAGATGTCGCCGCCGGGCTGGGTCGGAGCCTCGATCAGCTGCTCGAGGTGTTCGACCAACCCCAGCCCGTGATCGCCAGGGTGCAGGGACATTGTCTCGCCGGTGGCTGTGACCTGATGATGATGTGTGACCTCGTCGTCGCCTCTGATGATGCCGTGTTCGGTCAGCCCGAGATCAGGTTCGGATCTGCCATCGTCGCCCACGTTCTCCCGTGGCTCGTCGGGGCCCGGCGAGCCAAGGAGCTCGTCTTCACCGGGTTCGATCGGCTCGACGCCGCCTCTGCACACGCGATCGGGTTGGTGAACCGGGTGGTGCCACATGATTCCCTCGAAGACGAAACCCTGGAGCTGGCA
>Ga0268386_10000988_pt1 | contig 19062 bp, 14 predicted proteins | sample RVTome_15_FD_200260 | JGI IMG/M metagenome (GOLD analysis project Ga0268386, IMG submission 200260) | Soil microbial communities from uranium-contaminated site in the Upper Colorado River Basin, Wyoming, United States - RVT150D86... ...
CGCCGCGGCGAGGGGCGGGGGCTCGAGCCGCTCCATGGCCGTGGTCACCCCCTCGGCGTCGAGGGTCAGCTCGTGGCCGATCGCCACCGCCATGCGGAGGTACTTGGGCTCGTTGCCGGGGTGCCCCTCCCACTGGCGCGCCCAGTCCGGGGTGAGGAGCGCGTAGGCGAGGAAGGACATGAAGAAGACCGCGCCCGTCCCGGGGGCGGGCAGCCGGACCGCGGGAGCGCGCGCGGCCAGGAAGGCGGCGAGCGCGGCCACGTCCTGTGCGAGCCCCCAGTCCTGGCCGAGGGCGACCGGGAGCGTGAACACGTAGGGGAAGGCCGGCTGGAGGGCCAGCGAGGCGAGGGCGAGGAGGGTGAGCGCGGGCCGGAGGTACAGCGGGCCGAACGACCCCGCCTCCTGGCCGAGGGCTGCGCCGAGCCCCCGGCCTTCGCCGCGGGTCCGCTCCGCGGCCAGGACGAGCCAGACGACCGCCCCCCCCGCGATCCACAGCCCCACCCGGAGCCAGACGCCCCCTCCCCCGGCCGCGAGGACCCGTCCCACCTCGGCCGGGAAGGACGGCGGGGGCGCGCTCGCGCGCAGGAGCAGGCCGAGCGCCGCGTCGACCTCACGGGCGAGACCGTGGAGGGCGAAGGGCAGGAGGGCGAGGACGATCCGGCGAGGACTCGGCACAGGGCCGTCGATTCTATCCCGGCGCCTTGCCCCGGCTGCGGAGGGCGCCCGATAATGGGCCGTGGCCCTGCCCGTTTCATCCGCGGCCGCCCCCGAACGGACCATCCCCCGGCTCCAGGCGGGAGACCGCCTGAGTCGCGCCGAGTTCGAGCGGCGTTACGCGGCGATGTCCGACGTGAAGAAGGCGGAGCTGATCGAGGGGGTGGTCTACATGCCGTCGCCCGTCTCTACGCGCGACCACGGCGCTCCCCATTTCGCCCTGATCACCTGGCTGGGGGTCTACTGGTCGCGCACCCCCGGCGTCCAGGGGGCCGACAACGCCACCGTCCGGCTCGACCTCGACAACGAGCCGCAGCCCGACGCCTTCCTCCGCCTGCCGGTGGAGGCGGGGGGCCAGTCCCGGCCCGACGAGGCCTACGTGGCCGGGGCACCCGAGCTGATCGCCGAGGTCACCGCCTCGAGCGCGAGCTACGACCTGCACGACAAGAAGAACGCCTACCGCCGGAACGGGGTGCGCGAGTACGTGGTGTGGCGCACCGTGGACCGGGCGGTGGACTGGTTCTTTCTCCGGGAGGGACGCTTCGAGCCCCTGCCGAAGGCGGACGGCCTCTACCGGAGCGAGGTCTTCCCCGGCCTCGTCCTGGACCCCGAGGCGCTCCTGCGCGGGGACATGGCCCGCGTCCTCGCCGTGCTCGACGAGGGGCTCGCGAGCCCCGAGCACGCCGCCTTCGTGGAGCGGCTGCGGGCGGCCGGCGCCGCCTGAGCCCGAGCCCGAGCTCCCCGCGGGTCAGGACATCAGGTAGAACGCCACCGCGGCCAGGACCATCCCCGCGCGCACCACCGGGTGGGGCACCACCCGGTAGAGGAGCAGCGAGAGGGCGATGGTGATCACCGGGGCGAGGGCGTTGATCATCGGGCTGACGATGATCACCTTCCCGTAGCGGAAGGCGTAGACCATGGTGAGGGCGCCGATCGAGTTCAGGACCTGCACGAGGGCGGCCAGCCCGGGGCCGGTGAGCCCCCAGTTGATCGGCTTGGCGAAGTCGGTCATCCAGACGGCGACCGGGGCGAGGAGGAGCCCGGTCGCCGTCATGTAGAAGAAGATCCCCTCGCTGCGCATCGTCTCGTTGGCGAAGCGGAGGACGTAGGCCTGGATGCCCCAGGCCAGGAAGACGGCCACCGCCATGACCACCCAGAGGCGGCTCTTCACGGGCCCCGAGCGGTCCGGGGGCTGGTAGCTGAGGAGGGGGATCGCGACGAGGGCGAGGGCGATCCCCGCCCAGGCCCGGGGGCTCGCGGTCTCCCCGAGGAGGACCACCGACAGGAAGACGCTCACCACCGGCGAGAGGGAGATGACGGGGAAGACGAGGTAGGCGGGGCCCCTCCGGAGGGTGTCGAAGAGCACGAGCTGCCCGCCCGCCCCCAGGAGGCCGGCGGCCGAGCCGAGGAGGACCGAGCGCAGGTCGCGCTCCACCTGCCAGTCCACGAGCGCGAGGGCCACCAGGGCGCAGGGGACCATGGTGAGCGACCACACCACGTAGCCCAGGGTGGCCGGGAAGCCCCGTTTCTCGGGGGCCTCGATGAACGCCCCCCAGACCCCCCAGAAGAGGGTGGTGACCACGGCGTAGACGAGCCACAGGCTGGATTCCATCAGGACACTCCCCGGGAGCGGGGCCCCGCCGGGCGCCCGGTGCGGCTCAGACCACGATCACCTCGACGCTGCACGCTCGCAGGGCGGCCACCATCTCGGGGCTGACCCCCGAGTCGGTGATGACCTTGTGCACGACCCCCTCGAGGCGCGCGATCACCGAGAGGCTGCGCCGCTGGAACTTCGCGGCGTCCGCCACCACCACCGTCTCCCGGGAGACCTGGATCATGACCGCGTTGAGCTGGGCCTCGAGCACGTCCGGGGTCATGAGGCCGATCTCGGGGTCCAGGCCGTCCACCCCCAGGAAGAGCCGGTCCGCGTAGAGCCCCCTGAGCGCCTGCTCCGCCTGGGGCCCGGTGAGCGAATAGGACATCTGGCGCAGGATCCCCCCGATCATGATCAGCCGCACGTGGGGGAGGTTGGCCAGCTCCATCGCCACGTTGAGCGCGTTGGTGATGACGTTCAGGGACTTCACCTTGAGGAACTTGATCTGGCGGGCGATCTCCATGGTAGTGCTCCCCGAGTCGAGCATCACCGTCTCGCCGTCCCGGATCAGCTGGGCGCCCGCGTGGCCGATCCGCACCTTCTCCGCGTGGTGGAGGGTCTCCTTGACGGTGAGCGGCACGTCCTCGGGGGCGTTGATCCGGCGGAGGGCCCCCCCGTGGGAGCGGATGATCGCCCCTCCCTCGGCGAGGTTGTCGAGGTCCCCCCGGATGGTCACCGCGGAGACCCCGAAGCGAGAGACCAGCCCCTCCACGGTCACCCGCTCCTCGGCCTCCAGGATCTCCAGGATGCGCCGGCGCCGCTCCTCCACGAGCAGGCGCGGCTTCTTCGCCGCCTTCGCCATGCCTCGGACCCTCGCCGTGTCTCGTCCGCCCACGGCGGCCCATCTTAGTCGCAATCCTCCTCGTTGGCGCGGCCGCCCCGGGGCTCCTCCCGGATCGTCCGGCCCCCGCACGCCCGGGCGTAGAGGCCGGTCACCTGGCGGATGCGGAAGCCGACCAGCGCGCGCGGGTCGGCGGGGAGCGCTCCCCCCCGCACGGCCTCGAACGCCCACGGGAGGTACTGGCTCACGAGGGGAAGGGGGAGGGGCCGCCCGGACAGGGTGCCGAGGAGCCGCGCGAGGGCCTCCGGGACCCCGGGGGCCGTCCAGTAGTAGCGGATGCGGTCGCTGAGGCTGAAGGACCGGGCGAGGCGGAGGGCCCGCTCGTCGCCGCGATAGTGCTTCGACCAGTGGCCGGGCCGGTCGAGCATGGCTCGCTCCAGGGCCTCCCGGATCCCCGAGGGCGGGCCGCCTCCGGGAAGCCACTCCTCCTCCAGGCGGGCGAGGGCGAAGACCGCCTCGCGGAACGCGAAGGTGAGGGCGGGCCCGACCTTGAGGATCGCGAAGTGGTCCTCCACGAGCTGGCGGAGGGCCTCCCCGGTCTGGTAGTCGGTGGAGTGCGCCTCGAAGACGATTCCCGGCACGGCCTCGATCGCCTCCTTCAGGGGACGGGCCTTCCCGCGTTCGTAGCCGTGGACGGTCTCGTCGCCGAAGTCCACCCCCGGCTGGACGACGAGGGCGATCACCCTCTCGAAGGCCCCGCCGAGCCCCCGCGCCGCGAAGGCCTCCCGGGCCAGCTCGAGGAAGCGGAGCGCCGCCTCCGGCCGCGTCACCTGGAGACCGGCCGTCCCCGCCTGCTCGCCGCCCGGCGTCGGCACCTCGGTGCCGACCACGTAGACCGGGCCGGGGCCGCCGCCCTCCGCGGCCGCCTCCTCGGCCTCCGCCGCGAGGAGCGCGGTGCGCTCGGCGACCGTCCGCTCGTCGAGCGGTCCCCCCGCCCCCCCCGGGTCGTCGGCGCAGGCCATGCTCGCGTCGAGGTGGATCTTCTCGTAACCGGCGAGCACGCACTGGCGAACCAGCTCCCGCGACTTGGCGAGCGCGCTCGCCGCCGGCTCGGCCTGCCAGGGGAAGGGGCCCAGGTGGTCGCCCCCGATGACGAGCCGGTCCGGCGGCACCCGGGCCCGCTCGGCGGCCTCGGCCAGCGAGCGCGCGAAGTCGGCGGGCGTCTGGCCGGTGTAGCCGCCCTCGGGGTTGACCTGGTTGGAGGTGGACTCGACGAGCAGGAGCCCGCCGTCACCGCGGGCCTGCTCCATCGCCGCCTCGAGCACGAAGGGGTTCGCCGAGCAGACGGACCAGATGCCGCGGGGCTCGCCCCGCTTCTGGGCGCGCACCAGCTCGCGCAGGGCCCGTGCTCCCGCCCCTCCCCCGGTCCCGCTCCTCGACGCGGTCACCGGAGCCACCCGTCGAGGCCCTCCCGCACGAACGCGTCGTCGGTCAGCTCGGGATGGGCCGCGGTCACCCGGTCGATCTCCTCGGCCTGCCCGGGCGAGAGGTCCTCGCGCGGGTCGAGGCAGAGGCGGGTCGCGAGCAGGCCCTGCCGCCGCAGCACCTCGCCGATCCCGGCGATGCCGCCGGCGAAGCGGTGGCGCACGTCGAAGAGGGCGGCGTTCGCGTCGGTCAGGCGCTGGCCGAGGGCGAGGAGCTCGAGGGCCCCCGCCCCGGCCCGGCGCCGGCACTCCTTCACCGCGTCGAGCAGCTCCACCGCCCGGCGCGTCCACACCGCCCACTGCCCGAGCAGGCCCCCCGAGAACGCGGCCCGTCCTCCCGCGCCGTCGTCGAAGTCGCTCAGCAGGTCGGCCACGATCGCGTCGTCGTTGCCCGTGTAGAGGGCCACCTCGCCCGCCCGGCCGCTCCCCGCCACCGCCCGGACCACGTCCAGGGTCTGGTAGCGGCTGAACGGCGCGACTTTGATCGCCCGCACCACCGGGATCTCGAGGAAGCCACGCCAGAAGCCGTGGTCGAGGGGGCGGCCCCCCACCGCCGGCTGGAGGTAGAAGCCGAAGAGCGGGATCTCCTCCCCGACCCGCCGGCAGTGCGCGAGCAGGTCCTCCGGGCTCGCCTCGGCGAGCGCCGCCAGGCTGAGCAGGCCCAGGTCGTAGCCCAGCTCGCGGGCGAGGGCGGCCTCGGCCACCGCCTGGGCGGTGCCCCCGCACACCCCGGCCACCTTGAGGAGCCGCCGTCCCGATCGCTCCTCGTGTTCGCGGACCGCGCCGGCCGCGAGCTGGAGGACGGGCCGCAGCAGCCCCGCCCCCCGGATCGCGAACTGGGTGGTGTGCACCCCGACCGCGACCCCCCCGGCCCCCGCCGCGCAGTAGTAGCGGGTGAGCGCCACCTGCCGCCGCTCGTCGAGCCGGCGGCTCGCGGTGAGGGCGAGGGGATGGGCCGGGATCACCGCCCCCGCCCGGAGCCGCTCGCCCACGGGGTCAGAACCGGCCATCGGCCCGCTCGTACATCGTCGGCTTGCCCAGCGAGCGCCCACCGGCCTCGACCCAGCCCGCGCACCACTCGAACAGCGTGTCGAAGGGCACCTCGGCCTCCCCCAGCCGCTCCCGGCAGCGGGACGCGTCGCCGAGGAGGGCCGCCTCGCCCTCGGCCCCGGCGAACCGGGGCTCCCGGCCGAAGCGCCGGCCGAAGCGCTCCGCCACCGCCCGGACGGAGAGGACCTCGGGCCCGGTCACGTTGAGCGCCACCGGCGGCGACGCGGCGAGGGCCAGGCTGCGCAGGGCGCGGGAGTTCGCGTCGCCCTGCCAGATCACGTTGACGTGGCCCACCGTGAGGTCGATCGGCTCCCCCGCCCAGACCTTCCGGGCCACGTCCACGAGCACGCCGTAGCGCAGGTCCACCGCGTAGAACAGCCGGAAGAGCACGACCGGGGTGCCGAGCTCGCGGGAGAAGTGCTCGAAGACGCGCTCGCGGCCCAGGCAGGACTGCGCGTACTCCCCCACCGGGCCGGTCGGGTCGTCCTCGCGGCAGCCCCCGGTGCGCGGCGGGACCGGCGGGTAGACGTTGCCGGTGGAGAAGACGACCGTGCGCGAGGCGGAGTAGCGCCGGACGACGTTGGCGGGCACGACGGTGTTGAGGGCCCAGACGAGGTCGGGGCGATCGGAGGAGCCGAACTTCATGCCCGCCAGGAACAGCACGTTCTCGAACGCGGGCAGGCGGGCGACCTGGCCGGGGTCCAGGAGGTCGCAGGCGATCGTCGCGACCCCGGCCGCCTCCAGGCCGCGGGCGACCGCCGGGTCCGAGAAGCGGGCCACCGCGGCCACCCGGCGGGGGCGGCCGGACGCCTCGGCGGCGCGGCGCACGCGGCGGGCGAGGGACGGGCCCATCTTGCCCCCCGCCCCCAGCACGACGACGTCGCCCTCGAGCCGCCCCAGGAGCTCCACGTCGGCCGGGCTGGGCCGGGACAGCCGCTCCTCGAGCTGCTCCTCGGTCCGGGGGGGGGCGTGGTCGTTCATGGCGGTCCCGCAGGGAGAAGTATGCAGGAAGGGCGACTCACCCGAACTCGGGTCCGAAGACCGCGTGGAGGGCCGCGGGGGCCGGAGGGGGCGTTCCCCGGTACATGCGCGTGAAGGGACGCTGGGGGCGGAAGCCGAGCCGTTCGACCTCGGGGACCCAGCCCGGGACGAAGGAGGCCGCGTCGAGGAAGAACGGCCGGTTCCCGGCGCGCGCGAGGACGGCGGCGACGAGGGCGCGGGCCGCGGCCACGTCCCGGGCCACCACCGGCCCGACCTGCTCCGCGTTCCCGCCGCGGCGGCCGAAGCAGTAGCCGATCAGGCCGTCCGCGCCGTCCACGCACCACGCGTACTCCGGGGCCCGCTCGCGGGCGCCGCGCAGCACGCGGCCGCGGTCGGCGCCGAAGACCTCGCGGTCCCACGCGAGGACCGCCTCGAGGTCGGACGGAGCGAGGGGCCGCGCCCGGCCTCCGGCCGGCTCCGGCCCCGGCGCGGGGCCGGGGGGCCGCTCGAGCCGCAGCAGCTCGGGGCCGGCGACGAAGCCCAGGCCCGCGTAGACCGGGCGGCCCTGGGGCGTGGCGTCGAGCCCCACCGCCGCGAAGCCCGCGAGCCGCTCGAGGACCTCCGACACGAGTCGCGTGCCGAGCCCCTGCCCGCGCTGCCGCGGGTCGACGAGGACCATGCACACCCAGGCCAGGTCGGAGCCGTAGCCGGTGGCCCCCGCGGTGCCCACGACCCGCCCCTCGACGAGCGCCGCCCGGAAGACGGAGGGCGGGGCGAGGAGGGCCCGCCAGTCCTCCTCGGTCTGGTTCCAGCCGCAGGCCCGGCACAGCGCAAGCCCCGCCGGGACGTCCTCCGCCGCGAAGTCGCGGAAGCTCGGCTCGCCGGTCAGGCCCTCACCTCCCCGCCTCGAAGACGAGGTCGCGGAAGGCGGCCGGCACGTGGAAGCTCGGCTCTCCGGGCGGCGACCACGCCGCGTAGACGGCGTCTCTCTCGGGATCCTGCTTGCCGTGGGGACGCTCGATGCGGAACACGTTGAACCGCCAGCGGTCGCCCGCCCGGGGGGGCAGCCGCGAGCCCTTCGCGGAGGGCAGGGAGCGGAAGCCGGCCCACGGCAGGAAGGCCGCCGCCGTCCAGCCGGTGGTCGTCCCGCCGGCGTCCCTGCGCAGGTGGACGCGGCTCTCGAGCCCCGCGAGGTCCCACGAGTAGTCCGACTCCTTGTCCGGCCAGGGCGTCACCATCCGGACGTCGCAGACCACGTTGGCCGGGCTGATCTCGATCTCGGCGTAGTCCCGGCCCGAGCGGTCGAGGTCGAGGAAGATCTCGACCGCCTCCTCCTGCCAGATCCACTCGTCCCGCTTCGTCATCGTGGACCAGGGATCGGCGTCGCGGGCGTCGAACCGGACGTAGAGGCCAGAGGCGTCCCACAGCGCCCGGAACGCCGTCTCGTACCGGGCTTCGCCCCAGGCGATCCGCCGGGCGCCCGCCCAGGCCTCGTCTGCGGAGTCGAGGAGCACCGCGCGGCCGGCCGCGGCCGGAGCCACCGGATACGCCTCCCCCGCGGCGAGGGCGGCCGCCAACAGGAGGGCGCGGCTCACGACGCGAGCCCCAGCACGCGCACCGCGTTGGCCCGGTAGACCTTCTCGAGGATGGCCTCGGGGAGGCCGAGGCCGTAGATGCGCCACCGCCCCTGGGGAGGGACCGGGGCGGGGGCGTAGTCGAAGTACTCGTCCTCGGTCTCCAGGAAGCGATAGTAGATCTCGTACAGCTCGTCCTTGAAGACCTGCTGGGGGTAGTTCTCGCCGTCGGGGGGCGGCACCGCGTCGGTCCCGAACAGGATCCGGTCCTGGTGCTTCTCGAAGAACTTCCGGGCGGCGCGCGGCTGGCGGCCCAGCTCCCCGATCCGGGCCCCCAGCTCCACCGTCATGTTCGGGTGGCGGTCGAGGGACTCCGACACGAACGGCAGGTTCTCCGCGTCGTGGCCCACGTGGAGGGCCACGAACTGCGTGCGGGGATGGCGGGCGAAGACGCGGTCGCGGGCCGCCATCAGCTCCTCGTGGCTCGGGAAGTCCCGGCCGTGGAACGACCAGTCCGGGTGGTGGCCCAGCTCGTCCCAGCGCTCGTTGGCGCAGTCTACGGGGAGGAAGAACGCCTCGGGGTCCGAGGTGTGGATGAAGACGGGAAGGCGGTGGGCCGCGCAGGCCTCCCACATCGGGTCGAAGCGCCGGTCGTCCACCTTCACGAGCGGGCCCTCGCGCAGCCCCTCGCGCAGGTAGAGGCCGAGGGTCTTCAGGATCTTCAGCCCCCGGGCCCCCGCCCGGGCCGCCGCCTCGATGGCGTCCGCCTGGAGCTGCGGGTAGCGGGGGTCGAGGAGCTGCCCGTAGACCGGCTCGGTGCAGGTGTGGAAGCGGCCGGGGAACGCCCGGTCGAAGGCGGCGATCGTCTTCTCGAGGCCGCGGCCGGTGCCTCCCGTCAGGTTCACCATGGTCCGCACCCCCTTGCGGTCCATCACCGCGAGGGCGTCCGCCGGGGTGGTGGTGAACGTGACGTCCTCGCCGCTGGCGACCCCCTTCTCCGCCTGGGCCGTCCAGCTCAGGTGGGAGTGCACGTCGATCACCGGGAAGCGGGGCTTCTCGACCCGCGTCTCCGGGACGTGGAGCATGCTCCGGGGGCGGAAGTCCTGGAGGAGCAGCTTGCCGTCCTTGGGCGCGCAGGCCTCGTCGTCCGCGCGAGCCCAGCGGAGAGGGCCGGCGATCCCCAGCGCCCCCGTCCCCAGGCTCGCCAGCCAGCGGCGCCTCTTCCAGCTTTCCATGATCTCCCCCCGGGGCCGCTACCGCGGGTAGCGGGCGATGATGGCGCGGACCCGGCGGCTCAAGGCCAGCGAGTCCTCGAACCTCCGGAGCCACATGTTGCGGCCGAACATCACGCCGGCCGCCCCGCCTTCCATGTACAGGCGGACCTTCTCGAGCACCCGCTCGTCGCGGTCGTCCTTCTCGCCCCCGGAGAAGAGGACGAAGGCCCGGCCGGCCGACCGCACCACCCGCCGGACGCGGGCCGCCGCGTCCTCCCGGAGCGAGCGGTAGGGCTCGGGGGTCTTCCCTTCGGTGTCGGGCACCGGCTCGTGGAGCTTGACCACGTCGGCGCCCATCTCCTCGGCCACCCGGGCCGCGTAGTCCTGGGCGTAGAGCGAGCCCCTGCCCCCCCTGGCCTCGATCGCCCGGCCGCGGGGATACGCCCACATCACGAGGGGCATCCCCAGCCGCTCGCAGTCCTGCCGGACCCGGCGGTACTCGCGGATCTCCACGTCCTGCCGCGGCGTCCCCACGTACATCGTGTACCCGACCGCGTCGGCCCCCAGGCGGACCGCGTCCTCCACGCTCGCGAAGGCGGGGGACACCGCCTCCGCGTCGTCGGGAATGTTGGTCTTGCCGTTGAGCTTGAGGATGAGGGGGACCCGCCCGCCGTACCCCGCCATGTATTTCTCGGCGAGGCCCACCCCGAGGGCGATCGCCGAGTAGCTCCCCTCGAGGGCCAGGCGGAAGGCGTAGTCCGGGTCGAGCGCAGGGGGATGGGGGAAGAAGTCGGTCGGGCCGTGCTCGAGCCCCTGGTCGAGGGGCAGGACCATCAGCGTCCCGTTCCGGGGGCCGCTCCCGTGGAAGAGCCTCCAGAGCCGCACCCTCTTGCCGTGGGGGAGGGAGAGGGTGTCCAGGCCCGGGCGCTGGGTTCCTGCTTGACTCTTTCGTTTCATTGCGATATGTTTCGCTTACTTGTTTTTATAGTCCGAGACCAACCGGAATGTCAACGCGAATCGGGGTTCATGGGACCATCGACAGGATGACCGTCGGCCCGGCGTCAAGCAACTCCACGCCGCCCCACCCCGATCCTCTTCGGGGCCCGGTCGACGACTGGATCGCCTCCCTCGCCTCGCGCGGCGAGATCGGGGGTCTGCTCGGCCGGCCCTCTGCCGAGCAGGAGTCGGGCGGCTACCGCCACACGCTGAGAGAGATCGTCCAGCAGCCGCTGACCTGGATCGAGACTGCGAGCGCCCTGGCTGGCGCGCGGGACCGGCTGGACGGGATCCTGGGCGAGGTCGGCGTGCCGGCCGGGAAGGGGGCGATCGTCCTCACCGGCTCGGGCAGCTCGCTCTACGCCGGCGAGTGCCTGGCCCTCCCCCTGCAGCGCGAGCTGCGGGTGCCCGTGCAGGCGGTGGCCGCCGGGCAGCTCCTCACCCATCCCTGTTCGTGTCTCCCCCCCTCCGGTCCCTACCTGGTCGTCTCCTTCGCCCGCTCGGGGAACAGCCCGGAGAGCCTCGCGGTGCTCGAGGAGCTGCTCGCCGGCGACGACCGGGGACGCCACCTGGTGGTCACCTGCAACCGCGAGGGGGCGCTGGCCCGGGCCTCGTCGCACAGCCCCCGGGTGCACGCGGTGGTCCTCGACGAGAAGACCGAGGACAAGAGCCTCGTCATGACGAGCAGCTTCACGAACCTCGTCCTCGCCGGGGCCGGCCTCGCCTCGACGCGGCGGCCCGACGCCTACCTGGGCCGGGTGGAGTCGGCGGCGCGGGCGGCGGCCGGGCTGCTCGAAGGGGGCCGGGCCGACGCCATCGCCCGGGTGGCCCGGGGCGGCTTCCTCTCCGCGGTCTACGTGGGGAGCGGCTGCCGGACCGGGTCGGCCCGGGAGGCCGCCCTGAAGATGCTGGAGATGACCGCGGGCCGGGTCCTCACCATCGCCGAGTCGTTCCTCGGCCTCCGCCACGGCCCGATGTCGGCGGTCCACGACCAGACCCTCGTGGTGGCGTTCCTCTCCTCGGACCCGGTCGTCCGGGCCTACGAGGTGGACCTCCTCGGCGAGCTGGACCGCAAGGACCTGGGGATCCACAAGCTCGTCGTGGGGAGCGCGGTCCCCCCCGGCCTCGCCTCGCGGCCCGGGGACGTGATCGTGGACGGGGCCCCGGGCCTCCCCGACGACGACCTCGTGGTGCTCGACGTCCTCGTCGGCCAGCTCCTCGCCTTCTTCCGCTGTCTCGGGGAGGGCCTCCGCCCGGACTCGCCCTCCGCCGACGGCGTGATCAACCGGGTGGTCGAGAGCTTCACCATCCACCGCCGCCACTGACTCGATTGGTCCCGGAGCCGTCGATGAAGAAGGTCCTGGTCGCGGGAGAGCTGAACGTCGACCTCGTCCTCCAGGGCGCCCACGCGCCCCCCGAGCCGGGAAAGGAGGTGCTGGTCGACGACTTCGCGATGGTGCTGGGAAGCGCGTCCGCCATCTGCGCGATGGGGCTCGCGAAGCTGGGCGATCCCGTGGCCTTCCTCGGCAAGGTGGGCGACGACCCCTGGGGCCGGTTCTGTGTCGAGTGCCTGGAGACCCGGGGGATCGACGTCAGCGGAGTAGCGCTCGACCCCCGGCTCAAGACCGGGGTCACCGTCGCGATCACCTCCCCCCGCGACCGCGCCCTCGTCTCCTACCTCGGGGCGATCGCCGCCCTCGCCGCGGACGACGTCCCCGACGCGGCCCTCCGCGGGTTCGCCCACCTGCACGTGTCGTCCTACTTCCTGCAGGAGGCCCTTCGCCCGGGGCTCCCGGGCCTCTTCGCCCGCGCCCGCCGCCTCGGCCTGACCACCTCCCTCGATCCCGGCTTCGACCCCACCGAGGCCTGGGGGGCCGACCTGCGCGAGACCCTCCGCGAGGTCGACCTCTTCTTCCCCAACGAGGTGGAGCTGCGGGGCCTCGCGGGCACCGGCGACCTGGAGGAGGGCCTGCGCCGGCTCGCCAACGGCCGCACCCGCACCGTGGCCAAGCTGGGAAGGGACGGCGCGGCCACCCTCGTGGAGGGCGAGGTCCTCCGGGTCCCCGCGTTCCCGGTCGAGCCGGTGGACACGACGGGGGCCGGCGACTCGTTCGATGCCGGCTTCCTCCACGCCTGGCTCGCGGGGGGGTCGGTGCCCGACGCGCTCCGGCTGGGGGCGGCCTGCGGCGCCCTTTCCACCCGCGGGCTGGGCGGCACCGCCCGCCAGGCGGACCTCGCGGAAGCCGAGGCCTTCCTCCGCCAGCGAGCGGGGTGAAGCCGCCCCGGCTGTGCCCTCCCCTCGCCGGCCCTGCCTCCCGATCCCCCTCCGGGGGGCTCGGGAGATGTGATCTGGAGCTCTTGACCCACCCTCCCCCCGAGTCGTACTGTCTGCCCTGGAGCCCCGCCCGGTCCCTCCCTCTCCGGGCGTATCTCCGCCGTCCTCCGGAGGGCCGGAAGGGGGGGTATCGATGCGCCGATGCCAAGTCCCTTCGTTCCAGCTCGTTCTCGGGACAGGCGGGCCCTGACCCGCGAGCTGCCGGCTCGCCTCGTCGTCTTCCTCGGTCTCCTGGCCGGGGCGGCCGTCCTCGCGACGGCGGCCCGGGCCACCGGGGCCGCCCCCGCCCGGTTCGCCCAGGTCTCCGTCGAGCACGGCCTGTCGCAGAGCACCGTGCAGGCCATCCTCCAGGACCACGTCGGGTTCCTCTGGTTCGGCACCGAGGAGGGCCTGAACCGCTACGACGGCTACACCGTCACCGTCTTCCGGCACGACGCGGCGGACCCCCGGAGCCTCCCCAGCGACCGGATCTCCGCGCTCCACGAGGACGCCGGGCAGCGGCTCTGGGTGGGCACCGACGCCGGCCTCTCGGTCTTCGACCGCCGGAGCGACGCCTTCGTCCACGAGGACTCGGTCAAGGGGAGGGTCACCGGGTTCGCCGAGGACCCCGACGGCACGCTGTGGGTGGGCGTCGAGGGACACGGCCTCTTCGAGCGCGTGGCCGCCACCGGGGCCTTCCTCCCGCACCGGAAGGACGCCGCGGAGCCCCAGAGCTTCGGGAGCTACGTCCCCTCGGCCCTCCTCCGCGATCGAGCGGGCCGCCTCTGGATCGGGACCAAGGACCACGGCCTGGAGCTGCTGAAGCAGGAGGGCCCCCCGCGGGCGGGCGGGGGGAGGGCGGCCCGACGCCGCTTCGTGCACTACCGGCACGACCCCGCCGACCCGGAGAGCCTGGCCCACGACGAGGTCTGGGGACTCGCCGAGGACCCGGCGGGCGGCCTGTGGGTCGGCACGTACGGGGGCGGGCTGAGCCTCCTGGACCCGGAGCGGGGGACCTTCCGTCGCTACCGCTACCGTCCGAACGAGCCGAAAGGCCTCGGGTCGGACCTCGTGACCGCGGTGCTCGCCGATTCCACGGGGGCGGTGTGGATCGGCACGGACGGGGCGGGGGTGCAGCGATGGGACCCCGTCCACGAGGCGTTCGTGGCCCAACGCCACGACCCGCGGCGTCCCGGCTCCCTGAGCCAGGACACGGTCCGCGCCCTCTACGAGGACCGGCAGCGCCAGCTCTGGGTGGGGACGCACCTCGGGGGAGTCAACCTCCTCCGGCGGCCCCACCACGCCTTCGAGTACTACACCTACGCCGAGGACGCCTCCGGCCTCGCCCACCCCACGATCACCCGCTTCCTCGAGGACGCCGGGGGCTCGATCTGGGTGAGCACCGCGGACGCCTGGCTCCACCGGTTCGACCGGGACACCGGCACCTTCGAGCGCCAGCGGCTCCCCGAGAGCGTGCCGGGGGTCCTCGCGATGCATCAGGACCGCGGGGGCCGGCTGTGGCTCGGGACGTACCGGGGGGGCCTCGTGCGGTTCGATCCCGACGCCCGGACCTTCACCGCCCATCGTCGCCGGCCGGGCGACCCGACCAGCCTCGGCAACGACGAGGTGTGGACGATCGCGGAGGACGAGGAGGGGACGCTCTGGCTGGGGACCAACGACGGCCTCGACCGGTTCGATCCCGAGTCGGGGAAGGTGGTCGCGCACCACGACACCCCGCGGCTGGGATCGCCGAGCAACGCGGGGGTGCGCGCGCTCCACCTCGACCGGTGGGGCAGCCTGTGGGTGGGCAGCATGGGCGGGCTCCACATCCTTCCCCGCCGCGGCCAGCGCCTCGTGCGCGTTCGGCCCGAGGACGCCACCCTGGCCCAGGACGGGGTGGTCTCGCTCCACGAGGACGACGAGGGGCGGCTCTGGGTGGGCACCTTCGGAGGGGGCCTCAAGCTCCTGGAGCCCACGAAGGGAGACCTCGCGTCCTACAAGCTGTTCCCGAGCAACGTCATCTACGGCATCGAGGAGGACTCCCGGGGGCGCCTCTGGCTGAGCACGAACGAGGGCCTGTCACGCTTCGACCCGGTCACCGGCAACGTCGAGAGCTTCGACCTGACGAACGGGCTCCAGAGCCTCCGCTTCAGCCTCGGGGCGAGCCTCCGGACGCGCGACGGCCGGCTGCTCTTCGGAAGCGTGGACGGCTTCTACGACTTCGACCCGGATGCGATCAAGCCGGACACCTACGCCCCTCCGGTCGTCTTCACCTCGCTCCGGGTCTTCAACGAGCCGGTCGCGCTGCCCGCCTCCCTGACGACCCTCGACGAGGTGGAGCTCTCCTTCGCGGACAAGGTCTTCTCGATCGAGTTCGCGGCCCTCGACTACACCCTGCCCAGGAAGAACCAGTACGCCTACCGGATGGCCGGCTTCAACGACGAGTGGCTCCAGCTCGGCGCGCGCCGGGAGGTCACCTTCACCAACCTCGATCCCGGCGACTACGGGTTCCAGGTCAGGGCCACGAACGGCGACGGGGTCTGGAGCGGCGCGGGGGCCGAGATGCGGGTGGTGGTCCGCCCGCCCTTCTGGGGGACCTGGTGGTTCCGGGCCCTCGGCGGAACCGTGGCCGTCCTCGCGCTCGTTGCCGCCCACCGCGCCCGGGTTCGCCGGCTGACCGCCGACCTCGGGGAGCGGATGCGCACCGAGGTCGCGCTGCGGCAGGCCCAGGAGAAGTACCGCAGCATCTTCGACAACGCCCGGGAAGGCATCTTCCAGTGCTCGGCCGAGGGCCGGCTCCTCACCGCCAACCCCGCCCTCGCCCGGATGCTCGGCTACGACTCTCCCGACGAGCTCCTCGCGGCCGGCGAGGGGGCGGGTCCCGAGGGGTCGGAGCGGCCGTTCGACCTCCGGCGGATCCTCGAGGGGGAGGGGGCGAGCGTGCACGGCGTAACCGTGGAGGTCGAGCGACGCGACGGGAGCACGATCTGGATCTCCGCGAGCGCCCGCGCGGTCCGGGACGCCTCCGGAGCGGTCGTCCACTACGAGGGCACCGCCCAGGACGTCACCGAGCGCAAGCTCGCCCGCGAGAAGATCGAGTACCAGGCCTATCACGACGCTCTGACCGGCCTGCCCAACCGGCGGCTCTTCCAGGACCGGCTCGCCCAGGCCCGGATCCGGGCCCAGCGGTACCGGCACCTGCTCGCGGTGGCCTTCCTGGACGTGGACGACTTCAAGGTGGTCAACGACACCCTCGGCCACGCCGCGGGCGACCGGCTCCTCCAGGGGATCGCGGATCGGCTCCGGGCCTGCGTGCGGCAGGAGGACACCGTCGCGCGCCTGGGGGGTGACGAGTTCACCCTGCTCTTCGGCGACGTGCGGCAGGCCGAGCACGCCGGCCAGATGGCCGAGAAGGTCCTCGGCGCCCTCGCCGAGCCGTTCCTCCTCGACGGCCGGGAGCTCCACGTGACCGCGAGCATGGGGATCGCCGTCTACCCGGCCGACGGCGAGGACGCGGAGACGCTCCTCCGCAACGCCGACGCCGCGATGTACCGGGCCAAGGCGCAGGGCCGCAACACCTACCAGATCTGCACCCCCGGGGTGAACGCGCGAGCCCGGGGCCGCATGGCCCTCGAGGCCGGGCTCCGCCAGGCCCTGGACCGGGAGGAGCTCGTGCTCCACTACCAGCCCCTCGTGAGCCTCGGCACCGGCCAGGCGGTGGGGATCGAAGCCCTCGTGCGCTGGCAACACCCCGAGGACGGCCTCCTCCTTCCCGAGGTGTTCCTCCCCCTCGCCGAGGAGACCCGCCTGATCGTCCCCATCGGCGAGTGGGTGCTGAGCACGGCCTGCCGGCAGCTCCGGGCCTGCCAGGCGGAGGGCCTCGGCTCGCTGCGGATGTCGGTCAACCTCTCGATGCGGCAGCTCCAGCAGCCGGACCTCGTCCGCCGGCTGGAGGCAGTCCTCGGCGAGACCGGGGTCGCCCCGGGGTCGCTCGAGCTCGACATCGCCGAGGGGGTGGCCATGCAGGACCTCGAGTGGACGCGGGGCGTGCTCCGCTCCCTGCGGGAGACGGGGTGCCGCATCGCCCTCGACGACTTCGGCACCGGGCCCTCCTCCCTGGGCCGCCTGAGGCACTCGCCCCTGAGCACGATCAAGGTGGACCGTTCCCTGGTCGGGGAGATCGCGGCCGGTCCCCGGGACGCGGCGATCGTGCGGACGGTGATCGCGCTCGCCCACGACCTCGATCTGGGCGTGGTCGCCGAGGGGGTGGAGACGACCGCCCAGCTCGACTTCCTGCGGGAGGCGGGCTGCGAGGACGGCCAGGGACGCCTCTTCAGCCCGCCCCTCCCCGCGGCGGCCCTCCGGCAGGCCCTGGCCAGCCCCGCCTCGAGGACCTGAGGGGTCCCCGCCCCCGGTCACGGGGTCGCCGATAGCTCGTCGACGATCGCCTCGACGGATCGTGCGTGGCTCATGGCTCCTCCTGACCACACGAGAACGCTTCCCATCCCCAGCAGGCCCCCGGCGAGCGAGCGGTGTCAATAGGCCGGACGGCCTCCCCCGCTACTGCCGCTCCCACACGGCGAAGTCGTGTCCGTCCACCGCCACCCTCCAGCCCCCTCCGGGATCCCACGGCCCCGGGCCGATCTTGACGGCGACCGCGCCGTCCACGATCGCGGCGTAGCGGCCCTCGTCGGCCGCCCGGATGTCCACGGTGCTCCCGCGGTGGAGGCCCCCGCGTTTGCGGACGGCGATGAGGCGGGCGATCTTGGCCGTGTTCTCGCCCCCCCAGTCGAAGAAGTGCGTCCAGAAGACGCAGGGGATCCCCGGGTGGGTGAGGACGTAGGCGTAGCCCTGCAGCACCTCGGCGCCGCTGAAGTGCTGGTTGAAGTGGCCGTGCTGGGTGTCGTGGTTGTCCAGGAAGGTCACGCTCATGGCCGCCCACCAGCCGATCACGCCGGTCGGCTTTCCGTCGATCGTCTTGAGCGCCGCGAAGTCCCGCCCCTGGATCGCCCGGCGGAGGAGGTGGCGGGTGGGGAAGTCGAAGGCCATCGAGCGCCCGCGGGTCGCGTCGATCCAGTCGACGACCGCCTGGCGGCTCCCGTCGTCCCAGTACTCGCCGACGGACAGCTCGGGTTGCGTGGCCTCGTTGTAGACGCGGACGAACCGGCCCGGGTATCCCTTCACGAGGTCGTAGCGCCAGCCCGCGAACCCGACGTCCTCCCTGAGGAAGCGCAGCCACTTGACGACCTCCTCGCGGACCGACGGGTTGAAGTGGTCGAGGTCGCGCGCGAAGGGGACCGAAGCGTCCGGACCCGCCTCCTGCTCCCCCGTCCCGCACCCGCACTCGTCGTTCCGCGTCACCGCCGCCGCGTTGTCGGCGAAGGCCGGCTCCTCGAAGTCCGCCCGGCTCGTGGCCCTCCCCACCCGGTGGTTCACCACCACGTCGGCCAGGGCCTTCACGGGCGCCAGGGCCCCGATCGCGGCCTCGAGCTCCTCCCGGGTGCCGTACCGGCTGTCCAGGTCGTACCACTGGCTGGGCATGTACCCCTCGGCCGCCGCCGACTCGCTGGGCGGGGGGAGCCAGACGTAGTCGAACCCCGCGTCCCGGATCACCTCCGCGTTCTCGCGGACGACGCGGTACCAGGACTTCGCCGTTCCCGCGGCGGTACGGACGGGCTCGTGCGACCGCCAGTGGAACCCCTGCAGCATGACCGCGTCCGCCCGCCCGTTGAACCGCTCGCCGATCGGGACGTCGGCAAACGGATCCGGGATGGGCTGCGCTCCCGTCGCCGGCGGCAGCGCCAGCGCAAAGACGAGCACCCACCACCCGATGCGCCTCTGCTTCATGGGACCTCCGGGCTCCAATCTGCACCAAACGGAGCATCGTCCTCAAGGACCGCGATCGAAATCCGGGACGCCCCCGGTCCGGGGGCACCGGCGTTCGAACCGGACTCTTCATGAGCAGGTTCGACTTTCGAGGTCTGCTTGCCTACGGCTTCTTCCTGCGGAGACGGCCTCGGAGGGCCTACGGCTCCTTCTCGAAGGCCCCCACGTCGCACTGGGGCCCCTGGGGCCGCGCCACCCCGCGCTGGTCCGTCGCCGGGCAGAACGCGCCGTCGGCGGCGTCCTGGGCCGGGCTCGAGTCCAGCAGGGCGTGGGTGAGGGTCGGGCCCCCGTTGTCGGCGAGCAGGTCCAGGCCGGGGTCGGACACCTCCTGGTCGCTGCCGATCGGGTTGCAGCCCGAGCCGGCGGCGAAGACGTTGTGGCCTCCCGAGGCGAGGGTCACCGCGCCGCCGCCGA
>Ga0268386_10000989_pt1 | contig 19042 bp, 19 predicted proteins | sample RVTome_15_FD_200260 | JGI IMG/M metagenome (GOLD analysis project Ga0268386, IMG submission 200260) | Soil microbial communities from uranium-contaminated site in the Upper Colorado River Basin, Wyoming, United States - RVT150D86... ...
CGGTTCGACCGCAGCGGGGCGCCCGACCACCGGCCGCCCCCCACGCTCGGGGAGCACTCCGAGGAAATCCGAGCGTGGCTGGAGCGCGACGGCGACGCCTGATGGGCGCCCTCATCATCGCGACCGGAGGCACGATCGCCTCCTTGCCGGACCCGGAGAGGGGGGCCGTGAGGCCTGCGGTCAGCGGCGAGGAGCTCGTTGCCGGAATCCCGGAGCTTTCGCGGTTCGGCCCCGTGGAGGTCATCGAGCTCGAACGCGTGAACGGGTGGAACATGACCCCGGCGCTCATGCTCGATGTCGTGCACGAGCTGCGGGCGCGGTTAGCCGACGCCGACACCGGCGCGGTCGTGACACACGGCACGGACACGGTCGAGGAGACCGCCTTCCTCTGCGAGCTGCTCGTCGGCGTGGAGATGCCCGTGGTGTTCGCGGCCGCGATGCGCAGCGGCGGGGAGGTCGCGGCGGACGGCCCGCGCAACCTCCTCAATGCCGTCAAGGTCGCGGCCAGCCGCGAGTCCAGTGGCTGGGGCTCGCTGGTCGCGATGAACGACGAGCTTCACAGCGCGCGTTGGTGCCGGAAGCTCGACAGCTACAGGCCGTCCGCGTTCTCCTCGCCGGACCATGGGCCGGTCGGTGCGGTGACCCCGGACCGTCTCAGGATCTCCCCGCCGCCTGACAGGGTGCTCCTGGACACCCCCGACGCCCTGCGGGTCGAGGTGCCGGTGGTGAAGACCTACACGGGCATGGGGGAGGACCTGATCGAGGCCGTGCTGGATCGGACCGGGGCGGGCGGCGTCGTCCTGGAGGGCAGCGGTGCCGGGAACGTTCCCGGCTCGGCGCTCTCCGGGATCCGTGCGGCGATCCGAGGCGGGGTCCCGGTCGCAATCGCAACCGGCGTGCCCGCCGGCGGGGTGGTTCCGATCTACGGCGGCCCGGGCGGGGGGATGACGCTGCGCGAGGAGGGCGTGCTCAGCGCGGGTGGCCTGCCGGCCGGCAAGGCAAGGCTGCTCCTGATGGTTTGCCTGTCGGTCACCGAGAGCGTCGATGAGACACGTCGTCTCTTCGAATCGAGCGTTGACGCACTTGCCCCCGGTGCGTTCGGGAACGGCTAGCGGGACCCCGCGGTGAACGCCCGCGATCTCGCCGCAGGCAAGCTCGTCCTCGACGAGCCGGCCGATGCGGTCGCTCGCCTGACGCTGTCCAATCCCGAGCGCCGCAACGCGATCGACCACGACGTGCTCGACGCGCTCGCCGAGGTGCTGCCGGAGCTCGACCGCGGGATCGAGGTGCGGTGCGTGATCCTCACGGGAGCGGGGGGCGTTTTCTCGGCCGGGTACGACATCGCCGACATACGGGAGGAGTCGTTCGAGCGCGACGCCGAGGCGCTGGTCGCCCACCCCTATCACGCCGCGATGGAGGCGGTCAGCGCCCATCCCTACCCCGTGCTCGCCGCGCTCGCCGGCCCTTGCGTGGGCGGCGGCCTCGAGCTGGCGGTGCGATGCGACCTGCGCCTGGCGGGAGAGGGCGCGCGGCTGGGCATGCCGCCGGCCAAGCTCGGCCTGATCTACGGCCACACCGGGCTGGCGCGGTTCATCGACGTGATCGGCGTCGCCCGGACCAAGGAGTTGTTCCTCACCGGGAGCGAGCTGTCGGCGTCCCGCGCCGAGGCGATCGGGCTGGTCAACGAGGTCGTTCCGGACGCCGAGCTGGAGGCCGAGGCGGTGGGGATGGCGGCCGAGATCGCCTCCAACGCGCCACTCGCGGCACGCGGCAACAAGCGCGCGATCGAGACGCTGGCGGCGCCCGGGAACCGCGGGATGGCAGCAGGAGGGGTCCCGTAGCAGCGGTACGATGCGCGAGCGGGCTGGCCCGTGGAGATCATGTTGGTCAAGCGCGGTAGCGACAAGGAGCGCCCGAGTGGGCGCAGCGGGCGTCATGGGGAGCGACGGGCGGCGTGAGCGCGGCGACCGAGATCTTTGCAGTCGGTCGTGAGGAGCTGAGGCAGGAGCTTGCAGCCGATCTCAGTCGTGGTGGCTATGTGTATCGGGGTGATGCAGAAGCGGAGGAGGAGTCTCGGTACTTCGACAAGCAGCTCGTGTTGACGCACCCTGGCCTCCTCACACGCTCGGCCCGCTTGATGGCGGACCTGGTTCCCGCCGAGTGCGAGAGGCTCGCCGTGACGTCGATCGCCTCGACGACGCTCGGGACCGCTCTCTCGCAGGAGACCGGCGTGCGCCTCATGCTGGGAATCGGGGCGGCGGACGAGCAGATCAAGTTCGGCGGCGAGGTCTACTCCAAGCTCGCCGTCGTTCTGCTCGAGGACGTCGTCTTCACGGGCCGCCGGGCTCTCTCGGGTACCTCGGCCCTGGAGCAGATCAACGCCGAGATCTTGGCCGTGATCTGCCTCCTCGATCGCGAGGCGGGGGGCGCGCAGCGGTTGGCCGAGGCCGGGTACCGCATGCGCCCCCTATTCACGGAGTCCGAGCTGCTTGCGCGCGCGCATGGCAGTTGAGCCCGAGCAGGGTGCGGACGCAAAGGTCGCGAGCCCCCGATCGGATCAGGTCCGCGACCGCATCAGGGCGCGGCTGTCGCAAGCCGCGGGAATCGGGTCCGATCCCCGCGGTGGAGTAACCCGCCTCGCATACACAGAGGAGGAACGGGCCGCACATCGGGTGTTCGCGGAATGGGTCGCCGAGGACGGACAGGACTGCACGACCGACGCGGCCGGGAACTCGATAGCCACCTACCGGGAGGGGACCCCGTACTTTCTTGCCGGCTCGCACCTCGACACTGTCGTCCAAGGCGGGGCATACGACGGCGCGGCCGGCGTCATCTCTGCGCTCGAAGCCGCCCGCGCGGTGGCCGACGACACCGACCACGGTGTTCGCGTGGTCGCCTTCGCAGGCGAAGAAGGGGCGCGCTTCGGAAGGCCGAACCTGGGCAGCGCGCTGGCCGCCGGACTGCTCGAGCCAGAGGCCTTGAGCCGCCTCTCCGACGCCGACGACATCACGCTGGGAGATGCGGCCGACGCGCTCGGTTTTCCGGCCCCCGCCGCCGATACCTGGCTGGGGCCCGAGATCATCTGCTTCATCGAGCTCCACATCGAGCAGGGACGCCAGCTCGAGACTGGAGCGGCGAGAATCGGACTGGTTGACGCGATTGCAGGCAGCGTGCGCCTTCGGTTCGAGTTCCGGGGCCGCTCGGATCATTCCGGTGCCACCCCGATGCCGATGCGCTCCGACGCGCTCACAGCCGCCAGTGAGCTGGTGCTCTATGCCGAGCGCGTCGGGCGCCAGTACCGCTCAACGGTGGCCACGGTCGGCAAGGTCCAGGTGCAGCCGAACAACGTGACCACCGTGCCCGGCGTGGTCAGACTGTGGCTGGACATCCGCGATGTGGATGCCGATCACCAGCGCCTGGCGGCGCGCAGCATCTTCGAGCGGGCCCGAGATATCGGGGAAGAACGGGGGATCACGATCGTCGGCGAGGTGATCTCGGACCAGCCGCCAGTCGTGCTCGAGGCGTGGCCGCGCGTGATCGCGCATCAGGAGTGCGCGGCGCGCGGCCTCCCGCACCGGGTACTGTCCAGCGGCGCCGGCCATGATGCGGCGATCGTCGCGCGACGGGCTCCGGCGACGATGCTCTTCGTGCCCTGCGTCGAGGGAATCAGCCACTCCCCCGCGGAGCTCGCGAGCGTGGAGGACATCGCCGCGGCGACCGAGATCATCGCTGCGACCATCCGGCGTGCCGACCGGCTCGCGGTGCCTGCCCGTCACCGCTGATCGCCGGTTCGCGTCGGGCTACCGCCGCGAGTTGCCGGTCGCGTAGTTGCCGACGTCGCCGAAGTCGACCCACACGCAAGGCTCGTCACCGATCACCTCGCCAGTATGACCGGCCGGAATCGAGACCACGTCGCCCGGTCCCGCAACGGCCTCGGCTCCACCGTCCATGGTCACCTTGATCCGCCCCGAGATCACGTACCCGAGGTGGAAGATCTCGCAGCTCTCGGTCCCGACGATCGGCTTCACGTTCTCCGACCACTTCCACCCCGGCTCATACGTAGCCCGGGCGACGGAGCGACCGGCGACCTCGACGATCTCCGCATATCCCCTGCCCTCGAATGGCCGTACGTCGTCCGGGGCGTCGAAGCTCTTGGTGGCGAAGCTCGACATCGTTCCTCAAGGTTACGGCTCACCGACGGGTCGCGAGCACGGCTGCGATCGCCCTCTCGGCCGCCGCCACCGTCCGATCAACGTCCGCTTCGGTATGGGCGGCGGACAGGAACCACAGCCCCCGCTCCAGGGCTAAGATCCCGGACCCCAGCAGATTCGCGGCGATGTCCGCGACCGCGGCGGAGTCGCTCTCGTAGGCATCCTCGTGGTTGCGGACCGGGATGCGTGGCTTCCACAGCAGGTGCACGACGGATCCCACCTGGTTGACGACGAGCGGCGCACCGAGATCCCGGGCCACCTCGCGAATGCCCTCAGCGAGCTGCGCCGATCTCGATTCGAGCTGTCCGTACAGTCCGTCGCCTCCCCGGGCGAGCGCCTCCAGCGTCGCGTTGGCGGCCGCCGCCGAGATCGCGTTTCCGTTGTAGGTCCCGATGTGTCTCACGGGGCCGCCGGTGTGCGCGACCGACATGACCTCGGCGCTCCCGGCCACCGCGCTCACCGCGAAGCCCGAGGCCATCGCCTTCCCGAGGACCGTCAGGTGCGGCTCTACCCCGTACCGCTCCTGCGCGCCCCCCAGCGCCACGCGAAAGCCCGTGATCACCTCGTCGAAGACCAGTATCACCCCGTGCTCGTCGCACAGCTCGCGGACGCCCGCGAGATACCCCGGGAAAGGCTCGTAGTTGCCGAAGTTGCAGGGAACCGGCTCCATGATGATGGCGGCGATCTTCCCTTCGTGCTCGGCGAGCATGCGGGACACGACGGCGAGATCGTTCCAGGGGCACAAGAGGACGTCGGCGGGAGCGGGAAGCCCCGGGACGCCGTGAACCGGCCTCCCGCTTCCGGCGCGCGGCGGAGCGGCGGGACCGCTCACGTGCAATGGGTCGAGCCAGCCGTGGTAGTGCCCCTCGAACTTGATCACCGCAGATCGGCCCGTGGCCACGCGGGCGAAACGGAGCGCCGCATGAACCGCCTCGCTGCCGGAATTGCTGAGCGCGACGAGCTCGGCGCTCGGCACCAACTCGACCAGACGTTCGGCGAGCTCGACCTCGCCCTCGTGTTGGGCACCGAACAGGACGCCTCGCCGAAGCTGCTCCTCGACGGCGCGCTCCACCTCCGGCGGGCGATGTCCGAGCAGGATCGGACCGAAGCCGAGCACGTAGTCGACGTAGGCGTTCCCGTCTCGGTCTACCAGCGTGCTTCCGGTCGCGCTCTCGATCGCAAGCGGGGTGGGCCGCTGCGCCTCGCGCATCGCGGACGCGACTCCCCTCGTGAGAACGCGACGGGCCCGCGCCATGTGCTCGAGCGATCGCTCGTATCTACTCCACGCGAAATCCGCCTCGGGGGGCGCGAGCGCGTCCGCTGGCGGATCGGATGGCGGCACGTCCCTGGAAAATGGTAGGACAATCGCCTTGTCGCGCGGGCGACCATCGTCACCGGGCGGCATCGGCTCGACCGGTTCGGAGTAGGCAATGACCCGCTTCTGGCATCCACAATCGAACATGGCCCTCACGGACGGGAACGAGGTCGTCTTCGTTCGCGGCGAGGGATGCCGGCTCTGGGACCGGGACGGAAACAGCTATCTCGACGCCACGGCCGGCCTGTGGTACTGCAATGTCGGGCACGGTCGCACGAGCATCGCCGACGCGATCCGCGACCAGGCGGCACGTCTGGCGGCCTGCTCGTGCTTCGACGTCTACGCAAGCGATCGCACCGTCGAGCTCGCCGATCGCGTCGCCGCCATGGCGCCGGTCGACGGCGGCCGAGTGTTCTTCACGAGCGGGGGGTCCGAGTCGGTGGACACGGCCGCCAAGGTCTCGCGCCGGTACTGGTCGGCGGTCGGCGCCGACGAGAAGAAGGTCATCATCTCTCGCCAGGGCGCTTACCACGGCTTGAACGCGTACGGGACCTCGCTCGCGGGCATCCCGGCGAATCGGGAGGGGTTCGGAGAGCTCGTCCGGGAGACCAGCGTGATCCCGGCATTCGAACCCGAGGCGCTCGAGACCGAGATCGACCGCCTGCAGGGGAGCGCCGCGGCGTTCATCGCCGAGCCCGTTCTCGGCGCCGGCGGCGTTCACCCACCTCCGCCGGGCTATCTCCGCGAGGTGGCGAGAATCTGCCGTGAGCGCGACATCCTGTTCGCGCTGGACGAGGTGATCACCGGGTTCGGGCGGCTGGGGACGATGTTCGCGGCTCAGCGCTACGAGATTCGACCGGACATCCTGATCGTGGCCAAGGGCCTCACCTCCGGCTACCAGCCGCTGAGCGCGGTCGTGTTCTCGGAATCCGTGGCGGAGCCGTTCTGGCGCGACGGGGTGGCGTGGCTGCGTCACGGGTACACGTTCTCGGGCCACGCGACCGCGTGCTCGGCCGGGCTGGCCAACCTCGACATTCTCGAGCGCGAGGGCCTGGTGTCCCGCGTGGCGGAGCTGGAGGACGAGTTCGCCGCCGTGATCGGCGCGCTCGCCGAGCGTCCCGGCATCTCCGAGGTTCGCACCGTTGGCCTGCTGGCGGGCGTGCAGGTCTCCGAGGAGGCGATCGAGCGGGATCCCGCCTTCGCGGATCGCGTCGTCGCGGAAGCGCGAGAGGCCGGGGTGATCACCCGCAAGCTGGCCGGCGAGGCGCTCCACATCTCGCCACCGTTCGTCATCGACGGGGGTGAGCTCGAGTGCATCTCGTCGACCCTGGGGAACGCGATCGAGCGGGTCGGTCGGGGCGCGCTCGGGTCCGGGGTGGCACCGCAGCGGTAGCGATCCCGCCGCGGCCGGCCGGCATCGCGGTCAACCAGGGCTGAAGTCGACCAGGTTGGCGCGAACCTCCTCTTCGGGCTCGATCTCGAGCGCAACAAGGAGGCGCGCCGCGCCGACGTAGCTGCTGGCGGTGAGGGTCAGCTCCACGATCTCCGCGTCGCTGAACCGGTCCCGCAGCGCCTCGAAGGTCGCGTCCTCGACCTCGCCGCCGCGGGCGATGGCCTCCGCGTAGGCGAGCACCGCCCGCTCCCGGCCGTCGAACCGCTTGCTCGCGGCCCACCCCGCGAGCTCTCGCAGCTTCTCCTCGGAGACTCCATGCTCGAGCGCCATGCGGCGGTGATGGGCCCACTCGTAACGGGCGCCGGTGAGCTGCGCGATGCGCATGATCATCAGTTCGCGCAGTAACCGGGGGGTCTGGGAGTCGTCACGCAGCGGCCAGATCAAACCGACCCACGCGCGCATCATCCACGGGGCCAGCGCGAGCGTCGAGTACAGGTTCGTGTGCAGATACCCGCGACGCCGCACCTCGGCGAGGATGTCGTCCACGAGCGGGTCCCAGGATTCGGGGTCAACGGGGTTCAGCCGGGCCACGCCGCAAGCCTATGCGACGCCCATGTCCGAGCCCGATCCGTCGCCCGTCGCGCGGCGGCTCTCCTATACCCTTGCGCCGCTCGCGGCCGGCGCCGCGGTCCCAGTGGAACCGGCAAGGAGGTGCAGTTCGTGTCCCAGATAACCGAGTGGTTCCCCACCGAGACGCTCGGCGGCGACGTGATGCCGTGGTACGGGTGCGTGGTCGAGGGAAGCAAGTTCCTGATCCTCCCCGGGATGACCGGCCGGGGCTTGGACATGAAGCAGGAGTACCCCGAGCTGGTCGAGGACGAGAGCTTCACGAGCGCCGACCAGGCCCGGCTTGTCACCTGCCCTCACAGCATCGAGGAGCAGACCGAGCTCGTGTTGACCAAGATCAAGGCGGCGCTCGATGCCCATCACACCGGGTTCGAGAACGTGTTCAACAGCGACTTCTTCATCACCGATCGGGCGTTGTGGCCGGCTTGCGTGAGGACGATGAAGAAGTGGATGGACAGGGAGTGCCCGCAGTTCTTCGAGCGTCCGCCTCCGAACACGCTCTCGATCATCAGCGGGCTCGATCATCCCGACATGAAGATCGAGATCAGGATGTGGGCGACGCTGCCGGAGTAGCGTCGCCGCAAGGCCGTTGATCGACGTGAAATCCACGCCTCCTGTGGAGCGAATGCGATGGCTGACGCGTCGCTGACGTGGCTGGGCCACGCGTCCTTTCGGCTCGATACGCCCGGGGGCCAGCGCGTGTACGTAGATCCGTGGCTGGAGGAAAATCCGCGGTGCCCCTCCAGCGAACGCGTGCCGGAGCGTGTCGACCTGATCGTCCTCACCCACGGCCACAAGGATCATGTGGGCGACACGCTCGCGCTGTGGAGCGTGCATCGCCCTCCAATCGTCGCGCAGCTCGAGCTCCGAAGCTGGCTCGAGAGCCACGGTGTCGAGGAAGACATCACGTTGGCCCCGAACAAGGGCGGCACCGTCGAGGCGGCGGGGATCCAGGTATCGCTGACCGACGCCAAGCACTCCTCCAGCGCTCCCGACGGCACCTACACAGGCGAGCCGACGGGTGTGGTGCTGCGTCTCGAGGATGACACGAGGCTCTACTTCGCCGGCGACACATGCGTGTTCGGCGACATGGAGCTGATCGCGAGGCTCCATCGGCCGGACGTGGCGGTGCTCCCGATCGGCGGGCACTTCACGATGGATCCCCCTCAGGCCGCGATCGCTCTGGAGTTGCTTGGCGTCCGCCGTTGCGTTCCCTGTCATTACGGAACGTACCCGTTCCTCACGGGGACGCCCGCCGAGCTCGAGCGGCTGGCACCCGACGTCCAGGTCCTGGCACCAGGTCCTGGCGAGACCGTCAGCCTGTGACGCTGCGAGCCACGGGCTGGCCGCCACCCGGCTCGCCCACGACTTCGTCGTTCGCGAACACCTCACGTCCCCGCAGGTAGGTCGCAGCGATACACCCTTCGAGCCTGCGTCCCTCGTACGGACTCCAGCCCGCCTTCGACCTGATCACCGCGGCCTCGACCTCCCAGCTCCCGGCGGGATCCACGAGCACGAGATCGGCGTCGGAGCCCGGCGAAAGGAAGCCCTTTCGCGGGCCGAGACCGTACGTGCGCGCGGGTCGCTCGCTGTAGAGCTGGACGAGGCGGGGGAAGGAGATCCTTCCGCGGACCGCGGCATCGATCAGGATTCCCGAGGTGGTGTCGAGGCCCGGAAGCCCGAAATGCGAGGTCCAGATGTCGCCCTCCATCTTCTGCGCGCGCGTGGAGGGCGCGTGGTCCGACGAGACATAGTCGACCCCGTTGCCCGTCACCACCGCGTCCCACATTTCGTCCAGCTCGGCATCGGTGCGGGCGCGAGCGGGAGGGGTGAACTTCCTCAGTGAGCCGTGCTCTTGCACCTCCCCCTCGAGCAGAGTCAGATACTGGGGACACGTCTCTCCCAGCACCTGTGTACCCGCGCGGCCGGCGTCCTCGATCATCGCCAAGATCTCGGGATGACTCGCGTGAGCCACCACGACCCGCGCGCTCGCGACGCTCGCCAGCCTCACCACGCGCTCCGTGGCCACGCGCTCCGCGGTCCGGCTGCGCCACTCGGAAAGCAGCCCGCCGTCGGCGCGGCCCTCGCTTCTGAGAGCCCGTTCCGCCGCCTCGAGGGTCGACTCGTCCTCGCAATGGACGAGGACCGGTCCCCCCACCGCCGCTGCCGCGCGCAGCGCACTCAGCAGCACGTCCTCGCCCAGCCCCGGAACCCCGTGGGTCGTGCACGTGAAGGCCTTGAAGAACACCGCGCCCGATCGCCACAGAGCGGGAACCCGCTCGATCGACTCCGGGAAGAAGTGCGCCGCCAGGCCGAAGTCGACCCTCGATCGCGCACAGGCGTGGTCGCGCTTCGCGGCCAGGAAGTCGGGATCGAGAACGGGGGCGACATGAGTGTGCTCGAGAACGGTGGTCACCCCGCTGGCCGCCGCCGCCGCGGTACCGTGCTCCCAGTCCTCTCGCTCCGGGGCGCCGGGGTCCATGAGGTGCACGTGCGCGTCGATGAAGCCGGGGAGGACGAGGAGCCCGCCGGCATCCACTCGCCGCCCCCCGTGCTCGGAGCCCGGGGCGCTGACGGCGGCGATCCGGCCGTCCCGGATGTGGACGTCCGCTCGGCGGGTGCCCCCGTGCGAGACCACCGTTCCGCCGACGATCGCTAGCTCATCGGGCATCGCTCAGCGGTGACCGGGTAGTCTGCGTGCCTTGTGGGTGCCGGTAAACCGGGTCTGAAGTGCTTGCAGACCGGGGCACGTGGCGAGTGTGAAGCATGAGGGCCATGGCAGTCACGTCTTACTCGGAGCCCCTCGCCGAGGTGGATCTGCCGGAGCCGGATCTGAAGCCCGGTCATGCCCTGCTGGAGGTGCTCGCTTGCGGCGTCTGCTTCAGCGACGTCAAGACCTCCCGCGGAAAGATGCCGTTCAGCGACGAGTTGCGCCTCCCTCATGTTCCGGGCCACGAGATCTGCGCGCGCGTCCTTGAAACCGATCCACCGAGCGAGGTCGATCCCGGAACCCGGGTGGTGGTGCACCACTACTGCCCGTGCGGTCGCTGTGCGCGGTGTCGGGCCGGAGATGAGAACCTCTGCACCGACCTGCGAGCCTGGATCGGGTTCACCTCGAACGGCGGGTTCGCGGAGCGTGTCGTGGTGCCCACGGACCGGCTGCTGGAGATCCCCGACTCCGTCGACTCGACGTGGGCGGGGCCGATGACGTGTGCCCTGGGGACGGCCTACCGCTCGGTCGTGGGTCGCGGGAGGGTTGCGCCCGGAAGCGATGTGGCGGTGATCGGGCTCGGGGGAGTGGGGATCCACGCGATTCAGATTGCCCGTCACGCGGGGGCGAACGTGGTGGGTATCGATCGATCCGAACGCGCCCTGGGGCTCGCCCGGAGACTCGGCATCCGAGCGTACCCGGCCTCTGATCCGGATGTCGAGGGGGAGGTGTCGGCGGCGTCGCCCGACGGCTTCGACGTGGTGATCGACAACGTGGGCCACGACGAGACGCTCGCGCAGGCGACGCGGTTGGCTCGCCCGGGTGGCCGCGTCGTCGGCGTCGGATACTCGCCGCAGGGGCGACTTTCGGTCGCGACGCCGACATTCGTGCTCGGTGAGTTGGAGTTCGTCGGCTCGAGGTACGTGGCCCGCGGCGAGCTCGAGCGGGCGATTCGACTCGCCAGCAACGGGCACGTCGAGGTGATCGTCGAATCGGTGCGGCCGCTCGACGACGTGAACGATGTTTTCGCGGAGCTCGAGCGTGGAGAGCTCGCCGGTCGAGCGGTCGTCGACGTCGCCGGCGTTGAGACGCAGTGAGGTCTCCGCCCGCGTCGTTACCGAGGCGGTAGACCGGTGACCCGCTCCGCAATCGATCGACGAAGGATCGGCGTGCTCGCGATCGGGCATTTCTCGGTCGACGTCGCCCAGGGCGCGGTTCCCGCGCTGCTCCCGTTCATGGTCACCGACCGCGGTTACAGCTTCGCTGCCGCCTCCGGACTGATGCTTGCGCTGCTCGCCTCCAGCTCGATCGTCCAGCCGGCGTTCGGACGGCTCACCGACCTGCGCCCGCTTCCGTGGCTGATGCCCGCTGCGGTGGTGACGGCGGGCGTGGGGATCGCCGCGACCGGTTGGCTTGCCTCTTATCCCGCGACCTTCGCCGCCGTCGTCATCGCCGGGCTGGGAGTGGCCGCCTACCATCCCGAGGGCGCGCGCTACGCGAACTACGTGTCGGGCGACCGCCGCGCGACCGGCATGAGCATCTACTCCGTCGGCGGCAACGCCGGCCTGGCGGCCGGACCGATCTTCGTCACGCCGCTCGTGCTTGCGTTCGGGCTCCACGGGACGGCTGCGCTGCTGATCTTGCCGTTGATCGTCGCTGCCGTCCTGGTCGGTGAGCTCCCCGCCCTGCGCGCGGCGGCACCCCGGGTCGTCGAGACTCACGAGGAAGCCACTCCGGCGCGGAACAACTGGGGGGCGTTCGGCCGGCTCACCGTCGTGATCGGCCTGCGCTCGACGGTGTTCTACGGGATGGCGACATTCGTTCCCCTCTACTTCATCTCCGAGCTGGGCTCGTCGACGGCGATGGGAAACGCCGCGCTCTCCGTGCTGCTCGTGTGCGGCGGGATCGGCACCCTGATCGGAGGCAGGCTGGCCGATCGCTTCGCACGCCGCACCGTGCTGCGAGTCTCGATCGGCCTCCTCACTCCGCTGATCGTCCTCTTCCTGCTCGGCGGCCCCGTCGTGGCGACGATCACAGCGGGGCTGGTCGGCGCCGCGGCGGTCGGGTCGTTCTCCATCACGCTCGTGATGGGGCAGGAGTACCTGCCAGGGCACCTGGGGATGGCCTCAGGGATGAGCCTCGGCTTCGCGATCGGGGTCGGCGGCGTCGGCGCCGCCTCGCTCGGCCCAGTGGCCGACGCGAGCGGCATCCCAACGGTGATCGCGCTGCTCGCCGTTCTGCCCCTGCCGGCTCTCGCGCTGGCGATGACGCTGCCCCACGCCGATCGCGCCGTGGTTCGATCGCGGACACCGCGCCACGCCGAGAAGCTCAGCGAGGCCGCCAGACCGTGATCCCGATCGGCGTCGGGTTGAAGCCGGCGGCGGGGTTGTTGATCTGGGGGCAGTTCGAGATCAAGACGAGCACGTCGCGCTCGGCGCGCAGGTCGACGTAGTCTCCGGGCTTCGAGATCGGCGGCTTGAAGTCGATCTCGCCGCTCGGCCCGATCGGCACGTATGCGAAGAAGTTGACGGGTGGGACGATGTCTCGCTCGTCCATCCCCCACTCGTGGAGCTCGGCGAGGAAGTTGTCGCGGCAGTTCCGCTGCCCCGGCGCGTCGTAGCGGGTGCGGTTGATCGCGTCCGAGCAGCAGCCGCCGATGGTGTCGTGGGACCCGCAGGTGTCATCGATGACCGTCATCAGCGGGTTGCAGTTGATCGAGTACAGCACGGTGCCCTTGTCGATGAAGATCCTGCCGTTGATCTTCATCGTGTCGGCGGCGGCGTAGCGATCGCGGTGGTCGGCGGCGGCGTAGACGAGGAAGTCGACCCCCTGCTCTCCCTCGAGATCGACGATCCGCATCACCCGCCCGTCCTCGACGACCCCGCTCCAGTGCTCGCGCGCCGGGAGCTCGAAGTCGTCGACGATCTCGCCGGGAACCGCCGGCCGGCTATTCACCGCGGGACTCCGAGCCGATCACGCCGAGGGCGTGGATCTCGTGCAGGTACCCCTCCTGGTAGAGGCCGGTCGTCCCAACCGAGGTCCACGCGGGACGGCTTTCGCCGAAGGCGGTCCGGGCGGCGTCGGCGACGTCCTCCCAGTCGCGCGGGTCCTTGTGGAACGCGGTCACCTCGACGACGTCCGCGAGCGTGCCGCCGAGCATCTCGAGCCCGGCGTGGATCTGCGAGAAGCAGTACTCGGCCTGGGCGCCGGGGTCGCCCCGGTGGACGATCTCCCCATCCCCGTCCGAGGAGACCTGGCCGGCGATGCCGACTAGTGCGCCTGCCTCCTTCTTCGTCACCGCCGAGATCGGCATCTCACGCCACCACACGCTCTCCGGCGCGCGCCCGACCCGGGCTCCCGTGGCGAGATCGGCGATGGCCCGGTACTGGCCGATCGGGCCCCGCGGGTGCAGCCCGGGAACCCCGATCGTGGTCAGCGCGGGGGCCTCCCCGGGGCTGACCCCGGCGAACAGCTCGCGCTCCCACACCTCGGCGACGTCGAGCATTCCACGGACGTCGTGGTGGAAGCTGACCATGTCGATCAGGTCGTCGAGAGAGCCTCCGGCCAGCTCGAGCAGCTCGGCAACCCTGCCCACGGCCTCACGCGCCTGGCCGGCGTGGCTCCCTCGCTGCAGGGCCCGCCCGTCGGGGTCGATCGCGAGCTGTCCGGCGACGAACACCAGCCCGCCCTTCGTACATGCCGCCGACGCCGGGATCGAGCTCCACCACGACGCCCGCGGCGTGATGCACTCCCTCGGCGAGTCTCCGAGCACGGCGATGCCCCGGATGACGACGAGGGCGCCGGGCACGGTCGCGCCGGTCGTGCCCACTGCCGTCCACGCCGGCTCCTTCCCCGGGGGGAGGAACTCGGCGCCGACTTCGAGCACCTGCGGGATCTGCCGCGGGTCGAGGTTGAACGACACCAGGTCGACCAGGTCGTCGACGGAGCCGCCGCACTCCTCGAGCGACGCGATCAGGCTCTCGAACGCGCGCCGCGCCTGCGCGGCGACATCACCGGGATGATCGACGGATCCATCGGCGGTGATCGCCGCGTGACCGCCCAGGAAGACCAGGTTCCCGACCCTGACCCCGGCGGAGATCGGCAGATCCCCGATCCAGGGCATCCCGGCTGTGGCGGAACGGGTGCGGCTCACGTCGGCAGCTGCCACAGCTCGACGATCAGGTGGTCGGGGTCGTAGCAGTACGCGGTTCGATGCCCGGCGAAGAAGCCGGCGTCGACCTCTTGAGGAGGGCATGTGAACTCGACCCCGGCATCCACCAGTCCCTCGTAGGTCGAGTGGATGTTCTCGACGAGCAGGGCGACGTGATGGGCCCCTGCGTCGCAAGGACGCCGCTCGTCGCTCCACGGCCTCGGCTCCGGCTCGCGGTACTCCAGTAACTCGAGCAGCGTCCGGCCTCCGCTGCCCAGCTCCACCAGCCTCAACCGGGCGCCCTCGAGCGCGACCTCGCGCTCGAGCATCTCGCCCTCCATCTCGGTGTCGAGGACGATTTCCATCCCGAGGAGGTCCCGGTAGAAGCCAAGCGACCGGTCCATGTCGCTGACGCTCCGGCTGGCGTGGTGGATCCCGACCACGGTCCCGGCTTGACCGGGCGCCCTCCTACTCATCGTTCCTCCATCCTCGGTTCCGCTCCTATCGGCCCTGTGGTGGCGAGATCTAGACCGCTGCCCAGCCGTCATCGACGATCAAGTCGAGGCCATGGACGGCGCTCGCCTCCTCAGAGGCGAGGAAGACCGCTGCTCCGGTCATCTCCTCGGTCGAGATGTATGCGCGGCCGGTGGGGGTCATCGACTCCAGCAGCTTCACGAACTCCGGATCGTCCTGGAGGTGCTGGTTGAGCGGCGTCGCGGTGTTGCCGGGCGAGATCGCGTTGACGTTGACCCCGTCCTTCGCGATCTCCGCCGCGAGTGCCTTGGTGATCATCAGCACGCCGCCCTTGCTGGCGCAGTAGGGGATCGCGTTCGGAAATGCAGTCGTCGCGGCGATCGAGGCGATGAAGATGATCTTCCCGCTGTGCTTGGCCTTCATGATCGGCACGACGGCCTGGGCCATCAGGAAGCTGCCCTTCAGGTTGACGTCGATCGTCCGGTCCCAATCCTCCTCGGTGTAGTCCTCGATCGGCTTGTTGATCATCACCCCGGCGCCGTGGAAGAGGATGTCGACGGTCCCGAACTCCCGCACGACATCCGCGACCAACGCGTCGACCTCGGTCTTGCTGGTCACGTCGGCCCGCATCGCGACGGCGGCTCCGCCGTCGGCGGAGATCTCCTTCGCGACTTGCTCCCCGCGCTGCGGGTTGCCGGCGTTCACGACCACGACCTGCGCTCCCTCGCGGCCGTAGGCCTTGGCCACCGCCCTCCCGATCCCCTGGGAGCCGCCGGTCACGATCGCCACCCTCTCGTTCAGCCTCATCTGCTCTCACACCTCGGTTAGTCCACTCGCTTCGTGGTCGTGTCAGTCGAGCACCGCGACCGCGTCGGTCTCGACGAGCGCATCCTCCTCCATCAGGCTCTTGACCTCGACGAGCGTGCTGACCGCCGGGAGATCGCCGGGAATGAACTCTCGGCGAACCGCGCTGAGCTGGGCGTACTCCTCGCTCCCCTCGACGAGGGCGATCGTGACGTAGTTGACGACCTTGCAGATGTTTCGCATCTCGCCGCCGGCGTCGAGAACGATGGCCTCGATGTTGCGCATGACCTGGCGATACTGCGCTCCGAAGTCTCCCTTGCCGACGAGCTTGCCCTCCGCATCCCAGGCGATCTGGCCGGCGATCCACAGCAACCTGCCGGTCGAGACGACGCCGTGTGCATATGGCCCGATCGGTTCGCCCATCTGCTCGTTGATCCGCTTCCCGGTGACGATCTGCTTGCTCACTGACGATCTCCTTTCGGCCCGTGCTCGGGCCTCCCTTGCTCGACTCGATCGCGGCTCTCGGTGCCGCCCTGCGCGTCGAGGGCGGCTCGGCGCTCGGCCGTAGCGGCCGCATCTACAGCTCCGTCCTCCCCGAGAACGACGCCGTAGACGGCGCGGGCGCGCTCGGGGCTGATCCGGCGCTCGGCCACGTCGCGCTCGACCTTGCCGACGGGCCGCTCGTGGGGGGGACCGTATCCTCCACCTCCTGACGTGTACGAGACGACGGTCTCACCGGGCTCGAGGACGATCGTGGCGCACGTGGGCAGCTCTTCGAGCTCTCCATCGCGCCGGCGCCGGTAGTTGCGGATCTTGGCGCCGTCGTGCCCTCCCTGCGTGCCCATGGCGTTGTTGATCGCGCCATCCGCGATGTAGGCGATCTCGAGCCTCTCGTCGCCGATGGGCCCGTATTCGCAAAGGCCGGCGGGGGCTCCTACCGTGCGCCCCGCCCCCTCGGTGTCGGCCACCAGGCGTCGAGCTCTGACCAGGATCGGAAAGTGGAGCTCGTCCAGCTCCACGCTGTCGACGAAGCACAGGCCCGCGTTCCCCGCGTGGCAGATCGTCAGCCAGGCATCCGCCTTCGCGGCGCCGGCGCCCCCGGTGCTCAACATGAAGATCTGGTTGACGAACGGGGTGTAGCCATTGCGAGGGTCGAGACCCGATATCACGCCCATCGAGGCGGGGAAGAAGGGGCCACACTCGGCGAGACCGATGCCGTCCTTGATGATCGAGAAGGCTCGCTGGACCGGATTCGTCACCCTGTCGGCCAGGTTCGTCGTGGCTACCGACATGCTGGTCGGATGCTTCCCTCCCCCGGCGACGCACCCGTCGCGGATGTTGACCTCTATGCGGCGGAAGCTGCCCGCGTTGGTGGGCACCTCATCCTCGATGCTGTTGAAGATCGCGATCATGGCGGCGGTTCGCGCGCACGCCTCGCTGAGGTTGAGCCCGCACGGGAGGGTGTCCGGGTTGTCCGTGAGGTCGACGTGGATCCTCGCGTCGGCGGTGTCGACCTTCACGTTCACCCGAATCGGGATCCCCTCGGGCGGGGTCCCCGGAACCGGATCGTGAACGCTGACCGCGGACGCCTCGCCTGCCGGCATCTTGCGGATCGCCGACTCCATCACCTTCTCGCTGTAGTCAAACCACTCGGCCGTGAAGGCGTGAAGGGTCTCCCATCCATACTCGTCACCCATCGCCAGGACCTCACGTTCGCCGATCCGCGCCGCGCCCATCATCGCCAGGAAGTCCCCGCGCCACTGCTCAGGAACGCGGATCCGCATCTCGCACATCCGGACGATGTCGGTGAGCTCCTCGTACTCCTCCTGCACTTTGACCGCCGGGAAGATCAGCGCTCCTTCCTCGTACACGTCTCGCGCGTCGCCCATGTAGGTGGTCGGCTGGGAGTTGCCGCAATCGGCTTGGTGGGCCTTGACCCAGACCGTGAAGTGGTGCTCGCCGTTCTCGTCGATCACCGGGACGAGGATCGTGTGGTCCGCCGGATGCGAGCATCCGTGATACGGGGAGTTGTGAAGAAAAGCGTCTCCCCGACGCAGCTCGGGATGGATCTCCATCATCGATCGGGCCATCAGGTCCGCCCCGCTGAGAACGTGGATCGGGAGGGTCTCGGCGCCGGTCAGCAGTTCGCAGTCGCGCGTCACCACGCTGGTCGAGAAGTCCTTGGCGACGTTGAGTACGCCCGACCGCCCCGTTCGAAACAGCGTGTTCGCCATCTTCGTCGTGATCGCGTCGAACCGCTTGCTGAGTACGGCCAGCGTGACCGGATCGAAATTGGTGCGCCCGCGCCTGGTGGCTCCGGGCGAGGTGCGCGTCGTTCCCTTGCTGGTTTGCTCCTGTTTCGTCGCCATCTCCACCTCTCGGGATCGCCTCATCTTCGGACGCCCACGGGTCTTCCCGCCTAGGGCGTGATCACCAGGGTGCCGCTCTCCCTGCGCACCGCCTTCGCGCCCGGGTCGATGACCACGGTGGTGAACGGGGACTCGATGATCGCCGGTCCCTCCAGCAAGGCGCCTGGCTTCATAGTCTCGAACGGCTCGACCCTGGCCTTCACGGACTCCGCTCCGCTGAAGTACGCCTTCCGGGACGGTGAGACCTTCACGTCGAAGGCGTCCGCGGGCTCGAGCCTGCCCACCTCACCCTCCCGAAGCTTGGCCCGCGCGTTGGCCCGCCAGCCGACGAACTCCACCTCCGAGCCGGGGTCGCGGAAGGCGAACACCTCCTCGTGAATGCGGTCGAAATCCTCCCGCGCGCGGGCGAGGTCCGCGTGGGAGCGGAAGCGCTGGACGGTGAGCGGTAGGTCGATCTCCCAGATCTGGTGGCGGTAGCGCGCCTCCGCATATAGGTCGATGGCGTGCTCCACGGCGCCCCTTCCCGCGCCCCGGAGGAAGGTCCGGCATCTGGCAACGAGCGAGGAGAGGACCTGGTTCACAGCGTCGAAGTCGAATTTGTCGGTAGCGGCATAGCGGAGCGCCCGATGATCGGCTTGCAGGTCCGACATCAGGGCCCCGGCGGCCGACAGTGCCGCGCCGAGCTCCGGGATGACCACGGCCCCGCACCCCAGCCGGCGGGCGATCGCTACGCAGTTCAGCCCCGCGGCTCCGCCACCCCCGACGAGGACGGCACCGCGCGGGTCGATCCCCTGGTTGATGGTGATCTCCTCGATCGCGGCCACCATGTTCTCGGTGGCCAGGCGAAGTATCGCTGCGGCGGCGTCCCCCGGTCTCAGGTCCAGGGGGGAGGCGACGTCGCGCTCGATCGCCGCAGCGGCCCGCTCGAGCTCCAGCTCCATCGTCCCGCCGAGGAAGAACGCCGGGTCGATGTACCCGAGCACGAGTGC
>Ga0268386_10000990_pt1 | contig 19026 bp, 27 predicted proteins | sample RVTome_15_FD_200260 | JGI IMG/M metagenome (GOLD analysis project Ga0268386, IMG submission 200260) | Soil microbial communities from uranium-contaminated site in the Upper Colorado River Basin, Wyoming, United States - RVT150D86... ...
GCACGCATAGCGACCTCCAGCTGGAGCCCGACTAGCGGCGCGCACCCGCGCAGGACACGACTGGCCCGATGGGGCCGAGGTCCGCGTGCGGATGGGCCTCCACACCGCGGAGCCGCACCTCGGCGATGAGGGGTACGTCGGCGTCGGCGTGCATCGCGCGTCTCGGATCTGCGACGCCGGCCACGGTGGCCAGATCCTCCTCTCGAACGCCACCGCGGGGATCGTCGAGGACGCGGAGCTCGCCGGCGTCGTCGTCACCGACCTCGGGTTGCACCGGCTGAAGGGGCTCAGCCTCGAGCAGCGCTTGTTCCAGCTGACAGCGCCAGGGCTCCACGCGGCATTCGGACCGCCGCGGACGCCCAGCGCGGCGCCGCCTGTACCGGGAACCGGCACCTTCTTCACTCTGGACGCTGGTCCGGAGACCGCCTGCGACCGGAGGCGGGCACGGCGCTGTACAGAGTGATGCAGCTCATCCACGGCACCGAACGCGGACGCACGGTCGTGTCCGCGACCACCGCCGCCATCGTCGAGGGAGATCGCGGCCTCCCCGCGCTGCGCCGAAGGGCCGAGGCTGCAGACGACGAGGCGGTGACGGTGTTCGAGCTCGCGCTCGACTAGGGGCGCTCGAAGAGCGCGGCGGCGCCCTGGCCGACGCCGACGCACATCGTCGCCAGCCCGTAGCGACCGCCTCGGCGACGAAGCTCGTGCAGGAGCGAGACGACGAGGCGCGCGCCGCTCATTCCGAGCGGGTGGCCCATCGCGATCGCGCCGCCGTTCACGTTCACGCGCTCCTCGTCGAGCCCGAGCTCGCGCACGACCGCGAGGCTCTGCGAGGCGAACGCCTCGTTCAGCTCCACCAGGTCGAGCTCGCCGACCGAGACACCGGTCCGCTCGAGAAGCTTTCGCACCGCCGGGACCGGACCGATGCCCATCACCCGCGGATCGACGCCCGCGACCGCCGAGCCGACGAATGCGCCCAAGGGCTCGATCCCGAGCTCGCGTGCCCTCTCCTCGCTCGCGAGCACGAGCGCCGCGGCCCCGTCGTTGATCCCCGCCGCGTTGCCCGCCGTCACGGAGCCCCCGTCGCGGAACGCCGGTCGGAGCGCTGCGAGCTTCTCGGCCGACGTGTCCGGCCGCGGATGCTCGTCCGTCACGACCTCGCCCACGGGCGCGATCTCGTCCTCGAAGCGGCTCGCCGCGTGCGCCGCCGCCCAGCGCTCCTGCGAGCGAAGCGCGAACGCGTCCTGATCCTCGCGCGAGACCCCCCACCGCTCCGCGACGTTCTCGCCGGTCTCGCCCATCGACTCGAGCGGGAACATCTCCTCGTGACGGGGGTTTGGGAAGCGCCAGCCGAGCGTCGTGTCCCAGACCGTGCGGTCGCCGCGTGGGAACGCAGTGTCAGGCTTGGCCAGCACGAGCGGCGCGCGCGACATCGACTCGACGCCGCCCGCCACCACCAGGTCCGCGTCGCCCGCGACGATCGCGTGCGCGGCCGAGACGACTGCGGACAGGCCCGAGGCGCACAGCCGGTTCAGCGTGACCCCGGCCACGGACTCGGGGAGCCCTGCGAGGAGGACCGCCATCCGGGCGACGTTCCGATTGTCCTCTCCCGCCTGGTTCGCGCACCCGACGTACGCGTCGTCGATCGTCTCCGCGTCGATCCCCGCGCGCTCGACCGCTGCCGCGATCGCCAAGGCGGCGAGGTCGTCCGGTCGCACGCCCGAGAGCGCGCCGCCGTAGCGGCCGATGGGCGTCCGGACGCCGGAGAGGACGACGGCCCGCGACATGCGGCGCAGTGTAGGGCGAGGCTCGCCTGTCGCCGCCGAGAGCCAGCTAGACGAAGTCGACGTGCACGGGCCCGGGGAACGCCCCGAGAACCTCGCCGCGGCGCAGCAGCTCGGTGACCGCCTTCCGGCCCTCGTCGCCGTAGTCCTGCGTCAGCTCGTTGACGTACATCGAGACGAACCGATCGGCGACGACGGCGTCGATCCCGCGCCCGAACTGGACGGCGTACTCGAGGGCCTCGGCCCGGTTGTCGAGAGCGCACTGGATCGCCTCGCGCAGCACCGCGGAGACGTCGACGAGCGCGTCGCGCCCGAGATCGCGGCGCGCGACGTTCACGCCGAGCGGCAGAGGCAGGCCAGTCTCGAGCAGCCACCACTCCCCGAGGTCGAGCACCTTCACGAGGCCGTGGTCCTCGAACGTCAGCTGGCCCTCGTGGATGAGGAGGCCGACCTCGGCGCGACCCGACGCGACCTCCTCGGGGATGTCCTCGAACGGGAGCTCGCGGTACGGGAAGTCGTTCAGGAACAGGCGAAGCGCGAGGAAGGAGGTCGTCAGCGCGCCCGGTACGACGATCTCCACCTCGTACAGCTCGTCACGCGTGAAGGGCCTGCGTGCCACGAGCACGGGCCCGTACCCGGAGCCGATGCTCGCGCCGTGCGGGAGCAGCGCGTAGTCCTCCTGGACGAACGGGTACGCGGCGAGCGAGATCGCGGTCACCTCGAGGCGCGCCGCCCGCGCCCACTGGTTCAGCGTCTGGATGTCGGCCGTGACCTGCTCGAACGCGTGCCCGCGCGTGTCGACGCGATCCGTCGTCAGCGCCCAGAACATGAACGCGTCGTCGGGGTCCGGGCTGTGGCCTATGCGGATCCGCACGAAGCGGGGCACCCTAGCATCGGGTTTCCGGCGCCCGCGGAGACAACTCGGACGCGCGAACACCCCCTCAGCGGTTGAAGAACCAGCGCTCGAGCAGCGGGAGGATCTCCCGCCGTGTGAACGGCCTCGCATCCGCCGTGCGACCGTCGGCCTCGAGCACGACGACGTCGTCCTCGAGCGCCTCGTTGGCTCGATCGAGAGCGTCGTCCAGCTCGTAGCCCTCGAAGAGCAGGTCCTCGGGCCGTGTCTCGTCCGACTCCCGCAGGTGGGGGTTCACGGCACGACCGACGGCCCACACGCCGCCCTCGCGCCGCTCGATCCAGAGGACGATCCGCTCCTCCTGCCCGACGTCGTCGACGCCGGAGAGCACTCGCTCGGCGTAGCGCCCCTGTCGCGAGCTCCGCCTCATGCACCCGGGATACAATCGCGTCTCGTGGCAGTCTTCAAGAACCTCTTCTCGTTCCTCTTCCAGCGGTCGAGTGCGGAGGAGCACGTCGCGAGGTACGTCATCCGGGAGCATCAGCGCGGCCGCTCGCTGGAGGAGATCCTCCAGGACAAGTACGTCCAGAACCGCCTGACTCCCGAGCAGCAGAGGCGGCTGCTCGATCGGCCGGAGGTCATCGAGGCGATCGGCAGGGACGACCTCGAGGCCGCGCAAGCCTCACTCGCAACGTAGGCTCGGGGCTTAGAGCTTCGTTCCGATCCCGCGCTCGCGGGCTCGCTCGACGGCGATCGCGGCGACGGCGACGTCCCACGCCGCGAGCCCGTTCGACTTGAAGACGACGATGTCCTCGGGCGCCTGGCGACCGGCGACCTCGCCCGCGACGACCTCGTGCAGCTCGTGCACCTCGAGCCAGTCGAGGACGCCTGCCTCGATCGGCTCGATCAGGTCTCCCGATTCGAGCTGCGCCTGCTCGCGCCAGTCGCAGCACACGAACCGCGCGCGTTCCAGCACGGCGTTGTCGAGCTCTCGCCGGCTCGGCACGTTCGCCCCCGCTCCGACGACGAGCGCGCCCGGGACGAGCCACTCGCCGCGGAGAACGGGGTCGCGAGAGCTCGTGATCGTGACCACGACGTCCTGCGCGCCCGCCTCGCCGTGGCTCTCCGCCGCCTGCGCCCCGACGCGCTCGCAGAAGGCCTCCAGGCGCTCCGGTGTGCGGCAGTAGGCGACCACGACCTCGAGCGACGGGACCGCGGCCCGCAGGCACGCGACCTGCGTCTCCGCCTGGTGGCCGCACCCGATCACCCCCAGCGTCCTCGCGCCGTCGCGGGCGAGATACCGCGCCGCCACGCCGCTCGCCGCGCCCGTACGGAGCCGCCCGAGCTGGTCGGCCTCGAGCACGGCGACGAGCTCCGTCGACTCGGCATCGAAGAGGCTGACGACGAAGGTGGCCCGCCCGCCTCCCGCGGCGTACAGCTTCCCGCCGGCAAGCCCTAGCTCGAGATCCGACGCAGCCATGTCCGCGAACGAGCCTTCCTCGAGCCGCAGCCGGCGGCGCGGCGCGATCTCGACGGAGCCGCGCGCCATGCGGCGGAAGCACTCCTCGACCGCCTCGACCGCGTCTGCCGGCCTCAGCAGCTCCGAGACCTCGGCCTCGGTGAGGTAGAGCGGCACGGCGGAAGTCTAGGAACGGCGCCGGGGCCGTCGTAGACTCGACGTGCCTTGGACGACGAGCGCTACCTCGACTCGACCCTCACGACGTTCCTCGACGGCCTCGCGGCGCGCGAGCGCGCTCCCGGCGGCGGGTCCGCGGCCGCGCTGACGGTGGCCTTCGCAGCCGGGCTCGTGACCATGGTCGCTCGGAGCTCGCGCGACGTCTGGGACGAGGCTCCGGGTGTCGTCGCGCAGGCGCTGACTCTGCAGGACCGAGCGTCCTCGCTCACCGACTCCGATGCCGAGGCGTGGGACGAGGCGCTCGGGGCGCTCCGGGCAACGGCCGACCCAAAGCCCAACGCCGACCGGAACGGTCCCAGCCGCAACTACAAGCTCGAGCAGAAGCTCGAGCGGGCCGCGGCCATCCCGCTCGAGATCGCCGAGATCGGGGCGGACACCGCATACCTCGCAGCGCAGGCCGCCGAGCACGGCGACCTCGCGTATCGCGCCGATGCGGCCGCCGCGGCCGCGCTGGCCGCGGGCGGCGCGCGCGCCGCGGCCCATCTCGTGGAAGTGAACCTCGGAATCCGCTCCGGCGACGAGCGCCTCGCCCGCGCTCGCGCCAGCGAGAGGGCCGCGACCGAGGCTGCGGAGAGCGTGCTTGCCTCCATCCGGTGAGACGCCCGCGGCAAGCCGGCTCTCCGCGCTCACCGACGCCGAGCTCGTGGAACGCTGCCGAGCGGGCGACGCCGAGGCGTGGAACGAGCTCGTCGAGCGCTTCTCGCGCTATGTCTACGCCGTCACCGCGCGCGGCTTCCGGCTGAGCGAGCAGGACGCAGAGGACGTCTACCAGGAGGTCTTCGCGCGCGTCTACACGCATCTCGACACGCTGCGGGACGACTCGGCGCTCCGTCCCTGGATCGCCCAGCTCACGCGCCGCCTGTGCATCGACTCGCTCGCGAAGTCCGGCCGCGAGCAGCCCCGTGACGTCGAAAACGAGGACGTTCGCGACCGGACGGCCGAGATCGACGAGGCGATGGCCGTCCGCGAGGCGCTCGGCACGCTGCCCGAGTCGTGTCAGGAGATCCTCGACCGCTTCTTCGCGCAGGACCAGAGCTACCGGACGATCTCGAGCGAGCTCGAGCTCCCGGCCGGCACGATCGCGAGCCGCATCGCCCGCTGCTTGCGGAAGCTTCGCGAGGAGTTGGAGACGTGAGGGAAGAAGCGACCCGCCAATCGCGTCTAGCGAGTAGATGAGCCGCGGGTTCGACGAAGAGAGGCTGGGGGCGCTGCTGCGCGTGCTCCGCCCCGCTCCCAGGGGGTGGGTCGAGGCTGCGACGGAGCTTCCGGAGGCTCGCCGGGCGCTCGACGATCTCGTCGAGCGAGCCGAGAGCGACCTCGAGTTCCGAGCGGCGGTGCTCGCGGATCTCGAGGTCGCTCTCGAGCGGGCCGGCGTCGAGCCGGACCGGCGGAAGATCTCGTGGCTCAGAGAGCGTCTCGGCGTCCCGACCGATCGGGCGTAAGGACGCTGCGGCCCGGGGTCAGGCTACGGCCTGACCCCGCTCTTAGGGTCTTCTTCCGAAACTCGCAGACCGTTCTCAGAGACGTCTCAGCTCGGTCTCAGAGAGTGCCTCCATGCTCGGCGGAGCCGACGCACCCCGACGAGACGAGGCGCACGATGCGCGACGGGAGGAGGCGCTCCTCGACGGGCGTTTCCTCTGGCGCCCGGGCACGCTGTCAGACGCGTCCGCCCTCGAGCGGGAGCCCGCGGCTTCGCCACTCGTCCTTGCCGCCGGCGAAGTGACAGACGTTCGTGTACCCGAGCTCGACAAGGCGGCGCGCGACCTCCACGGAGCTCGTGCACGCCGGGTTCGCGCAGTAGACGACGACCTCGGTATCGAGCGTCGGGATCCGCCGCGCGGCGAGCGTGTCCAGGCGCTCGGGCGGGATGCTCACGGCGCCCGGCAGGTGCGCGCCGGCGTACGCGATCGAGGGGAGCGCGTCGACCAGGACGAACGCGGCCCCCGTCTCGATCTTCTGCCTGAGCTCCTCGCAAGTGATCTCGCCGTGCGCCACGCGGCAAGTCTGCCTGGAGGCCGGGAACGCATTCGCGGCCACGTGCACCCCGCTTGCCCGAGAAGCGGAATAGCATCCCGCCGTGGGCGAGGTCGAGGGGCACGGCTGGGATGCGGGGAGGGCGGCGCTCCCCGCCTGGAGCCTTCCGAAGGACGCCGTCGACCGGATCGCGCTACCCGGCGAGTGGCCCGAGCGCGTCACCCGGGAGTGGGCCTTCGGGGGATCGACCGGTAAAGGAGCCCGGGTCTGCATCCTCGACTCCGGCGTCGATCCAGGCCATCCGCTCGTGGGCGAGCTCGAGAGCTCCGTCGCGATCTCGCTCGGCGACGACGAGGAGCCGATCGCGAACGAGGACACCGAAGGCGACGTCTCCGGGCACGGGACCGCGTGCGCGGGGATCGTCCGCACGATCGCGCCGGAGGCCTCCATCTCGAGCGTCCGCGTGCTCGGCGCGAGCTTCACGGGCACCGGCTCGGTCCTGCTTGCCGGGCTGCGTTACGCGATCGACCAGGGCTTCGACGTCATCAACATGTCGCTCTCCACGACGAAGAAGCCGTTCGCGAGCGTGCTCCACGAGCTCGCGGACAGCGCGTACTTCAAGCGGACGGTGCTCGTCGCGTCGGCGCACAACATGCCGGTCGAGAGCTACCCGTGGCGGTTCTCGTCCGTGATCTCGGTCGGCAGCCACGAGGAGCCGGATCCGCTCGCGTTCTTCTACAACCCGAGCCCGCCCGTCGAGTTCTTCGGACGGGGGGTGAACGTCGAGGTGCCGTGGTCGGGCGGCCGCACGCTCACGGTCTCGGGCAACAGCTTCGCGACCCCGCACCTGAGCGCGATCTGCGCGCTCATCCTCGCGAAGCACCCCGACCTGACGCCCTTCCAGCTCAAGAGCGTGCTCTACCTGACCGCGACCAACGTGATGAGCGCAAGATCGGAAGCCGCGGGCGCGGAATCCGATCGCGCAAATACCAACCCCGGGGGTGGTGAACAGTGACCGAAAAGTCGGAGCTCCAGGCAGCCGTGGCCGCCGGGGTCATCGGGTCGGAGGAGTCGTTCCGCGCACTCCTCGGCGCGATCGTGGACGTGGCGCGCTCGATCTTCGGCGCGCGCGCGTCGTCGATCCTCCTCCTCGACGAGGACACGGAGGAGCTCGTCTTCGAGGCCGTGGTCGGCGAAGGCGAGGACGAGCTCTTGGGCGTGCGCTTTCCCGCCGGGAAGGGCATCGCCGGCTGGGTGCTCGCGACGCGCACGCCGCTCGTGATCGAGGACGTCCGGACCGACCCCCGCTTCGCGAGCGACGTCGCGGAGGGAACGGGCTACGTCCCGAGTGGGCTGATGGCCGCACCGCTGCTCCACGACGAGGACGCGCTCGGCGTGCTCGAGGTGCTCGACCGTCCGGAGCGCTCGCTCTTCTCACTCCAGGAGATGGAGCTGCTCGGCCTCTTCGCCAATCAGGCGTCGATCGCCGTCGACCTGCTCCTGCGAGCGCGCCGAGCGGAGCGGGTGCTGTCGGCCGACGCGGGGGAGCTCGCGGTGGTGGCGCGGCTCGCGGCAATCGTCGACGGGCTCGAGGGCGAGCGGCGCGAAGCCGGCCTGCGCCTGCTGCGGGAGCTCTCGGACACGCTGCGCTGAGAAACGACGAAGGCCCGGGATCCCCGGGCCTTCGAAACCATCGCCAGTCGCTGTCTAGACGTCGAGCGGTGCGGCGTCGAGCGGGGCCGCGTCGAGCGGTGCGGCGTCGAGCGGGCCGTGGGCCTCGACGTCGGGCTCCTGGTCGTCGCTCCGCGCGTCGAGGGGAGCACCGTCGAGCGGTGCCGTATCGAGTGGCGCCGTGTCGAGCGGGCCGTGGGCTTCGACGTCGTCCTCGGCTGGGCGAGTCTGCTCGTCGGACATGTTGTGGCTCCTCCCTTTCCGTGCGCTGGATGCGCGATTCCGAACAACAAGACTGGGGGGACGCCCGGAATCTTCCCTCGTGGGCTTCAATTCTTCAAGGCGCGGTGAGATGCTGCGCGCGTGCGCGACCTTCGTGGGCGGCTCCGGGACTCGGGAGCGGCGTTCGTAGCAGTCGTCCGCAACCCCGATCTCCGTCGGCTCGAGATCGCGTGGGCCTGGTCGGTGCTCGGCCACTGGGCCTACCTGGTCGCGGTCTCGGTGTACGCCTACGAGCAGGGGGGCGAGAAGGCGGTCGGGCTCATCTTCGCGCTTCGTCTGATCCCGGCGGCGTTCATCGCCCCCTTCGCGGGAATCCTCGCCGACCGTTATCGCCGCGAGCGGGTCTTGCTCTACACGAACCTCGTGCGGATCGTGCTCGTGGCTGCCGCGGCCGTCGGCGTGTATGCCGGCGTCGAGCCGGTGGTCGTGTACGCGCTTGCGGTCGCCGCCGCCATGGCGACGACGCCGTTCCGGTCTGCACAGGCCGCCCTCACGCCGGCGCTCTCGAAGACCCCCGCCGAGCTCACGGCCGCGAATGCGGTCGCGGCCAGTGTCGAGAGTCTCGCCGTCTTCGTCGGCCCTGCGATCGCAGGGCTCCTCCTCGCGCTCGCCTCGACGGGAACGGTGTTCGCGGCGAATGCGGCGATGCTCGTCCTCTCGACGCTCTTCCTCGTCGGGATTCGCGCCCCGCGGCCCGGGCGACAGGGCGAGATCGAGGCCGTGACCATGGTGTCAGAGGCGCTCGCCGGATTTCGGACGATCGGCCGCGACTCGTCGCTCCGTGTCCTCATCGGCCTCCTCTCGTGGCAGACCCTCGTCGCCGGGATGCTCCAGGTGTTCATCGTCGTGACCGCCTTCGAGCTGCTCGAGCAGGGCGACGCCGGCGTCGGCTACCTCAACTCCGCCCTGGGGGCGGGAGCACTGATCGGAGGCATCGCGTCGCTCTCGCTGACCGGTGTGGCGCGGCTCGGATGGCCGATGATGGCGGGCGTCGTCGGCTGGGGAGTGCCGCTGATCCTCCTCGGCTTGTGGCAGGAGCTCGCGTTCGCGTTCGTCATGTTCGCGCTCGTCGGCGCGGCCAACTCGGTCCTGGACGTCGCGGGCTTCACCCTCGTACAGCGGGCCGTGCCGGACGACGTGCTCGCGCGCGTCTTCGGCGTCATCCAGATGCTGTGGCTGCTGACGCTCGGAACGGGAGCGCTCGTCGCGCCCTTCGTCGTTGGCGCGATCGGCATCGAGCCTGCGCTGATGGCGGCGGGAGCGTCGCTGGTCGCCCTCGGCGCCGTGCTCTGGCCGACACTCTCACGGATCGACCGGGAGGCTGAGCCGCCCGAGGCCGACGAGCTGCGGGTGCTCGCGTCCGTGCCGATCTTCGCTCCGCTCCCCGGAGGCTCGCTCGAGCACCTCGCGGGCCGGCTCGTGCCGATGCGCCTCGACCCCGGGACGATGATCGTGCGCGAGGGCGACGCAGGCGATCGCTTCTACATCGTCGCCGACGGCGAGGTGCAGATTTCCGAGTCCGGCAAGCCGCTCTCGATCCTCGGCGCAGGCGGGTACTTTGGCGAGATCGCGCTCCTACGCGACGTCCCGCGGACGGCGACCGTCACGGCGAAGACCCCCGTCGTGCTCTACGCGCTCGACCGAGAGGACTTCCTCGCGGCCGTGACGAGCCACGCGCCGAGCGCGCACGCGGCGGAGGAGGTCGTGAGCTCTCGTCTCGCCGGCGTGCCGGTGGCGGGAACGCGGCTGCCCGCGGGCTAGGGCTCGGTGTGGAGCCCCGTGAGTGATCGGCGCGACACCGCGAGCAGCAACGCCGGCTCGGGCCCGCAGTTGTGGAGTGCGCGAAGCGGAAGCCCGTCGAGCCAGAGCACGTCGCCCGTCCTGAACCGGCAGCGGGCTCCGCTGGACGCCTCGAGCTCGATCTCGCCGCGCGTGACCGACACGATCGCGTCTTGCCATTCGGCTTCGTCGTACCGCCGCTCGCAGCCCGGATCGACGGCGATCGCCCGCAACACTAAGGCCGGCGAGCGGCCGTCCGGGATCATCAGAGCGTCGGCGGAATGCTCAACGCCGTGACGAGTCGCTCGTCGAGGTCGAACGCGACGATCTCCGCGACGGAGCCGTTCTCGAACCGCAGGACGTCGAGCACGAACGCCCGGTACTCGGCGTCGTCCGGGCGCCGGAGGTAGACGGCCACCGCCGGCTGCGCGTTGACGCGGGTCGGCAGGCAGCGCAGGTGGCCGAACGACTCCGAGCCGAAACCGCCTCGGACCCACGCATCCACGATTTCCTGGTTTCCGGCATGCCACACCGTCTGCGGCGGCATGGCGAAGAACGCGTCCTCGCGCATCAGCTCGACCATCGCCGCGGCGTCTCCTCGCTCGGTCGCCTCGACGTAGCGGACGAGCAGGGCGCGCTCCTCCTCGCTCGGGTCCATGTTCCGCGACCAGTCGAGGCGGCGCCTCGGGAGACGCTCTTTCATCGTCGCCCGGGCGCGCTGAAGCGCGCTGTTGGCAGCCGCGACGCTGGTGTCGAGAAGCGCCGCCGTCTCGGCCGCCGACCAGCCGAGCACGTCTCGCGCGATCAGAGCGACACGCTGCCTCGCGGGAAGGAGCTGGATCGCGGCGATGAACGCGATCTCGATCGTCTCCTTGCTGACGAGCGCCGCGTCCGGGCCGTCCTCGTTCGTCGCGATGCCCTCGAGCAACTGGTCCGGGTACGGCTGCAGCCACGGGATCTCCGCGAGCGGTCGCGCGCCGCCGTGCACCGTAGCCGAGCGCGGCCGGCGCTCGAGGGCGTCGAGGCAGGCGTTCGTCGCGATTGCGTACAGCCACGCGCGGAAGGTCGAACGGCCGCCGAAGGTTTCGCGCCGCCGCCAGGCACGGAGGAACGTCTCCTGAACGAGATCCTCGGACTCCGCGAACGAGCCGAGCAGCCGGTAGCAGTGCACCTGGAGCTCGCCTCGGTAGCGCTCGGTGAGCTCGGCGAACGCGGCCTCGTCGCCCGCCGCGGCGGCGAGCGCTCCCGGCTCGACGCGCGCTCGTGCGGCTTCGATCGTCCCCATCACCCGATACGACGAGGAAGCTCGCAGAAACTCATCGCTAGTCGATGAGCTTGCGCGTCATAGCGTAGATGGCGATGCGCCACATGAGCAGCCCGAAGCCGACGAGATAGGCGACGCGAAGGACGTCCGTCCAGCCGTCGAAGCCGAACGCAGCGCCGCGGACGAGCTCGACGCAGTGATGGAGCGGATTGAGCTCGCCGAGGATCTGGATCACCTGCGGCAGCCCGTCGAGCGGGAAGAACGTCCCCGCCACCAGGAAGAGCGGGGTGAGCACCGCGCTGACGATGTAGCTGAAGTTGTCGATCGACTTGGAGAAGCCGGCGACCGCGATGCCGAAGTTCGCCCAGCCGAAGCCCGAGACGAAGGCGATCCCGGGCACGGTGAGCATCCCCCACGCAGGGTCGAGCCCGAAGAACATGGCGACCACGAGCGGGACGCAGCCGTACACGCCTGCGCGCATCGACATCCAGAGCGCCTCCGCCGAGACGAGCTCCTCCGTGTCGACCGGGGCGGCGAGGATCGCGTCGTAGGTGCGCTGGAACGCGTACTTGACGTACGTCCCGAACATCGCGGGGAAGGCGCTCGAGAAGAGCACCGCCGTCGCGACGGTCCCGGTGCCGACGAACTCCACGTAGTCGTAGCCGCCGATCGTGCTGACGAGCGAGCCGAAGCCGAAGCCGAACGCGAGCAGGTAGAGGGTCGGCTCGACGGTCGACGAGAACGCCGACGCGCGCCAGTACGACGAGTAGTTGACGATCTCCCGCACGAGCACACCGGTCAGCGCCGGCCGCTCGAGCCGGCCCAGCCGGGCTGCGCGAGGAGGAGTCGCGGTCGCCATCAGTCGATCTGCTCCCCGGTCAGGAGGACGAACACGTCCTCGAGGTTCGCAGGACGGCGCTCCCCCTCGGGTGCGCGCCCGTCGACTCCTTCGACACCGAGAACCGACACGCTCGTCCCGGTGCGCCGGGTGCGAAGCCCGAGCTCCGACGCGGAGGCCTCCACCTCGACGAGCTTCGCCGGCGGCCCGTAGACCTCGACCGCCTCGCGACCGGCATGCTCCGCGACGAGCGCCGCGGGCGAGCCGGCCGCGACCGCCTTCCCGTGCGACATGATCAGGACGGTGTCGGCGAGACGCTGCGCCTCCTCGATGTAGTGCGTCGACATGAGGATCGTCGTGCCCTCCGCGCGAAGCGCGTCGATCAACGCCCACAGCTCCTGGCGAACCTGCGGGTCGAGACCGACGGTCGGCTCGTCGAGGAGGACGAGCCTGGGGCGATGGACGAGCGCGCGCGCGATCAGGAGCCGGCGCCGCATGCCTCCCGAGAGCTTGTCGACGCGCGTGTCGCGGCGATCGGCCAGGTTGGCCATCTCCAGCGCGCGCTCGATCGCCGCGCGTCGGTCGTGCCGGCCGATGCGGTAGAGGTGGCTGAAGACGAGGAGGTTCTGCTCGACGGTCAGCGTCACGTCGAGGTTGTCGAGCTGGGGCGCGACGCCGAGCTCGGCACGGGCCTGCTTCGACTCCTCCGGGAGCCGGTAGCCGAGGACCTCGACCTCGCCCTCGTCCGGGATCGACTGCCCCGTGAGCATGCGCATGGTCGTCGACTTGCCGGCGCCGTTCGGCCCGAGCAGGCCGACGCAGGTCGCGGTCGGCACGTCCAGGTCGAGCCCGGCGACGGCGGTGATCTCGCCGTAGCGCTTGACCGCGCCCCGGAGCCGGATGGCGAAGTCCGCGCTCATGCGTTCAGGGTAGGCGCGCGCTGCACCCCTTGGTCAACGCCCCCGCGCGTGCCTGGATTCCGTGCGTCCTCATCGGTCCACTCTCCGACGGGCGCCGCGCCGGAAACTCATCGGCTCGGCTTGGGCGGAGAGCTCAGCTCGCCTTCGGGATGAAGCTGATCTGGCCTCCGGTCTCGAGAACCCCCCACTCGATCTCCCCCAGGCTGCCGTACCCGTTCTGGCGCGCCGCCGCCTGCAGCTCGTCGACGGTGATGCGGTTGCGCGCGAGGTTTCGCTGGATCGGCTCGCCCTTCTCGAGCACGATGACCGGCTCACCGTCGAGCATCGGCCGCAGGCGCGGGAACTTGAAGCTCGAGTACGACACGAACACGGTGAGCACCGCGATCGTCCCCGCGGCGAGCATCAGCCCCGTCACCGAGAAGTCGTTCTGCGTCACGCCCTGCTGGACCAGGTCGCCGATCATCACCAGCAGGATCAGGTCGAACGGCTGGAGCGAGGAGAGCTCGCGCCGTCCGACGACACGCGCCACGAAGAGGACGAAGAAGAACGCGACGATCGCTCGGAGGACGATGTCCATCAGGGCCAGACGATCGCGTCGCGGTCGAAGGAGACGAGGGGGCGCTCCCCGTCGTAGAGGTCGACGTCCTGCGAGCGGAAGCCGACGGCCGTCGGGTTGACCTGGAAGTGGAGGAAGAGGATGTGGGTGTCGCCCGCGGGAATGCGGCCGAGCTCGAGCGCGATGTCTCCGTCACGGCTCGCCTCGCCGACCGGGGCCGGCTCGACCGTGTTGAGGGTGATGTCCTCGAGCCACCCAGGGTCGAGCACGAGCGTCGCGTTCGCGATCTCCTCGATAGCCTCGACCTCGAACCGCGCCTCGAAGAAGAGGCCGCCGCGGAGCTTCGTCGGTGCCGAGACCTCGAACCGCGCGCCGGAGCCTTCCGCACTGCTCAGGGTGTCCACCTGGCCGAAGATGTTCAGCAGCCCGAGCAGGAGAAACGCGGCGAGGACGCCGAGGAGCGCCTGCCGGACATGCGGGCGCCGCTCGCGACCGCGGAGGTCGCGATGGCGGTCGAGCGTGAGCCCGTCGGGCACGGCCATGGCTCTGGCGGTTTCGGCGCCTGCGCGGGCGCTCCTACCGGCGGAGCACGCAGAAATGCGCCCGTCGACGGCCGGAACAGGGCGCAGCAGCCGAGCCGGAGGCCGGCTCCGCCGGCCGGGAGGCTTCGCGCCGCGGTCTGCGAGCCACTGACCTGAAGGAGGGGGCTCGTGGGGAACCATGGGTTCCCCCACGCAAAGATGCGCCCGGCATGATTCGAACATGCGACCTCTGCCTCCGCAGGGCAGCGCTCTATCCCCTGAGCTACGGGCGCAGGGAGGCCCAGTCTAGCTGGCTCGGTCCAGCTGCCTCGCCTCGCGAGCGCCCAGGCCGAGGGCAACGTCGGGAGGGACCTCGACGCGAACGTACGCGAGCGCGACCACCCGGTCGCCGCCACGCACCGCGCTCGTCACGCGGCCGACCGACTTGCCGTCGAACGTCAGCTCCGCGTCGTAGGGCGGCAGCTCACCGCCGTCGAGCTCGAGGACGCGGAGCGTTCGATTGACGCGCCCGCGGAAGTGCTGCCGCGCGATCGGCTCCTGCCCGGGGTAGCAGCCCTTCGCGAAGTCGATGGCCCGCGCGTCGAGTCCCGCCTCGGCCGGCAGCACGCGGTCGTCGATCTCGCGCCCCAGCCGCGGCGTGCCCGCCTTGATGCGCAGGAGCTCGAGCTCCTCGCCGGCGAGCGTCGGCTCGAGGATCGAGTCGAGCACCTCCACCGCCTCGACGCCGTAGTCCGCGGTGGGGATGCCGTGGTCGGCGCCGAGGATGACGTGCGACACGTGCTCCTCGGGCTCGATCTCGCACCTCGCCGCGAAGCGCATGCGGAGGAGCGTGGCGCGCACGGGCTCGCCGGCGCCCGGCTCCGTGAGGAGGAGGAAATCGTCCGGCATGCGCCGCAGCACGACGAGCGGCGCGATCACGCGCGCCTTCGGGGTGAGGAGGAGCGCTTCGCACGAGTCGCCGACGGCGAGCTTCTCGACGTCGTTCGAGAGCATCGCCTGGAGGAACGCCTCCGCTCCCGGTCCGCTCACGCGGACGAAGTCCCTGGGGCGGACCCCTACGCGTAACGCCGTGATCGCCATCGACTCTGAAGATACTGGTCGGCACCACGGTGTCCGGCCGCGACGGCGGACAGCTTCAGGGGTCGGGCGAGCGGATCCGCACTCGCGGATATCGCTCTTGCGAAAAGTAGTGTAGGAACCGTGTTCCGTGGCAGAGCCGAGCGGAAGGTCGTCGAGGCGGGCTACGACCCGGCACGTCTGCCGCCGGGCCAGTACCTCACCGAGAAGTGGCCGGTGCTCCACGCGGGCGACATCCCCGAGACCGACCTCGCGACCTGGGACTTCGCCGTCACCGGCGAGGTGAAGAGCCCGATCCGCTTGAGCTGGGACGAGCTCAGTGCCCTTCCCCGGACCGAGGTGACCGAGGACATCCACTGCGTCACGCGCTGGAGCCGCTTCGACGTCACCTTCGAAGGCGTCCACTGGAGCGCCCTTGAGGAGCTCGTCGAGCCGCTGCCGTCCGCGCACTTCGTGGTCGCGCACGCCGAGCAGGGCTACACGGCGAACGTCCCGCTCTCCTTCCTGCGCGACCCGCTCTCGCTGCTCGCGACCCACGCCGACGGCGAGCCGCTCGCGCCGGAGCACGGCTGGCCCCTCCGCCTCGTGATCCACGGCAAGTACTTCTGGAAGAGCGCGAAGTGGCTCCGCGGGCTCGAGCTCACCGCGAACGACCGGCCGGGCTTCTGGGAGCGCTACGGCTACCACAACGACGCGGACCCGTTCGAGGAAGAGCGGTACGGCTTCTGAGGGCAGCGGCACGGCAGACCTCAGACCGACACGGGGTCTCCGTCCGCCAGAACAGTCCGGTATCAAACCCGCAGTTATCGTCCCCGCTCGAATAGAGAGGGGTCTGCTCTACCGCGCGACCGGAATTTGCGCTAGCGAGTTCCGGTCTTGCGCACAAAACAGAGCGGCCGCTGGGGCGGCCGCTCGAGGGGGAAGAACTGGGGGAGGATGGGTTGCACTACTTCTTCGCCCAGAACGGCTTCCTTCACGTCCCCCGGAAGGGGGAAATCAGGCGGGTGCGAGGGCTGTGGGTTGCGCGACGCCGATCATCGAGTCGCGCGTGACGAGGGCGGCAAGCTCGTCCTCGCTCAGATCATCGGTACCGGCCGGGCGGTTCGGGATCACCAGATAGCGCACGTCCGCGGTCGAGTCGACCACGCGCAGCTCGACGTCGTCGTCAAGCTCGACGCCGAACTCGCGGAGGACGCCGCGCGGGTCGGACACCGCGCGCGAGCGGTAGGGCAGGCTCTTGTACCAGTCGGGCGGCGGGCCGAGCAGCGCGCGCGGGTAGCACGAGCAGAGCGTGCAGACGACGACGTGGTGGACGGCGTCGGTGTTCTCGAGCGCCACGAGCACCGGCGACGAGCCCGCGTCGACGCCGAGCTCGAGCGCGGCCGCCTTGGCGTCGTCCAGGGCTCGCTCCCGGAAGTCCGGGTCCACCCAGGCGCGCGCGACAAGGCGCGCACCGTCGGCCGGAGTGCGCGAGACCAGCCAGTCGATGCGGCGCCGGACCTCATCGCGGTCGACGACGCCCTTCTCGACGAGGAGCTCCTCGAGCACCCGGACGCGAGCCGCGGCTTCGGGCTCGCCGTCGGTCGTGATTTCGCCGTGATCGTGGCCGTGCTCGTCGTGGCTCACGCGTCCTCCAGCCAGTGCTCGAAGACGTCGGCGTAGACCCGGTCGGCCGAGCCTCCGCCGTAGTCGCGCCACACCTCGTCCTGCGAGAAGCCGACGAGGTAGAGGCGCTCCGCCGGGAGGCCGTCGGCGCCGTACGCCCTCGTCTCGGGATTCGTGAACGCATCGTGCACGCGCTCGACGGTACCGCTCTTGCCCTTGAGGTAGCCGGGAGTTCGATGGTGCCCATCGTGCGCTCGCGCGGAGACGCGGACCCGTTCCCCCACGCCAAAGCTCATCCGCCGATCCTCCGGTCGAGCTCGCCCGCCTCGAGCACGCCCTTCTCCGTCAGGACGGTCTCGATGGAGTGGAGCCAGCGCTCGTAGTAGGACGCGCGCTCGTACTCCGCAGGGGGCATGCTCTCGATCCCTCGCCGAAGCTCGTCGACGTTCATGACGCCGCGACCGCCGAGCGCCGCCACGAGCGCGTCCGTCAGCAGCTCCCAGTCCGCGAGCTCGTGCTCGGTGAGGTCGATCGGCTCGCCGGTCGGCCGGCCCCCGCGGTCGTGCGCGGCGCGTTCCACGACGCCGATCGTAACGGCGCGTGCGCGGAGCACGGTCGCCCGTGCCGACTCCAATCGGTCAGGTTGCGCGCTCGGGGTGTCGGACCCGAAGCCGGTCCTCGCGATAGCGGAGCACCTCCCAAGCGACGACGAGCGCGCAGACCGCGCTCACGAGGGCGAGCGCCGCGAGCGCGGGCATCGCGAGCGCAGCCGGGACGAGAGCGAGCAACACGATCGCCCCGACGGTCCGCCGCCGAAAGACTCGGCCGGTCGTTCGGAAGAGGAACGCGACGTGCCCGAGCAGGTAGAGCGCGACCCCGCCGCAGAGCGCCACCGCAGGCACGGTGTCGAGCGGCTCATCGACGTGGCCGAGGGTCGTCTTGAGGCCGAGGGCGAAGAGCACGATGCCGGCGACCATCGGCAGGTGGAGGTAGCTGTAGGCGTGGAGCGCGAGCCGGTGCAGCTCGAGGCCCGCCGCCTGCATGAGCCGCCGCCGCGCGAAGATCGCGGCCACGTCGAAGTACAGCCACCAGAGCGCCGAGACGGCCACGATTCCGAGCGCCGCCGCCACGAGCACTCCCGAGGCGAGCTCGAACCCGGCCCCGAAGCCGACGGCGATCGCGATGAACGACTCGCCGAGCGCGATCAGGATGATCAGCCCGTGCCGCTCGGCGAAGTGCTCGGGCGCGACCCGCCAGCCAGGTCCCACGCCGATCACGACCGGCCCGAGGTAGTCGATCGAAAGCGCGATGACCCACACGACGATGCGGTCGTGCCCGTCGAGGAAGCCGGCCAGGACGAGCAGCGCAGGGCCGAGAATCGCAGTCGGCATGAACCGCAGCAGCGCGCTGCGGCGCTCGGGATTCCCGCGCGCGACGGTGGCTGAGAGGACGAGATGAAGGAGACGGACGAGGAGGTACGCGCCGCCGAACAGCACCGCGTCGTCTCCGAAGGCGCCCGGCACCGCCAGGGCTACCCCGAACATCGCGCCCATCGAGGCGAGCATCGTCAGCCGGACGCCGCCTTCGTCAACGTCGAGCGCGCTCGTCAACCACGCGTAGACGCTCCAAGCCCACCACAGTGCGGCCAGGACGAGCATTCCACGCACGACCCCACCCCACGTCGGGTCGTCCGCGAGCAGGCTCGTGACCTGCGTGATCGCGAACACGAAGACCAGGTCGAAGAAGAGCTCGAGCGGCGTGACCTGGTGCTCGGAGTCCGGCTCGTCCTGGAGAACCGGCTCGCGCTCCGTGTCCGCCTCGGGCACGACCGGACCCTAGCCCGGCCATGCCCTCAGGACGACGAAGGGCCGGCGACGCCGGCCCTTCGCGTGACGTGCGTCTCGCGGGGTTAGAAGTCCATCCCGCCGCCCGGCATGCCAGCGGGCATGGCAGGCTGATTCTCGGGCATCTCCGCGACGACGGCCTCGGTCGTGAGGATGTTCTTCGCGATCGAGGCGGCGTTCTGGAGCGCCGAGCGCGTGACCATCGTCGGGTCGATGATCCCCGACTTGACGAGATCCTCGATCTCGCCGGTCTCGACGTTCAGGCCTTCGCCCTTCTTGGCGTTGCGGACCTGGTTGATGACGACGGAGCCCTCGAGGCCCGCGTTGTACGCGAGCTGGCG
>Ga0268386_10000991_pt1 | contig 19011 bp, 19 predicted proteins | sample RVTome_15_FD_200260 | JGI IMG/M metagenome (GOLD analysis project Ga0268386, IMG submission 200260) | Soil microbial communities from uranium-contaminated site in the Upper Colorado River Basin, Wyoming, United States - RVT150D86... ...
TGATCGATCGAGAGTATGACGGCAACGGACGTGTGACCGAGTTTATTTTTATCGGGCGGGGTTGGGGACACGGCGTTGGCATGTGCCAGGTCGGCGCCTACGGACTCGCGAAACAAGGTTGGTCCACAGAACAAATTCTCAAAGCTTACTATTCTGGAATTGAACTCACGCGGCTGTATTAGTAGAGTATTCAATCCTAAACAACTCGAAGGAAGTAATCATGGCCTCAAATGTCAAACACCTCATGACTGTCGCTGACCTCGAGGCAATCCCGTACGACGAATGGCACCGGTATGAACTCATAGAAGGAGAGCTTTACGTGTCCTGTGCACCTGGTATTCCTCACCAACTAGTGCTCCATAACCTTCAGATAGAGCTGGGAAATTACCTCAGACAGAATCCGATTGGAACCTTAGTACCTGGACCAGGGGCGGTGTTCAGCGACTATGACTCTGTCATTCCGGATATTGTTTTTGTAAGCAAAGAACGTTGGGAGGGCATCGTTGCCGACGACCGGTTCTACGCCGCGCCCGATCTCGTAATTGAGATCCTCTCACCCGGCAGCACAAACCGCTCCAGCGATTTAAAGTTGAAGCGTAAGCTGTATGGCAAATATGGCGTGCAGGAATATTGGGTAGTTGACCGCTTGGCCAGGTCGGTGATGGTTTTCCGTCTGGCCGGCAAGACTCTCGAAGAGGTTACAACACTGAAAGAAACCGACGAACTCGAGTCGCCGCTGCTCCCCGGCCTTTCGCTGAAACTTAGCGACATCTTCAATTGAGAGTTTTTCTCACAAAGGCGCAAAGACGCAAAGAGTTTTTCCCAGCCAAAACTCACCATCCGAGACACAGAGGTAGCACAGAGAAATCCGTACGCAAGGCATTTTTCGTGCAAAGCCGGATGAAGAATTGACTTTGCATCTTTGCGCCTTTGCGGGAAACCTCACTCAAGTTAAATGCGCTTCTCACGTAACCAAATCATCGGCGGCCTCATCCTGCTTGCCGTCATCTGGGTCGTTATACTTTTTCGCATGCTATCCTCTGGCGCGTGAGCGAGAACAAAACTCCCGTCATTGCTATTGTCGGTCCTACCGCGTCGGGCAAAAGCACACTCGGAATTGAAGTCGCCCGACAACTCAACGGCGAGATCATCAACTGTGATTCGGTCCAGGTTTACAAAGAGATCCGGATCGCAACTGCCAAGGTGCCTTTAGAGGAACGAAAAGGAGTTCCGCATCACCTGATCGATTTTGTTTCTCCTGACATCAACTACACAGCCGGTGAGTGGGCACGCGAAGCAACCGCGAAGATCGAAGAGATCGAGGCGCGTGGTCGTGTTCCATTGTTAGTTGGAGGCACCGGCTTTTATTTACGGGCGCTGCGGCAGCCCTTGTTTGTGAGTCCTCCAACTGATGAATCGCTTCGCCTCCGCCTCAATAGGATTCGCGAAAAGCACGGGGCCGAACATATTCATCGACTGCTCCAGAGGATCGATCCTGCGGGCGCTGAACAGTTTTACCCGCGCGACTGGCCTCGCATCACTCGGGCCATCGAAGTTTACTTACAAACTGGACAGTCGATTGTGGACCAAAAGTCCGATCGTCCTGAACCACACGAAAGCTCGCGTCGCCTGCGGATCCTCGCCCTGGACCCTCCGCGCTCGGAACTCTACCAAAGAATCAACGAACGCACCGACGCGCACTTCAGGGCCGGGCTGGTTGAGGAAGTTCAACACCTGCTGGCTCGCGGATTTTCGCCCAGTTCGAATGCGCTCGGCGCACACGGCTACCGGCGGGTGGTCGAATGTCTCCAGGGGCGGCGAGACCTCGAAAGCGCGATTGAGCAGACCAGGCTGGATGTGCGTCATTACGCCAAGCGCCAATTGACATGGTTTCGCCATGAAGCGCATGTCGAGTGGTTTCACGGTTTTGGTGAGGAAAACAGCATTTTGCAATCGGTTCTGGAATCAGTCGCCGGTGGTCCGAGGACCAAATAATCATCTTTCTCTCACATCTCCCACTATCTCTTGTCAGGCAAAGATCCGTGTTGTAATCTTCTTGCACCGCGCGATTTACAATTCCACCACCGGGTTTTCAAGCATGTCGGACGGCAAACAGGCACCACAAAATATTCAAGACGCTTTTCTCAATACGGTACGGCGTGAAAAGACGTCGGTGATCGTTTACCTTTTGAACGGCGCCAAGCTGACGGGCCGTATCAGAAGTTTCGATAAGTTTTCGGTCCTGCTCGAATCCGGGTCTCAGGAACAACTGATCTTCAAGCACGCCATCTCCACAATCTCACAATCGAAGCGTGGTACCGGCGAACTTCATGCGCAACCCACGACAGAGGCCAACCCGCGAGACGTTCGCGGTCCCGATGTCAACTCGCCTGAGGCGTGACATTCGATTAAACTCTCGCGTGCATTTCATCCGGAACAAAGAGGACTTGTGCCTGGAACTTTCATTACCTTCGAAGGTATCGACGGCAGTGGGAAGTCGACTCAGTTGCGTTTGCTGGGCAACCTCCTACGCGCCAATGGTTGTGACGCTTTACTGACTCGCGAGCCGGGCGGGACAACGCTCGGTTTGCGTTTGAGAGCTGCTTTGCTGGATGCGATGGAGGAAGTCGATCCATTGACCGAACTGCTGGTCTTTGCCGCCGATCGCGCACAGCACGTTCGTCGTATGCTTCGGCCCGCGCTGGAGGCCGGAAGAGTCGTTATTTCGGATCGTTACGCCGATGCCACTGTTGCTTATCAGGGCGCGGGACGTGGGTTCTCCCCTGAACTGATTGCTCAGATCGTTCAGTTGGCAACAGAAGGGTTGAAGCCCGACCTGACTCTTCTTTTTGATGTTTCGATTGAGGAATCAACCAATCGCACTACGCGGCGTTCGACCAGCAAGAGTTCGGCAGGAAAGACTCCGCGCGATCGTCTGGATATCGAAAACGCTGACTTTCACACTCGGGTACGCGTCGCATATCTCCAAATCGCGTTGGCGGAACCCCAGCGAGTAAAACTTATCGACACAAGTGGACCGGTGGAACGAACACACGAGCGGGTGAAGGAAATTATTGTGCCGTATTTGCACAGCAAGGGGCATTTGAAGATTGCCGATTGCCAATTGCCGATTTGCATTGATTAGACATTGAGAACAATTCCAGACATCCCGGACTTCGTAAAATCGGCAATTGGCAATTGGCACCTGGCAATGACTTATGTTTGATCAGCTTTCCGGAAACGCGCGAGTTAAAGCAGTGCTAAAGCGGATGCTGGTTTCTGACCGGCTTCCGGGCGCGCTGCTGTTCGCCGGTGAAGAGGGTGTCGGCAAGAAACTGTTTGCCCTGGAAATTGCCAGGTCCTTGAATTGCCGTTCACCGAAAGACCGCGAAGGATGCGGTGTCTGTCCACCCTGCATCCGCATCGGGAAGTTAAATTACCCGCAACGTGAGGATGCAGATGAGTGGACGCAAATTATCTGGACGGACCATCCCGATGTGGGTCTCGTCGTCGCGCCGAAACGTGTGCTGCGTGTCGAGCAGATGCGCCAGATTGAAAAGGAAGCCAACTTTCGGCCATTTGAAGGCAAGGCACGAGTGTTCTTGATCGACGAGGCCGACAAGCTTAACGACGCTTCAGCTAACGCTCTTCTGAAAGTTCTCGAGGAACCTCCAAAAACATCGCATTTGATCCTTATAACTGCGCGTCCGGCGATGCTTCTGCCAACTATCTTGTCGCGTTGTCAGATGATCCGCTTCTCACCTTTGACACCTGATGAGATCGAAACTCATTTGACTAAGAACAATCTTGTGGACCGCAAGACAGCACGCCTGCGAGCTCGGGCTGCGGGTGGGAGTATGGGTCGAGCTTTGTCAGGGGATTTAGTGACATTCACGTCGCAGCGAAAGGCGATGCTCAAGGTGCTCGATGCTCTGGTGGTCAGCGATGATCGAGCACAGCTTCTGCGTTCAGCGGAACGGCTCAATGAAGCGCAGTACAAGGAGGAGTTTGAAGCTCGACTCGACGTGCTCGAGACGTTAATTCGCGATGCGTGGATGTTGTCGCTGGGAGTTAAGTCAACCCAGCTTGTAAACGCAGACTTGTCGGCTGAGCTTGAGGAGATTAGCAAACAAATTGATTCGGGCTGTGCCGCCGATTGGATACTGCAGATAGAAGACATGCGCGAACAACTCATCGTCAACGTCAATCGCAAAGTGACGACCGATGCACTGTTTTTGGTAATGGCCGGTGATGTGCCCGCGCCCAAGCGCCCCAAAATCCGTTAGCCACGAATTAACACAGATTGGCACTGATCAGAATGAGTAATCTGATTTCGTGAAAATCCGTGTTAATCCGTGGCGACTCTTTTAGTTTCGGCAAGCAGCTTCTCGGTCTCCATCACAAAAGCCTCAACGATATCTTCACCTGCAACTTTGCGCATCGGGACGCCGTCTTTGAATATCATCCCTACGCCGCGGCCAAACGTTATTCCCAGTTGCGAGTCGTGAGCTTCTCCAGGACCATTTACTGCGCATCCCATGATGGAAAGATGTAGCGGCTCTTCAACGTGAGCCAGACGGCGTTCTATCTCAGTCACGATACCGACAAAGTCGTCAACGTCGAGCCGGCCGCAGGTAGGACAAGCGACGACTGTAACTCCGCGTGTTCGCAGGCCAAGCGACTTCACAATTTCCCATGCTACTCGAACCTCTTCCTGCGGCTCCGCAGCAAGCGAAACTCTAATCGTGTCGCCGATTCCTTCGTGAAGGAGGATGCCAAGTCCGATAGAAGATTTCACAGTACCGCTAAATGAAGTGCCTGCTTCGGTCACACCCAGATGAAACGGATAATCCACCTTCTCAGCTAATAGACGATAGGCGGCAACCGTCCGATGCACATCAGAAGCTTTCAACGAGATGATGATGTCAGTGAAGTCGAGGTCTTCGAGGATCTGAATATGGCGCAATGCCGACTCGACCATCGCTTCGGGAGTAGCGGTCCCATATCTCTTGAGTAAATCTTTTTCGAGGGAACCTCCGTTCACACCTATACGGATCGGCACCTTTTGTGTTTGCGCTGCGCGCACAACCTGACGAACGCGTTCGTGAGCGCCGATGTTGCCAGGGTTCAGTCGCAACTTATCAATGCCCGCTTCCAAAGCCATCAAGGCGAGTTTGTAGTGGAAATGAATGTCGGCGACGAGAGGAACGTCAGGCACCCGTTTCCGAATTTCTTTTAAAGCGATCGCCGCATCGTTATCCGGAACTGCCACCCTGACAATCTCACAACCAGCCCGCACCATCTCTTCGATTTGTGCGACTGTAGCGCCTACGTCGGAAGTGTCAGTCTTCGTCATCGACTGGATCGCGACAGGCGCGCCTCCACCGATCTGAACCTGTTTGACTTGAACTGGTCGAGATTTACGCATGTGGTTAATGAATCTGAGAAGTAGTTTCCCGAAAAGGCGCAAAGACGCAAAGAAGAAGCTCTCTTAAAAAGCCTTCTTTGCGTCTTTGCGCTTTTGCGGGAAACCTCGACATACCTACTTTGCCGGAGCCGAAGCAGCCGGCGGTTTATCCGGTTCGCGATTTCCTCCAAACGTCTTAATCACATCATTGGTAATCACAAAGACCATCAGCAGCAACACCATCACAAATCCCACTTGCTGAATGCGGTCGCGAACAACGGACGAGATTGATAAACCAACGAGGGCAAGTAGTCCTTCGATCAAGAGGAGGAAGATGGCCCCACCATCGAGCACGGGGATTGGCAGCAGGTTGAAGATACCGAGATTCAAGCTCAGAAAACCGAGCATCCCAAAAACTCCATCCCACCCCAGCCGCTCAACCGATCTTTGTGCAGCCTGGTAGATCCCAATCGGACCGGAAAGAGTATTTCGCACAGACCTTTCGCCAGTGAAGACTTGTCCAAGGGCTTTGCCGGTCAGGCGTAAGATTTGAATGTTTGAGTCGTAGGCGAATTTCGCCGCCGATCCAATTCCAGCGGGATGAAGAGGAAATAGTTCTGTGAGGCCGATTCCCAATCTGCCGTCTACACGACGTTCATCAGTCATGACCTCTATCGTCTGGCCATTGCGCTCTACCGTAATGGGAATTCGCTGTGCATCGCGACTGCGAATGTACTCGGTAACCTGTGCAGAACTCTTTACAGTTTCACCGCCAATCGAAATGAGCCGGTCGCCGTCTTTGAGGCCCGCGTCAGCGGCTGGAGAACCAGGCGACACTTCAGTCACGACGACGGGTAAACCGCCGTAATCAGGAACAAAATCCAGGGTGCCTAGTTTTTCGCCACTTTCTATTCGCTCGGTGGGAGTGATTGTCAGAGGAATCTCTGATCCGTTTCGATTTACGACCACCGGCATAGGACGGCCTGGCGAAAGTAACGCATCGCCGTTGATTACGTCCCAACTCGGATTTTTATTATCGTTGAACGAAATTATCCGATCGCCCTGTTTAAGACCTGCTATATCCGCAGCACCACCGGATTGGATGTCATAGACTACCGGAGAGGGCGTCGCCGGAACTCCGTACATCATCGCACCGGTGAACGGAATCGCAAGCGCTGTAAGAATGTTCATAGCCGGCCCGGCGAGAGCGACGAGCACACGCTGCCACCTCGGGCGTAGGTTGAACATCTCCTCGGTGGGAATATTCGAGGCGCTGGCGCCTTCAAGCGGCGCGTTTGACTCATCGCCACCCAACTTTACGTAACCACCAAGAGGTATTGCGGACACGCGATAGTCCGTATGTCCCCATTTTTTGCCAAATAAACGAGGGCCAAAACCGACCGAAAAGGTCTCAACGCGAATCTTAAAAAGCTTGGCGACGATAAAATGGCCAAATTCGTGCAGGACAACAGCGGAACCAAGTATGAATATGAAAGCAAGAGGATAGATTAGATAACTCATTCAGCGCCTTTTCTTAAAGTTCTGCTCAAAGCAACGTCATTTAGACTCAACGATTTCGAGTCAGGTTGCTAAGCGAGTTTACGCGTCTGGTTAAGATAACGTCAAACATTTCAATTACTTTGTGGCAAATCGCCAAACTTCCTCCGCGTTCTCTGCGTATCTCTGCGCTCACTGCGTTAAGAAACCTTTCCACGCAGAGAACGCAGAGATACGCAGAGAGCCGTAGAGTTAAACCGCCGCTTTCGCGAGTTTTTCTACGGCGTTGACGGCGGCTGAGCGAGCGTTACGATCGGCGTCGAGAATAGTTTGAATGTCTTTCGCAGGCTGAATGGAATGATCATTCATGACGGTCTCGATGATTTGAGGAATCTCCGTCAAGCAGATCCGCTCATTGATAAAGGCGCTGACCGCTTCCTCATTCGCTGCGTTCATCGTGGCGGGAAGCGTCCCTCCTTCACTCAGCGCTCGATATGCGAGGCTAATGCATGGAAACCGATCGCGATCGGGAGCCTCAAAATGAAGACCGGAAACCGTCGTCAGATCGAGCGGTGGCAACTGACATGAGTGTCGTTCGGGATAGGTGAGCGCATACTGAATCGCATGACGCATGTCCGTTATACCCATTTGTGCTATCACGGAGCCATCCACCATTTCTATCATCGAATGGACCACTGATTCCGGGTGAACGAGTATGTCGATCTCGTCCGGTCCAAATCCAAATAACCAGTGCGCCTCAATGACCTCCAACCCTTTGTTCATCAGCGTAGCCGAATCGATCGTGATCTTCGCGCCCATGTTCCAGGTTGGGTGCTGCATGGCTTCCGACACGCTCGCCAGTTTCATTTCAGCTTTGTTCTTGGTGCGAAACGGTCCTCCTGAAGCCGTCAATATGATCCGGCGAACCTCCTCGCGTCGCTCGCCTCTCAAACACTGATGCAAAGCATTGTGTTCGGAGTCAACGGGCAGTAACTCGGCTCCTGATTTCTTTGCAGCCTCGGTCATCAACTCGCCTGCCATCACAAGCGTTTCTTTGTTGGCCAAAGCGACTCGCTTCCCCATTTCGAGTGCTTTGAGCGTGGGTAGAAAACCGACCGCACCTACAGTTGCGGAGATAACGCAATCAGCCTGCGGGTGAGTGGCGACTTCAACAAGTCCGGCTTCTCCGGTAACGATACGCGGCAGGTCGATGTCGCGCGCAAACAACATCGCGCGCAGGTCATGTGCGGCAGCTTCAGAATCTACGGAGATTAATTCTGGCAGGTGCGTTGCAATCTGATCTGCCAACCGTTCGACGTTGGCGCCTGCGGCAAGTGCGACGACACGCATGCGGCTCGTCGTCAACGATTCGACGACGCGAAGACTGTTGCACCCTATGGATCCGGTTGAACCCAGTATCGCTACTCCGGCGCTGTGCATTGTTGGCTCGCTCATGCAATCAAGGGGGGGATGAGTATTTTGGAGTCGTAGGGGTCTAAAAGATCGATGGTTTGGCCTGACGCGTCAACATACGAAGCGGCACTAACGCGCCAATTGCTGCCACTAACAAGAACCAGTTGAACGGAGGCGTTAACAGTCTTTCGTTCACCTATTACTTTTAAATTCAATGTTGCCTCGCCGTTACCGCCTTGAAGATTGACGCTTCCGGTAACAATGCTGCCAAAGTCTTCGACTTCACCGATTTCCAGCTTCAGCTTTTCGCTGTTGCGGAGAAAATCCTTCGCTTTCAGTGCCGCTTCGCTGTTTCGGACCTGGTATAAGGCCAGGCCGACAATTCCTCCGACGAAGAGAACGACCACAAAACCAAGCACGACGACCACGCCCGCAACAATCAAAACGATTTTCTTCGTGGTCATCGGCTTTCTTCTTTAGCGATCACCTGTCGAAGTAGAAGCGGGCAAAATAGTAGATGAGTGGCGCATTGAAGAGCAAGCTATCCAGTCGATCGAGCATGCCGCCGTGACCGGGCAGAATGTTCGCAGCATCCTTTGCTCGAGCACCACGCTTGAGCGCACTTTCTGTGAGATCCCCGAAAATTCCCACGAGCGTCATTATCACGGCCAACGGTAGGAGGTATTTGAGCGGAAGCTCACGAAAGAACCAGAAGTGAGCCAGGGCGGCCATCGCAAGCGCCGCAACAACTCCACCAACCGCGCCTTCCCACGTTTTGCCAGGACTGATTGAAGGCGCAAGTTTGTGCTTTCCGAAAGCTCGGCCGATGTAATAAGCACCCGCATCCGCACCCATCAGAACAAGGAAGAAGAACGATAGCAAGTGGGCCGACAGGGATGGACCAAAGCCCGTGCGCATAGATATAAGGTGACTGCCCAGTAGTGGTACATAGAGCACGCCGAGGATGGTAGCCCCAGTAGACGCGATCATCTTATCGAATGGCGCACCACGCAGAGTCGCAGCGATCAGAGTACCGGCAGTGAGTGCAATGATGACAAACAGGACCAATAGCGGGTTAATATCTGGATCATTTTGAACCGAGATCGTAATGATAGCGGCTCCCGCAATGTAGCCGGCGCCGGCATCAGGCTTCAGTTGCAGTTTTTTGGCAAGCAGGTAAAACTCCCAGAGGCCCAAAACCATTGCGGCCGCCGCGAGCAAAACAAACAACCACCATAAAGAAGAAATGAGGATTGAGGCGATCAGGAAGGGTAGAACTATGAGCGCGGTCAGGATTCTGTTCATTCAGCTAGTGTGCTCTGTCTCTGCGCAGCCTCTGCGTCCTCTGCGTATCTCTGCGTTTAACCGGCGCGATCTAACGCAGAGATCGCAGAGATACGCAGAGGACGCAGAGAGAATCAAGTCACTTTCTTGTACTTACTACCAACTTCAATCCACCAAACCGCCTGTCTCTCCGTTGATAGTCAACGACAGCCTCTAACAAGTGCACTCGCCGAAAATCGGGCCAAAGAGTTTCTGTGACGTAGATTTCGCTGTAGGCACTCTGCCAGAGTAAAAAGTTTGAGATTCTAAGTTCACCACTGGTACGCACTAGCAGATCCAGCTCAGGCAGGTTTCTCGTGTAAAGCTCGTTGGCAATGCGCTCTTCCGTGAGTTCATCAGGCCGGCTGCCTTCGTCAAGCAATCGCCTGACTGCCGCACGTGCGGCGTCAACAATCTCAGCACGTCCGCCGTAGTTCAGCGCCACACTCAAAACCATGCCCTTGTTTCGCGCGGTCTGCTCGGTGGCGCGCTGGATCTCTTTTCTGACGTTTTCAGCCAATGCGCCGATGCGTCCGAGAGTTTGAAACTTGATGCCCTGGCGATCGATCTCGTCGAGTTCGAGCCGCAGATAACGGCGCAGCATGCGCATCAACGCATCGATCTCGTAACGCGGCCGTTTCCAATTCTCTGTTGAGAACGCGTACAAGGTCAGCGCGCCAAGGCCCAAACGCGCACCCGTGTCGACCACCGCTCGAACAGCTTCTACGCCGGCTTTGTGACCTGCAATCCGTGGTTGGCCGCGCTGGGCCGCCCAGCGTCCATTGCCGTCCATGATGATCGCCACGTGACGCGGCAATCGGTCCCAGGCAACAGCGGCGAGCAGCGACTCTTCTCGCGTCCCTTTTTGTATTACTCCAGCGAAGTCAGAAAGCATAGAGTTTTAGTTATAAGTCCTATGTCCTATAGGGCCTATATGACCTATCACTGATATCGCACCGAAAGCAAGGTCAATCCACACGCCGGAGCCGTCACCGCCGCTAGTGGACGGTTCCCGCTCTCGAGCGCCGTGCGGATCGCGTCCTGATCCAGTTCACCGCGACCAAGCGCCAGCAATGTTCCGGCGATGGCCCGCACCATGTAACGCAAAAATCCTTCCGCGCTGACTCGGATTTCGATCAATGTACCGCGCAAACGTTCGTCAGCTCGCGGCAGTATCTCCAGACGCGTGATAGTTCGAATCCGATCTTCGACGTCTGACTGCGCAGCCGAGAATGCCGTCCAATCGTGCTTGCCATGAAATAACTCCGCGCCGCGCTTCATGCTTTCCAAATCCAGTCTACGCGCATCGTGATGAGCGTAGCGCCACCAAAAAGGTGATATCACTGGACCACTCACTATTCGATAAACGTATGTCTTTTCGAGTGCGGAATAACGCGCATGAAAATCGTCGGCAGCAATTTCGATTGTCAATACCCGCAGGTCGTGGCCGATATTGGCATTGATGGCGGCACGAAGCTTTTCAGTCGATATCTCGCGTTGAATCTCGACGCTCGCAACCTGGCCTTCGGCGTGGACACCGGCGTCCGTGCGCCCCGAGCCATGAACGTTAACACTTTGGCCTTCGATCAAGGAGAGCGCACTGGTCAGCTCGCCCTGCACAGTTCTGAGATCATTTTGGATCTGCCACCCATGAAAGTCGGTGCCATCGTACTGGAGAAGGAGTTTGTAATTCATTGATTGGTAATGGCCGTGTTAAGGAACCTATTTTTCATTTATCAGTTGGAAAATAATCACACTTTCCGTGCTCGACTGCCGGGCTTTACCACCGGTTCGCCGAGCTTGCACGCATCACAATCAGAAGGGTCAACGGACAACACTTTGAGCGACGCGAGAGCCGTTCGCGGAACGCCAACATCCGCACTTCCTCCGGAGCGATCGATTATGGACGCTGCCGCTACAACATTCGCTCCAGCTTGTTTGAGCGCTTCGATGGTCTCGCGAGTTGAGCCTCCAGTTGTAACAACATCTTCAACCACCAGAGTCTTTTCATTTGGAGCGACCGTAAAACCCCGGCGCAGTGTCATCTGTCCGGACTCTCGCTCGGTCCATACAAACCTTGCCCCCAACGCCCGCGCCACTTCGTGACCAATCACGATTCCCCCAATCGCAGGGGACGCTACCAAACGAATGCCCTCTCCGCGATACTTCTCAGCAATCGCACGTCCAAAGCTTTCGGCCTTCTCCGGAAACTGAAGCACGAGCGCGCACTGCAAGTAGACAGTACTGTGCAAACCGCTGGTGAGTTGAAAATGACCTTCGAGCAGTGCTCCAGTCGTTCTGAATTGATCGATGACTTGTTCAGAGTTCAAATTCATACCTCGATAAGTGCGCCGGGCGTGTTACAATTCGAGCCCGAATGCCGCCTTATCCGAATTTAGTTTCTGATTCCACCCTCGTTCAGGACACAATCGACCTTCTAACGGGCTCCGGCGGACGCGCTGCTGCTTCTGAGATCGTCGACGCCGTTTTCAAAATCTCTCATATTGACGACGAACTGGCTGGTTTACTCGTAGCCGACCTGATTAGAAACGACCGGCGCTTCAAAATCGTCGAAAACAACACTGTCGAACTGCTCGCGGACGACAGTCATTCGCGCTTACTTAAGGATCTCGATTTCGTGGTCGTCGATGTCGAGGCCACTGGCGCCAAGGTTCCGCCCAATCGACTCATCGAACTGGGCGCTTATCGAATTCGCGGCGGACGCATCGTTGACAAGTTTCTTTCGCTAGTCAATCCCGAGATTCCCATCCCACGCTTTGTCGCGGCGCTCACAGGAATTTCAAACGAAATGGTCAAGCGTGCTCCGGTGTTTGCTGATCTTGCGCCGCAGTGGCTCGATTTCGTCAGCGATTCAGTGTTGGTGGCGCATAACGCTCCGTTTGATACGAGCTTTCTGAATCACGAAATCTCGCGCGTCTATCCGGGGCATCGAATGGTGAATCCACATCTCTGCACAGTCAGACTTTCGAGGCGGACGCTGCCCGATCTTCTCAATCACCGGCTCGACACCATTGCGAAACACTTTTCGATTCCGATCCTGAGCAGGCACCGCGCCGGCAGCGATGCTCTGGCCACTGCCGAGATCTTTCTGCGAATACTAACCGAACTCGACGAAACGCACGCGATCAGAAACCTTGCAGCCGCACGAAGCTTTCAGTTTCCGGAACTGGCCACGGATCTTCACGGATGAACACCGATCAGACGATTGATTTGTGTTCATCCGTGAAGATCTGTGGCCGTTTCCGTTTTTGCTTAACAAACACGAAGAGCACAATCGCAACTACGAGACCCAGTCCAATCCACGGGTAATACTTTGCCAGAATCTCTTTCGCTTCCGCCCCGTAACGCACGGCAAAATAACCTACAAGCAGGAACCGAACACCGCGTCCAACAACGATCGCAAGTATGAACCGAAGCAGACTGAACCGAAAGACGCCTGCCGTGACGACAAACAATTTGAACGGAAACGGTGGTGGCAAAAGGGTTGCCACTAACACCGCCATCATGTCGTAACGCTCAATAAGATTTTTGACTCGCGCCTGTTTAGCTTCGGAAAATCTGCTCAACGCACGCGATCCTGCGCGCCTGGAGACCAGATAAAGAATCCAACAACCAACCGCCGAGCCGCTCGTCGCCATGAAGGCATACAGCAACAACCAGCTCGGGTTGGTCGCGGACAGCAGCAACATCAGCGCATCTGCGCTGCTGGGAAGAGGCACAAACGTCGAGTCGAGCAGAGCGACCGCGAATAGACCAAACGCCCCGAAAGTGATCAGGAATTCAGAAAGACGTGTGAGCCAATTTGTGACCGCGTGGAGAAGAGATTTCAATCGGTTGTCCTTTCAGCGGCTGGTGTCTCCTCCTCAATAACCTCGGCTTCCTGATTCGTACTTCTGCGTCGAATGACAAATACGTAAACGATTCCGCCAATCAGGACCAGCGAGGCGACGATGCTGATGATCACGAGGCCGTTATCTTTCAAAAAAAGCAGGACTCTCCGGCCATAGAACACAGCGAGAATGCCCTCAACGTAGTAACGGAACGACCGCGCGATCATCACCGTCAGCAAGAACTTCCAACGCGGGTACTCCAGCGCTCCGGCAGTCGCAACGAATATCTTGAAAGGCAACGGAGGAGGAAGTATTGCCGGTATACCAATCGCGAGAAAACCAAACCGCTCGTAGGCCCGTTCGACTCGCTTGATGCTGTGCAGCTTGAAACGTTTGCGCAAAACCGCCTGCCCGCCGCGGCGGACGATTGTGTAAAGAAGATTGCAACCAATGACACTGCCAATTGCGGCGAAAAGCGGGAAATAGAACGCGGCGCTCGGATCCTTGTAACAACGTGCGACCACGAGGTAGTCGTTAATTTCCGGTAACGACAAAAGCGATGAATCGAGAGCGCCGATAATGATCATCGCCGGCGCTGCCAAATACAATGGCAGGCCAATTACATTTACTTCCAACCACGTGGCAATCCTTGCTAACCAATCAACCATTCGGCGCTAATCAAAACACAGATGATGCGGAACTCATAATGCGTTTTCTGATCGGTATTATCCGTGTGAATCTGTGGCTATTTCACTGGCGCGAAAACGGAAGGAGTGTCGTAAGTAACACCGACAGTGAATCCTGAGTTTGGACTGAAGCTTGTGAGGCCTTTGATGCCGGCGAAATCGAAGCGCAAGCCTGAGGCCCTGATCTGCATTCCGAGTCGTGCTTCTGATTGCGACTCGGTGCCGAGCGGGCCGCTGCCTGGGCGCGTGTTGGCGCGTCCGTTCACTTCGCCGGCCACGCTAAATTGCCTGTTGATGCGGAAGATCCCGGCCATTCCATAAGTTATGACGTCATTCTGCGAAAACAGTTCGGTGGGCGCAGTGAGAATCGCTATACCGAGATTGCCGAAAGTATTAAAACGACCGTCTTGTCCAAACTTCTTGCCAAACAACACAGAGCCAAAAGCGTTCGTTTGGTTAAGCCCAATGCCGCGAGCTTGATTTGAATTCGGAAGCTGCACGCCAAAACGAAATCCCAGTGAAGGACCACGGCGCGTTTCGTTGCGTAGTTTGAATTTGGCGGCCAGAGTGAAGTCGCCGGTGTCGTTTGTGGAGTTCGCACCCGGCGCGAGGTCGAGGGGAATTGCCGACACGCCTCTGGAATTGATGCTGACATAATTCTGGGCCACGCCTTCAATTTGAAACTCAACGTTTGGACCCATTCCGAAGCTGATTCCAATAACCCCAACCCGCGTGAGATCGCCATTGATGCCCGACACCGTGTACTTCGCACCCTGCATAAAATCGATGCCGGCCTCAATCCTTATCGATCCTGGTGGAATGATGTCGACATCCTCAGTAATCAGAGGTCTTTGTTGAGCGTGAGCGGCACCCGCGAAGCAGGCGACTAGCGCAAGAATACAGACCAAGCGAGTCAGCAGATTCATTTCGGTTACCATCAAACGCGCTCGGATTCTAAATCGCAGCTTCGTAAAGCGTCAACACTTTGCTCTGCGCGGTAGTGTCATAGTTTGGGATTTCTCTGTGCAGCCTTTGTGTCCTCTGTGTCTCGGTGGTTCAACTTTGCCAAGAAAAATCACCACAGAGACACAGAGGACACAGAGGTTGCACAGAGAAGAAATTCAATTTAAGACACCACTCTCTGCGCAATCTCTGCGTCCTCTGCGTCTCCGCGGTTAATGTAAACGTAAAATGGGCTCACCGCAGAGGACGCAGAGATTGCGCAGAGAAGATTTAGATAGGACAATGGCGTGTCTTAACTTCAACTGAAAGGAAATCAATCTATGCGACGCCTTGCAGTCGTTCTTATCGCCTTCGTTTGTCTCCTGAGCTCAATGAAACTGGGCCCGCCGGCTCAGTCCGCTCCTCAAAAAGAGTCGCCACAGTCAATTCAGCTCAAGGGACTCAAGGACAGAGTCGTGATTCATCGCGACGAGCGTGGCATCCCCTACGTCGAAGCGCAAAACGATGAAGATCTCTACTTCGGGCAAGGTTACGCAACAGCCGCCGATCGTCTCTGGCAAATGGATCTGTTTCGCCGCACCGCACGCGGAGAGTTGGCCGAGGTTCTTGGCCCAGGTCCAAACAATCTCGTGCTGGACCAGGACAAGCATTATCGCACGTACGGTTTTTCGCAGGCTGCTGAAGCCGAGGTCGCCCATGCGTCTCCGCGAGCGCGCGCGATACTTGGGGCCTATGCTCGCGGCGTGAATGCCTACGCAGCTTCGCTCGACCCCAAATCGATGCCGTCCGAGTTTCAAATTCTGCGATACAGCTTTCGTCCATGGACGCCAGCCGACTCATTCGTCGTCGTCAAGATATTCTTCGAGGCGCTCTCAAATACATGGCGACTCGATATCATGCGCCAGGCGCTCTCCGTTTTGCCCGCCGAAAAACGCGCCGAGTTGCTGCCTGAAATCTCACCCATCGACGTGCTTGTCTTCGGTAAAGACACCCAATCAAGAGCTCAACCGGCGAGCACAAAGCCGGAACCAGTGTCACCTGAAGCACTCGAGAAGCTAGCGCATAATGAGGCCATTGCCGCCGCCGCTTTGGATCGCATCGGTTTTCACACAGACGCGCTCGCAGCCAGCAACAACTGGGTTGTGAGCGGCAAGCGCACTGCCTCCGGCAAGCCGTTGCTGGCTAACGATCCGCACTTGCGTCCGACCGCGCCCTCGATCTGGCACATGGTCCACCTGAGCGCGCCCGGAGTGCGCGTCGCAGGCGTGGCTACAGCCGGACTGCCCAGCGTCATTCTCGGACACAACGATCGGATCGCCTGGGGTTTCACCAATGTTGGACCAGACGTCCAGGATCTTTATGTCGAGAAGTTTGATCCCAATAACCCCAAACGTTACCAGACAGCTTCAGGTTGGCAGGATGCGATCGTCCGCCGTGAGGAGATCAAAGTCAGAAAAGGATTCGCGAGTTCCGAACACGACATCGTCACCCATGAAGTAACAGTTACGCGTCATGGACCAATCATTTTCGAAGGCGGTGGCAAACGATACGCGCTGCGCTGGACGGCGTTGGATCCAACTAAAAACAACGCCGATTATCCCTATGAGTTAAACCGCGCGCGCAACTGGAAGGAGTTCAACTCGGCGCTGGAGTCGTTTACCGCGCCCACACAAAACATCGTCTACGCTGATGTTGATGGGAATATTGGCTATCGCACTGCGGGCGTAGTTCCGATACGCAGGTCCGGCGATGGAAGTGTGCCTTACGACGGGTCAACCGATGCCGGGGAATGGACCAGCTACATTCCAATTGCGAAGTTGCCGACGCTTTTTAATCCGCCTTCAGGAATTATTGTTACTGCCAACCAGCGCATTGTCGGTACAGACTACCCTTACTTTCTCACTTATTCGTGGGCGCAGCCTTATCGCGCCCGCCGGATACTCGACCTGCTGAACGAAAAGCCTAAACTCAGTACAGAAGACTTTCGGCAGATCCTGGGAGACGTTTATTCGATCGCAGGTGTGTTTTTTACCCGAGAAGTAATCAAACTGCTGCGACCCAAATTGACTCCGTCTGATGAGAAGTTGCGCGCTACACTCGATGAATTCGAAAAATGGGACGGCAGGGTCAACGGAGAATCGACAGTGGCGCCAATTGCATCTCAGATGCGACTCGCGTTTCGCTCCAAAATTCTGTCTGCGGCGCTTGGTCAGGAACTGGTTCGGAATTATCAGTGGGGCAATTTCGATACGACTCTCGATCGCATCCTCAAAGACCAGCCGTCTGCGTGGCTGCCAAAAGAATTCTCGAGCTATGCCGATTTACTTCGAGCGTGCTACGACGAGGCGATTAGTAACCTTACGCGCAGCCTTGGTCCGGATCAGACAAAGTGGACCTGGGGCGACCTGGCAAAAGCGCGTTTCCCACACGCGCTTGGATCCGCACCATTAGTCGGCGCGCTCTTTACTGTTCCACCTTTCCCGCAAAACGGTACAGGCGGTCTTATCGGTGCGACCGTCAATGTGGGATCAGGTGTGTCGATGCGTCTGATTGCAGATCCAAGCGATTGGGACAAGACACAACAAGGAATCACACTCGGTGAATCGGGGTCGCCAAAGAGTCCGCACTGGAGTGACCAGCTTGCCGATTGGCGCGCGGTCACACCGCGCGAGTTTCCGTTTACTCAGGCCGCGGTGTTGAAAGCGGCAAAGCAAACGTTAGTGCTGGAACCGATGAAATGAAGGGGAGAAGCGGTGAAGGGTAAACGGAGAGAGGCGGTGACGGGGAGACGGGGTGAAGGGGAGAGTGCGGACGCTCGGCGAATCTCCCCGTCCCCGCGTCGCCCCTTCCCCCCATCCGCCTCTACCCCGTGGCGCGTGTTCTGCGCGGTTGAACTTCCCGATGACGTGCGTTTGCAACTACAGGCTCACATTCTCCAGTTGCGCAAAGAGATTCCCGACGCAGCGGCAAGTTGGAGTCGTGTCGAAAACATTCATCTCACGTTGAAGTTTTTTGGCAACGTCGCAGTAGATCGAGTCTCAACGATTTCCGCCGCCGCCTCGCGCGCAGCTAACGAGTTTGCGCCGTTTCAGATTGGTATTGGCAGGACAGGTGTGTTTCCTAAGCCGAGCCGCGCGCAGGTGCTCTGGATCGGCGTAAGCGATCCAGCGGGCAATCTCTTAAGTCTGCAACAGAACCTGGAAGATCAGTGCTCGATGGAGGGCTTTGCAAAGGAGGATCGAGCGTTTCGACCTCACCTGACGATCGCGCGGATCAGAAAACCTGAAGGCGCCAAACGGCTGGCAGGTGCACACCTGCGAATGAAATTCGCAAATGCGGAGATAAAGGTGAGTGAGTTGATCGTCTTTCGCAGCGAACTGAGCAGCAAAGGCTCGAAGTACACTGCAATCTCACGGCAGCAACTGTCTGATCAGTGAAAATCCATGATCATCCGTGGCTAACGAGGCAACTCGCGCGGACGAGGCGGCGACGGTGGATGGTCTTTGTCATCCTTTTCGCCCGTCTGCGATAGCACTTCCTTGATCGCACCAACACTCGAAAGCATCGCCGAAGTCTCAACCGGCATGAAGATCACTTTCGCGTTGCTGGTCCGAGTCATGTCGCGCAAACTGTCGATGTAGCGTGTGGTGATTAAGTACTGACCAGGATCGCCGCCGGGAATCGCATGAGCAATTCGATTTATCGCTTCCGATTCAGCTTCAGCGTTGCGTAAACGCGCCTGGGCCGCGCCTTCTGCGGCAAGTATCGAAGATTGTTTTTCGCCTTCGGCGCGTGTCACAGCGGCTTGCTTCTCGCCCTCCGCGCGGGTGATCGCAGCCTGCCGATCGCCTTCAGCCTGCAATACGAGGGC
>Ga0268386_10000992_pt1 | contig 19008 bp, 16 predicted proteins | sample RVTome_15_FD_200260 | JGI IMG/M metagenome (GOLD analysis project Ga0268386, IMG submission 200260) | Soil microbial communities from uranium-contaminated site in the Upper Colorado River Basin, Wyoming, United States - RVT150D86... ...
GGCGAGTTGCTTCCGCCAGGACATCACCAGGTAGATGGCCGCCGCCCCGGTCGAGGCGGCGGACGCGATGAAGAGCGCTCCGACCAAGGGATCGGTGGCCGCCCAGAACGGGCGAGCCGTTATGTTCAATATTACGCCGGTGTACCCGGCCACGAAGAAGCCGGCGATGGAGCCCACGACCGCGTACCCTTTCCGCGGGATGCGGCTGTACGCCTTTGCGAACGGCGCGCTTTGCAGCTTCCCTTCGGACACCAGGTTGTCGAGGAAGGAAAGAAACGCCATCGCCCCGAAGAGAAGGAGCGCCCAGGATCCGACGGAGAGGGGAGACTGAAAATTCATGTAGGGAAATCCGCTTTTCGCGTGGAAGAGCAGGTGCCAGAACCGCTCCGGCCGGCCGAGATCGGCGATCAGGAGCGGCGGCGTCAGAAGGATCAGCGGGAACGCGATATAGAATCCGGTGCGGCTGATCTCGCGGTGCCTCTCGCCCCCGAATATCTCCGCCAGCGTGCCGATGAAATAGGCCCCCGCCGATATCCCGGCGATGAAGAAATACATCGCGACGTAGTACCACTCCCAGCCCGGTATGTGGACTTCGGGGTTCATCTCTCCACCTCCTCGTCCGTCTCCCTGGACCCACGTTCGCGGAAGCTCACCAGCGCGGCCCCCCCGAGGGCCAGCGCGCCGGCGATCGTCACCGCCGACGAGACCGGAAGGCGCCGCTGCGGCACCACCACCGCCTCCGTCTGGCCGTACACCTGCGGGCGATCCATGAAGAGGTAGAACACGTTGAGGCCGCCCGCCTCCTTGTATCCGTAAATATTCGCGTCGGCATGGCCCAGGCTTTTCAGCTGCGCCAGCCGCTTGTCGGCGGCGCTCCTGAGTTCGGCGATCTCCCCGAAGGAGATCGATCCCGTCGGGCACGCCTTCGCGCAGGCTGTCCCCAGCCCGTTATGAATGCGGTCGTTGCACAGCGTGCACTTGTGGACGGTGCCCGTGGTCTCGCTCAGGGAGATCACCCCGTAGGGGCAGGACGGAATGCAGTACTTGCAGCCGATGCAGACGTCCTGCCGGATGAAGACGTTTCCCAGGCCGGTACGGACGATGGCGCCGGTGGGGCAGGCGTTCAGGCAACCGGCGTCGTTGCAATGCTTGCACGAATCGCTCGAGAAGAGCCACCGTCCGCGGGAGCGGTCCTCGCTGAACTGCTCGATGAAGCGGACGCGCCGCCAATCGGTGGCACTCATCGCGCCGGTGTTGTCGTAGGAGTCGCCGGTGAAGTTGACGGCGACCGGGCGCTTCTCCACGGGATCGAACCGGAAATGACCGGGTTCATGGGGAAGGGCGTTCCATTCCTTGCACGCCACCTGGCATGCCTTGCAGCCGGTGCAGATGGAGGTGTCGACGAACATCCCTTTCGGCATTTAGGCCTGACCTCCTTTCTTCCCAGCGCGGATATCGCAGGTGAAAACCTTCCCCTCGTGGATCGAGACGTTGGGGTCCCCCACCAGGGGGGTCAGGTTGTTCACCACGTCTCCCTGGGCGGTGCCCTGCCAGCCCCAGTGCCACGGCAGGCCAATTTCGTGGACGGTTTTCCCGTCGACGAGGAACGGCCGCATCCGCCGCGTGACGAGCGCCCTGGCCTCGACCTCGCCCCGGGCCGTCCGGATCGTGACGTACTCCCCGTTCCCGATCTTTCGTTCGGCCGCCAGTTCCGGAGAGATCTCGCAGAAGAGCTCGGGCATCAACTCCGCCAGCCAGGGGAGCCAGCGGCTCATCGCCCCGGTCAGGTGATGCTCGGTGAGCCGGTAGGTGGAGATGACGATCGGATAGGAAGGATCGGAGACCTTGTGATACGGGTTCCCCTCCATCTTCCACACCTTCGCCACGGGGTTGGACTGCTGCCCGTAGAGGTGGTTTTTCACCGGGGATTCGTACGGCTCGTAATGGGCCGGCAGCGGGCCGTCCACCAGCCCTGCCGGCGCGAACAGCCACGCCTTGCCGTCGGCCCGCATGATGAAGGCGTCGTTTCCGCTCAGCCAGTCGAAGCCCAGCCCGTTGTCTTTCCCCCGGAACCCCGGAGCCTTCGTGGGCTGGAAGTCGATCCCCTCTCCGGAGGGTGCCACCCACTTGCCAAGGACCGGTTTCCCCGCGGGGTCCTTCGTCCCGCTGTCGGCCGCGGCGTCCCAGTACACCAGCTTCTTCTTCTCGGACCACGGCTTGCCCGAGGAATCGGCGGAGGCGCGGTTGTACATGATGTGGCGGTTCGCCGGCCAGGCGAACCCCCAGTTCGGGGAGATCCAGTCGTCCCCCTTGCGGGACTTCCCCCGGTTCTTTCCTTCCTCGGGAATCACCCCGGTATAGATCCAGGCGCCGCAGGCCGTGGAGCCGTCCTCTTTCAGGTTGGCGAACGTGGAAAGCGGCTTCCTGTCCTCCCAGGTGTAGCCGTTGATCTCCTTCAGGATCTTGTAGGCCGAAGGCTCGTCCTTGATCCGCCACTCCGCCGCCTCGGCCGCCTCCGGCTCGTAGTTCCACAGGAGGTTCCGGATCGCCCAGTCGCGGTCGTTCGTCGATTCCTTGTAGAGCTCCTTGAGACGCTTGCCCAGGAGGAAGGTGAACCAGGAGTCGCTGCGCGCGTCGCCGGGCGGATCGACCGCCTTGTCGTGAGCCTGGATCAGCCGCTGCGTGTTGGTGAAGGTCCCTTCCATCTCCGCGACGACGGCGGCGGGAAGGAAGAACACCTCGGTCTTGATCTCGGAGGTTTTCAGCTCCCCCGAACGGATCTCGGGGGAGTTGCGCCAGAAAGCGGACGTCTCCGTCTCGAAGAAATCGCGGACCACCATCCAGTCGAGCTTCGCGAGGGCCTTGCGCTGGAAACGGGCGTTCTGCCCGCCCACGGCGGGGTTCTGCCCCATCAACAGGAACCCCTTGATCTTTCCCGCCGTCATGTCGATGAACATCGGCATGTGGGAATGGTCGCCGGTGATCTTGGGATGAAAGTCGTACCCGTAGTCGTTCTCCCGGGTCGCCGCGTCCCCGAACTGGGCCTTGAAATAGGAGACGGCGTACTTGGGATAGTTCCCCCAGAAGCTGGTGGAAAGCGGCGCCGCCTCGGTGAGGATGAAGTCCTTCAGGGATTCGTGCGCCTTGCGCGCATCTGGCATGTTCAGGTAACCGGGAAGGGAGTGGTACAGCGTGGCGATGTCGGTGGAGCCCTGGATCGTTGCGTGGCCGCGAAGGGCGAGCACCCCCCCCCCGGGTCGCCCGATGTTGCCGAGCAGAGCCTGCAGGACGGCGGCGGTGCGGATGATCTGCACGCCCACCGTGTGCTGCGTCCACCCCACGGCGTAGGTGATGTTCGATGTCCGGTCGCGGCCGGAGTTGTTCAACATGGACTCCGCCACCTTCAGGAAATTTTCCTTCGGGCAGCCGCAGATCTTCTCCACCGACTCGGGTGTGTACCGGGAGTAGTGCCGCTCCAGGATTCGAAAGACGGTGCGCGGGTTCCGAAGGGTCGGGTCCGTCTTGGGCCGTCCCGGGATTCGCTGCAGCAGGAGGTCGGTGAAGGTCTTCGCCGCCTTCGTCGCCGGCGCCGGCGGCTTCTCGCGCTGGTAGGCCCAGGTGGCGTTGCTGTACGCCTTCCCGTCGGGGGAAAGCCCGGAGTAGAGCCCGTCCAGGTCTTCGGTGTCCTTGAAGTCGGGGGCGATCAACGTGGCCGCGTTGGTGTAGTTGACCACGTACTCCCTGAAGAACGGATCGGTTTTCCAGCGCTCGCTGTGGATTACGTGATTGATGATCGCCCCGAGGAACACGATGTCGGTTCCCGCCCGGATCGGGGCGTGGATATCGCAAAGGGCGGACGTTCGCGTGAAGCGCGGGTCCACGTGCATCAGGACGGCGCCGTGTTCCGTCTTGGCTTTAAGAGGCCAGCGGAACGCCACCGGATGGCATTCCGCCATATTGGAGCCCATGATCAGAACCGCGTCGGAGTGGACGAGGTCCCGTGGGAAGGTGGTGGAACCGCCTCTGCCGAAGGTGACCCCCAGACCGGGGACCGTGGAGGAGTGTCATATCCGTGCCTGGTTTTCGACGTACACGACCCCCAGGGAGTGCATGAGCTTCTGGTGGACGTAGTTCCACTCGTTGTCCATCGTGGCCCCGCCGAGCGCGGCGATGCCGTAGGTGTTCATGACACGCTTGCGGACCGTCCCGCCTTTGCCGTCGGGCATCTCCTGGAACTCGTTGAAGTTGGCGTCGCGGGTCTTCTTGACGAGCTGGGCGATGCGCTCCATCGCCCAATCGAGGGGCTTCTCTTCCCAGTGGTCGCTTGAGGGAGCCCGGTACTTCACCTTCGTCCAGCGGTGGGGATTCACTCCAAGCTGGTAGGTGGCGGCCCCTTTCGGGCAGAGGGTGCCCTGGCTGATCGGAGAATCGGGGTTCCCCTGGATGTCGAGGATCTTCCCCGTGGCACTGTCTACCATGACGATCTGCCCGCACCCGACGGCGCAGTACGGACAGAGGCTTGCCACCTCCTTCCCTCTCTTGATCGGCACATCTCCGGCTTTGGCGGCAAGGGCGCTCATGTCGACGCCGAGGCCGGCAAGCTCGGCGAAAACGGTGCCGGCTGCAACACCGGCGGCTCCTTTGAGGAAGGTACGTCGGGACGGGTTCACATCGGTGGAATCAGGCATCGTCGATTCTCCTTTCCGTGATGGAACGGGGCAAATCGGTAGCCGGTGTGTCCACAATGGATCATTTGTTGTTGAGAAAATATACGATGAACGTGCGGGGGAAATCTACAACTTTCTTTTAGCGGACGTTCCCTGACGGCCGGATGGCTCGTTGAACCGTTCGATCGACCCGAGGGTCGCTTCCGTCCCGCCTCGTGGATCCGGCGCCGATTGCATCGAATCCCCCACCGTGCCCGGCGGACCGCCCGGCCAGGCCTCCTCGGTGACTCAGAAGAATACGATCCCGACGGCCAGCAGGCCGAGGACACCCCCGACGAAGATCGCTTCCCTTATCTCTCCTGCCATTGCCTTTCCCCAGCCGTGACAAGGGGCCCGCCCCCGGATTCGCCGCCCGGGCACCTTCCGGGGGCGTGCCCCGCTCACCTACCGCCGGTTCCCCCGATCCCCCTCCTCCCGCCCCCGGTCTTTTGCAGGAATATTATCCACGGGGGTCCGTTGCGGGCGCTCCGGCTTCGCTTTCTCCTTCGGCGCCGGCCTCCCGGTCGCCTTCGGCTCCGCGTCCTTCGGCTTGCCGCGCGGCTCCACCGCTCCCGGCGAGCCGCCCCGCTGCGGCGATTCGGGCTTTACCTGCTCCGGCGGCGGTTGCGGGCGCTCCGGCCTCCCGGTCGCCTTCGGCTCCTCTTTCTTCGGCGTGCCGCGCGGCTCCACCGCTCCCGGCGGGCCGCCCCGCTGCGGCTGTTCGGGCGATACCTTCTCCGGCGGCGGTCGCGGGCGCTCCGGCCTCCCGGTCGCCCTCGGCTCCGCGTCCTTCGGCTTGCCGCGCGGCTCCACCGCTCTCGACGGGCCACCCCTCTGCGGCGATTCGGGCTTTACCTGCTCGGGCGGCGGTTGCGGGCGCTCCGGCCTCCCGGTCGCCTTCGGCTCCTCTTTCTTCGGTGTGCCACGCGGCTCCACCGCTCCCGGCGGGCCGCCCCTCTGCGGCTGTTCGGGCGATACCTTCTCCGGCGGTGGTTGTGGGCGCTCCGGCCTCCCGGTCGCCTTCGGCTCCTCTTTCTTCGGTGTGCCGCGCGGCTCCACCGTTCCCGGTGGGCTCCCTTGCGATGCCCCCGGGCCTCGCCGCTCCTTCTGCAGAACCTGCTGCCGCTCCCTGGCCCTCTCGCTTGCGGGCCTCGGTTTCTCGACTTTCCTGACCTCCAGGGGGGCGGGCTTCCCTTGCGGCCGGAAGGCGGACCGGTCCGGTTCCTTGACCAGAGGGCGGGATTGCCTTAGTTCCTTCGCGTCGATCTTTTGGACAGCCGGCGGCGGACGCTTCGCCTCGGGGATCGACCGGACCACAGGGGTGTAGCTCGCCTCCACGGGCTTGATCTGGGGCCGTCCCACCACGATGTTCCGGCGCTTCGTGAAGTCCTCCCTCACGTTCCCCACCACGCTCCGGTCGACGGAGGACGGACGGCCCGAGAGGAAGGTCGACTGGTTGACCACCGTGATGCTGTTTGTGACGTTCACGTTCCGGTAGACGTTGGTCACCCGGACCTGGGTGATGTTCACGTTCGTGATATTCGTGCTGTACCGGCCGTAGTTGCCGTACCCGTAGTACGTTTCCCTCGGGGCGAGGGGAACCCACGCCACGTGGTCCCCCGTCCGCACCCAGCCCACGTACCCGGGGGCCCAGTAGACATCCCCCCGCGCGGGCGGCACCCAGCACCAGCCGATCCTGGCGGCGAAGGTCCAGCGGCCGTAATGGTAGGGGGCCCATCCCCACGGCTCATAGCCGATCCAGACGTAGTTTCCGCCCCTCCATACCCACCTCCCGTGCCGGTACGGGGCCCAGTTGCCGATCACGACGACCGTTGGAGTCCAGACGTATCCGTATTCCGGTACGTTTACCCAACGCCCGTTCTCCTCGAAGTCGCTGGAGTACATCCGGAGTTCGTCCGGCAGGTACCCGTAACTTTTCCCCCGGGCGAGGACGATCCGGTCCCGTTGCGCGTTCCACCTCTGCCAGTCGTCGGGCGGGAGAACCGGGGACAGTTCCACGTAACCGTCCGCACCCACGGCCAGCATGTCGCCCGCCCGGACCGTGGTCGTTCCATCGCCGTTTTCCACCCGGACCGATCCCCTGAACACAGAGACGTCCGTTTCGCCGCCGGGGATGTCGATCCGGAACCGCGCGTTCCCGAAGGCCCGGATAGAAGCGTCGGGCGTGTCGATCTGGAGGACGCTGCGTCTCGGAGCGCGGTTCAGAACGTACACGCGCCCCTCCGCCAGGAAGAACTGGTAGGAGTCGACGTCCCTCCGCAGGATCTGCAGTGCCGTGCCCTCGTCGAGGCGGACGTAGATCCCCCGGACCGTCTGGAGCGCCGCGCGGCTTCCTTCCGGGACCCACAGCTCGTCTCCCTCGACAAGGGGCATATTGACCGAGGCGGGCACCCACTCTCCCGTATCGGCGATCTTCACCTGCACGTCTCCGTGGACGAGATTGACCCGCATCTCACCGAGGGAGTTCGCCTCGGCAAACGGGGGGAACAGCAACAACGCTCCGGCGAAGAACATCCACCCGAAAACCTTCACGAATGTTTTCATCCAACGCTCCGATCCCGGTATTGGTACCGATAGACTCCGATTCCATCCCCTTGTGCCATGATCCCGCAAGCCTCCGTTCCTCTGACGGATAGAAACCCCGGTTTGTTCGACATGTTTCCGGAACCCGGCGCTGGATCCTTCGGAGGCATGACGTTCATTTCAATTTCAAGGCGTCCACCCCCGCTTTTGCCACCTGCGCATCTTCCGACGACTTCCCCCCGCTCACGCCGATGGCGCCGATGCACTTCCCGTCCGCGAAGATCGGCAGACCACCCTCCCTTCAGGATTCTCACGGAAAAACCATTGGATGGCGGAATAGCGGTCATCGTTGCGCGTCCGCTCAATGGGGGGGGTACAGGCGGGGCGCACCACCATAAAAAAACCCCCGACGGGATACCCGTCGGGGGTTCGCTCATTCCCGGGTTCTTCACCCGAGGTCGTCCGGCGTGGTCAGGCCTTGCTGACGTTCGAAGCCTGAGGCCCCTTGGGACCCTGGGTGATCTCGAACTGGACCTTGTCGCCCTCCGCGAGGCTCTTGAAGCCCTCGGACTTGATGGCGCTGAAGTGAACGAACACATCCGGCCCACCGTTTTCCTGGCTGATGAATCCGAACCCCTTTGCGTCATTGAACCACTTCACTGTACCTGTCTCCAAAACAGTCCCCCAAAAAAATGTTCTTGCTCAACCCAGGCAACAAGGCCCAAATCGACCAGAACCTGTATCCTAGCACAATCGATACGACAATAGATACAACAATTTTTAAATGATAATTCAAGGCAATGGAACCGTGCGCCTCGAATCCCCCTCCCCTATCCGCTCGATCGATTCGTAATCGGCATCCGGCGGTCCTTCCCCAGGGCGCGGGGGGTGATCTTGACGCCGGGGGGAGTCTGGCGGCGCTTGTACTCGCTCCGGTCCACCAGCGTCACGACCCTCCGCACGACTTCTTCCGGGTACCCCGCCGCCACCATCTCCGGAACGCTCCTGTCCTCCTCCACGTACATCTTCAGGATCGGATCGAGGATATCGTACTCCGGAAGGGAGTCGGAGTCCTTCTGGTCGGGTCGAAGCTCCGCCGAGGGAGGCTTGGTCAGCACCCGGGCCGGGATCACGTCCCGACCGCGGCTCTCGTTGTACCGGCTCGATACCCGGTACACCATCGTCTTGAAGACGTCCTTGATGACCGCGAAGCCGCCGGCCATGTCGCCGTAGAGCGTCGCGTACCCGACGCTCATCTCGCTCTTGTTCCCGGTCGTCAGCACGATCTCTCCGAACTTGTTGGAGAGTGCCATGAGGATCGTCCCGCGGATGCGCGCCTGGAGATTTTCCTCCGCCGTGTCCGCCGCCCGGCCCGCGAACGGCGCCGCCAGTGTCCGCCCGAACGCCTCGAACGCGTCGCCGATCGAAAGGTCGAGGCACCGGATGCCGAGATTCGATGCCAGCGCGTGCGCGTCCTCCACGCTCTCCGGCGAAGTGAACGGGGAGGACAGCGTCACTCCCAGCACCCGGGAGGGACCGAGCGCCTCCGCCGCCACCGCCGCCACCAGTGAGGAATCGATCCCTCCGGACAGCCCGATGATCGCACCGGGAAACCGGTTCTTTTCCATGTAGTCGCGCGTCCCCAGGACAAGCGCCCGGAAGATCTCCTCCTCGATTCGCGGGATCGGCGCCACAAGGCCGCCCTCGGACGATCCCCCGATCTCGCACAGGAGCAGTTCCTCGGAAAACATCCCGGCCCGCGCGATCACTGCGCCTCCCGGCGCGACCACCATGCTCCCGCCGTCGAAGACCAGCTCGTCCTGGCCACCCACCAGGTTGCAGTACGCCACCGGCAGGCCCGTCCGCCGCGCGTGCGCGGCCACCAGGTCCCGCCGAACCTCCCACTTCCCCGCGTGGTACGGCGACGCCGAGATGTTGAGGATCAGGTCCGCCCCCTCCTTCGCCTCCCGCGCCACCGGCCCCCGGCGCACCCAGATGTCCTCGCAGATCGTGATCCCGGCGCGGGTGTCGCCCACCGGGAAAATCATCGGCTCCGTCCCCCGGCGGAAGTAGCGCATCTCGTCGAAGACGCCGTAATTCGGAAGGTGCATCTTGCGGTAGACGCCCAGCACCCGCCCGTCCACGGCGATGCCGGCGGCGTTCCACACCCGCCCCTTCCCGTCCCGGTCGACGAAACCGGCCACGACCGTCACGCCGCGGACGCTCCTCGCCACCTCCCGCCACGCCGCAAGGTTCTCCTCAACGAAGGAAGCCCGCAGCAGCAGGTCCTCCGGCGGGTAGCCGGGGAGCACCATCTCGGGAAAGACGACCAGGGCCGCCCCCGCCTCCCGGGCGCGGCCGCAGGCGGAAAGGACCTTCTGGACGTTCCCCGCGATGTCCCCGACGGTGGCGTTGACCTGTGCGAGGGCGAGGCGCAGCGGCTTGTTCATACCGCCATTCTCTTCGAAAGCGGGCGGATGGGGAAGCCCCGGATGTCGTGTGGTAAAATCGCCTCTCCCATGGCCTCTCCCTCCCCCCCCCTCTACAGTCGCGACTACGTTCTGCTGAACGTCGTGAATCTCCTCTACTCCCTTTATTCCGTGATCTACATCTTCCTTCCCGCGTACATGTACCACCTGGGAATCCGCGAGGGAGCGATCGGCGTGCTGATGGCGACGGGTACTCTCGTGTCGGTCGTCCTCAAGCCCGGCCTCGGGATGGTGGTGGGGCGCGGAGCGCGACGGGCCTTCCTGTCGCTCGGCGCGTTCCTGGCCGCCGCGTCGACGGTTCCGTGGCTCTTCGTGACCGTTCCGGGGGCACACCTGTTCGTCATTCGCATGGCGCAGGGGGCGTCCTTCTCCATCTTCACCGCCGCATCGTACGCCTATATCGCCGCTTCCGCGCCGCCGGCGCGCCGTGCGGAAGCGCTCGGGATCTTCGGGCTCTCCTTCTTCCTCCCCGTGTCGGTGGGCGGGTGGATCGGTGAGTGGGTGATCGGCCGGGCGGGGTTCCAGGGGATGTTCGCCGCGGGGATCGGGATCGCGTTCCTGGCCGCCCTCTTCCCGCTCGGGATGCGCGAGCCTTCCGCGCGGGAGCGCCCGTCGATCGCATCCCTGAAAGTCTTTCTCTCCCGCCCCTTCCTCCTGCCCAACACGGCGGGGTACCTCTTCGGGGTGGCGTACGGGTCGATCTTCACCTTCCTCCCCGTCTACCTCGTCGTGCGGGAATCGGAATCCCTCGGGGCGTTCGTCTTCGTCTACGCCCTGTCGGTCATCGGGACGCGGACGCTCGGACGGAAAATGCTCGACCGGCTGCCGCGGGAGTGGGTCTCCCTGTGCGCCCTGATCCTGATGGGCGCGGGGAATCTCCTGATCCCCGCGGTACCCGGCGGGATGGGCATCGTACTGGTCGGCGCGGCCGCGGGGGCGGGACACGGGCTCCTCTTCCCGGCACTGTCCGCCCTGGTGCTCGACCGGGTCGGGGAGGGCTCGTGCGCGATGGCGATGGCGATGTTCACCGCCGCCTTCGACATGGGGCTCGTCACCGGCGCGGCCGCCTTCGGCTTCGTGGCAGAACGGTTCGGGTACGAGACGATGTTCTTCACGGCAGCCGCGGTGGTGGCCGCGGGAACCGCCGCCTTCTTCGTCCTGGACCCGGCGTTCAGGAAAGCAGCGCAGCCCGGACGCGCGCCATGAGCTCCGGGACGTCCGCCTCCGTCATCCCATCCGTCGGTATGGGGTCGAACAGCTCGACCACGACGCGGCCGGGGCGGACGTGGAGCGAACCCGGAGGGACGATGTCGTGGCTCCCCGACACGCGGACCGGGACGATCGGCAATCCCGACCGAAGCGCGATGTGGAAGCCGCCTTTCTTCAGCGGCTGCAGCTTCCCGTCCTTGCTGCGCGTCCCTTCCACGTAGATGAGGACGGAGTTGTTCCCCGCGAGCGCCCCTGCCGCGTTCGCAAGCGCGGTTCTGGACTGCATCGTGCTCCGCCGGTCGACCATGATCTGCCCGAGGGACAGCAGCACCCACCCGAAGACCGGGATCTTCGAGAGCTCCTTCTTGAAGACCCAGTGGAGCGGGTGCGGGATCGATACCGCCAGCGCGAGGGAGTCGACGTGGCTCGCGTGGTTCGACATGAAGACATACGGGGCGTTCCGGTCCAGGCGGGAGACGCCGCGCGTTTCGACGGTGACGCCGAAGGCGGGCAGGAGAACCATGGAGTAGCTCTTCGTCACCCAGCGGAAGATTTTCCCCTTCCGGTTTTGACCGGGGACCAGCAGGCCCAGCGCGATCGCCGGCAACCCGATCACAAGGGTTGCCAGGCCGATGATCACCATCTGGAATACCGTGCGTACCGTCACGCGATATACCCTGTTCCCTTCGTTCTGCGTTTCCCCTCCGGGCACACCGGCAGGAGCGGGCATTCCACGCAAAGCGGGTTTCGGGGACGGCACAATTCCCGCCCGAGACGGATGAGATTGAGATGCAGCGGCCCGTGTTCCCCGGCTCCCACGTGCGGCTCGAGGAAGAGGGCGGCCTTCGCGAGGGTAGACGCGCCGGGGACCAGTCCGAGACGCTTCGTCACCCGAAGGACGTGGGTGTCCACGGGGAAGGCGGGCATCCCGAAGGAGAACAGGAGCAGGATGTTGGCGGTCTTCACGCCCACCCCGGGGAAGGAGGTGAGGTACTCCCTCGCCTCGGGAAGCGGTATCCCCCGGAGGAAGTCGAGCGAGTAGCCGCCCCGCTCCTTCCCGATCCGCGCCAGCGCGCCGAGAATCGCCTTCGTCTTCGCCCTGGCGAGCCCACCCACCCGGATCGCCTCCTCGAGCTCGGACGGCCGCGCGGCGGCAAGCTCGGGGAGCGTGGGGAACCGTTTCACCAGGCGATCGTACGCGCGGTCGCGGTTGTCGTCGGTGGTGTTCTGGGAAAGTATCGTCAGGACGAGGTTGCGGACCGGGTCGGTCTCATGGACGCAGATTTCCGGCCGGCCGAATCGCCTTTCGAGAAGGCCGGAGACCTTGCCGAGGCGCGCGGAAAGGCCGCGGACCGCATCCGCCATCATGCGCCCCTTTCTCCCTGGAGACGAAGAGCGACCCGCAACCCCTCGGGCGTCAGTCGCACAGCGGGCTGCAGCTCCCAATACTCGATCAGTCCTTTCGACCGCAGCGCGGCAACCGCCTCGGAGATCTCAAACCGCTCCAGCCCGGCCTCCTCGTCCAGCCCTTTCAAGGCCGGCGTGGCGCCGGGCCCTATTTCCCGATAGAACGCGAGCAGGCAAAGGAGGAGTTTCCGCTCTCCATCGGAACGGCGCGCGTCGCTCACTGCGCATTTCCCTTGGGCGAAGGCGTCGTCCCGGCGACGGTTTTCTTGAGGTTGACGATCTCGGCCTCGAGATCCCGGATCCGCTTCGCCGCCGCCGCGGCTTCCGTCCTGCGGCGGAAGAACCCGGAAAGCCCGGCGAGCCAGCCCCCCAGCACGCCGGCCACGAAGCCGCCGACGATCACCACCAGCAGCGAGGTGTCTTGGCGGAACTGCATGAATTTTACCGTAATGATGCCGGGATTCTGGACGGCGAAAGCCGCCACGAGGGCGAGCAGAACGATGAGCACGATCATCGAAAATTTCATGGACTTCCTCCTTTCAGGTTCCGGGTTTCGTCCCTTTCGTCCCCGCCGCCACCTCTTTCCCGTCCCGCTCGGGGCTGTGAAGCCCGGAGATCATCCCCCTCGCGCGGACGCACTCGTCGGGTTCCGGGCAATCGATCTCGCACGGATCGATGTGAGTCACCACGTGGGCGTTCCCCAGCATCTCCCGGATCTCCATCTCGAGGTGATCCGCCACCCGGTGGGCCTGTTCCAGCGAATAGTTGCGGCACACCACCACGTGGAAATCGATCTGCTTTTCCGATCCGGAGCGCCTCGTCCGCAGATCGTGCCAGTCCACGACCATCGGCCGGTGCGCCTCGATGATCGCCGTGACCCGCGCCACCGTCTCCGGCGGGAGCTGGTGGTCCATCAGGTCCTGCACCGCACCTTTCAGCAGCGGCACTGCGGCGGAAAAGATGTAGATGCCGACCACCAGCGCGACCCCCGGGTCCAGCCACTTCCATCCCGTGAACCTGTACAGCACCAGGGAGACGAGGATCCCGCCCCCGGAGTAGACGTCCGTCCGGAAGTGGAGCGCGTCGGCGGCAAGCGCCGCGGATCCCGCGGTCTCGCCCCCCTTGCGGATCCGCTCGGAGATGAACCAGGAGGCGACCACGGAGAAGATCATCACGAGGATCCCCACGTCGAGTCCGACCCCCTCGGGGGCTCTTCCCTCGCGCAGGCGACGAACCGCCTCCCAAACCACTCCCGCTCCGGTGAGGGCGATCATCCCCGCCTCGAAAAAGGTGGAGAGCGTCTCCACCTTTCCGTGGCCATACGGGTGGCTCTCGTCCGCGGGGTCCATCGCCTTCCGGATCGACAGGAGATTGACCGTCGACATGAAGATGTCCGCCACGTTGTCGAGGGCCGACGCGAGGATCCCGAGGGAGCCGGAGACGATCCCCACGGCGAACTTCAGGAGGCAGAGGGTGACGGCGCTCCCGAGGGAGAAACGGGCCGTCCGCAGGCGAAGCCGGCGGTTCTCCGGGGTACCGGCCGTGGATTCCGGCATCGGTTCGTGCATCCTTTCCCCGGGCGCGATAGCGGCCGGCGAGCGGGTACTGGTGATGGGACACCGTTTGCGGTGATGGAAAGGATAGCATATCCCGCCATGCCCCATCCGGCGCGCCGGACGGGGCCTGCGCGGCCCCGTGGTACAATGAAAATGTGTTGAAGATCACGGAAATCTTCGCCAGCGTCCAGGGGGAAACCTCGTATTCGGGGTACCCGTTCGCCTTCGTGCGGCTCACCGGGTGCAACCTCCGATGCCGGTATTGCGACACCGTGTACGCCTACGACGCCGGGGAGGAGTTTTCGATCGAGGAGGTCGTCTCCCGGGTCGCCGCCTTCGGGCTGACCCGCGCGTGCGTCACCGGAGGGGAGCCGCTGCTCCAGGAGGAGGCGTCCGCGCTCGTCGCCGCGCTGCTCGACCGCGGGCAGGAAGTACTCGTGGAGACGAACGGCACCCTTCCCCTTTCCGGGCTCGACCCTCGGGCGGTGAAGATCATGGACGTGAAGTGCCCTTCCTCCGGCGAGGACCGGAAGATGCTGTGGGAGAACTTCCGCCACCTGACGGGGCGGGACGAGGTGAAGTTCGTCATCTCCTCCGAGGAAGATTACCGGTACGCGAAGGAGGTGGCCGTACGGTATCGCCGCGAAAGGAAATGGGGCATTCTCCTCTCTCCCGCGTTCGGGGTCCTCGCGCCCGAGCGGCTCGCCGGGTGGATGGTCGGGGACGGCCTCGACGCCCGCCTCCAGCTGCAGCTCCACAAGCTCGTCTGGGAACCGGACCGGAGAGGGGTGTGACGAGATGACGACGGGTGGCAGGCCGATCGGTATCGCCCTGGTCAGCGGCGGGATGGACAGCATGGTGATGGCGGAGTTCTGCACGCGGGAATCGGACCTCGCCCTGCTCCACGTCAATTACGGACAGCGCACCGAGGCGAAGGAGCTCCTGTGCTTCCACGCCGTCGCGGAGCACCTGAAGGTCCCCTCCTCCCGGCGTCTCGTGGCGGACATCGGGTACCTGAAGCGGATCGGGGGGAGCGCGCTGACCGACAGCGGCATCGACGTCCCGAACGCGGACCTCGGGCGGGAGGGGGTCCCCGTCACGTACGTCCCGTTCCGGAACGCGCACCTGGTCGCGATCGCCGTCTCGTGGGCCGAGGTGATCGGCGCGAAGAACATCTACATCGGCGCCGTGGCCGCCGACTCCTCGGGCTACCCGGACTGCCGCCCGGAATTCTACGAGGCGATGAACGAAACGATCCGGCGGGGGACGAAGGAAGGAAGCGGGATCGTCGTGAAGGCCCCCTTCGTCCACCTGTTGAAGAAGGACATCGTCCTGATGGGAAAATCGATGGGCGTCCCCTTCGAACAATCCTGGTCGTGCTACCGGGAAGGGGAGAAGGCGTGCGGGGTCTGCGATTCGTGCGCGCTTCGGCTGCGCGCCTTCGCCGAAGCCGGTATCCCCGATCCCCTTCCGTACGAGATCCGGCCCTTTCCCTGCCGGCCCTTTCCCTGTTGACAGGGACGATATCCGCCGCTACAGTCTTAGTCCCAAAACCCCCCGAACGGGACGGATGAATCTTTTCCGATGCCCGTCCGTCTTAGATAACAGGAGAGAATATGGCGAATTTTTATGAAAATACAGGCGATCGCAACTCCACATGGGAAGACGCGGGAGGATTCAACACCCACCTGTTGACCGAGTTGCGCAACGCGATGCTCTCCGTGGAAGACGGCGGGAAGCCGGCGGGTCCCGTACAGGCAGTGGTGGCCGAGTGGATCAAGCGGCTGCCCGCCTTCGATTTCCCCGACGACGAAATCGGCTAGGCACTAAGGCAGTCCCAGCAGCTCCAGGTACACCTTCCGGATTCTGTCCGTTTCCTTCCGGTACCGTTCCAGCCGTTCCGTATCCAGCCACTGCGGGTCGAAGCTGTCGATCGAAGCGTCGTGCGCCAGCCGCAGCCGGACGTCCAGGGACCGGAGGAATCGATACCCTTCGTCCAGCACCCTGTACTGGTCGAGCGTGACGATTCCCGCTCGCTGCAACTCATAGAGCGCCTTAAGGGTGCCGCGCGCCCGCACCGCGGGGTGCGACCCCCCATGGAGAAGCTGCAGGTACTGCGCCGCGAACTCCACGTCCACCACCCCCCCCCGCCCCACCTTCAGGTTCAGGCGGTTCCCGCCTTCCCGGCCCAGCTCCTGCTCCATCCGCATCCGCAGACGGTGGATCTCTTCCGCCGCGTTCGGCGGCAGTGGCCGATCGTAGATGAATCCCCGGATCCTCTCCTCCGCCCGTATCCCGAAGTTCCGGTTCCCCGCGACGAACCGGCACTTCAACAGCGCCTGCCGCTCCCAAAGTTGCGCCGATACCTCGTGGTATCGCTCGAAGGCCTCCATCGAGGAGACCAGCGGACCCGCGTTCCCCGAGGGGCGCAGGCGGGTATCGAGGCGGTAGACAAGTCCTTCCCGCGTCGAGGTCGTGAGTATCGAGATCATCCGCTGGGCGACCTTGGCGAAATATTCGTGGTTGGAAACCTTCCGGATGTCGCCGCCGCTTCGTCCGGGCTCCGGGGCGCTCTCCCCCGGCCCCGAGTAAAGGAAGATGATGTCGAGGTCGCTGTGATAGGACAACTCCTCCGACCCGAGCTTCCCCATCCCCAGGACGCAAAAGTACGCCTCCGCCCCCGTCGCCGCTTCCATGGCGATGCCGAAGCGGCGCCGCACCTCGCGGTTCGCGAGGAACACCGCGTGGGAGAGAAGAACCTCCGCCAGCGCGGAAAGCTGGAACATCCCCTCTTCCAGCGACAGGCTCCCCGCCATGTCGTTAATGCCGATTCGCAGCGTTTCGAGGTTCTTGAAGCGCCGCAGTTCGTCCAGCTCCTGCTCGAAATCGTCGCACGCCGACAGCGCCTCCGCCAGGACGGCACGCAGGTCGGACTTCGACTTGACCCGGGCGGAGAGGTCGGTCCGCAGAAACGTGTCCAGCAGCTCCGGGTGGCGCAGCAGGAAGCCGGAGAGGAAGCGGCTGCTTCCGAACAGGCGTACGAGCGCCTCGATGACTTTCGGCTTCTCGTACAGGAGGGCGTAGAACATCGTCCGCGCCCCGATGGCGGAGAGGAACCGCTCCACATGGGCGAGCGCGAGGTCGGGGTCGGGGCTCTTCGCGACGCGGTGGAGAATCCCGGGACCGATCTTGTCCAGGTAGTGCCGCGCACGCTGGGGAATCCGGACGTGGGGTGGGCCATACCGGAGGACTTCCAGGTTCTTCTGCGCCGCCTCGGTATCCCGGAATCCCAGCCGGGCGAGGAGCGAAGGCGCATCCTCCGCTCCCCGTCCGTGCAGAAAGAGAGCCTGCACCTCCCCTGGGACTCCCGGGGACTCCTGCTGCCGCGCACCGCCGAAAAGGCGGGCGTAGATCCCGTGAACCGCCTCCGCGTGGCGGTCGAGCGCGGAGAGCAGCGCCGGTGCGTCCGCGAGACCCATCGCCCGCGCCAGCCGGGAAAGGTCCGCATCCCGTTGAGGCAGGACGTGGGTCTGCCGCTCCCGGTGCGCCTGGATGCGGTGCTCCAGGCGGCGGAGGAAATCGTAGGCGGCCGCAAGCCGGTCCCGCTCGTCTTCCGCCACGATCCCCATCCGCGACAAGGCGGAGATCGCCTCCACCGTGCCGCGCCGCCGGAGCTTCGGCTCCTTCCCTCCGTAGATGAGCTGGTGCGCCTGCGCGAAGAACTCGATCTCCCGGATCCCCCCGAGTCCCAGCTTCACGTCCCGGTCGTCCCTCCCCGACCGAGCCGCCGCGAGGTTGATCCGGTCCTTCATCTCCTTGATCTCCTCGATCGAAGTGAAATCGAGGTATTTCCGGTAGACGAACGGGACGACGGACCGAAGGAACTCCTCCCCGAGGGAGAGGTCCCCCGCCACGGGGCACGCCTTGATGAGCGCCGCGCGCTCCCACGTCTGCCCCCACGACTCGTAATAGATCTCGGCGGAGCGCAAGGAATTGACGAGCTCCCCGCGCGTCCCCTCGGGACGCAGCCGCAGGTCCACCCGGAAGACGAACCCGTCCTCCGTCGCTTCCGAAACGATCCGGGAGACCGCCTCTCCCAGCCGGACGAAATACTCGTGCAGCGAAACGGATCGCGCGGCCCCCTCCGTTCCCCCCTGATCCGTCTCGTAGAGATAGAGGATGTCGATATCGGAGCTGAAGTTCAGCTCGAGCGCACCCAGCTTCCCCATCCCCATCACGACGAATCGCGCGGGGCGTCGCGTACCGTCGGGAAAGGTCGCGACCGGCGCGCCGAGGCGCGCGTCGAGCGCCCGCCGGGAGAAGCGGACCGCCCCTTCGAGCGCCGCCGACGCCAGCCGGGAAAGATCCTCGGTGATTTCGGGAAGGGGGGCGTCGCCGGAGAGGTCGCGCGCCGCGATCCGGGCGACCTCCCGGTGCTTCATCCGGCGCAGGTCCGCTTTCAGCTCCTCCTCCGTCGTGCACCGGTCCGCCGCCTCCAGGGCCTCCCGCTCCAGCGCTTCCGGCCCGGGGCGCCGAAGGACCCCATCCTCGAGGAAGAGGAACCGGAAGATCTCCGGGCGCCTGGCGATCTGCTCCGGGATGAACTCCGAGCCCCCCAGGAGCGCCCCGATCAGAGGGAGAAGGTCTGCGCGGGCGAACGCCCGCTTCAGGAAGTCACCGGGAAGGGAATCGACCCACCGCGACAGGTTGAGAAAGAAAAGGTCCGGGTCGGGCGCGGTGGAGGCGGCGCGGCAGATGCGATCCCATCCGTCATCCTCCCGCGGTATTTCGTGCAGGAGGTCGGAAAGCAGCGACAGGGCGCGGGACGTGTCCCGGACGCCGATCCGCCGGAGACGATCGGCGGTGGGGCCGGTTCTCCCTCCGGGGGGAATCGGGTTCAACGGAAAAGCTTCCGAAGGGCGCGCGCCAGGGGCGGCTTGAGAACCCCTTTCTCGGTCACGATGGCGGAAACGAGGCGGGCCGGTGTCACGTCGAAGGCGGGGTTGTACACGTGTACGTCGTCGGGCGCAACCCGTTTCCCCATCAGGTGCGTCACCTCGGACGGATCGCGCTCCTCGATCGGGATTCGCTTCCCGT
>Ga0268386_10000993_pt1 | contig 18981 bp, 18 predicted proteins | sample RVTome_15_FD_200260 | JGI IMG/M metagenome (GOLD analysis project Ga0268386, IMG submission 200260) | Soil microbial communities from uranium-contaminated site in the Upper Colorado River Basin, Wyoming, United States - RVT150D86... ...
CACCACGCCGCCCGGCCCGTGGGGACGGTGGCTGTGGGACAGCCCGATGGTGAGCAGGTAGTAGGCGTGCTCGTGGGTCAGCGCCGCCTGGGCCGTCTCGCGCAGCCAGCGGGCCAGCGAGTGGCGGCGACGCTCGATGCGCCCGTGGTCCGGCGCACCGTCCGGGCCCAGGAAGAAGCGGGCCGAGGCCGGAGACCTCAGGAAGTGCTCGTAGAGCGCGGCGGTGAGCGCCGCCTCGCGGGCCAGCACGACCGGCGCCGTGCGGCGCACCGTGGCCGCCTCCGCGTCGTCGAAGCCGACGAACTCCGCCAGCTCGCGCACGAAGCGCGGCATGTCGGTGGCGGGAAGGTAGGGCTGGTACGCCACGCTACACCAGCGGCCAGGGATAGCCGCGACCGATCGTGTCGACCGGAAAGCGGCCGGCCTTCACCAGCGCGCGCGTCCGTTTGAGCAGCACGGCGCACTCGTCGGCCGCGAGCAGCCCGCGCAGCGGGGCCGGCAGCGGCCGGGCGGCCAGCCGGGCCAGATCGTCGAGAACCGCCGGCGGCAGCGGCTCGTCGGCGAACTCCCAGATGACCGTGCGCAGCTTGGGCTCGACGTGGAAGCACAGGCCGTTGTCGATCGCGTAGATCGTGCCGTCCTCGCCGAGCAGGCAGTGGCCGCTCTTGCGATCGGCGTTGTTGGTGATGAGATCGAACGCGCAGATGTGGCGCAGCCGGTCGTGGTGCCGGTCGTCCTCGCGTAGCGTGAAGTAGTGCTGCTCGAAGTCGGCGGCGACGAAGAGCTGGACCGAGCCCTCGCCGTAGGGGCCGTCGCGCGGCACCGTCAGCGGCACCAGCCCCCAGCCGAGCGCCTCCGACAGGTGCCAGGCGGCCAGCTCGCGGCGGTAGAGGCCGCTCGGGAAATCCCACAGCGGGCGCTCGCCGCGCTCGGGCTTGTAGACGCCGAGCGCGATGGCGCCGTCCAGGCTGGCCTCGACGAGCAGCGTCGTGTTGCTGCTCCACGGTAGCCGGCCCTTGACCGTGAGCGCCCCGCGCGTGAGCACGTCCACGGCCGCCGTCGCCGTCATCACGCCTTGGCGGCGACGTGGCCGTTGCTGCGCGGGCAGATGTGGCCGGCCGGGTCCTTCGGCTCGCCGCACATGGGGCAGGTGGGACGGCCGGCCCGCTGCAGCAGCCGCGCCCGCTCGACGAAGGCCGCGGCCTGGGCGCGCGTGATGGCGAAGCGCGCGGAGGCCGGCTCGGCAGCGCCGGGCTCGTCCGCGGTGCCTTCGCCTTCCTCCTCCTCCTCCTCGACACGCTCGTTGGCGACGACCAGGATGCGGTCGCGGTCCGCGTCGTATCCCACCCCGAGCGAGCCCACGGCCCACGCCGCCTCGAAGGGCTGCAGCAGCTCGCGCTTGTCGTCGGCCGCCGGGCCGGTGGCCGGCAGGCGCGCCAGCAGCCCGCCCAGGTACTCGCCGAGGGCGGCCACCTGTTCCTTCTCGCACTTGAGCGTGACCGTGGTGCCGGCCTCGCGCGCCTGCAGATAGAACACCCGTTGGCCCGGCGGGCCCACCGCGCCGGCGGTGAAGTGGTCGGGAAGGTCGAGGTGGAAGGAGGCGCTCACGAGGTCGCCCCACCGTCGTCGAGACTGTTCATCCCGAGCACCGTCGGGCCCAGAGCGCCGTAGGCGATCGTGGTGATCGAGCCCGGTGCGACCGCCAGCCGCTGGAAGAGATCGAGGTGCATGCCGAGCGCCTGCGCGAGTGCGGCCTTGATGGGGTCGGCGTGGGACACCGCCACGACGACGCCGCCGCGATGCCGGTCCACCAGCGCGGCGAGGGTGGCCGTCACGCGCGCCTGCATCTCGACGAAGGACTCGCCGTCGGGGAACCGGAAGCCACTCGGGTAGCGCTGCACGGTGGCCCACTCCGGGCGCCTGCTCAGCCGATCGAGCCGCGAGCCCGTCCAGCTGCCGACGTCGAGCTCGAGCAGCCCGCGCTCGATGCGCAGGGCCAAGCCGCGGGCGCGCGCGATCGGCGCGGCCGTCTCCCGCGCGCGCTCCAGCGGCGAGGCGTAGACGGCGGCGACGCGCGCGAGGCCGGCGATGCGTCGGGCGGCGGCGTCGGCCTGGCGGCGGCCGTCGTCGGATAGGTGCAGGCCCGGCGCGCGGCCGGGCAGCACGTGCCCGGTCGTCGCGGTCTGCCCGTGTCGTACGAGGAGGACGGTCGTGGGCTTCCCGGCGGCGCGAACCATGTCGTCCCCGCACAGACTAGCACTGGCCCGCCGGCGGTGCCGGGCTAGACTTGCCGGCGTGGGGGTCCGCGCATCGAGACGACCCGGCGGCCTGGCCTTGCCCACCGCCGTCGGCGGCCTCGGGCTCGCGCGCGTGGAGGCCGGCATGAGCGCGGCGGAGGTGCGCAGCGGTCAACCGCGCCCGGCTGGAGATGCTGGCGGCTCCAGCCGGGCGCTGAGCCTCAGCGGCTGCCGCTCTTCGGCGGCACCACCCAGTAGTAGATCGTGTGCTCCTCGGGGACCTTCACCGTGATCGTCTGCAGCGGCTTCCAGTCGCCCATGTCGTAGTTGTGGGAGACGACGCGCGTGCCGGGCCTGAGATCGGCCAGCAGCTTGGGCCGCAGGCGGAGATTGACGTCGGGCAGCAGGTAGAGCGTGACGACCGTCGCCTCCTTGATGTCGGTCTCGAAGAGGTCCTGCTGCATGAACTTCACCTTGTCGGCCACGCCCGCCTTCACGGCGTTGGCGCGAGCCTCGGTGACGCGGGCCGGATCGATGTCGACGCCGACGCCGCGGGTCCCGAACCGCTTGGCGGCGGTGATCGGGATGCGGCCGTCGCCGGAGCCCAGGTCGTAGAGCACGTCGTTCTTGCCGACCTTGGCGACCTTCAGCATCTCGGCGACGACGAGCTCGTGCGTCGGCACGTAGGGAACTTCCGGCTCCCGCTCGAGCGGCTTGAGCTGCTGCTGCGCCCCGGTCGCGCCGGCGATGGTGACGCACAGGGCCAGCGCGAGCGCGGAGACGACGACGGATCGGTGCAGCCGCATGTCAGCTTCCCCCTTTGGTGAACGCGAGGCCCAGCGTGCCGGCGGCCAGCACGGCGAGGCCGACCAGGGCGCCGAGCCCGGTGTAGGCGAGACTGGAGTACACGAGATAGCCGCTGGTCGCGCAGAAGAGCAGCGGCGTCAGCGGGTAGAAGGGAACGCGGAACGGCCGCGCCCGGGCGGGGTCACGGCGCCGCAGCACGAACAGCGCGATGCCGGTCAGGCACAGGAAGAGCCAGAACACCGGCGCCGTGTATTCGACCATCGTCTCGAAGCCGCTGCGGGTCAGCCCGCCGAGGCCCACGAGCGCCAGCGCCATGGCGCCCTGCGTGAGCAGGGCGTTGACCGGCGTGCGGGTGACGGGATGCCAGCGGCCGAGGAACCGGAACGCGCTGAAGTCGCGGCCGACCGCGTAGGACGAGCGGGCGCCCGTGAAGATGGCCGCGTTGATCGAGGTCAGCGCCGCGACGACGATGAGCGCGCCGGTGAGCCGGGCGACCTGAGGCCCGAGCGTCACGTGCACGACGTCGGCCGCCACGGCCTTGGACCCGGCCACGCCGGCCACGCCGAGCGTGGCGAGGAACGACCAGTTGATCAGCAGGTAGAGGCCGGTGATCAGGGCCAGGCTCCACACCAGCGCCCGGACCATGGTACGGCCGGGATCCTGCAGCTCGCCCGAGAGGTAGGCCGCCTCGTTCCAGCCGCCATAGGTCAGCAGGACGAACACCATGACGAGGCCGAAGGTTCCCGGCGAGGCGGCGGCCTCGCTCATGGAGGGCAGCGCCGTCGCCGGCTGCGCGGCCAGGCCGGCGAGCGCGATCAGCAGGATGCCGCTCACCTCGACGGCCGTGAGCACGTTCTGGGTGGCGGCGCCCTGCCGCACGCCGACGATGTTCGTCGCGGTCAGGAGCACGACGATGATGGCCGCGCACAGCGGCGAGCCCCACGGACCGAGCTGGAGCAGCTCGGAGGCGTAGTCGCCGAGGACGAAGGCCAGCAGCGTGATGGCGCCGGTCTGCACGACGCTGAGGCGGGCCCATGCGAACAGGAAGCCGAGCCGCCGGCCGAAGGCGCGCGTGAGGTAGTGGTAGTCGCCGCCGGTGTTGGGATAGGTCGAGGCCAGCTCGGCGTAGCAGAGGGCGCCGAGCAGCGACACCAGGCCGCCGGCCAGCCACGCCAGCAGGGCGACGCTCATGCTGCCGGCGTGCTCGGCGACGAGCGACGGCGTGCGAAAGATGCCGACGCCGACGACCGTGCCCACGATGAGGCCGATCGCGTCACGCAGGCCGAGCACCGCCCGGGGGGTCGTCTCAGCGGTCGGGGTCATGATTCACGGGCCAGCAAGCCCGGTGCCCGCGACTGCCCAGGCCCGCCGGACGGCCGATCCGCCTCCAGCGTACACGCGACGTCACCCACGAGGGTCGCGGGAGGTCCGGATGAGTGTCCAGAGACGCGCCGGTGTCACGGGCACTTCGTGGATCGTCACGCCGAGATCGGCCACGGCGTCCTCGATCGCGTTGGCGATGGCCGCCGCACCGCCGATGGCGCCACTCTCGCCGACGCCCTTCACCCCGAGCGGGTTGATGGCGGAGCGGTGCTCGTCGAGCGTCACCGGCAGCGGCGGCAGCACGTCGGCGCGCGGCAGCGCGTAGTCCATCAGGCTGCCGGTCAGGAGCTGGCCGTCGGCGTCGTAGACGATCTCCTCGAGCAGGCCGGCCGCGATGCCCTGGGCGGCGCCGCCCTGCAGCTGGCCCTCGACGATCGCCGGGTTGATGGCGCGGCCGGGGTCGTGGACGATCGCATAGGCGGCCAGCCTGGTGACGCCGGTGTCGACGTCGACCTCCACGGCGGCGGCCTGCACCCCGAACGCCCAGGTGACGGTGTCGGGATAGAAGTACGTGCAGGCGTTGAGCGTGGGATCGGGCATGCCGCGCAGGGCCCGGGACTTCACGGCCACGTGGGCCAGGCGGCCGAGTGGCACCGCGCGGTCCGGCATCCCGGCCACGAACGCGCGGCTGGCCTCGATGCGCACGTCCTCCACCGCACACTCCAGCACCTCGGCCGCCACGCGGGCGGCCTTGGCTCGCACCTCGCGCGCGGCGCCGGCGACGGCGGGGCCGCTGTTGACCATCACGCGACTGCCGCCGGTGCCCATGCCGATCGGAAAGCGCTCGGTGTCGCCGCCGACGACGGTCACGTCGTCGTACGCCGCGCCCAGCTCGGCCGCCGCGACCTGGGCGAGCGTGGTCGCGTGGCCCTGGCCCTGCGCGGCCACGCCGATGAGGACGTAGACCGTGCCGCTGGGATCGACACGCACGGTCGCCCCCTCGTAGGGACCCAGGCCGGTGCCCTGCGCGTAGCAGGCGACGCCGAGCCCGATGCGGCGCGCGCCGTCGCCCTGGGCCTTCTGCCGGCGTCGCCAGCCGTCGTAGTCGAGCAGCGTGAGCGCGCGCTCGAATGCGGCCGGGAAGTCGCCGGGGTCGTAGGTGACCGGCACGCCATCCTTGTAGGTGAGGCCCGGCCGGTACGGCATCTCCTCGGGCCGCACGAGGTTGCGGCGCCGCAGCTCGGCGGGGTCGAGGCCGAGACGACGCGCCGCCAGGTCCATGAGCCGCTCCATCACGAACACGGCCTCGGGGCGGCCGGCCGCCCGGTAGGCGGCGTTGAGCGTCTTGGTCGTCACGACGCTGTGGCCTGTGCCCCGGTACGCGGGCACGCGGTACGGGCCGGGCAGGTGATTCACCGTGTTCAGCGTGAGGCCGTCGCCCTGGGCCGGGTAGGCGCCGACGTCGGCCAGGAAGACCGTCTGCAGCGCGACGATGCGGCCATCGCCGGTGAGCCCGATCCGCGCGTCGTGCACCTGCTCGCGGTCGTGACCCAGCGCCATGAAGTCCTCGCGGCGGCTCTCGCTCCACCGCACCGGCCGCCCCAGCCGCCGCGCGGCGGCGGCGACGAGGATCTCGTCGGGATAGACATCGCCCTTGGGGCCGAAGCCACCGCCGACGTCCGGCACCAGGACGCGCACGGACTCGGCCGGCAGCCCCAGCGCGCCGGCGATGGCGTCGCGCAGGCGGTACGGGTTCTGGATCGACGCCCACACGACGAGCGCGCCGGTCTCGGCCTCGGGCCAGGCGATCGCGCCGCGGTTCTCGATCGGTGCCGCGGCCAGGCGGGGGTGGCGGAACCGCCCGCCCACGACGACCTCGGCGCGCGCGAACGCGGCCTCGGCATCGCCGACCCGGGCGCTCACCGGCAGTGTCGTGTTGTCCGGCCAGTCCTCGTGCACCCGCGTCGCCGAGGCGCTCGCCGCCTCGACGCTCGGCAGCGCCGGCAGCGGCTCGTACTCGACGCGCACCGCCTCCAGCCCGTCGGCCAGCGCGTGCGCGGTCTCGGCCACGACCACCGCGACGGCCTCGCCGACGTACCGGACCCGGTCGCCGGCCAGGATCGGCACCGCGAAGGGCCGACCCTTGTGCGTGCCGCCCCACGCCGCCGCGATCGTCCGCGCGACCCCGGGCAGGTCGGCCGCGCTCCACGCCGCCAGCACGCCCGGCCGCGCGCGAACGGCGTCCAGGCCGATCGCGCGCAGGCGCGCGTGGGCGTGCGCCGCGCGCACGAGGCCGAGATGCGCCGTCCCCGGCCGCACCACGTCCTCGACGAAGCGTCCCGCCCCGGTGAGGAGTCGCCGGTCCTCCTTGCGCCGGGGCGAGGCGCCTAGCATGTCACGCCGCTCACCGGGCCCGGGGCCCTCAGCCGACGTGCTCGCGGAAGAAGTCGATGGTGCGCTGGCGAGCCTGGCGCGCGCTCGGCTCGTGGAAGGAGCCGCGCTCGTCGCAGCTGAAGCCGTGGCCGGCGGGATAGATGTGCATCGGCAGCGTGGGGTGCTGGGCCTTGATCCGGTCCCAGTGGTCCTTGGGGATCGAGGCGTCGGTCTCGCCGAAGTGGAAGATGACCGGGCAGCGCGGCTGCTCGCCGGCGGCGTCGGCCACGCCGCCACCGTAGAACGAGGCGGCGGCGGCGACGCCCGGGATGCGGGTGGCGGCCAGCCAGGCCATGGTGCCGCCGAAGCAGTAGCCGACGACGCCGACCTTGCGCCCGGTCTTCTGCGCCTCCGTGACGGCGGCGGCGACGTCCTTGACGGCGTCCTCGATCTGCAGCTTGCCGCGCACCATACGACCACGCTCGATGTCGGCCGGCGCGTAGCCGGTCTCGAAGTCGCGCTCGACCCGGTCGAACAGCGCCGGGGCGATCGCCACGTAGCCGTCGGCGGCGAAGCCGTCGGTCACCTTCTTGATGTGCGCGTTGACTCCGAAAATCTCCTGGATGACGACCAGGGCGCCCCGCGGTGTGCCGGCGGGGGTGGCGCGGTACGCGGACAGGCGATGGCCGTCCGCGGCGGTCAGCGTGAGCATTTCTCCCATGACGTCCTCCCGGTGGCGGTCTGAAACCCGCCCCATGCAAACACGCCGCGGCGCGGGAGGCAAGCGGGAGTCAGCCGGCGGCCGTGTGGTCTCCCGCGTCCAGCCGGGCGCGCTGCTGCGCCAGCCACGCCTCGCCCCCGTCCGACGAGGACATGCCCGCCAGGACGTCCGCCAGGGTCTCGACCAGACTGGCCAGGCCGTCCGGGGTGGCGCGGTCGAGCGAGGTGATCCGCGCGACTTCGGCCCAGCGCTGCGCCTCCGCCCGGTCGCTGAGATCTGGAAGCATCAGTTCGAACGCCTCGGTGAGGGCCTGGAGGTCCGCGATCAGCGCGGTGCCGTGCTCGATGGCCTGCAGGATGCGGGACCTGAGCATCTCGGCTCGGATCGGTGGTGCTGGCACGCTCACGACACCGTGAGGACAGCAACCCGCGTACCAGCGTCCTGCGCTACGCTGCTCCCCAGAACACCGGCTCCGGCGTGAGCCGCACGCCGAAGCGCGTCTCGACCGCATCCTGCAGTCGCCGCGCAAACGCCACGACGTCCGCCGCCCGAGCCCCGTCGTGGGCGACGATCGCCAGCGTGTGGCGGCTGGACAGGCCGACCGGCCCGGCCCGCTCGCCGCGCGCGAAGCCGGCGTGCTGGATGAGCCACGCGGCCGAGAGCTTCACCCGCCCGTCCGCCTGCGGCCAGCGCGGCATGGCCGGATCGCCCGCCCGCTCGGCGACGGCGCCGGCCTCGGCGGCGGCGAGGATCGGGTTCAGGAAGAACGAGCCGCACGAGCGGCGGTTGGGATCGGCCGGATCGTCGAGGACCATCGACTTGGCACGCCGGACGGCCAGCACTGCGTCGCGCACGCCAGCGAGCGTCGGCGCCGGCGTGCCCTGCCGGGCGAGCTCACCGGCCACGTCGGCGTAGGTCACAGTGGGCACGCCGCCCGGATGCAACCGGTACGTGACGCCGAGCACCACCCAGCGCCCCGGCTCGGCCCGCTTGAAGAGGCTGTCGCGGTAGGCGAAACCGCAGCGCGCCGCCGGCAGGGTCGCGATCTCGCCGCGGCGCGTGTCAAGCGCGCGCACCGCGGCGACCGTGTCGCTCACCTCCTGGCCGTAGGCGCCGACGTTCTGGATCGGCGTGGCGCCGACGAGGCCGGGGATGCCGCTCAGGCACTCGAGCCCGGCCCAGCCGTGCGCGACGGCGTGGCGCACGAGGCCGTCCCACGACTCGCCGGCAGCGGCGGTGAGCTCGAGCGCGCCGTCCGTCTGGCGCGTCGCGATGCCCCGCAGCCCCACGTGCAGGACGAGCGCGTCCACGCCCGCATCGGCCACGAGCAGGTTGGAGCCCCCGCCGAGGACGCGCAGCGCCACGCCCCGCGCGCGGGCCCAGGCGTGGGCGGCAACCACCGTTGCCTCGTCGGCCGCCGCCACGAACCACCGCGCCTCGCCGCCGACGCCCAGCGTGGTGAGCGGCGCCAGCGGGACGCGCTCGCGGACGGTGAGCGCGCTCACGGCATCAGGCGCGTCGCGTGCCACGGGCCGCCGGCGTAGCCGCCGCCGGCCGCCGTGAGCTCGCGGCTCCAGCGCGCCCGGTCGTGCACGCGCGCCGGCTGTCCCGCCCAGAGCTCCACGCGCTCGGCCCAGACGCGGAAGCCGCCCCAGCGCGCCGGCCGCGGCACCGCGTCGCCCCCGCGCCGGGCCTGCTCGGCCACGCGCGCCAGCAGCTCGGCGCGCGTCGCGATCGGCCGGCTCTGGCGGCTGGCGGCGGCCGCGGCGCGCGCCTCGGGCGGGCGGGTGGACCAGTACCGGTCGGATTCCGCGTCGGAGGCCAGCGTCACCGGGCCGTCGATCCGCACCTGGCGCTCGACCGCCTCCCAGTGGAAGACGAGGGCGGCCCGCGGATGGTCGTGGAGCTGCGTGCCCTTGTCGCTCTCGCGATCGGTGTAGAAGACGAACCAGCCCGCGCCAGCGTCGAAGCCGCGGCAGATGACCATGCGTGCGGCCGGCCGACCCTCCGCCGTGACCGTCGCCAGCGTCATCGCGGTCGCGTTGCGGGTGGTGGCCGCCGCCTCGGCCAGCCACGTCTGCACCAGGGGCAGGGGGTCGTCGGGCAGCAACTCCGGCAGGGGCGGTTTCATCCCGATGAGTTTAAAGTATCGGAGCCATGACCGACGACATCGCGCGGCGACTGACCGTGGTCCGGGGATGGATCGAGGAGGCCCGGTGCATCGTCGCCCTGACCGGCGCCGGCGTGTCCACCGACTCGGGAATCCCCGACTTCCGCGGCCCGCAGGGCGTGTGGACGCGCAATCCCGACGCCGAGAAACAGTCGACGATCCACCACTACGTGGCCGACCCCGAGGTACGCCGGCGGGCCTGGCGCAGCCGGCTGGACTCACCGGCCTGGGGCGCCCGGCCCAACGCCGGACATCGGGCGCTCGTCGCGCTCGAGCGGCGCGGCAAGCTCGACACGCTCATCACGCAGAACATCGACGGCCTGCACCAGGCGGCCGGCTCCTCGCCCGAGCGTGTCGTCGAGGTGCACGGCACGATGCGCGAGGTCGTGTGCCTGGCGTGCGGCGAGCGGGCCGCGATGGAGCGCGCGCTGGCCCGGGTCCGGGCGGGCGAGGAGGACCCACCGTGCCGCACGTGCGGCGGTATCCTCAAGTCCGCCACCATCTCGTTCGGCCAGAGCCTGGTGCCCGAGGACATCGCGCGCGCCGAGCGGGCGGCGCGGGGCTGCGACCTCATGCTGGCCATCGGCACCAAGCTGTCGGTGTGGCCAGTGGCCGGGGTGGTCCCGGTGGCCAAGGACGCGGGCGCCCGCGTCGTGATCCTCAACGCCGAGCCCACGGACATGGACGGCCTGGCCGACGTGGTCTTCCGCGGCGCGATCGCCGACGTCCTGCCCCGTCTCGTCGAGGGCTGACGCAGAGCCATGCCGGGCGCCGAGGACGTCGACTACTACTTCCGCAAGGCCGCCCGCGTCATCGACCTCTCCGCGCGCGTCGAGCGGATGCTGCTGACGCCGTTCCGCGAGGTGAAGGTCGACGTCTCGATCACGCTGGACAGCGGCGAGCTGGGGACGTTCATCGGCTATCGCGTGCAGCACGACGACAGCCGCGGCCCCATGAAGGGCGGCCTGCGCTACCACCCCACCGTGAACATGGACGAGGCGCAGGGCCTCGCCGCGCTGATGACGTGGAAGACGGCGGTGGTCGACCTGCCCTACGGCGGGGCCAAGGGTGGGATCGCGGTCGATCCGGCGCTGCTGACACCGCGCGAGCAGGAGCGCCTCACCCGGCGCTTCGTGCAGCAGATCCACGACATCATCGGCCCCCAGCGCGACATTCCCGCCCCCGACGTCAACACCAACGCCCAGGTGATGGCGTGGATCATGGACGAGTACTCGCGCATGCACGGCTTCTCGCCCGCCGTCGTCACCGGCAAGCCGGTCGAGCTCTTCGGCTCCAAGGGTCGGGAGGAGGCGACCGGTCGCGGCGTGGTGCTGGCGCTCGAGGAGTATTTGAAGGATGCCGGACAGGGTACGGTGCGAGGCAAGACCTTCGCCGTCCAGGGCTTCGGCAACGTCGGCTCCTGGACCTGCCGCTTCCTGCACGAACGGGGCGGCCGGCTCGTGGCGGTCAGTGACACCCGCGGCGGCGTGTACGCGCCGGAGGGGATCGACGTCGCGGCCCTGCTCGAGCACGACCGCGCGGCGCGCACGGTGAGCGGCTTCGCCGCCGGCGAGCCCATCAGCAACGAGGCGCTGCTGCAGCTCGACGTCGACGTGCTGGTCCCGGCCGCCCTCGGTGGCGTCATCACCGAGGCCAACGCCGTCGACGTGCGCGCGACGATCGTCCTGGAGGCGGCCAACGCGCCCACCACGCCGCGGGCCGACGAGATCTTGCAGACGCGCGGGGTGACGGTGCTGCCCGACATCTGGGTCAACGCCGGCGGCGTGACGGTGTCGTACTTCGAGTGGGCTCAGAACATCCAGCAGTTCTCCTGGGAGGAGGAGCGGATCACGGCCGAGCTCGGCCGTCACATGCGCGAGGCCTACGCCACGCTGGCGCGGGTGGTGCGCGAGCGGCGCGTGTCGTTCCGGACCGCGGCGTTCATCGTGGCCATCGAGCGCGTGGCCCGCGCGACCGCGCTGCGAGGGGTGTGAAGGAGGCGAGCGCCCCTCAGAGCGCGGCGATGGCCATCGGCGCCAGGGGCCTGCCGCGGTGCAGGTACCGGCCGAAGCCGGGGTGCTGATGGAGCGTGCCGCCTTCCAGGAGGACCTCGCCGCGCAGCAGCGTCATCCAGGGCCGGCCGTGGGTGGTGAAGTCCTCGTAGAGGGTCCAGCCCGCCATGCCGCGGTGGTCGGCGACGTGGATCGCGCCCTCACCGGAGGGATCCCAGATGAGCAGGTCGGCGTCGGCGCCGGCGCGGAGGGCACCCTTGCGCGGGTGCAGGCCGAACATCCGCGCGGGGTTCTCGGCGAGCACGCGCGCCATCCACGTGAGCGGCAGGCCCCGCTTCACCACGCCTTCTGAATAGACGAGCGGGATCAGCGTCTCCAGCCCCGGGCTGCCGAATGGGATCACGTTGCCCTGCGCGTCGTGGAAGATGTTCTTCCAGCCCGGCTCCTTGAGCGCCTTCGCTCGCGGCGAGTGATCGCTGGCCACGGCCGCGATGGGCCCCTGGGCCAGGCCCGCCCACAGCGCCTCCCGGTCGGGGCCGCCCGCCGGCCGGAGCGGCGGGCCGATCTTCGCCAGCGGCCCCCAGCGCTCCATCTCGTCCTCCGTCAGCAGCAGGTACTGCGGGCAGGTCTCCGTCCACACGCGCTGGCCGGTCGCCTGGGCCTGCTTGATGCGCTCGAGGCCGAGGCGCGTGGAGAGGTGTACGACGTAGACGGGGCAGCCCGTCATCCGGCCGATGAGGATGGCGCGGTTGATCGCCTCCTCCTCGGTCCAGTCGGGACACGTCGCCGGGAAGTCGCGCGGGTGCACGCGGCCGGCGGCCAGCGCCCGGTCCTCGAGCCAGCTGATCACGTCGCCGTTCTCGCAGTGCAGCTGGCAGAGGCCGCCGTGGGCGGCGATGAGCTCCATGGCGCCGGCGATCATCTCGTCGGAGCACATGCGGGTCTTGCGCTTCTTGTAGGTCATGAACAGCTTGAACGACGTCACGCCGAGGCCGATCGCCTCCGGGATGCCCTCCAGGATCCACGGCTGGTTGCCGAGGATGAAGTGGAAGCCGAAGTCGAGGACGGACTGCGCCGCGGTCTCCTCGCGCAGCCGGTGCACGGCCTTGGGCAAGGGCTCGCGCGCCCCCTCGTCGGCCATCACGAAGCCGAGCAGGGTGGTGAGGCCGGCGTGGGCGGCGGCCAGGGGCCCGCCGCGCCAGTCGTCGTACTCCGGGCCGAGGTGCACGTGGCAGTCGATCGCCCCGGGGAAGACGATCTTGCCGGAGGCGTCGATCGTCCGCGCCGCCGGCGGCAGGTCGTCGACCGGCGCCACCGCGACGATGCGCCCGCCGCGGATGCCGACGGCGGCGTCGTCGAGCACCTCGGTGGCGGTGACGACGCGTCCGCCGGCGACGACGAGGTCCAGGCCGCGCGCGCTCATGACCGCGGCCTCACCGGCTCGATGACGCGCCCGTAGTACTTCGGGTGGCGCCGGCTGTAGAAGTCCCAGCGCTTGCGGGCCGGCGTCATCCAGTCGAGATCGATCCGGGCTGCGATCAGCTCGTCCCCGGTGGTGGCGGCCTTCGCGAGCACCTGGCCCAGCGGCCCCACGATGCAGGAGCCGCCGATCAGCTCCAGGCCGTCCTCGACGCCGGCCTTGGCGATGCCGATCACGAAGAGGCTGTTTTCGTAGGCGCCCGCGCGCAGGACCAGCTCGTTCTGGTCGAGGGCCAGCGGGGACAGCGGCGTGTTGTAGCCGATGAGCACGATGTCGGCGCCCTGCAGCCCCAGGCACCGGTAGGTCTCCGGGTAGCGGCGGTCCTGGCAGATCGCGACGCCGACCTTCGCCTTGCGGGTATCGAACACGCGATAGCCGGTGTCGCCGGTCTCGAAGTAGCGCACCTCGTAGACCTGGGCGACGCCGTCGGGCGACGGGCGGCCGGGCAGGTGGATCTTCCGGTACGTCCCGGCCAGCGCGCCCGTCTCGTCGGTGAGCAGGGCGGTGTTGAAGTAGCGCCCGCCCGCCTTCTCGCAGAAGCCGACGTGCACGGCCACGCCCGCCTCCCGCGCTCGCCGCAGCAGCGGCTCGAGCGCCTTGGGGGGCACCTCGTTCTCGAAGAACTGGTCGTAGTCGTCGCGGATCTTCTTCGGGAAGTACGTCGTGAGCGCCATCTCCGGATACGCGATCAGCTCGACGTGCTCGGCGACGGCCTGCTCGAGCAGGCTCAGCATCCGGTCGACGACCTCGTCCCGGCTGGTCCCCTCGTTGATGGGCCCCATCTGCGCCGCCGCGACCTTCACCCCACGCGCCATGGCGTTTCCTCCTCCGGAGCCCGTACGTTACCATCGGACCGGCGCCCCGGCACGATGCACACGCTGACGTTCCTCGAGCCCGGTCACTTTCACGCAGCGCTCACGCTGCGCGAGCGCCATCCCCTGGTGCGCGACGAGATCGTCGTCTACGTCCCGGCCGCTCCGGGCGGTGGCCGGGAGGTCGTCGAGTTCCTCGACCTGCTCGAGGCCTTCAACGGGCGGCCCGAGCGCCCGACGCGCTGGCACCCCGTGGTCCGCGCCGGTCCGGAGCCCCTGGCGCGGCTGGTGCGGGAGCGGCCCGGCGACGTCGTGATCCTCGCCGGCCGGAACGACCGCAAGATGGCGCTCGCGCGCCGGCTGCACGACGCGGGCCTCCACGTGCTGGCCGACAAGCCGTGGATGACGACCGCCGCGGCCCTGGCCGACGTGCGGCACGTGCTGGCCGGCGGGGCGCGGACCATGGAAATGATGACCGGTCGCCACGCGGCCACGGCCCACCTGGCCGAGCGGCTGGTGCGAGAGCCGGAGATCTTCGGCACGTTCCAGACGGACGGAGCGCCGGCCATCCGCCTGGCGAGCGTGCACCACCTGGAGAAGTCGGTGAACGGCGCGCCGCTGCGGCGGCCGCCGTGGTACTTCGACGTCCGCGTGCAGGGCGACGGTCTGGCCGACATTCCCACCCACCTGGTCGACCAGGCCCAGCGGTTCCTGGCCGGTCAGGGGCCGGCGTCGAATGGCGCCGCCGAGCTGCTCGCGGCACGCCGATGGCCGACGCCGGTGCCCCGCGCGCTCTTCACCCGCGTGACCGGGCTGGCCGACTTCCCGCCGGAGCTGGGTGCGGTAGTCGACGGCGGCGTGCTGGCCTACGCCGGGAACGCCGAGCTGGCCTTCCGGCTGCGCGGCGTGGGCGTGCACATCACCACCCGCTGGGATCTCACGGAACCCGCCGGAGGCGGCGACGCGCACAGCGCGACGGTCGAGGGGACCGAGTCGCGCGTACGCCTCGAGCAGGGGCCGGGCACCGGCTTCCGGCGGCGGCTCGTCCTCGAGCCGCGGCGAGGCGGCTCGGCGGTCGGCGTGGCGCTGGAGCGGGCACTGGCCGCGTGGCGGCCCGAGTACCCCGGCCTTGCCGCCGTGGCCGGGCCCGGGGGGTACGAGATCCAGGTTCCCGCCGGGCCGGGGACGGCGCACGAGGGGCAGTTCCCGCTGGTGCTGGACGAGTTCTTGCGGGGCCTCGAGGGCGAACCGTGGCCGGACGAGCGCGCCGCGGCAACGCTCGCGAAGTACGAGCTGCTCGCCCGGGCGTTCGCGCTGGCGGAGACGACGCCGGGGGCATAGCGCTCGGCCCCGTCAGGCGGCGGGCGCGGACACCACGCCGGCGGCCTCCAAATGCGCGGCGACGCGGAAGAGCGCGGCCTCGTGGAAGGGCGCGGCCACGAGCTGCACGCCCAGCGGCAACGCGCCCGGCGCGATCACCGGGACCGAGATGATGGGCAGGCCGATGAACGACAGCGGCTGGGTGAAGACGCCGAGGTGGCTGCGCGTGAACACGTCGACGCCGCCGACCGCCGTCGTGCGCGGCGCGCCGATGGGCGGCGCCGGCCACGGGGTCGTCGGGGCCAGGAGCACGTCGACGTGGCGGAAGACCTCGGCGACCTGCGCACGGTACCACGTGCGGAAGCGCTGCGCCTGCACGTAGAGCGGGGCGGGCAGCAGCGCGCCGGCCAGGAAGCGATCGCGTGTGAGCGGATCGAAGTCCTTCGCGCGTCGGCGCAGGTCGCCCAGGTCGAGGGGCCGCTCTCCACGACCTCCCCCAGGTACATCACCAGCACCCGATCGGTCAACAGCCGCACGCCAGGTCTCCGAGCAGGTGCCAGGGCGATCATCACGCGCTGGCACATCCCGCCCGACAGCTCGAACGGGTAGTTGAGGACGTCACCGATCCGCCGGCCGATCGTGCGGGGCAAGGCTGTGCGCCGGCAGTGAATTCGGGCGCTTGACTGCCGAGGCGGTCGGCCGCCTGCTCGCGGAACGGGCAACCGCGCGCCGCATGCCCGCGAGAGCGGCAGCGCCGCGCGAGCGCGCGCCACGGTTAAGTCGGCGTGACGATTGCACTGTGCCCCGGCGCGTGTCGCGGCACGACGCTTGCTCGTCAGCACGCGTCACTCGTGACAACGACGTCGCTGCCCGGGATCAACGGCGAGCACACGCGGAGAAGCGAGACGGCACGATGACAGCCATGACCGAGCGCGAAGCCGGGACGGGGACGGCGAGCCGCTGGGCGGACACCGTGGCCCAGGCCGTGCCGGCCATCGTGGGCGCGCTCCGCACCGGCGGCTCGATCCGGATCTACCGCGAGACGATGGCGCTGATGGAGCGGCCGCTGCTCGTCCACGTCCTCGCGCTGACCGGCGGCAACCAGCTGCGCGCCGCCCGCCTGCTCGGCGTCAACCGCAACACGCTGCGCAAGCGGTGCCGCGAGCTGGGGCTGGCCCCCACGGGCCCGCGCCGCGGCGCGGCGCCGCCGCCGCGCCGCTGACAGTACCGGGACGGAGCGCCGGGCCCTCGACGTCCCGTCGGGATGGTGCGATCGGGGCTCGCCTCCCCAACATCTGGGGGGTCGGGCGCTCGGCATCCGGTGCTCGGATGGCCTCGCCTCGCCGGAGAGTGGGTTTGCTATTCTGGGTGAGCAGCTTCATCCGGTGGGAGGCGTCGTGGCCGTTCAGGAATCCGTGCTCGCGCTTCAGGAGAGGCTGGCCAACGAACAGCGGCTCGTGCACCTGATCGACCGCATCCATGCGGCCAAGAGCCTGGATTCGATCTTCATCGAGATCCAGGGCGAGATGCTCGCCTTCTTCGGCGCCGAGCGCATGACCCTGTACGCGGTCGACCACGACAAGAAGGAGATCTACTCCAAGTTCCTGGCCCTCGATGCCGTCAAGGAGATCCGGGTGCCCATCAGCGCCAAGTCGGTCGCCGGCTTCGTCGCGCTGACCAGGCAGACCGTCAACGTCGCCGACGCCTACGACGCCGCCGAGCTCCGCCGCCTGTCACCCCAGCTGCACTTCGACGGCTCCTTCGACAAGCGGACGGGATTCCGCACCGCCCAGATCCTCTGCATGCCCGTGCTGCACGAGGGCAAGGTGCTGGGCGTCGTGCAGATCCTGAACAAGAAGCGGGGGACGCGCTTCTCCAAGGACGACGAGCTGAGCGTCACCCGGCTGGCCAAGACGCTCGGCATCGCGTTCAACACCCAGGCCCAGCTCGGGGCCCAGCGGCGCGGCACCAAGTTCGACTACCTGATTGCGCAGGGCCTGCTGAGCCAGGACGAGGTCAACCAGGCCATCGGGGTGGCCCGCCAGAGGAACATCGACGTCGAGACGGTGCTGGTGGAGCAGTTCAAGGTGCCCAAAGCCGAGCTGGGCGCCTCGCTCAGCCAGTACTTTCGCGTGCCGTTCGTCGAGTTCGACGGCAGGATCATCCCGCCACCCGACCTCATGAAGGATCTCAAGCTGGAGTTCCTCAAGCGGAACCTCTGGCTGCCGATCCGCCGCGAGGACAACGCGATCGTGGTCCTCATCGACAACCCCCAGGACTTGCAGCGGGTGGACGCGATCTACCAGCTCCTCCGCGGCCAGCAGATCCAGCTGGCGGTCGGCCTGCGCAAGGACATCAGCATGTTCTTGACGATGGCGGGCGACGAGGTGCACTCGCGGGACAGCATCGGCAACATCATCAGCGATCTCGGCAACGAGGCGAGCGTCGAGCGCGAGGAGACGGCCGGCACCGACATCGACGAGAACGACAGCGCCGTGATCCGGCTGGCCAACCAGATCATCATCGACGCCTGCAAGGCGCGGGCCTCGGACATCCACGTCGAGCCCTACGGGGCCCAGCACGACACGATGATCCGACTGCGCATCGACGGGCAGTGCCGGGAGTACCAACGGATCCCCGGCGTCTACCGACGCGCGCTGGCGGCGCGGCTCAAGATCATGGCCCAGCTCGACATCGCCGAGCGCCGCAAGCCTCAGGACGGCAAGATCAAGTTCCGGGTGTCCGACGGGCGGGACATCGAGCTCCGGGTAGCGACGCTGCCGACCCAGGGCGGCAACGAGGACGTGGTCATGCGCGTGCTCACCGCCACCGAGCCGATCGCGCTCGACAAGCTCGGCATGACCGAGCGCAACCACCACGAGATCCGGGCCGCGGCCGAGAAGCCCTACGGCCTCGTCCTCGTCGTGGGTCCGACCGGCTCCGGCAAGACCACCACGCTGCACTCCGTGCTCGCCCACATCAACCGGCCGGAGCGGAAGATCTGGACCGCCGAGGACCCGGTCGAGATCACGCAGTACGGCCTCCGCCAGGTCCAGGTGCAGCCCAAGATCGGGTTCACGTTCGCGGCGGCCATGCGCTCGTTCCTCCGGGCCGATCCCGACGTCATCATGGTCGGTGAGATGCGCGACGAGGAGACGGCTGCCATCGGTATCGAGGCCTCGCTGACCGGCCATCTCGTCTTCTCCACGCTGCACACCAACAGCGCCGTGGAGACCGTCGTGCGCCTGCTCGACATGGGCCTGGATCCGTTCAACTTCGCCGACGCGCTGCTCACGGTGGTCGCCCAGCGCCTCGTGCGACGCATCTGCGTGGAATGCCGGGAGGAGTACCATCCGGAGCCGGGCGAGTTCGACGAGCTGGTCCACGCCTACGGCGTGGAGGATTTCCAGAAGCTCGGCGTGACGTACGACGACGACCTCGTCCTCTACCGCGGCAAGGGATGCGGGGCCTGCGACAACAGCGGCTACCGCGGCCGCGCCGGCATCCACGAGCTGCTGGTGGCCACCGAGTCGATGAAGAAGCTGATCCAGTCCCGGGCGCGCGTGGCCGAGATGCGCAAGGTGGCCCGGGACGAGGGGATGACGACCCTCGTGCAGGACGGGGTCCTCAAGGTTCTCGACGGGTTGACCGATCTGAAGCAGGTCAAGGCGGTCGCCATCAAGTAGCTCGCCCGGGCGCGGGGGTGGGCAGGGGTCCGTCGGCGTT
>Ga0268386_10000994_pt1 | contig 18978 bp, 14 predicted proteins | sample RVTome_15_FD_200260 | JGI IMG/M metagenome (GOLD analysis project Ga0268386, IMG submission 200260) | Soil microbial communities from uranium-contaminated site in the Upper Colorado River Basin, Wyoming, United States - RVT150D86... ...
CGGAGGTTCACTGCCGCTCGCGGAAAATTGAATTCTGGACACCCGACCCCAACCCGCTACGAACCGAAGCAGCTCGCCAGCAGCCGGCCGATTCGCCGCTGCCGTTGGGCCGTGCGTTTGACGTCTTTCCATTCGCGGCGATCGTCGGGCGAGACACCCGGTGTCTGGGAAACACCGGGTGTCTCGCCGGGGTCGATCCATTCGACGGCCGCCGTGGGGACGCCGATCGCCGCGGGCATGCCGCCGGCGAACGAGGCGTGCTTCCAGACCGTCATGGCCAGCAGCATGGCGAGTCCAAAGCAGGCCAGCCGGCGCCCGAACCGCGACTCGCGGTCAGCCCGCGAGCGGACGGCGACGGCACGGGCGATGCTTCGCTCGCGCAGGCCGCGGGTCGCCCGCGGGGCCGCGCCGGCCTCGCGGAGCAGTCGTTCGATCTCGGCGGTTTCGAAATCATTCATGGCCCAACTCCCCGTAGGACGGCCTTCCAAGGCCGTCGCTTCCTCATTCGTCATACCCCTCCGACGGCCTTGGAAGTCCGTCGTACGTCAGGGTGCAGATGCTGCAGGTGATGCGACAGTTTCTCCAGCGCGTAGCGGTAGCGGCTGGCGACGGTGTTCGGCGATTCCCCGAGAATTCCCGCGATCTCGGCGAACGTCATCTCTTCCCAGATTTTCAGCGCGACGACTTCGGCCTGGGAGGCGGGAAGCCGTTGCAGCGCCGACCGCACCCGGTCGGCCGTTTCGAGTTCGTCGATGAGCGGCGGATCGTGCCATTCCGATTCGGGCAGGAACTCGCTCCGCGACACGGGTCCCCGCCGCTGCAATATCGTCACCGCCTCGTTCCGCACGACCCGCAGGAAGTACCGCCAGGGATGCTCCGCCGCCGCCAGCCGTTGCGGTTGGCAGGCGATCCGCACGAAGGCCCATTGCAGAGCGTCTTCGGCGTCTTCGTCGCTGCGGGTGATGGCCGCTGCAAATCGCAGCAGCCGGGGCGCAGCGAGATCGTACAGTTCCCCCAGCGCTGCGACCCCGTGTTGCACGAGGTCTTCGGTGCACCGCCGGAACATCAACTCGAACCGGGATGAATCGTGGTTGCTCACCACTTAGAAGATGACGAGTCGGGGGGGATTTGTCTAAGAAAATCGCATTGCAAACGGTCAAAGTTTTTGCAGCGTGCGCAAATCTCGGTCAATGCGAACGCGCTGAAACGGGCTGACAGAAAGATTGCTGACAAAGAATCTCGGGGAATTGCAGTGAACAGTCATCTTTTTGTCATCAATCTTTCTGTCAGCAAAACCTGACGATCGATGCCGCTGCTTTTGGGATCACGTGTACAGAAAGAGAATTCTTCACCCCCCAATTGATAACCCGCCCTTCATTGGAATCAGAATGAGGCGGGTGAAAAATGGCTTGTTTCAAAATTTGGTTGCGGCTTCTCCGCGCCGGGAAAATCGCCGTTCGTCCTGCAGTTCGACCGTGCTCAGCCGGTCGGTTCGACTTTCGCCCCCAGCTTCATCTGCGCGACCAAACCGATCGCCAGCAGCGAGGCGAGGCACATCGACAGCATGGCGGAGGGGTAATTCCACGCCGCGACGATTTCGCCGAACACCAGGACCGACCACGCTTCGCAACCGTTGGTGGCCCCCATAAAGGCGCTGAACTGCGTGCCGGCGATCCGCGGGCGGGTGAGGTCCATGAACAGCGCATACGACGCGGCGGTGAACAGGCCGATGCCAAAGGCGGTCGCGACGAGCAGCACCAGCAGCAGGGGCGACCCGCGGAAACCGGTCCAGACGTCGCAGCCGGCCAGCGATGCAACCGCCGTGACGATCCAGAGCAGCGCGAACTGCACCGCCCGGCGGCGATGCAGCCGGTCGGCCAGCCGGCCGCCGACGAGCGAGCCGGCGATCATCGCGCCGATCATCGGAATCGCGGTGAACCAGCCGATTTCGCTCGTATCGAAGCCGCGGTCGAGCAGGAAGGGGCCGATCACGACTTCCAGGGCCTTGAACGCCGCCCCGCCCGTGAGAGCGAAGGCGAGGCCGAGCCAGGTCGAGCGTTCCTTCAAGGCCGCCAGCGATTCGGCAACGACCGTGGCCAGCCGCGAGCGATGCCGCGGCTCGTTCCCCTCCGCCTGTTCGCCGTCTTTCGTTTCGTGGGGGATGCGGCTCATCCCGAGCAGAATCGCCGAGGATGCGACGCACGTCATCAGCAGGCCGATCGCGAACTCCTCGCCGAATTGCGCGGCCAGCACCAGCGCTCCGCCCCCCAGCAGCGAGCGACCCAGCAGCATGCCGGCCTGCATCCAGCCGTTGTACGCGCCGCGTTCCAGCGGCTGCGTGACCGAGATGCACAAGGCGTCGATGGCGACGTCCTGCGTGGCGGCGGCGACGGCGTGCACGACCAGCAGCGCGACGATCAGCGGGAAATCGCCTTGCAGGTCGAGCAGCAGCAGCGGGGCGAGCGTCGCGGTCATGACGGCCTGGGCGGCGATGATCCAGTGCTTCAGCGTCCAGAACCGCGACCGCAGCAGGTCGACCAGCGGCGCCCAGGCGAATTTGAACGTCCACGGCACCACCAGCACCGCGGCGAACTTCGTGATCGCTTCCAGCGGAACGCCCCGCTCGCGAAACAGCGTCGGCAGCGCCAGCCACAGAAAGCCGATCGGCGCTCCCTCACTGAAGTAGAGCGTCGCGAACAGAAACTTCCGCCGTTGCGGAGTGGCCAGAAAGTCCATCGGCAAAGTGTGCCCGCATCGCGAAGCCGCGACTGGGGTACCTTTTTTGAGCGGGATTCCCGAAAATTCCAACAGAAGTGTGTGGTTCGACCATAGTCGAGACGTTGGGAAACAGGCAACCTGAGGGATGAAGGATGAGGGATGAGAGATGAAGGATGAGAGATGAGGGATGAAGGATGTGAGATGAGGGATGAAGGATGTGAGATGAGGGATGAGCTGTTTCCATCCCTCATCCTTTATCCCTCATCCGTCCCCGCTCTCTCGTAAAACGCAAGAGGACAAAGGACTTCGCATGGAACCGATCGACATCAAAGACTACGAATGGTCCGTTCGCATCCGGCCGTTGACGATGGACGATTACGACGCGCTGGTCGAAATGCAGCAGCTCTGCTTTCCCGGCATGGCGACCTGGAGCCGCGACCAGATTGCCAGCCAGTTGAACATCTTTCCCGACGGGCAGCTTTGCGTGGAATGCGACGGCAAGCTGGCGGCTTCTTCCAGCAGCCTGATCCTGGAGTACGATCCCGCCGTCGAGTGGCACAACTGGAAGGCGGTCTCCGACAACGGGTACATCCGCAACCACAATCCCAAGGGAGACACGCTGTACGGCATCGAGATCATGGTGCACCCGGAGTACCGCGGCATGAAGCTCTCCCGGCGGCTGTACGATGCCCGCAAGCAGCTTTGCCGCGAGCGGAATCTGGCCCGGATCATCATCGGCGGCCGCATTCCCGGTTACGGCGAACACGCCGAGGAGATGACCGCCGGCGAATACGTCGAGGCGGTGATCGACAAGCGGTTTCACGACCCGGTGCTGACGGCCCAGGTGTCGAACGGGTTCATGCTGCGGGGGCTGATTCCCGGCTACTTTCCGACCGACACGTCGTCGCGGGGCTATGCGACGCACCTGGAATGGCTGAACCTCGACTACGTCGCCAAGGCGAAGCGCCGCTATCACGCGGCGGTCGAACCGATCCGGCTGTGCATCGTGCAGTTCGAGATGCGGCGGGTGAACAGCTTCGACGACTTCGCCCAGCAGTGCGAGTTCTTCATTGACGTCGCCTCGGATTACAAGAGCGACTTCGTGCTGTTCCCCGAACTGTTCACCACGCAACTCCTCTCGTGCGTGCAGGCGAAGCGGCCCGGGCAGGCGGCGCGGCAACTCGCGGAGTTCACGCCGCAGTACCTCGAATTCTTCGCCGAGATGGCCGTCAAATACGACCTGAACATCGTCGCCGGCTCGCACTTCGTCGTCGAAGACGACACGTTGTACAATATCTCGTATCTCTTCCAGCGCGACGGTTCGATCGGCAAGCAGTATAAGCTGCACATCACCCCCAACGAACGCCGCTGGTGGGGGGTGACGCCGGGGGACAAGGTGGAAGTCTTCGACACCGACTGCGGCCGGGTGGCGATTCAGATCTGCTACGACATCGAATTCCCCGAGTTGACACGCATCGCCGCCCAGAAGGGGGCGCAGATCATCTTCGTACCCTACAACACCGACACACGGCACGGGTACCTGCGCGTGCGGCTCTGTGCGCAGGCGCGTTGCGTGGAGAACCATCTGTACGTCGCCGTCTCCGGTTGCACGGGCAACCTGCCGTTCGTGGAGAACGCCGACATCCACTACGCGCAATCCGGCGTGTTCACGCCGGCGGACGCGGAATTCGCCCGCGATGCGATCGCCGCCGAGTGCAATCCGAACGTGGAGACGGTTATCATCCACGACCTCGACCTGGAGTTGCTGCGGCACCACAAGGAACAAGGGAGCGTCCAGAACTGGAACGACCGCCGCACGGATCTGTACCGCGTGGTCTACGAGGAGGACGGGCTGCACCATGAGGTGTAGCGCGGGGCGTCGGGCGGAACTCACGTCACACTTGCCGGTTCCCGGAAATGATTGAATGAACCGGGGACTAGCGCCCGCCGGCTGAATTGGAGACAGAGATGGCGGAATTCGAAACCCGGCTCGAACTGGCGACGACGGTCGAAGACCTGTTCGATTATCTCATTCGACCGGCGAACATGGTGGAACTCGCGCCGCCGGGAACGTCGATCCGGCTCATCAACGCCCCCGAAATCCTCGAAACCGGCTGCCACGTGGAATTCGACGTTACGGGGCTGGGGCCGACGCAGCGGTTCCTTCACGAAATCGTCGAATGCGAACGGCCGGGGCGGATCGTCGAACGGCAGTTGAAGGGGCCGTTTCGCTCGTTCCACCACGAAGCCGAGCTGACGCGGGTCGAGGCCGATTCGGTGCTGCTGATCGACCGCATCCGCTTCGACCCCCCCGGCGGCCTCGTCGGGCTGCTGCTGACGGAAGACCGCATCCGCCGCTTCCTGGAGACCGGCTACGCCCACCGCCACGCAGAGATGCGTCTGGTGTTCGGGTAGTGTGGACTTCAGTCCACACGTGCGTGGCGCGTTGGGTGCCGAGAGGCCACTCGCGTGGACTGAAGTCCACGCTACGAAGGCTGGCCTACTTCAGCAGCTCGTCGTGCAGCCGGCCGACGTGCCACATGTAATTCGGGCCGAAGCCGGCGGTCCGGCCCCACCGGTTGGCGACGGCTTTATGCAGGTGTCTACGGGCGGCCTTGTTGTTTCCCGCCAGCGCTTCGTTGAGGCCGATGTAGAGGTGGGCGTAGAACAGCCGTTTGTTCCGCTCGTCTTTGCCGATCTTCGCCGACTCGATGTTCTTGAGGATCTGCTGCGGCGTGATCTTCTTCGCGAAGAGCTGATACACGTCGCCGAACGGCTCGCGGTCGGTCTGCTTGTACTTCAGCAGGTTCTTGCGGGCCTTCTCGACGCCGTAGGCTTTCGCCTGCGAGAAGAATCGCCAGATGCCGTTCTCGCGGTCGACCATGTCGAAGGTGTTGTAGACCTCGAACTGCCGGGCCGCTTTCTTGTAGTCGCCGGCATAGAAGTACGCGATCCCCCGCCGCCAGTGGGAGGTGTCGAGCTTCGCGTCGAGCTGGACCATCTTGTCGTAGTCGGCGACGGCTTGTTTGAAGCGACCCAGAAAGAAATACGCATCGCCGCGGCGGGAGTACGCGTCGACGGCGGCCGGGTTGGCGGCGATCGCTTTGGATTGCTCGGCGACAACGGCGGTGAAGCGCTTGGTGATCTCGGCGCGTTGCTTCGCGGAGAGTGGGTGCGGTTCCGCCGGCTTCCCCTGGGAAAGAGCATCGGCCGGGAATGACGCGACAGCGATCGAGAATACAAGCAGACAGCGGCGTGAGTGCATCAGGACCTCGTCTTGAAAGCCCGGTGTGCGGGGTGCGTTCCGTAGGACGGGTTTTCAACCCGTCCGGACGGGTTGAAAACCCGTCCTACGGAGGGCGGCACTATTCCTTCCCGATCCCCCGGCCGCTCATCTTATACAGCGGCAGGAAGCGATAATACACTTCCAGGCACAACGCCGACATCGCCGTCGAGAATACGCGGCCGCCGTAAGGGCCCCACGGGCCGCGCGGCTCCCAGCAGCCGGCGTTGTCGCCGGTCGTCGTCTGCTCGGCGACGAGGGCCGCGCGGACGGCGTCGTTCCACTTCTTCCATTCCGGGCCGCCGTACTGGAACATCGCCAGCGTGCCGTAGTACCAGTAGTAGAGGTTGAGCTTCGAGCGCCGCGGCAGCCGCTCCATGAGGTAATCGACGGCTTCCTTGCAGGCGGGATGCTCGCGGGGAATACGGAAGATCTGTTTGCAGAACAGGGCTTCGGCGGTCATCGTGTCGGTGACGGGGTAGTCTTTCTGATACGCCGACAGCCCCTTCTTCGGCCCGAAGCTGTGGGCGAGGAGGAATTTGACCATCAGCTTCTTGGACGAATCGGGAATGCGGACGCCGGCGATTTCGGCGCTCTTCAACGCCATGAGCTGCCAGCCGAACATGCTCATGTCGCTGATCTGGCCCTTCAGATACCGCCAGCCGCCGTCGGTCGGGTTCTGGTTGTCGAGGATGTACTTGACCGCCTTCAGCAGCGGCCGGCGAATTCGCGTGTCGGTCGTCTTGTCGCTCTGCATGCTGTAGGCTTCGGCCAGCGCGTAGGTGGCCATGCCGTGGCAGTACATCTTCGCGTAATGGGTCGCCTTGCCGCCGAGGAAACCGTCGTCGGTCTGCTGGGCGATCAGCCAGTCGATCGCCTTGTCGACCGTCTTGGCGTAGGGGCCTTCTTCGTGCGTGTAACCGGCGCCGAGGAAGGCCAGCAGGGACAGCGCGGTCAGCCCGGTGTCGGCGTGCCTGCCGGCGTACTGGCGGTTCACGCCGTGCTCGTCGACGCGGACCTTGCCGGCGCCATGAGCGTCGGCGTCCCAGTAGCCGTCGCGATGCTGGTTGCGGGCCAGCCAGCGCAGGGCAAGCTCGACGGCCTTCTCGGACGCGTCGGTGCCGCCGAATTTCCGCGAGGCCGCCTTGCGGTTGGCGAGGCTTCGCAGACGATAGGTCGCGGGAAGGTCCTGCGTCCGTTTGCGTCGCGGCGAACTTTGCGGGCTGACCACGTTCGGCTGCGGGCCGGAGCGAACGCTCTTAACCGCCGGACCGACGCGGCTCGCGAACCGGCGGTCGGAAGGCCGCGGACGGCCCGCCGTCGCGTCGGGACGCAGTCGCTCGACACCGCCGTCCGGCACGCCGTCGATGGGCCGGGTGCGGAGCCGTTCGATCTGGTTCGGCTGCGGGTTGGTCCCCGCAGTCCCCTGCGTTTTGCGGCGGGCGTCGAAGCCGGCGTCGTGCGAGGCGACCAGCGACCGGGCCGGCGCGACGCGGCGCTGCACGAGCCGCTGCTCCGGCGCGGGTTGCAACAGGGCATTCGGCTGCCGCAGCGGGTCGTCCTTCGCGATCGGAATGCGGACGATCGGCGTGGGTTCCACGCGATCGGTCGTGCCGCGGTTCATCTCGCGGACGACGTCTTCCGTCGTCTGTGCCGGCCGCGGCAACTTGACGCGCTGATTCAAGGGGGACGGATTGCGGACTTCATCCCGCCGCTGGGCCGTCTCGTCGAAGATTCTGTTCGGAATCGACGCCATGCGAAGCTGGTCCCGTTGCCCGGCGTCGATCGGCTGCGGAACCGACACTTTCCGCTCAGGGACGCTGGGCAGGTTCGGCTCGACGAATTCCGGCTCGCGGAGCGGGTCGGCCTGCCGTTTCATCTCCGGCAGCGGTTTGGGATCGAGCGGCAACGTTTCGCGGCGAGTGATTGCGACCCGCTTTTGCCGCGGCAGCGTGTCGAACAGCGGCGTGTTGCCCGATTTCTTCGTGTCGAAGGTTTCGGCCCCGTCGAACTTCACTTCGACGTACTTGAACGGCTCGCTTTTCGGCGGTGGAGGGCCTTCCGGCGCGGCTGCCGCATTCGGCCGGTTGATCGCGACCAGTCCGATGCCGCAAGCGCACGACAGATGCGCGACGATCGAGAAGATCAGCGCCTTCGAGGTGGCCTGATGGTCTCCCCAGCGGGTGACGAGCATCGTCACCAGGTGCACGGTGGCGAAGAGCATCAGCACGAGCAGCGCGCCGGAGAGCAGATCGTCGTCGACGGCGAACTCGCCGTCGACGATCTGTTGCCACAGGTTGGCGAGTTGCTCGGACATTGACGTTGTGCCTTGTGTCAATCGAGTGGGGCGGGGGTCGGGTGTCCAGAATTCAATTTTGCGTAGTGACGTTGGAAATGCAGGACTCCATCCGAGCAAAATTGAATTCTGGACACCCGACCCCAACCCTCCATCACTTCACAATTTCATCACTCCCCCCCGCGGCCGTGCGGGGCGTGGGCCGGCCGGCGAGGCTGGCGGACGTGTAGCCGGCCGTCTTGCAGGCGTCCATCACGTCGATGATGCTCTGGTACCGCCCTTCCCCTTCGCCGCGAATCAGCACCGCCCGCTTGTGGAACTGCCTCTCGGCGTCGAGCCGTTTCGCCTCGGCCAGAAACGCCCGCAGCTTCGGCAGGTCGCACTCGACGCCGCGGGCGTTCTGCGGCCCGCCGCGGGCGACGATCGGTCCCTGCTTCGGGACGTCGATCACGATCGGGTCGGGCATGCGGGACAGCGGCTCGATGTCGGCGACCGTCGGCAGTTGCACGTTCAGCACGACCTCGGCCTCCGCCTGCTTCTTCGTGAATTCCGACCCGACCATGAAGAAGATGATCAGCAGGAACACGACGTCGATCATCGGCGTCAGGTTCAGGGCCGGTTCTTCGACGGTTTGCGTTTTGAGCGGCATCGGGTGCCTCACATCATCAGCCGGCGGGCGCTAGCCCCCGGTTTTTGCAACGATTGCTGATTTCCGCGAAACCGGACGCTAGCGCGTGCCGGCTGATTTCGTCACCAGCCTGAAAACGGACCGTCCGCGCAACGGTCGCGCAGTTGACTATATCGCAACGGGCGGGGCGGCGCGAATCGGTTTCCAGGCGCCGCCGGAAAAATCGGCAGAATCGGCAAAGTCGACCGGACCGTAGGACGGATTGGCAATCCGTCCTGCGTTAATCATCGCGGGTCTTCAGGAAGAACGCCTTCTTCTCCCCCGGCAGCGTGAAGTTGAAGCCGCAGGAGAGGAAGAAAATCTCCGACGAGCTGATCGCCATCACTTCCAGAATCTGCCGTTCGCGGGCACGCAGCACGCAGGCGTCGACCAGCCGCTTCCCCACGCCGGTCCCCCGCAGCTCGGGCGCGACGGCCAGGCTGCGGATTTCGGCCAGCTTGGGCGAATAGATCTCCAGGGCGCAGAACCCGACGATCTTCCCCTCGCGCTCGGCCACGAAACCGTTGACTTCCAGCATTTCCAGCTCATAGGCCGTCCGCGGCAGGATCGTCTTGGCATCGACGAACGGCTGAATGAACGCCGCCAGCTCGTCCGTGTCGGACAGCTTCGCCGGACGGATCTGAAGCGTAGAGGGCGGTGGTGTTTCCATACGGAGATTTCGTTTGAGCTGACCTGGGACCGGTTTCCAACCAGTCCGGACGGTTTGAAAAACCGTCCTACGGATGAACTATTTGATCGCGTGGTCGGCCGGCTTCAGCCCGCGTTTGTGTCCGCCGACGCCGATTTTGTTCGGCTTGTACTCGCCGACGAGATTGACCTTCGCCCGCTGGGGAATTTTCGCTTCCATCCCCAGGCACCAGTAGGTCGCGTTGACGAGCATGCGACGGACCCCTTCGCTCTGCAAGTCGCCGCCGTGACCCATCGTCGTCGTGAACACGCGGGCCTTCTTCCCCGACGTGCCGGTGTGCGACTTGATCCACGCGATCGGCACCGGCTTCTTGCCCGGCTTGATGGGGTCGCTCGGCTTCATCCCCGTCAGCACGTAACCCAGCACGACCGGTTTGCTGTCGCCGGAGAGCTTCGTCAGCCCGTACACGTCCGACGGCCCCCAGATGTCCTCGCAGCCGCGCACGATGGGATGCCCTTCCATACCCGGCGCCGGTTTCCCGCGGGTGCTTTCGACGTTGTGCCGCCCGTAGTGCGAAACCCACGTTTCCCCCAGCACGAGCCGTCCCCAGCCCCCTTTCGGTTCGCGGCTGGTCCAGGTGTACTTCGCGAATTCGCTTTTGCTGCCGCGAGGGTAGTCGAAGGCGTGCGTTGCCGTCCGCAGCCCGAGGATCGGCTTGCCGGAGTTCGTGTAGTCGATGATGTGCTTCATCTGGTCGTTGGGCAGGGCGCGGAAGCGGGTGAAGATGACCATCAGGTCGGCGTCTTTGAGCAGATGCAGGCCGGGGATGTTGTCTTTTGCTCCGGGATCGATCTCGCCGGTCTTTTTGATCTGTGCGAACAGCACCGTGCATTGGAACCCGTGATGCTTCGCGAGGATCTTACCGAGTTGCGGGATGAGTTCCTCGGAGCGGTATTCGTCGTCCCCCGCGACGAGCACGACGTGCTTCCCCTTGCCGGGACCGGGGTAGCCGGTGTAGGTGGCCCATTTGTCGGCGGCGGACAAGGTCGATGTGGCCATCAGGATGACTGCGGTGACCGGGATTTGTGAGAGTTGAAAGATCATTCGATGAGTCTCCTCGATTTTGTGCCGTGATTTTGACAGGATAATGTCGCGAAAACCGAAAAGGTAGCAGAGACCCACAATCGCCGCCTTGGAACCGGTGCAGTAACCGATGCCGCGACGCCGAAAACGCATATTTCTGTTCGCGACGATCCTGTTCGTCGTTGTGGTCGCCGGTTTCGGCGTCTGGTATCTCACGCGCGTGGACGACACCGTCACTGTTCCTGAACCGTCGACGATCAGCATTTCGCGAGAGACGACGTACGTTCTCGGGCCGGTCGACCAATTCGGATACGTCGACTACGCCGAGGTAATCGACCGCGAGTATCGCGAGGGAGTCACGCCGGAAAACAACGCGGCCGTTCTGTTCTGGAAGGCGTTTGGACCGACAGATATTCCCGAGAGCATCCGCACCGAGTTCTTCAGGCGTTTAGGAATCCCTCGACTGCCAGACCGTGGAAACTATCTCTCACTGACGGATCGGGAAATCAAGACGCTGTTCGAGGTCATCAAACGTCCCTGGAAAACGGCCGAGTTTCCGGAGACGGCCGCGTGGCTGAATCGAAATGAGCGGCCTCTGCGTGTACTGGTCGAGGCCACAAAGCGCTCACGCTACTACTCCCCCATGCTGGCGACGCGTTGGCTGCAAGGGCGACAAGCGGCGATGTCGCTTTTAATGGAGGACACTGAGAAGGCTCGAATTGCGGCGAGAATCCTCTTGACCCGCGCCCTGTGGCACATCGGCGAGAACCGATTTGACGAAGCCCGTGCGGACATCCGAGCAGGCCATCGCCTGGCACGGCTGATAGATCAAAACCCAACAACGATCGGCGGTCTCGCCGCAATCGCAGTTGATGCCGTGGTCTTTAACGCCGATTTCGCACTCGCTCAATCGAATCGGCTGACGGTCGACCAGTTACGAGAATGTACCATGGAGACTCGCCGGCTGACCGAAATCGCCAGCGGCGCCGCGCACCTGGATCGCTGCGATCGGTTGGTGATCCTGGACTGCGCGACCCTTGTCGCACGAAACGGCTGGGAAGGACTTGATCTTATCGCAGACGCAAATGCCAGACGCCGCGTGCTTGATCGCTATGCCGAACGTCACATTCTCAGCCTGACAGACTGGGACGTTGTTCTTCGCGCGATCAACCAGCACTTCGATCGCGCGATTGCGATCGGTCGAATCGTTGACCGAGCCGATCGTCGCGCCGAACTCGACGCCTTTCGAAACGAACTCCTCGAGCTTCGCGCCCGCCGCCGGGGTTTCTCCGAGCTCTCGCGCGACGCGGTAACACGATGGTTTGCTGACTGGGCGGTGGCGGAACTTTGCCCTCCATTCGGCCAGGTGTGGACGGCCGAAGATCAAAACCACGTGCGAACGCGCCTCGCGGAGACTGCGTATGCGTTAGCTGCGTTTCGGCTGCACACCGGACGCTATCCGAAGGATTTGTCGGAGGTCGTGCCCCGGTATCTGATGGTTGTGCCGACCGACCCACACTCGGGATTGCCGCTGATCTATTCGTGCACCGATGCAGGTTACCGGCTGGGCAGCTTCGGGGAAAATGGCCGCGACGATGAGGGCCGAGGTCCCAGCGATGATCCGCCAGGAGACGACGTCTTTATCAAGACGCCGAACAAAAGGAACGACTCGTTATGAATGTCGCCGTTTTGCGCTTCCTCATTCGATCGATTGTTCTCTGCGGGACTGCGACGTTTGCAACAGTGCCGTGCTACGCCCTCAACGAGCCCAGTCAGGCCACTCGGCGCCTGCACAAGCTCTTCGCCAACGAATGGCAATGGCACCTCCGCGACGACCCGCTCGCCGCCACGTACCTCGGCGACAAACGCTACAACCATCTGTGGCGGGACATGAGCCTGGCGGCGTTCGAGCGGCGGCAGCGGCATCGGAGAGACGTGCTGCAAAAGCTGAAGGCGATCGAATTCGCGGCCCTGTCGCCGGCGGACAAGATCAACTACCGGCTGTTCAAACAGAAGTGCGAAACCGCAAGCGAGGAGCACCCGTTCCGGTGGTATCTCCTTCCGCTCAACCAGCGGGACGGAATTCAGGAAGCGAACTCGGTGACCGACGTCCTCCGCTTCCGCACGGTGAAGGACTACGACGACTGGCTGGCCCGGATGCGGTTGCTGCCGGCGTACATGGATCAGACGCTCGCGCTGCTCAAAGAAGGTATCCGCACGAAGCGGGTGCACGCGAAGATCGTGATGAAACGGCTGCCCGGCCAGATCCGCAAGCAGATCGTCGACGACCCCGAGAAAAGCCCGTACTTCAAGCCGTTCCGGGCGATTCCCGATTCGATCCCGCCGGCCGAACAGGCGCGGCTCATCGCCGCGGCAAAGGCGGCGATCGCGAAACAGATCGTGCCGTCGTACCGCAAAATGCTGGCGTTCTTCGAGAAGGACTACATCCCCGCCTGTTTTGACCGGGTCGGCGTGTGGCAGTTTCCGCAGGGGCGGAAGTTCTACGAATTCCGTTGCCGAAAATACACGACGACCGACCTCACGCCGAAGCAGATTCACGAGATCGGCCTCAAAGAGGTCAAACGCATCCGCGGCGAGATGCAGAAGATCATCGCTCAGGTGAAGTTCAAGGGGACGTTCAAGCAGTTCCTCGAACACCTGCGGACCGATCCGAAGTTCTACTACACGAAGCCGGAAGACCTGCTTCAAGCTTATCGGGCCTGTGCGAAACGGGTCGACCCGCAACTGGTGAAGCTGTTCAAAACGCTGCCGCGAATCCCCTACGGGGTGACGCCGATCCCGATGCAGACCGCCCCGGACACGACGACGGCCTACTACATGCCGCCGGCCGCCGACGGGTCGCGGGCCGGGTTTTACTACGTGAACCTCTACAAGCTCGACTCGCGGCCGAAGTATGAGATCGAGGCGCTCACACTGCACGAATCGGTGCCGGGGCATCACCTGCAGATCGCGCTGGCGATGGAGCTGCCGAACATGCCGGCGTTTCGCAGATACTCCGGCTACACGGCATTCGTCGAAGGCTGGGGCCTGTACAGCGAAAGCCTCGGCGACGAGCTGGGGATGTACAAAGACCCGTACTCGAAGTTCGGGCAGCTCACCTACGAAATGTGGCGGGCCGTGCGGCTCGTCGTCGACACCGGCATGCACGACTTCCAGTGGTCGCGACAGCAGGCGATCGAATTCTTCGCCGCCAACACGGCGAAGACGATGCTCGACATCGAAAACGAAATCGACCGCTACATCGCCTGGCCGGGACAGGCGCTGGCCTACAAGATCGGCGAGTTGAAGATCAAACAACTGCGGGCGAAGGCGGAGAAGGAACTGGGGCCGAAATTCGACGTCCGCGAGTTTCACGAAGTCGTGCTGGGAAGCGGGGCGGTGACGCTGGACGTGTTGGAGGCGAACGTGACGGCTTGGATTCGTCGCGTGCGAAACCGCAAGCGGTGACGGCCGACGGCCCCCGGCCCCGAAACGACCGCACCACCCGCTGCAATTCCTCCCCCGGCGGACCGTGATTCGCGTCGCTGAGGCGTGCACGGGGTTTCGGTGGAAAGTAAACTGAACGGCGGGACGGGCAAGCCGCGGCGGGACTTTCGGTCGCGCCGCGTTTGCCGGTTCTGCGGATTGTGAGAATAATAGGGAATCAGGACGCGCGAATTCATTTCGCACGCGCGACCTCGCGTGCGAAATGCCCCTCTTCAATGAGAAAAGGGGGCGCACTACGAGCATTCCAGACCCACCGGCCGCCGCGCGAACGACGCGGCGCCCCGACACGCCCCCCGGAGGACAATCACAGATGCCGAACGTGAAACGACTTCGACTGGCGGCCGCGATCGCCGGCTGCGCCGCGGCCGGGCTGTTGTGCACGGCGGCCTCCGCGCAAACGAAAACCACGGCCAAGCCGGCCGCGACCGTTCCGTTGCACGCGAAGGTCCTGGAAGGGTTCAAGAAGGTCGTCTCCACGGCGGACGGCAAGAAGCCGATGTGGACGATCTACACCCGCGAAAAAGACTCGCAGATGGTCGCCGAATTGCCGGCCAACTACGCCAGCCAGAAATACTTCATCGGGCTGACGGTCTCCAGCGGCGAGACGTTCGCGGGCCTGCAGAACCGCGACATGTACGTCTACTGGCGGAAGTTCAACGACCGGCTGGCGCTGATGGAACCCAACGTCAGCACGCGCTCCACCGGCGACGCCGAGTCGAAGGCGTCGGTCTCGCGGCTGTTCACCGACAAAGTGCTGCTCGACGTGCCGATCCTCACGACGGGGCCCGGCGGCGGCCCGCTGATCGACATGGACGCCCTGCTGGTCGGCAAGGCGTCGGTGTTTTTCGGCCCGCGGTACACCAACGCCCGGTTTTCGCAGTTGTTCGACATCAAGAAGGCGAAGGCCTTTCCGCAGAACGTCGAGCTGGCGTTCGAATTCCCCACGGCGGCGGGGCAGTTGCAGACGCTGCATTATTCCATCAGCGTGCTGCCGCAGAATACCGGCTACAAGCCGCGGCCGGCCGACACCCGCGTGGGCTACTTCACGACGACGTACAAGGACCTGGGGAAATACAAAACGGAAGAGACCAGCATCCGCTACATCAATCGCTGGCACCTCGAGAAGGCTGACGCGAACCTGAAGATCAGCCCGCCCAAGGAGCCGATCGTGTTCTACATCGAGCACACGACGCCGATCCGCTATCGGCGGTGGGTCGAAGAGGGCGTGCTCGCCTGGAACGCCGCCTTCGAGAAGGTCGGCATTCACAACGCGATGCAGGTGCGGTTCCAGGACGCCAAGACCGGCGCCTTCATGGACCTCGACCCCGAAGACGTGCGGTACAACTTCATCCGCTGGCTGAACAACAACGTGGGGACCGCCATCGGCCCCAGCCGCACCAACCCCCTCACCGGGCAGATCCTCGACGCCGACATCATCCTCACCGACGGGTGGATCCGGCACTACAACCTGCAGTTCAACGACATCCTGCCCAAGATCGCGATGGAAGGCTTCGACGCCGAAACGCTCACCTGGCTGGCGAAGCACCCCGACTGGGACCCGCGGCTGCGGCTGGCGGCCCCGGCGGAGCGCGACATGCTGCGGGAAAAGATCCTGCGGGAAAGCCTGCGGCCCTTCGCCGGCCATCCGCTGGCCCGAAATGACACCAAGATGCTCGGCGACGAGCCGCACGACGGGTTGGTCGGCCGCCACGTGCAGGTCAACGGCCGCTGCGACGCCGCCGCCGGCCTGGCCTTCGAAATGGCCCTGATGCGAATGCATCTCGCCACGCAGGACGACGATACACAGGTCACAAACGGAAAACCGGCGAAAGGGGTCAAGAAGCCCGACAAGAAGCCCGGCAAGAAACCCAAAAAGCCGACCGGCCTCATCGACGGCATGCCCGAAGAGTTCGTCGGCCCGCTGCTGGCGCACCTCGTGTCGCACGAGGTGGGGCACACGCTGGGGCTGCGGCACAACTTCAAAGGCTCGAGCCTGCATACGCTGGCGGAGATCAACAGTGCCGCGATGAAAGGGAAGCCGCTGGGGGGTTCGGTGATGGATTACACGCCGGTCAACATCAACGTGAAGGGGGGCACCGTCCAGGGGGACTTCGCGATGAAGGGGATCGGCCCCTACGACTTCTGGGCCATCGAGTACGGCTACACGTTCGAAAAAGACCTTAAGCCGATTCTTGCCCGGGTCTCCGAGCCGGCGCTGCAGTTCGGCACCGACGAAGACGCCATGGGTCCCGACCCGTACGTGCGGCGTTACGACTTCAGCAAGGAGCCGCTGGACTACGCCCAGGACCAGATGCGGCTGGCGAAACACCACCGCGAGCGGCTGCTGAAGAGCTTCGTGAAAGACGGCCAGAGCTGGGACCGCGCCCGCACCGGCTACGAACTGACCCTCTCGGTCCAGACGCGGGCGGTCGGCATGATGGCCAACTGGGTCGGCGGCTCCCACGTCTACCGCGACAAGAAGGGAGACAAAAACGGCCGCGCCCCGATCGACGTCGTCTCGGCGAAGAAGCAGAAAATCGCGCTGAAGTTCGTCATCGAAAACACCTTCGACGACAAGGCGTATGGCCTGAACAGCGAGCTGCTGCGGCACATGACGTTCGACAAATGGATGGACGGCGGCAACTACGCCCAGCTTCTGCGGACCGATTCCGCCTGGCCCGTGCACGACAAGGTCATGGGCATTCAGGCCTCGGTGCTGACGATGCTCATGAAGCCGACCACCCTGCGGCGGGTCTACGACAATGAGTTCCGCGTCGCCGCCGACAAAGACGCGCTGACGCTGCCGGACCTGATGGCAAGCGTCCGCAACGCCGTCTGGTCGGAACTCGACAAGAAAGCGAACGGCAAATACACCGCCCGCAAGCCGATGATTTCGAGCCTGCGGCGGAACCTGCAGCGCGAGCATCTGAAGCGGCTGATCGACCTGACGATGCCCAATGCGGTCAACAACGAAGCGGGCAAGCCGATCGGCAACCTGGCGCGGCAGGAGTTGCGGTTCATCAAGGCGAAAGCCGAAGCCGCGTTGAAAGCGGGAGGCCTCGACCCGTATTCGCTGGCCCATGTGACCGAGGTGAAGGAGCAGGCGCGGAAGGCCCTCGACGCCGGCTACATCTACAACTCGGCGCGGCCGACCGGCCTGCCGCGGATCATCCGCATCGGCAACGAGCCGGGCGGGAAACCCGAAGCTCCGTAGGACGGTTTTTCAAACCGTCCGGACGGATTGGAAATCCGTCCTACGAACAGACGCAGCCGCCCGCCGCCGCATTGCCCCGCGATGCGGCGGCTTTTCCATCGACGGTATTTGCCATGCACGTCTTCGCGTGGGAAGCCCTCACCGCCGGCCTCTGGCCCGACGCCCCCGAATCGATGCTCCGCGAAGGCCGCGCGATGCTTGCGGCGCTGGTCGAAGACCTGTTGCGGATCGACGGCTGCCGCGTCTCCACCATTCAACATCAGCCGGCACGCCCTCGCGTCCGGTTTGGCGGAAGCTGTCAAGGCGATCGCGTCGACGACTCAGAGGTTGTGAATGAATCCAGTCCCGGAGGGACGGCATCAGGTAGCCTGGGGCGTAAGCCCCAGGGGAGTGGGCTGTCGTGTTCACGACAGCCCCGGAGGGGCGGCATCGGCTCAGCGCGACGATGTCGCCCCTCCGGGGCTGAGGTGAATCGTAGCGACCGACGCCTGGGGCTTACGCCCCAGGCTACTCGCTGTCGTCCCTCCGGGACTGAATTCCTGGAATTCGGAGGCGTGCAATATCTTCACAAGCTCTCACCACTCACCACTTCCGCTTTCGGCCTTCAGAACGAACGATTGTCGATGGTCGTCTCCCAATCCCCCGACGAAGAATCCGCCGCATTCGAACGGCTCGCAACCGCCGCCGACGTCTGCTGGCTGATCGCGCCGGAAACCCACGGCCTGCTGGCGGAGCGTTGCCGTCGCGTCGAAGCCGCCGCAACAGTAGGTCGGATTGCCAATTCGTCCCACGAAAAGCTGGCCGGTCCGTCGTCCGCCGCGGTGCAGCTCTGCGGCGACAAGCTGGAACTTGCCGGCTTTCTCGCCTCACGCGGCATTTCCACCATTCCGACGCACCCGCTTCCCGCCTTCCGCCTTCCGCCTTCCGCCTTCGCTCGGATCGTCGTGAAACCGCGCTTTGGTGCCGGCTCGGAAGGCGTGCGTGTCCTGCGGGTTGGGGTCGGGTGTCCAGAATTCAATTTTCCGCCAGAGTCTTCTGACCGGCCCACGGCTTTCAACGGAAAATTGAATTCTGGACACCCGACCCCATCCAGCTTCGTCTGGCAGCGCTATCATCCCGGCCTCGCCGTTTCCGTCGCCGCGATCATCGGCCCGGAATGCGGCGGGATCGAGGTCTTCCCCCTTTGTCGGCAACTCCTCACCGACGACGGCACGTTCGCCTATCTCGGCGGCGAATTCCCCGTCCACACGGACCGCAACGACGAGATCGACCAGCTCGTTCGCCGGACCTGCCGGGCGATCGACGGTCTGCGGGGCTACGTCGGATTCGACCTGATACTTCCGGAAAGCGCCGCAGAGCCGGTGGTGCTGGTGGAAATCAACCCCCGGCTGACGACGTCCTACGTCGGATATCGCCGATTGACGACGGCCAACATCGCGGCGCGCGCGATCGGGGCCGACGAACGACATCGGGGTCGGGTGTGGAAAATTCAAAATTGCGATGAGACATCGATCACACATGAGAGGCCGCGGCCTCGCAATTTTGAATTTTCCACACCCGA
>Ga0268386_10000995_pt1 | contig 18975 bp, 14 predicted proteins | sample RVTome_15_FD_200260 | JGI IMG/M metagenome (GOLD analysis project Ga0268386, IMG submission 200260) | Soil microbial communities from uranium-contaminated site in the Upper Colorado River Basin, Wyoming, United States - RVT150D86... ...
CCCACTCCCGCCGGCGTGAAGGATCGCGCACATCAGTTCTCCGGAGACGTGGACACATACGCCTGGGACCCGTCGTTCGACCTGTACGGAGGCGGCGGGCTCGCCGCGACCGTGCGCGACATGGCGTACTTCACGCGTGCATTGCTGACGGGGGATGTCTTTCGCAAGCCCGAGACGCTGAGCCTCATGACGGAGACCCGGGTGGCTCCCGACCAGGACGACTACGGGCTGGGCGTCAGCGCGATCGAGGACGCAGGGGTGCGCGGTTGGGGGCACAACGGGTTCTGGAACACGTTCTCGTATCACTTCGCAGACCTCGACGCCACCATCGCCGGCAGCGTCTCGCAGCGACAGGCTTTCGACGTCAGCGACGCACTGCTCCGCGAGGCGATCGCAGCGGTACGTGACTGACCTCCGCACTCGACAAGCGTGAGGTCCGGCGCCACCGGTGCCGGCCGAGGTCAGCCTTGTTCGTGCGGGAATGACGTCGCACCCTCACCGAGCAGCGTGTCCGCGTACCGGCGCAGAAGCGAGAGGTTGCGCTCGGCAAGGTGGTCGAACGCCTGCCGCACGCTCGAGCCGGGCGTGAGCGACGCCAGTGCGACTGATGGATCGAGGCGCGCGCTCACCCACGATTCGTGTGTCGAGCCCCACGCGACCACCTCGGCGGTCGGGGTCACGATCATCGAGTTGCCGAAGTACAGCACCCCTGCCGGGTCGATACCCACCGCGTTCGCTCCGACCACGTAGACGTGGTTGTCGTAGGCCCGGGCGCGGTTGGTCAGCTCCCAGATGTCCGCCGACCGCAGCAGCGCCGAGGGGCGGACGATCACCTCGGCCCCCTGCAGCGCCATGATCCGGGCCAGTTCGGGGAAGTCGCCGTCGAAGCACACCATCATCCCGATCCGGCCCAGGTCGGTCTCGACCACGCACACGTCGTCACCGGGCGTCACCCATCCGCCGCGCGAGCGGAGCTCGGTGCAGAACGGATGCGTCTTCCGGTACACGCCGAGCAGAGTTCCAGACGGGCCGGCGAGCATCGCCGTGTTGTGAACCACTCCAGGCTCGTCCCCGCGCGAATACGTTCCCCACACCAGATGGACGCCGAGGCGGCCCGCGACCTCGGCCAGCGGCGCGACCGTCGGGCCGTCCTGCTCACCGAGCAGCATCCAGAGCTCCTCGGCGGTGCACCCCGGCGTGAAGCCCGTCGAGACGGTTTCGGGCAGCACCACCAGCGAGGCCCCGGTCGCATCGACGCAACGCTCGACGTAGTCGACCGCATGATCGACGTTGGCCTTGACCGTTTCCGCGGTCAGACGCTCATGCGACGGCCTGATCTGGACGGCCGCGGCTGTGAACACGCGCATAAGCGATCTCCCTTCGTGGCGCTACGGTCCTCGCTCGTGCCTCCACCGTAAGGTCCTGGCCATGCGTGAGCACAGACCGCGCGACATGTCCCCCATCGAGCTCGGCTTCACGCCGCAGAGAGCCGTGCCCTGGCTCAACCCCGGACTGCTGGTGGCAACCGGCATCCGGACGGTGCTCTCCGACCTGTTCGGCGCCTACCTCGACAAGAGAGAGATGCAGGCCGTCCTCGGCAGCGACCGCTTCGATCACACCGGTGCGACCGAGCTCTGGCTCGACTACACGGCCGACGTCGGGGACGGGTTCGACGCGACCTACTCGATCGCCTCGCTGCTGGCCCGCCCGGTCCTCGAGGTCGGCGATGCCGACGGCGCCGCACTCGAGCTGCCGCGCGGCGAGGTCCTCGTCCTCGGCGGCGACCAGGTGTACCCAACGGCGTCGGGCACGGCGTACGGCAACCGGTGGAAGGGGCCGTACCGGGCCGCCCTTCCGGTACGGACCTCGCGAACGCCCACCCTCTATGCGCTGCCGGGTAACCACGACTGGTACGACGGGCTCACCGCGTTCCTGCGACTGTTCGCACAAGGCGACTGCGCCGGCGGATGGCAGACCCGCCAGCAACGCAGCTACTTCGCGTTGGCCCTGCCGCACCGGTGGTGGCTGTACGCGGTCGACACCCAGCTCGACGTCTACATCGACAAGCCTCAGCTCCGGTACTTCCAGGCCGCGGCAGCGGACCTCCGCCCCGGTGACCGCGTGATCCTCTGCCTGTCACGGCCGACCTGGGTGATCTCGCAGCAGGACCCGCAGGCCTACGACAGCGCCGACTACTTCCTCCGCACGGTCGTGGAACCGACCGGAGCCAGGGTCCCGATCATGCTCACCGGCGACGCCCACCACTACGCTCGCTACGCCGGCGACGGACCGGACGGACGCGGTCGCCAGCTCGTCACCTGCGGTGGAGGCGGCGCCTATCTCGTCGGCACGGCACACCTGCCCGATCGGATCGCGGTGCCCCCGCCGACGACACTCACCCGTCGCGCGAGCGAGCCTCAGCACTACGAGCTCGTCGGCACCTACCCGACGCCCGCGCACTCGCGGCGGCTGGGTTGGAGCGTCTTCACGCGCTTGCCGTGGCGCAACCCCGGCTTCCTGGTGCTTCTCGGCCTCATGCAGACCCTGCTGATGTTCGCGATGCGGACCGCCCACGGACGGTTGCTGAACGGGCCCATCGTGATCGCCGTCACGGCCGTCGTCGCGGGGACCGTCCTGTTCGCCGTGGTGCAGGCGCTGCAGCGGGGACGACTGCGGCACTGGGTGGCGGCCCTGCTGCACGCGGTGCCTCATGTGGCTCTCGGCGTCGTCGGTACGGCCGTGTGGTCGAGCCTCCCGCTCGCCCAGCTTCCGAACCCGTGGTCGATCCTGCTGGCGTTCGCCGTGTACGGGCCGGTCGTCGCCCTGCTGGACTGCTGGATCGTCGGGATCTACTTGGTCACCGCCAGCCGGTTCCAGGTGAACGTCAACGAGCTGTACGCGGGGCTGGGCATCGAGGACCACAAGAGCTTCCTCCGCATGCACATCGACGCCGACGGCTCACTGACCATCTACCCGGTCGCGGTCGACCGGGTCGGCCGGCGGTGGCGGGCAGATCCCGGTGCTCCTCCGGAGGCGCCATGGGTGGTCACCGACGAACCGATTCACCCGCGACTGGCCGAGGCGCCGATCATCGTCTAACGCGGCATCGGGTAGGGGGCCGCCTCGACGTCGATCTCGTCCATGCGGCGGCAGTACAGGCGGTAACGCCGCCGCGCCTCCCCGTGGCGACCGTCCCGCGCGAGAAGAGCCACCAGATCGAGATGGGCCCGCTCGTCGAAGGGATCGCGCTCCAGGATGCGAAGCAGGTAGCGAGCCCTCGCCTCGTGGTCGTCGCCGGCCAGGTCGGCCAGGGCGCGGGCCACACCGAGGTAGGTCAGCCGGGCCTTCTCGCGCAGGTCGACTGCCCAGTCGGAGTAGAGGTCGTCCTCGAACAGGTCGCCGGCGTAGGCCAGTTCGGCCGCGTCCAGCTCGCGCCGGGCGTCGCGTGACCGGCCGGATCGAGCCAGCGCCAGGCCGGCCTCGGCGGATTCGAGAAACACCTCGACGTCGACCGTCACGTTCGCGAGGGCCACGGCGTCGCCCTCGCTTCGCAGGCAGTGACCGGGAGGGTGCCGATGCTCCGGGTCGAGGATCGTGCGGACCGTGGACAACGCGACCGAGAGACGGTTGGCCGTCCGGGCCGGCTCTTCGTCCGGCCACAGGATCTCGGCGATCTGCTCGCGGTGGATCGGCCGGCCACGGCGACAGACGAGCAGCTTGAGCAGGTCTCGGGCCTTGCGTGACTGCCACGCCTGCGCAGGCACCGGCCCGGACGGGCGGTCGACCCGGAACCGGCCGAGACAGACGACGGTCACCTCCGGGCGGTCGGCCACCCGGAGCAGTGCCCGGGCCCTGGTCGCCACGTCGCGTGCCCCGAGGGCCTGCGCTTCCTCCGCCGCCCGGGTCGCCAGACCGGCCGAGACCGTGCCGGTCTCCAGTTCCGCGAGTACGACGCCGGCCCGGGCGGCGCCGACCGGATCCCCGAGCTCCCGCCACAGTTCGAGCGCGGTCCGGACAGCGTCGCGGTCGCGTCCGGCCGCACCCAGCAGCTCATGCGCCTCCGCCACACCCGCCCGGTCGCGGACCGCCTGTGCCTCCCGAACGACCTGCCGGGCCCGGGCGAGGGTCGTCGGGTGATCGCCTGCGGCCAACGCCACGTCGGCGGCCGCCAGCAGCGCGCTCACCCGACCGAGAGACGGTCCGCAGGCCAGGGCCCGTGCCGACAACTCCGCGGCGGCCTGCGGTTCCTCGGTGGCGAGCAGACGGGCCAGGCCGGCGAGGGCGGGCACCAGCCCCTGGGTGTCGCCGGTCTGCTCCGCGAGCGCGATGGCTCGCTCGTACGCGGCCCGCGCCGCGACCCGATCGCCGCGAACCCGGTGGATGTCGCCGAGCGAACCGTAGGGATATGCCGCCATCGACGAACCGAGCCGTTCGAAGACGACCCGGGCGGACTCGAGCTCGGCCCGTGCCTCGTCCAGGCGGCCGAGACCCATCAGGGCCTGTCCCCGGTTCGACAGGGCGAGGCCGCGGAAGGTGGCGAAACCGGCGAGGTCGGCGAGGCGCAGCGCGAGGTCGACCTCGACCAGGGCTCCCTCGCAGTCGCCCTCCTCCAGTTGGCGGCTGCCCCGGTTGGTATGGATCCGGATCAGCTGAAAGACGTCCCGCGCCGCTGTCGCGTGATCGAGCGCGCGCAGATAATGCGCGTCATTGGCGCCACGGTCGCCGTCGAGCGCCGCGACCATGGCCAGCACGGTGTGCGCGTTGGCCAGCGCCCGGTTGTCGCCGCTCGTGCGGGCCGCCTGGTAGGCCCGCGTGGCCTGCGCCCGACACCCCTCGAGGTCGCCACGCAGCCACCGCACGCTCGCCGACCAACCGAGGAGGAGAGCCCGGGCGGCGAGGTCGGGGTCCTCGGTGTCGCCGCCCTCGTAGGCTTTCGCCGCGTCGTCGAGGTTGCCCCGCAGGTAGTGAAGCAGGCCGGTTCGCCAGGCGATCCGGGCCGGCACCGGTCCGGTGTCACGGGCCGCGCGGCCGTAGCAGCGCAGCGCCTCGTCCCAGTCGCCGAGCAAGAGCCAGGCATCGCCCACCATCACCTCCAACGTCGCGTCGCGCCGGTCGGCCGGGACCAGCGCCGCGGCACGCACGACCCCCTGCGCGTGCCCGTCGGCGAGAAGCTGTTCGCCGTGTTCGCTGAGCATCCTCAGGCAGGCCTCGACGTCGGCCAGCTCGACCCAGTAGTCCAGCGCGTCGGCATGGTCGCCCACCTGTTCGAGCCACCGGGCCGCCGCGACGAGGACACCGTCCCGCTCCTTCGCGCCGAGCCGCCGGTGGGCGTGGACGAATGCGCGAGACAGCGGGGTCAGCTCGATCCGGTCGGAAACGCTCGCGCCGGGTTCGACGTACACACCCCGACGGCGGACCGCGGCCAAGACCCGGTCCGCATCGCGGACACCCACCGCCCGGGCCAGGCCGGCGTCGATCCACCGCAACGGCTCGGCGCGTTCGAGGAAGTGCAGTACGTCGGCCGACTCCTGCCCGACCACCTCGTCGACCATGTACTCGAGCAGCACGCCCTTCGGCTCGCGCATCGTGTCGAGAATCGCGGCCCGTTCTGCGGCTGGTACGCGGGCGACGGCCTCCACCGCGAGGCGGGTGGCCACCGGCCAGCCACCGCTGAGCTCGTGTACGGCGCGGGCCAGTCCGACATCGGGCACGCCGACCAGGCGCTCAACCAGTTCCTCGGTATCACCGACCGTGAAGGCGAGATCGGCAGCACCCAGCTCCGCAGCCTCTCCGTGGGCGACCATACGCGCGGTGCGGAACGGCAACGGGTCACGGCTGACCAGCACCAGGTTCAACGCCGTGGGGACCTGCCGGCTCAGCGCGGCGACGAACCCGGACACTTCGGCGACGGACGCGATCTCGTGGACGTCGTCGAGCACCAGCGCCGTGCTCCGACGCAACACGGCCTCGAGTGCCTCCGCGAGCGCCGCCGCCGATGCCTCGGCCTGGCCGACCTCGTCGCCGTCGTGGCCGCGCAGCCTGCTCGCGGCCACCACCAGGTCCGCAGACAGGTCAGGTACCCGCAGGCGCAGGGCATCGACGATGTGGCGGGCGAGGATACCGGGGACCCGGTCGGCCGGGCCGATCGTGTGCCAGGCCACCGGCAGCGGCGCCGGCCAGTTGCGCAACAGTGTCGTCTTGCCGTATCCAGCCCCGGCGACGACCAGCGTGAGTCGGTGGTCGGCGGCCGCCGTCAGGCGAGCGTCGAGGCGACTCCGGCCCACCTGGCCGGAGCGCGGAGCCGAGGAGTCGGTCGACACGAAACCTCTTCGGGCCGCTGGGCGATCGGGAGTGCCCCGATTGTGACACTCCGTCGGTCACCGTGCGGGTTCCTCGTCGATCCCCTCCCCCCGGAGGGGATCGGCGAGGAACGCGGCCAGCTCCTCCACGGAGTGGAAGTGCGCGCTGTTCCCGCTGGCCACCCTGGACACCACCCCCCGTAGCTCCGGCCCTTCCACTCCCCCGACGGGGAAGAGCCGCACCACGAACGTGTCCACACGCTGATGATGGAGAGCAGCCTTAAGGCGGTCTTAAGGCCGCATCAGCGGTCGGCACGGAGGTAGTGGAGCACGGCGAGCACCCGCCGCTGGTCTTCGGGCGAGGCGCTCGCGGGCACGCTCGACGTCACCCACCCGGACGGCGGCAGGACACTCCTCCGGCTCCGGCTGCCGGTGGATGCGTCATGACGCGATCAGCCGGCCGACCACGACCCCGGCCAGCGCGATCAGCGCGCCCACGACCACGGCCGCCAGCACCACACCCACCGGCACGGCCTGCCGCTGCCGGGGCGGCGCCGTGTACACCGCCGGCGCGGCTGCCGGCGTTCCAGCCGGCCCGACGGCCGCTGGGACGGCCGGCGCGAGCTCGGCGCGGCCGGTGAGCACGTCGTCGACGGCGGAGAAGAACTCGCCGGCGGTCTTCTTCGCGACGCCGGCCAGCATCCGTTGTCCCACACCACCGATGGCTCCGCCGACGACGGCGTCGGCGTCGTAGTCCAGCCGCGTGGTGCCGTCGTCGGCCCCGGCCAGGGTCACGCGCACGTCGGCGCTGACCGTTCCCGGCGCACCGGCACCGGAGGCGTGCAGCATGAACGAGTCGGGCTCGGCCTGGTCGGACAGCCGTACGTCACCGGAGTACGTGCCTTTGATCGACGCCACGCCGGCCATGACCGTCGCCCGGTACGAGTCCGGGCCCACCTGCTCGAGCTGCTGGCAGCCGGGGATGGTCCGCACCAGCACGGCGGGGTCCTGCAGTGCCGCCCAGACCCGCTCGCGCGGAGCGTGCAGAACGGCGGATCCGTTGACCTTCATCGGCTGGTGCCCTCCTCGTGCGAACGGCGCAGGTGGAACAGCTCGCTGGGCGAGATCGGCATCCGGGTCACCGTGAACCCCTCCGCGTCGGAGATCGCCGACGCGAGCACGGCCATGCCGGGGATCACGCCGGCCTCTCCGGCGCCCTTGATGCCCAGCGGGTTCAGTGGCGAGGGCGTCTCGAGGTGGTCGGTCTCGATCGTCGGCACCTCGGTCGAATAGGGCATGAGGAAGTCCATGAACGACGCGTTGAGCAACTGGCCGTCGCTGTCGTAGGCCATCCGCTCGTAGAGCGCACCGCCGACGCCCTGGGCGACCCCGCCGTGCACCTGGCCCTCGACGATGCGCGGGTTGACCAGCGTCCCGCAGTCGTGGACGACGCAGTACCGCAGGATGCGGATCTCGGCGGTTTCCGGGTCGGTCTCGACCACCGCGGCGTGCATGCCGTTGGCGAACGTCGCCCGCGGCGGGGAGTAGAAGCCGGTCGCCTCGAGCCCCGGCGAGTCCCCGTCGGCGACCGGCGGCTTGTCCGGGTCGGCCGGCATCGCGAACTGGGTGGCTCGTGCGGACTCCGCATCGAAGGCGTATCGCAGCGGATTCGACAGCACGGCCACGGTCGACAACGGGATCGACGCTGTCGGGACGCCGCGGACCTGGACGACCCCACCGACGATCTCGAGGTCGCGAGGATCGGCCTCGAGACTCTCGCCGGCGATCCGCAGCGCCTTCTCGCGGACCGTGCGGGCCGCCGCCGCGATCGCGTTGCCGCTCATCACCATGGCGCGGGACGCGAAGGTCCCCACGGCGTACCCGAACCGCCGCGTATCCCCCGTGATCACGGTGACACGCTCGAGCGGCACCCCGAGGATGTCGGCGGCGACCTGGGCGAACGCCGTCTGGTGCCCTTGGCCCTGGGTGGTGAGCCCGGTTGCCACGAGGACGCTTCCGTCGGTCTCGACCTTGACCCAACCGCCCTCGTAGGGGCCGACGCCGGTGCCTTCGACGTAGCAGGCGATGCCGATCCCGACCCGCCGACCCTCGGCCCGCGCCTGCGCGCGGTAGCTCTCGAACTCGTCCCAGCCGACCAGCTTCTTCAGCTTCTGCAGGCCGGCCGGATAGTCGCCCGAGTCGTAGATCAGCGGGCGGCCGTCCTGGAAGATCAGGCCGTGGTCGTAGGGCATCTCGTCGGGGCGGATGAAGTTGCGCTCCCGCACGTCGGCCCGGTCGAGCCCCAGCTCCGCCGCGATCGCGTCCATGACCCGCTCCATGACGAAGCAGCCCTGCGGCCGGCCCGCGCCACGATAGGGCGTGACCTGCACGGTGTTCGTGTACAAGCTCTGGAACTCGACCCGGTAGCCGCCCGGCTTGTACGGGCCCAGCAGTTGGGTGGCCGTGACGATCGGCACGACGATCCCGTAGGGCGTGTACGCGCCGTTGTCGTGCCAGAACGTCACCTCGAGCCCGTGCAGGCGACCGTCGTCATCGAAGCCGACTCGGACCCGGTGGGCCTGGCCCCGCTCGTGGGCGCTGGCGATGAAGTGCTCGCGGCGATCCTCGACCCACTTGACCTCGCGGTCCAGCGTGATCGCCGCCCACGACACCAGGACCTCCTCCGGCCACGGATGGACGATCTTGACCCCGAAGCCGCCTCCGACGTCGGGCGCGACCACCTCCACCCGGTTCGGCGGCAGGCCGAGCTTGGCCGCCAGTGCGGCCCGGACGCTGGTGGACGCCTGGGTCGAGGAGTACACGCGCAGGCTGGCGTCGGCGGCGTCCCAGCGCGCGTAGACACCCCGGCCCTCCAGCGGCGTCGACGCGCTGCGCTCGACGGCGAAGTCGAGCTCGAGCACGTGCGGCGCAACCCCGATCGCCGCGGCGGCGTCGCCGTTCTCCTGGACCATCGTGGCGGCGATGTTGCCCGGCACGTCGTCGTGGACCAGCCGCGAGGCCGCTCGGGCCGCCTCGATGCCGACGACCGGCGGCAGCACGTCGTAGTCCACCCGGATGCGGTCGCAGGCGTCCTCGGCCAGGTAGCGGTCGGCGGCCACGACCATGACCACGGCCTCGCCGACGTGGTTCACCTCGTCCCTGGCCAGCGCGTACGGCGTCCGGCTGTGCGTCAGGGTCGGGTGCGGAATCAGCTGCGGGAGCGGTTCGGCCAGCGGGCCGGCGAGGTCGTCGTAGGTGTAGATCGCCACCAGGCCATCGACGTCGAGGGCACCGGTCACGTCGATGTCGACGACCTTCGCGTGGGCATGCGGGCTGCGAACGAACGCGACGGCCAGCGCACCGTGACCGAGATCGTCGAGGAAGCGACCCTGGCCGGACAGCAGCCTCGGGTCCTCCCGGCGGGCGACCGGCTCGCCCATGGTGCGCGTGCTCACGCTCCTACCCCGCGGCGTAGGTCGGCCGCCCGCAGGACGGAGGCGACGATGTTCTGGTAGCCCGTGCAGCGGCAGAGGTTACCCGCGATCGCCTCGCGGGCCTCGTCCTCGGTCGGCTCCGGGTTCTCCTCGAGGTAGGCGGTGATCGTCGTGACGAAGCCGGGCGTGCAGAACCCGCATTGCAGGCCGTGGCAGTCCCAGAACGCCTGCTGGACCGGTCCGAGCGAGCCGTCGGGCTCGCAGCAACCCTCGACGGTCGTGACCGACGCGCCGTCGACGCTCACGGCGAACAGCAGGCAGGACCGCACCGGTCGGCCGTCGACCAGAACGGTGCAGGCACCGCACACGCCGTGCTCGCATCCGACATGGGTCCCGGTGAGGCCGAGGTCGTGGCGGAGGAAGTCGGAGAGCAGGCGGCGCGCCGGCACGTGGGCAGCGCGGGGAACGCCGTTGACGGTCAGCGCGACCTGATGCCCCTCGGTCATGCGTCACCGCCGTCCACCGAGGCGCCGGCCGCACGCGCCGCGTCCCGCAGTGCCCGCTCCGTCAGGGCGCCGGCCAGGTGCCGCCGGTACTCGGCCGTGGCGTGGATGTCGGGCTCGGGGTCGACGGCGGCGCGTACGAGCGCACCGGCGGCCACCACGTCGGCGGTGTCGTGGGGTTGGCCGGCCAGCGCGTCGGAGACGTCGACGACCACCGGCGTGGGGCCCACGGAGATCAGGCCGACCACGGACGCCGTGACCCGCAGGTCGTCGTCGAGGGTCACCAGGGCACCCACCCCGCACACGGCGTAGTCGCCGTGCCGGCGCGACACCTCGGCCCAGGCCGACCCGGTGCGGCCGTCCGGCGCCGGGAAGAAGGCCTCGACCGCCACCTCGTCCGGGCGCACGGCGGACTCCAGCGGACCCTGGAAGAAGTCCGCGGCGCCGACGGTCCGCTCGCTCCCGCGGCCGGCCAGGGTCACGGTCCCGCCGAGCAGGGCCAGCACCGCGGTCATCTCACCGGACGGGTCGGCGTGCGCGAGGCTGCCCACCGTCGTCCCGCGGTTGCGGATCGTGGGGTGCGCGACGTGGACGAGCGCCTGCCGCAGCAGCGGAACGGCGGCGAACGCTGCCGGGTTGCGCTCGACCGCGGCGTGGCGCGCCGTGGCACCCACGCGGACACCGTCGCGCTCGGTCTCGACCCGGTCGAGACCGTCGACGTGGTTGATGTCGACCAGGTGCGCCGGCGCGGCCAGGCGCATGGACATCAACGGGATCAGACTCTGGCCACCGGCCAGGACCTTGCCGTCGGCTCCGACCTCCGCGAGGATCTCGAGGGCCTGGTCGAGCGTCGTCGGCCGGTGGTAGACGAACGGCGACGGCTTCACGAGTCGCATCCTCCCTTGCCTGGCCGGGCGTCCCGAGTCCGGGGCGGGTCAGGCGCGCCGCGGGGGCCGTACGGCCCCTCGGCGCACGGCCCCTCGGCGCACGGCCCCCGCGTCCGGCCGTTAGCGCTCGTCCCTCCTGTCGTCGAGGTCGTCCTCGACCCTCTCGTCGGCGCGGCTGGTGTCCTCGACGAACTCGTCGACACGTTGCGTGTCGTGACCGCCCACCAGGATCAGCGCACCCTCGTCGCGCATGTGCGGCGGCGCGATCGCCTTCGCGAAGTGGTAGGCGCCGATGGCGACGATGGTGCCGAAGGCGATGCCGGAGAGCACGAAGTCCTCGGTGATCTCCAGCGACGTGTCGCCGATGGCGATGATGATGCCGGCGGCGACCGGCACGAGGTTGACCGGGTTGGCGAAGTTGACCCGGTTCTCGATCCAGATCTTCGCACCGAGCATGCCGATCATGCCGTAGAGCACGACGGTGATGCCGCCGAGAACGCCTCCCGGCACAGCCGCGACCAGCGCACCGAACTTCGGCGAGAGCCCGAACAGGATCGCGACCAGCGCCGCGACGTAGTAGGCGGCCGTCGAATACACCCGCGTGGCGGCCATGACGCCGATGTTCTCGGCGTATGTCGTCGTCGGCGAGCCCCCGACGGAGCTGGCGATGGCCGTGCCGACGCCGTCGGCGGCGATGGCGCGGCCCATCACCGGGTCGAGGTCGCGCTCCACCATCTCGGCCACCGCCTTGACGTGTCCGGTGTTCTCGGCGACGAGCGCGATCACCGCGGGCAGCACGAGCAGCGTGAACGTCAGCGAGAAGCTCGGCAGGTGCCAGCCGGCGATCTCGGCGCCGTCCGGGCCCACCATCGTCTCCGGCGGGAATCCGAACCAGTCGGCGTCCCCCACCGGGTCGAAGTTGACCCGGTCGCGCGTCGTCTCCTCGCCGGTGGCGTCCGGCGACGTGATCGGGCCGAAGATCACGTCGAACAGCCACGAGAGGACGTAGCCGATGACGAGGCCGAGGAAGATGGCGATCCGGCCCATGAACCCGCGCAGGCCGACCGCCATCGCGATCACGGCGACCATGACGATGAGCGCGATCCACTGGTCCTGCGGCCAGTAGATGTCCGCGACGACCGGGGCGAGGTTGAACCCGATCAGCATGACGACGGCGCCGGTGACCACGGGTGGGAGGACGGCGTGCAGGACATGTGAGCCGGCGATGTGAATCGCCACGCCGACCGCGATCAGGACGAGGGCGGCGATGAGGATGGCTCCGGTCACGTCGGAGCTGTCGCCGCCCTGAGCCCGGATGGCGACCACACCGCCGACGAACGACGCCGACGTGCCGAGGTAGCTGGGCACCTTGCCCTGGACGATGAGCAGGAACGCGATGGTCGCGATGCCGCTCATCATGATCGCCAGCTGGGGGTTCAGCCCCATCACGATCGGGAAGACGAACGTCGCCCCGAACATGGCGACGACGTGCTGGGCACCGAGCCCGACGGTGCGGCCCCAGGAGAGTCGCTCGTCGGGGCGGACGACCTCACCGGGTGGTGGGGTCTTCCCGCCGTGGACCACCTTCCAGTCGAGCGCCATGCAGGGCCCCTTCGGGAGAGCGACGCAACGCTGATCAGTCTGGCGGCAACTTAGGGGTACCTCGCGGGGTCAGCATCGGCAACTTCTGACGAAGCGGCCGCGGACGGCAGGGAAATCGGTTCGGGACCTGCGTCCTGGGCTAGATGCCGCGCATCTGGAGGACCTTGAGGGCCAGGGCGAGGTCCAGCCGCAGGTCGGGGTCACTGGCGAACGGACCGAGCATTCGCTCGAGCTTGCCGATGCGGTAGCGCAGCGTGTTGTAGTGCACGAACAGCCGGCGGGCGGCTTCGGCGACGTTGAGGTTGGTGTCCAGCAGCACCTGCAGCGTGCGCCGCAGGTCGGCGGCCTCCGGGTCGTCCTGGGTGGCCAGATCGCCCAGAGTCTCGCTGACGAACCCACGCAACTCGGCCGGATCGCGCACCAGGCTCAGCAACCGGAACGTGCCCAGCGTGTCGAAGTGGGCGACCGCACCGGTGCCGTGGAGTTGGCGTCCCACGTGCACCGCGCGCCGTGCCTGCTCGTAGGCCTCGGGGATCTGCTCGGGTTCCTCGACGACCCGGCTCACCCCCGTGGCGAACGGCCGCCGCCCACCACCGCCGTCCCCGGAGACCTCGCGTACGACGTCGCGAACGATCCGGTCCGGGTCTGCGCCGGCCGGGACGGCGAGCAGCGCCACCACCTCCTGGGTGAAGCCGACCACGGGTGCCGCGGGGTCGCGCACCCGTACCGCTCCCTCCCAGGCCGCGGCGAACCGCTCCTGGACCGGACGGAGCTCCGGACCCGGCTGCTGCGCCAGGACCGTGGCCGGATCCAGCTCGGCCACGACCACGACCTGCGCCCGGTCGACGTCCCACCCCAGCGACTGACAGTGCGCCACGACCCGATCCCGGCCTCCGGCGCGATCGGAGAGCACGTCGCGCAGGAAGTCGCCGCGATACTTGCCCTCGACTGCGCGGACGGCCAACTGCTTGGTCACGGCCAGCGCGGCCACCGTGGCGGCCCGCTCGAGCACGTGCAGGTCGCGCTCGTCCAGTGGCCGATCGCGCGAGAAGCTGGCGATGCGCCCGTGGTCGAACTTCCCTGCCACCACGGGAACAACCGCGTGCCACCCGCTGGAGTCGTGCCGGTGGACCCCGCGCGGTTCACGTTCGGTGAGAAAACGGCCCGACGGGTCGAAGCACGAGGTCGTCCGCAACGCCGCAAGCTCACCGCTCTCGCCGCCCTCGGCCAGCACCCGGCCGTCCGCGGTCGTCACGAGGACGGGAGCACCCAGGATCACGGCCATCTCGGATACCAGCTCGGGCAGGCCGCCACCGTCGAGTACGACCGCCACCAGCGCCCGGTGCACCTCCTCGCTGCGTTCGAGCAGTGCGGCCTGGCGATTGAGCACCTCGGTGAGCACCTGGTTGAGGATGTCGTCGAAGCCGACGCCGTCGGGAAGCTGGATGAGCGGCAGGCCACGCTCGTCCGCGACGGCCAGCGCCTGGTCGGGAAGGGTGTCGAGGTATCGGTTGAGCTTGATGCAGACAGCAGCGAGGCCGCGGTCGTCGAGGGCCGCCAGCAGTGCCGGGACGCCATCGGGTGTCGACCGGACCGGGTAGCCGGTCGTGAGCAGCAACTCGTGAGCCTTCACCCACGGCAGGACGTCGGGCACCTCCATGACGTTGAGACGCTGCACGACCCGCTCGAGGCCCGAGGCACCGGCGAGCAGACGGGCGCCGTTCATGGCGGACATGCCGAGCACCTCGCGGACCGTGACCTCCGATGCCAGGCGAGCGGCGGGCCGTTCGGCTGGCAATTCCTGGTGAGTCTGCGCGGCCGGATCGGCAACATTCCCCATGCGGAGGACGGTACCGGTCCCGTTAGCGTCCGAGAAACCTCACCGGGAGGATCGGTTGCCGGTCCGCACGCTCGCGCCGACCCGCGCCGCCACGACCACCAGGCTCGCGGCGGCCTCGACGGTGTTGGCCCCGCTCCTGGAAGGTCCGGCCCGGGCGGCCCGGGTCGTGGGGACCCTGGGCACCGCCGTCCACGTGGTGGCCGACGACGACCGGGTCCCGCTCGTGTGCATCTGCACTCCCGAGGCGGTGCGCCTGCCGCCCTCGCTCGTGCTGCCCGGACCGCTTCCGACCCATCTCGGCCGTGCCTTGGTGGGCAACGGCGGCGTCGAGCTCGGCGACACCTGGCTCGGTGTGGGCCGCTGGTGGCGGCCGCTTCGCCCGCGACTCGACCTACGGCCCGAGGTCGCCGCTCGCACCCAGGGGGTGCGTGGTCTGCTCGACCCGCTCGAGCCGACCGTCGCGGCGGCGGTCCCGCTGCTGGCGGCGTGGCTGTGCGGCAGACGCCTGCCGGGCGCCGTAGCGGCACTGGTCGGACGGGGTTCCGGGCTGACGCCTGCGGGCGACGACCTGCTCGGAGGTGTCCTGGTCACACTGCGGGCACTCGGCGACCCCCGCGCCGACCGGCTCGCCCGGGCCATCGGGCAGGTGGCGGCCACCCAGACGACACACGTCTCGGCAGCGCTTCTCGTGCATGCCAGCCGGGGCGAGTGCGTGCCCGAGCTCGCCGGGCTCATCGCAGCGCTCGACGGCCGCGGTGACATCGGCGCTGCCGTACGCCGACTGGTCATGGTCGGTCACAGCTCCGGCACCGCACTCGGTCACGGCGTGCTCCTGGCCGTCGCCACGGCACGCCGGGCTCGGGAGTGAACCGGCACCTGCAGGTCCGCCCCGGCGCGTACCGCGACTCGGTGAGTCTCATGCAGGTCAGCCAGCGCGTCGGCGCGCAGCCCGGGGTCGTCGCGGCACTCGTCGCGATGGCCACCGAGCTCAACCTCGAACTGCTGGCCGGCATGGGGTTCTCGGCGCCCGGCGGCGCATCCGCCAACGACATGGTGGTGGCGGTCGAGGCGGTCGACGACGACGCGCTGAGCGCCGCCGTCCGGCAGGTCGACGTCATCCTGGCCGAGCGACAGGAGCCGCGCGGAGACGGAACCGGTGAGCCGGCGCCGCGCACGATCCGCGCTGCCTCGCACGGGGCGACACTGGCGCTGATCTCGACGCCGGGAAGCTACGCGGCCGCCGACGCCTTCGAGGCCCTCGACGCCGGACTCGACGTCGTCATCTTCAGCGACAACGTGCCGCTCGCGCACGAGATCGCCCTCAAGGATGCAGCCGCCCGGCGCGGCCTGCTGGTGATGGGACCCGACTGCGGCACGGCCGTCGTCGCGGGTGTCGGGCTGGGCTTCGCCAACGTCGTCCGCCCCGGCCCGGTCGGCGTGGTCGCGGCGTCGGGTACAGGGGCACAGCAGCTCATGTGCCTCCTGGACGCGGCCGGCGTCGGGGTGAGCCACTGCCTGGGAGTAGGCGGGCGCGATCTGTCCGCCGAGGTCGGGGCCGCATCGACGCTCGCCGCGCTCGACCTGCTGGCCGCCGATTCCGCGACCGAACGGGTCATCGTCGTCTCCAAGCCCCCGGCCGCGGAGGTGGCCGCACACGTCCGTTTGCGGGCGTCCCAGCTCGGCCTACCGGTCGACCTCGCCCTGCTCGGACCGGGTCAGCCAACCCTCACCGACGCTGCCGAGCGCGTGGTTCGCGGACTCGGCCTGTCCTGGCGCGACCCCCAGGTCTGGTCGACCCCCGAACCTCGCCGACCCCGGGCCGGCGCCCTGCGCGGGCTGTTCGCCGGCGGCACGCTCTGCGACGAGGCCATGCTGATCGCCAGCACCCGACTCGGGCCGGTGCGGTCCAACATCCCGCTCGAGCCGGAGTGGCGGCTTCCCGACGACCTCCGCGCGGACGGTCACCTCATGATCGACTTCGGGGACGATCGTCTCACCCGCGGACGCCCCCATCCGATGATCGACAACAGCCTGCGGGCACAGCGGCTCGTCGAGGAGGGCGCCGACCCGACCTGCGGGGTCGTGCTCCTCGACGTCGTCCTCGGCCACGGCGCTCACCCCGATCCGGCGGCGGAGCTCGGCCCGGCGATCCGGAGGGCACAAGACTCGGCGGCCGAGGTCGGCCGCGATCTCGCCGTGCTGGTGTCGCTGGTCGGAACGGCGGCCGACCCGCAGGATCTGGTCCGCCAAGCCGAGACTCTTCAGTCGGCGGGCGCGTCGGTCCATCTGTCCAATGCCGCGGCCGCGCGGGCTGCCGTCGACCTGGTGGAGGGCTGAGCGGTGGACCTGTCGGTCGAGCCGCGCGTGGTCACGGCCGGCGTCGACCTGTTCGCCGACGCGCTCGCCGCACAGGCGGTCCACGTCACGCCGGTGGACTGGAGACCTCCGCTGCCCGGCAGCGACGACGCCCTGACCGTGGTGATGGCCGATCCCCGTCGCGGCGCCGCCAACGACCGGGCGCTCGCCGCCATGCTGAGCGCGTCGGCCGAGCTGGTCGACGTCCGTCCGGCCCGCGAGGCTCTCGGCATCGGGCCCGGACAGTTCCTGCACGCCGGCCCGCCGATCGAGTGGGAGCGGGCGTCGGGGCCACTGCGCGGCGCCCTGGTCGGAGCCATGCTCCTCGAAGACCTGGCCGCGAACGCCGACCAGGCCGAGACGGCGCTCGCGCGTGGCGGCGTGCACCTCGAACCGTGTCACCACCGCGGCGCCGTCGGTCCCATGGCCGGGGTCATCTCACCGTCGATGTGGGTCTTCGAGCTGCGCGACGCCGTCAGCGGCGGTACCGCGTGGTGCTCGCTCAACGAGGGCCTGGGCCGGGTCCTCCGCTACGGCGCCTACTCCCCCGACGTGATCGAGCGGTTGCGATGGATGAGCTCCGTGCTGGGCCCGGCACTCCGGGCCGCGGTCGTCAGGCATGGCCCGCTCGATGTGAAGGCGATCATCGCCCAGATGGTCCAGATGGGCGACGAGGGCCACAACCGCAACCGCGCCGGCACGTTGATGTTCCTGCGCGAGCTCATGCCCGATCTGGTCGAAGCGGCGGACCCGGCGCACCTCGCGGACGTCGTGCGTTTCGTCGCGCGCAACGACCACTTCTTCCTCAACCTGGTCATGCCGGCCGGCAAGCTCCAGACCGCTGCGGCCGCCGGGATCCCGGGCAGCAGCGTCGTCACGACGATGGCGCGCAACGGCACCGACTTCGGCATCCAGGTCTCCGGCCTCGACGATCGCTGGTTCACCGGACCGGCTCTGGTGCCCGACGGCCTGTTCCTCGGGTCGTACGGTCCCCAGGACGCCAACCCCGACATCGGCGACTCGGCGATCGCCGAGACCATGGGCCTGGGCGGTCTGGTGATGGCCGCCGCCCCGGCGATCGTCCGCTTCGTCGGGGGTACGGTTCCCGACGCGCTCCGGACGACCCGGCTGATGTACGAGATCACGGTCGGCGAGAACCCTGCCTTCGCCCTGCCCATCCTCGACTTCCGCGGCGCACCGACCGGAATCGACGTGGCCGCCGTCGTCAAGACCGGTGTGCTCCCGCAGATCAACACCGGGATGGCCGGACGGGTGGCCGGCACGGGTCAGGTCGGCGCCGGCCTGGTCACCCCACCCGCGGAGTGCTTCGTGCAGGCATTAGACGCGCTCGCCCTGGCCGCGCCGCCGTTGCCGGGCGCCGCCTGACCGTCGCAGCCACACCAACCCCAGGACGGGCAGGACGAGCGGGACGAACCCGTACCCACGGCCATAGGCCGACCACACGGTCTCGTCCGGGAAGGCATCGGGCCAGATCACGCTCGCGGTCCCGATGACCAGCACTCCGGTCAGTTCGACCGTGCACGCGACGAATGCGACCCGCCGTGCCGTCGGGCCGGACCGCGCCAGGGCGACGGTCGCGACGATGTAGAGGACGGCGGCGAACGCCGAGAGCAGGTACGCGACCGGCGCGTCGTCGAAATGGTTGACGATCTGCACGCCCGCTCGCGCGCTGGCCGAGACGGCGAAGACGGCGTAGACGGCCACCAGCAGCCGCCCGGGGCCGCTGTAGGTGGGCCGCCGGTCAGCCACCGACCGTGCTCCACAGGTCGTCGAGCCGGATGACCACGACGAGCAGCGCGAAGCATGCGACGGCCAGGGCGGCCGGTCCCCATCGTGAGCGTTCGGCCAACGCCCACAGCGTGCCGATCGGTACCAGCAGCACCGCCACCACGAGATACCCGATGAACGTGCCCAGTTCATCCGGCCGGTCTCCGCCGATGAGCATGATGACGGCGATCAGGACCTGCACCACCACGAGGATCTCGAGGCCGGTCGACGCGATGACCACGTACTCGCGCGGGTTCCGACCGACCA
>Ga0268386_10000996_pt1 | contig 18968 bp, 19 predicted proteins | sample RVTome_15_FD_200260 | JGI IMG/M metagenome (GOLD analysis project Ga0268386, IMG submission 200260) | Soil microbial communities from uranium-contaminated site in the Upper Colorado River Basin, Wyoming, United States - RVT150D86... ...
GGCGCCGAGGGGCGGGGGTTCGACGCCCACGCGGGCGAGCTCCCGTCGGTGCTCAAGGACGTCTCGGCCGTGGCCGCGTGTCTGCCCTACCGGCTGAACCTCGAGGTCATGGAGGCGGCGCTCGCCGCCGGTTGCCACTACGCGGACCTCGGGGGCCTGTACCACGTGACCCTGAAGCAATGGGAGCTGGACGACCGATTCCGCGACGCCGGTCTGTCGGCGGTGATGGGGATCGGCTCGGCCCCGGGGATCACGAACGTCCTCGCGCGGCTCGGGGCCGATCGGCTGGACGAGGGGTCGGTCGGTTCGATCGACCTGGTGGACGGGGCGATCAACCTCTCGGAGGGTGGCGGCGCTTTCGGCGTCCCGTATTCGGCCGAGACGATCCTCGACGAGTTCACCCTCCCGGCGATCGTGTTCGAGGACGGGGTGCTGAAGGAGGTCCCGGCCGGGTCGGGGGTCATCGACTGGACGTTCCCCGAACCCGTCGGCACGCAGCCGGCGATGTACACGCTCCACTCGGAACCGGCGACCCTCCCACGAACGATCCCGGGGGTTCGGGACGTCCGCTGGCGACTCGCACTGCCGCGCCCGATCCACGAGGGGTTCGCGTTCCTCGTGCGGGCGGGTCTCGCTTCGCGCGACCCGGTCATGACTTCCGCTGGTCCCGTCGTCCCGCGTGACGTGCTGGCCGCCGTGCTGAACCGGCTCTCGGCCGTCGACGAGACGGATCGGCCGAGGGACCGAGAGGTGATCGACGTGCGGGTCGCGGGTCGCAAGGACGGCGATTCCGCGGTCTATCGTTCGCTCGCCAGCTTCACGCCGCCTCCCGAAGGTCTTTCGGCGGGCGCGTTCGGCACATCGATCCCGGTCGCCACCGCGGTGCGATGGCTCGCCGAAGGCCGAGTCCCGCTCGGCGTGCACCCGCCGGAAACGGCGTTCGACGCCGAAGCATTCGTCGAGGATCTCGAACTCGAAGGTGTCGGCTTCGCCGGCGAACTGCTCGGCTGACACGCCGGAGGGCCTAGGTCGCGGAGGACCGGCCGCTACCCGAGCAGCCGAGCCGCGAACGCTCCCACGATCTCGGCGACCTCCTTCTCGCGTCGCCAGAAGAAGTGATCGGTCCCCGGCACGATCGCGAGCTCCGCCTCGGGCAACGTGGTGCCGAGCGCTTCCAACCTCGGCCGCGGGCAATAGACGTCGCCTTCCCCAGCGAGTAGGAGCGCGGGACGACGGAACATGCGGAGCTCCGCCGGGCCCGGGATGGGAGGGATGTCGATATCCCCGGGCTCGAGCGGCAGACCGATGAGCGCGAGCCCCGCGACGCGTTCGTCCGTGATCGCCTCGCGGAGCGCGACGGCCGCTCCGAACGACCATCCGCAGACGAGGGTCGGCCCCTCCGCTTCCTCGCGGATCCGGCCGATGGCCGCCTCGACGTCCTTGACCTCGGCGTGTCCGCCCGCGTAGGTGCCGGCACTCCGCATCGTCCCTCGGAAGTTGAACGCGAGGACGGCGAAACGACGTGACGCGAGCTCGTTGCGGAGCGCCCACAGGATCGGATGGTCCTTGCTACCGCCGTGGCGAGGGTGCGCGTGACACACCACGGCCGACCCCAGCGCCGTCCGATCGGGACGTCTGATCTCGCCTTCGAGCGAGACCCCGTCCTGCGTCGGGAAACGGATGGGTTCCATGCGTGGGACGATGCCAGGCGTGGCGACCTCGCGGCAACCGAAGGGTATCGGGTTCGCGCTGCGCGATGCGTTGCCCTGGAAGGCTCTCTCGGGCATCGTGCGCGCGGCGGAGCCCGCCGGGTACGGTGCCGTCTTCCTCCCCGAGATCAGCGGCCGGGATGCGCTGGTCACGCTCGGGATGCTCGCCGGCGAGACGCGGGATCTGTTCCTGGGAACGGGGGTGGTCCCGATGCGGTCTCGGACGCCGCTCGTGGCCGCGATGGGCGCCGCCACCGTGCACGAGCGCTCGGGCGGTCGACTGATCCTGGGCCTGGGGACGGGTGACGCGGGCGCGGGAGCGCTCGACGAGCTCCGCGAGACCGTTGGGCGGATCCGAACCCTGCTCGACGGGGAGACGCTCGAGCTCGGGGACGGTCCGCAGGGCCTGTCCCTTCCCCCCGGCTCGCCCGTACCGATCTGGGTCTCCGCCCTCGGCCCCAGGGCGATGCGCCTCGCCGGCGAGATCGCGGACGGCGTCATCCTCAATTGGTGTCCACCCGAGCGGGTGCCGTTCGCGCGGACCCGTATCGCCGAAGGCGCCGAGTCGTCGGGACGCGATCCGGCCTCGATCACCGTGGCGGTCTACGTTCGAGCGTGGGTGGGTGGGGACGAGGCCGAGGCCATGTCGTCCCTGAGAGCCATGGCGGGGCAGTACGCGTCGTACCCCGCGTACCGGCGTCAGTTCGAGCAGGTGGGCCTCGGCCCACAGGCGGCGGTCGCTGCGCAGGCGCACCGAGCCGGGCGATCCGAGGACGTCCCCGAGGTCATGGTCAGGGCGGTCTGCGCGGTCGGTGATGCGGCGCGGGACCGCGTCGAAGCGTTCGGGCAGGCGGGGGCTGATCTTCCGATCGTGTACCCCGTCGGGACGGCCGACGCCGCTGCGTCGATCGAAGGAACCCTCGTGGGGCTCGCGCCCGGCTGAATCGCCTCCGCCCTTGCGCAACCGTTCGTCCCCGTGGAGTATGGTTTACAAGGTCGGCACCGTGGAAAAGGGGAAAACATGACCTACACCATCTGCGAGCCGTGTATCGACATCAAGGACAAGGGCTGCGTCGACGAATGCCCCGTCGACTGCATCTACGAGGGCCCACGGATGCTCTACATCCACCCGGACGAGTGTGTCGACTGCGGAGCCTGTGAGCCGGTGTGCCCGGTGACGGCGATCTTCTACGAGGACGACGTCCCGGCCGAGTGGAAGCAGTTCACGCCGATCAACGCCGAGTGGTTCAACGAGGACGTGAGCGGCGTCGGCTCACCCGGGGGGGCGGCGCAGGTGGGCCCGAGCAATGTGGACCATCCGGTGGTCGCCGCATGGCCCACCGTCGGCTGAGCTAAACGGCCGAACCCGATCCTTCAGCCCGCTCCGAGGCGGGTTCGGGGTCGGGCACCTCGCCCGGACCGCTCCAGGGGGTTTCGCCCCAACGAGACCTCGACTTCGCCGCGAGCTTGGACATCAGCGAGATCGCGGCAGGGTCCTCCGAGCCCGGACGCCAATCGACGACCCCGTCAGCCACGGCGCGATCCCACAGATCGCGGCCCTTGTCCGTTCGGATGATCGTCAGGGTCCAGCCCTCGCTCTGACCGAGTCCGCCGAACGAGATGTCGGCGTGCTCCGCCGCGAAGTCCGGACAGCGGAGGCACCCCGGCCGCGTGAACTCCTGCGCCTGCTTCAGGGAGTACGTGACCTCCTCGCCGTCCTTCGTGTAGAAGAGCAGCTTCCCCTTGACGTTCACCCGGACGAGATCGTCGAGCTCGAGCCCCAACCGGTTCTGGGCGATCTCGACCATGAGCCCGTCGTAGGTGAAGCTCTTCGAACAGAGCAGGCCGAACGTCCAGTTGATCTTCTTCGCCCACTTGTTGACCCTGCGCGCCGCCATCGAGCCCGTCACGCTCGCCTGGCAGGACATCCCAACGAGCGCCACCTTGGACAGCCCCATCTCCGCGGCCTTGATGAGGGCGAGCGGGTTGGCCGAGTAGGTGTACCTCGAACCCGCGGTCGCGAGCACTCCTTCCTCGTCGGTGACGACCGTGGGCTCGGCGTCCCACGCGCGCTCGTCCGAGAGCTTGGAGGTGAGCGCCCCGTCGATCTCGCCGTTGCGCAGCCCCCAGATCAGCAGGGCCGACACCACCCCCCCGTCCTGCCCCTCCATCAGCGCCTCGGGGAGCGCGGCCCGTGCGAGCACGATGTCCTGGTACTGGCCGATCACGTCCTCGGGGCTGCGCGTCTGTCCGAACAGGAGCTGGTCGATCTCGGACTCCCATTCCCGGAACCGAGGGCAGGCGAGCGTGCAGAGGGAACAGCCCCGGTCGCCGTGGACGCACGCATCCGGACCGTCCTCCTGCAGCTGGACCGGGATGTCGTCCTCGTAGCCCAGGACGTGGAACGGGCAGGCCACGATGCAGGCCGTGCAACCCGTGCACAGCCCCGTGAGGACGACCTCGTTGTACAGGTCGCGCCACTGCGTCTTGTCGGCGCTGCTCGGCATCGGAGCGAAGTATAGGAGCAGACGTCCGCAAGCCCCCGCCGCTGGTGGGTCCACCTTTTCGGGCAGGCTGGGCTAGGGTGGCGCGACGTCCGACGACGGAGGTGGAGGATGGTGAAGGGCAGGTGGGTCCGGCTCGTAGCCGGACTGTTCGTGCTGTCGCTCGTCGTCGCTGCTTGTGGCGGCGACGACGACGGAGGCGATACGACCGGCGCGACCGGTGCGACCGAAGAGACCGGTTCGACCGGCGGTGGTACGTCGATCACGATCGCGGGCTTCGCGTTCGACCCGAACACGATCACCGTTTCCGGTCCGACCGAGGTGACGATCACCAACGATGACGACGCCACCCATACGTTTACGCTCGATGACGACAGTGTGGACGAGACCATCGATGCGGGGGCAACGGCGACCGTCACGGTGGACGTGTCGCAGACGACCGGATTCCACTGCACAATCCACCCGGATATGACCGGCACGGCGGAGGTGGCCTAACGGACGGAACGAAGGTCCGGACCCGGCCCGCGTCAGACGGAGAACGAGTCGCCGCAGGCGCACTCGTGCGTCGCGCGCGGGTTCACCATCTTGAGACCGCCACCCAGGAGCGCGTCGTTGAACTCGAGGGTCGAGCCCTCGACGATCGGCGCGCTCCGGCGGTCCACTAGGACCCGAACGCCGTCCGCCGCGGCGATCACGTGGTCGTCGTCGGCCGGCGCGTCGGCGAACGAGAGCTCGTAGGAGAAGCCGGAGCACCCACCGGCGACCACCCGGACCCGCAGGACCGGGTCCGCGCGTTGCTCCCTCGCCGCGAGCTGGCGGATCTTGCCGGCGGCTCGGTCGGTCACGGTGATCACCGTGGTCGTCTGCTCCACGTTCCCAGGATACCCGAGCCCGCGTCGCCCACGACCGGCGAGCTGCAGGAGGCGCCCTTCACGCTCTCGGACAACGCGGTGGAGGCGTTCCCGGCCGTCGACGCCGGGATCCGGCCCGTTCCATCACGAGCCGCCGAGGAACCCGATGAACACGCGCGCGTAGACGCGAGCCGCGGCGGCGAGCTCGGCAACCTCGACCGACTCGTTCACCATGTGCGCCACCGTGAGCGAACCCGGACCGAGGATGACCGTTGGGATGCTCCGGTCGTTGATGTAGAAGCGGGCGTCCGTGATGCCGGTGAACCCCGTGTCGAGCGGCTCCCGTCCCGTCTCGGTCCGAACAGCGTCCCGGCAGAGATCGGCGATCCGCGAGTCCCCGGTGGTCTCCGCGGCGTCGGTCCACAGCTTGACCGCGAAGGCGAGATCCACTTCCGGGTGCTCGGCCCGGATCGACGCCGCCAGCCGGTCGAACGGCTCGAGCACCGCATCCGCCGCGCGCTCTCCCGGGATCACGCGGCGGTCGATCTCGACGACGCAGCGGTCGGCGACGACGTTGGGCGCGCTCCCGCCGTCGATCAGCGCCGCGTTCACCGAAGGTCGCCCGACGAGCGGATGCTCGATGTCGGGGAGGACCTCCTCGATGCGGAGCAGGAACCGCGCCATCGACGTGATCGCGCTCACGCCGAGGTGCGGCGTCGAGCCGTGGGCCGCCGTCCCTCGGGCGGTGGCGGTGATCCAGGCGCCCCCGCGTTCGGCGAGCGCCAGGTTCAGCTCCGTGGGCTCGCCGACGATCGCCGCGTCCTGGTCGAGGTCGCCGCGCTCGAGGAGAACCTTCGTGCCGTGCAGGCCGGCGAGCTCCTCGTCGGCCACCAGATGCAGGTCGAGCCTGCCGCCGAGCCGGACCCGCGAGCGACGGATCGCCGAGACGGCGCCGAGCGCGGCGGCGATGGGACCCTTCATGTCGGCCGCGCCACGCCCGACCAGCCTGCCGTCGACGATCTCGGCGCCGAACGGTGGATGCCGCCACGTCTCGGGGTCACCTGCGGGCACCACGTCCAGGTGTCCGTTCCATGCGAGCGCGGGCCGGTCGGCGCTCCCGAAGCGCGCGATCACGCTCGGCCTGCCCGCCTCGCCGCGGACGATCCGGGGGGAGCCGTCGAGATCCTCGAGGATCCCCATGGCGACCTCGGCGACGTCCTCCTCGGTCCCGCCCGGGTTCTCGCTCGGCGTCGTGATGAGCATGCGCGCGAAGCGGAGCACCTCGTCGGGGTCGACCTCGTCGACGGCGGCTCGAACGGCCGCCTCCTCTACCATGGCGGCGAATGTACCGGAGCGACGTTCGCGCGCGCCTGGAGGGCAGCCTCGATCCGCATCCCGCCCCGATACCCGGTGAGGGCGACCGGCTCGCCGCCGTGCTGCTCCCGCTCGTCGGGGGCGACCGGCTGGTGCTCACCAGACGGACGGAGCACCTGTCACGGCACCCCGGCGAGATCTCGTTCCCCGGAGGCCTCACGCACGAGGAGGACGTGGATCTCTCGGCGACCGCGCTCCGCGAGACGCAGGAGGAGCTCGGGCTCGCACCGGACGACGTCGAGGTGCTCGGCGCGCTCGAGCCGGTCCACACGTTCGTCTCGGCCATCCTCATCGTGCCGTTCGTCGGCGTGGTCTCTGCGGCTCCGGTGTTCACGCCCAGCGAGGCCGAGATCGCCGAGGTGCTCTCGTATCCGCTCGACGAACTGATGGCGGCCGAGACCACGGTCGAGTGGCCTCGGGACGGCCTCGTGTACCGGGGCTTCGCCTACCCGATGGGCGACGGGAACACGATCTGGGGTGCCACGGCCACGATCGTGAACGAGCTGATGGCGATCGTGCGGAGCCGATCGTGAGCGACGACGCCGCGCCGTACGGCCCATCCGACCAGGAGCTCCGGTCGATCCTGGGGGACTCGAAGACGATCGCGGTCGTGGGCCTGTCGTCGGACCCGGATCGGCCTTCGAATGAGGTCGCCGAGTTCCTGCAGTCGAAGGGGTACCGGATCGTCCCCGTGAATCCCAAGGAGACCGAGGTCCTCGGCGAGCGCGCGTATCCCTCGCTGCTCGACGTTCCCGAGGAGATCCGGATCGACGTCGTCGATGTGTTCCGTCGCGCCGAGCACACGCCCGAGATCGCCGAACAGGCGGTCGCTCGCGGCGCCAAGGTCCTCTGGTTGCAGGAGGGCATCGCCGATGACGAAGCGAGACGGATCGGTGAGGACGCCGGCCTGACCGTGATCATGGGTCTGTGCATCAAGAAGCAGCGGCAACGTCTGGAGGGAGGGCCCTGATGCAGAAGTGGGAGTACTTCGTGGCACCGTTGCTCGAGCACAACCCGGGCGAGATCTTGAACACGTTCGGTGAGGACGGGTGGGAGCTCGTTTCGGTGGCCCAGATCCAGAACCCGATGGGCGGTCAGTCGACCGTTGCCTATATGAAGCGGCCGAAGGGCTAACGCCGCAACAGCCGCGTGCGCATCAGGAGCAGTCCGCCGATCAGCAGCGCGGCGATCACGAGCCCGGCCCCGCTCACCAGCCCGCTCGGGGGTTCCTCGTCGCCAGGCGCCGGGGAGAGCGCGTCGATGGGGGCGCTCCGGCGATAGAGGGCGCTCGGCGTCACGACCCAGATCGAACCATCGGGTGCTGGCGCGATGTCGGTGATCCCTCCGTCGAACGTCGCGACGATGCCCTCGGTGGGGCCGGGCAGCGGCATCACGTGGAGGTTGCCGTCGTACCCCTCGCCGAAGAGCAGGGTCCCCTCAGAGACGGCGCACCCGGTCGGCACGATGGTTTCGGGGAAGTTGAGGACGGGGTCGACGAACGCGGGCTCGCCACCCGGCCCAAGGCGTTCGGGCCACCCGTAGTTCCCGCCGGGCTCGATGAGGTTGATCTCGTCGTCCTCGGTCGGGCCGTTCTCCGTCTCCCAGAGCTGGCCCGTCGCGGGGTCGAAGCAGAGCCCGAACGAGTTCCGGATCCCGAGCGCGAAGGTCGGGTTGCCCGGCCCGAGCGGGTTGTCGTCGGGGACCGAGCCGTCGGGGTTCAGCCGCAGGATCCGGCCCCCGATCCCGTTCGGGTCCTGCGAGCGCGACCCGTCGTGGCCGTCCCCGACCGAGACGTAGAGCTTGCCGTCCGGCCCGAAGGTGAGGTCCCCCCCGTTGTGCCAGCCGGCCGTGGCCGGCAACAGGTCCAGGAGCGGCTGGACATCGGTTCCGCGGTCGCCGTCGGCGCGGATCCGGACGAGGTGGTTCACCGCGTCGGTCCCCGTGAAGTAGGCGTACACCCACGGCTCGTCGGGGAAGTCCGGGTGGACGGCCACGCCGAGCAGCCCGGTCTCGTTCACCGTCACCTGGATCGGCAGCGTCTCGAACGGCTGATCGAGGATCTCGCCGTCGCGCACGATCCGGATCTCGCCGACGTCCTTGTCCGCGACGAAGATCGTGCCGTCGGGCGCGAACGCCATGTTCACGGCGAAGCCGAACCCATCCGCCTGGAGCTCGAACCCCTCCTGGGCGTCCGCCCAGGTGGGGGAGATGACAACGAGGACGGCGAGTCCGAGGCCGAGTCTGCGGATCACGGTGCGAGTGTAGGAGGCGCTCCCGGATAGGGTGGCGGCATGCTCCGGCTCGACCACGTCGTATACGCCGTCCCCGATCTCGATGCGGCCGCGGTCCGGTTCCGCGAGGAGTTCGGACTGGATTCGACCGAGGGCGGGCGGCACGAGCGCTGGGGGACGGCGAACCGGATCGTGCCGCTGGGTGATCAGTACCTGGAGCTCGTTGCCGCGTTGGACGAGCCGGTGGCTGCCGAGACCGCGTTCGGCAGTGGCGTGCTCGACGCGCGGCGGGAGGCGGCGGCTGGTTCACGATGGCCGCGGTCGCCGACGACCTCGACGCGGTCGCGTCCCGGCTCGAGATCGAGGTCGACTCGGGATCGAGGATGCGCCTGGATGGCGAGACCGTCCGCTGGCGGATGGCCGGGCTCGACGACCCCCGGCGGGAGCCCTGGATGCCGTTCTTCCTCACCTGGGACGTCCGACAGGACCTGCACCCGGGTCGCGCTCGGGCGGGCCACGGCGTTCGCGCAACCGGTATCGCGTGGGTTGAGGTGCGCGGAGACGCCGAGGCACTCCGCACGTGGCTCGGTGGCGACGAGCTGCCGATCCGGGTGACCGACGGCGAGCCGGGCATCCACGGAGTCGCGATCTCGACCGCCGACGGCGAGCTCGTGATCGATTGAGCCAGGGCAGAGGGGTCGCGGAAAGGCGACCCCTCTGCCGCTCGGTGTCAGTCCAGCGGCTGGAAGTAGTTCTCCTTCATGAACTCGGCGACGTTCTTGCCGAGTTCCGCCGCCTGCACATCGGCGGTGCGGAAGTGCAGGCCCGCCCAGATGCGAGCCTCGATGATCTCCTTAAGAGGTTCGGAGAACCGTCCGAAGTCGCGCGGTTGTGTGAAGCGGGAGCTCGTCACGCTGAACGAGACCTTGTCCCTGCCGAAGAACGACCGCAACACAGTAAGAAGCGCGCCATCTTGGCACAGGTGCCCCGATGGATGCTCTGGATACGGGGCCGTGAGGAGCGGCGCCCATGAGGTGTCGGGCTCGGTCTTGGGGTTGCCGTCCGTGTCCGCCTTGCGGATCGCCTCCCACGGCCGCCAGAAGTCGAAGTGGTACTTATCGTTCCAGCAGTTGATCGAGGCATCTGCAACGGACAGGTTCAGCATCCCGAACAGCATGGCGCTGTCATCGAGGTCGACTCCGTAGCTCGGGTCCTCGACCAGGTCCCGGGCGACACGGTTAAACGTAAAGACAGGCCCCCCGGCGCTCTGCCAAAAGAGCGCGATCTGCGTCTGCTCGAAGGTGCGAGCCGAGGGGGTCCCACCCGGGAGACCGTTGCCGCCGAGAGCCCTGACCTCGTTGACCTCCTTCGCGTACTGGTTGCTGGTGAGCTCCCTCGGGCCGTCGGTGCGGAACTGCGAGGAGCTCTCCAGCAGGAACGGATCCACGCCCCCAACCCACGGGGTCGGGTCGAGCGGCGACGTCCCGTCCGGCAACAGCGGCTGCCAATGACCGAGTCCGGTGCTCTGGTCCCACTGTGATGGGCCGAAGCGTCCGTCGCCCTGCCGTGCGGCGATCATCGCAGCGGCCGCGGCGGTCCCGGCGGCGATCCCGTCGGTCTTGGACTGGCCGTCGGGAATGTCCGCGAGCGACGCCGTGTAGGCGCTGGAGATGGAGGCCTGTAGGGCGGCCTCGTTCGGGAACAAGACCGTGCCGGGCGGGAAGGGGACCGTGTCGGGGACGCTCGCGATGATGTTGGTCAGGACCGTGTAGGCGGCGGTCGCGACGGCCGCCCCCTTCGATGCGGTCGAGGGGAAGGTCGTCTGGAGCAGGTACGGCTCGTGCATCGGCTCGATCGCGTTGACCGCGTCGTACACCGCGCCCTGCACCATCCCCATGTTGATCGCCAGAGCAGGCGGCGCTCCGCCCGCCAATCCGGGGAACTGTACGAGCGTGTCAGTCGCGATCCGGTTCCAATTCGTCACCTCGTTGACCTGCGCGGCCGCGGGTGCGCTGGGCACGATGACCGCGGCAACCGCGCCGAGCGCGAAGACAACGGCCAGCGAGATCGAACGTTTCCGTCTCATGGTTCACCCTCCTCTCGACCTCGCTCGAGGTCGAACCACGTCGCAGGTGTGCGAGGACAGCCTCGTCGTCTCCAGGAGGGGAATCCATTCGACTTTCGTCATATCTTTTCGAGCGACGCGGTTCGGCTCAGCTTGCCTTGGCCCTCGACGCAAGGAGCTTCGACAACGCCGCCGTTCGGCTGCGAACACCCAGCTTGGCGAAGATGTTCTCGAGGTGCTTGCGGACGGTCGTCGGCTGGATCCACAGCTCGCGCGCGATCTCGGCGTTGGACAGTCCGTCCTCGACGCATCGCATCACGTCGCGCTCGCGCGCGGTCAACATGGCCTCGCACGAGGGCCGCTCGCTGAGCAGCAGGGCCGAGCCGTCCCCCGCCGCGTCGACGACGAGCGTCGAGCCGTCACTCGTGATCACGAGCGTCCCGCACGCGCTCGCGTGCCAGTCGGCGATCCGTTCAGGGAATCGGGCACCGGGCATCTCGAGGTCGTCCCGCAGGGCGCGCCCGGCCGTCTCGGATGCGAGCTCGATCCTCCCCGTGCCGTCCAGGAGGAGGGTCCCCTTCTCCAGCGCCCCGTCCATCGCGGACAGCGCCGCTCGCAGGCATCGGCGAACGGCCTCGTGCTCGATCGACCCGTCGAGGACCGACACGACCAAGAGTGGCCCGTCCCGAAGCGCACCGGTCTCCGCCTCATACGGTCCGTCTCTGACGATCTGCGTATCGCTCATCGCGGTCTCCGGGTCCCGAGCGCTCTCTCTCGGCTCATTCGCAGAGCGCAAGCCGGGATCTATCCTTCCCCGCCCGCACGTTCGAGCCCAGTTCCCATATCACACGGCCGTGGTGACGACCGGCACCTGGAACCGAGAGGTGGGCTGGGAAGGTTGGTCCGCTCAGCCGAGTGCTTGCTCGAGATCGCCCAGCAGGTCGTCGGGGTGCTCGATCCCCACCGAGAGCCGGATCAGGGTGTCGGGTACCTCGATCGGCGAGCCCGAGACGCTGGCGTGCGTCATCGGGCCGGGCAGCTCGATCAGCGACTCGACGCCGCCGAGCGACTCCGCGAGGAAGAACAGCTCGGTCGACTCCGCCACGTGGATCGCCTCGTCTCGGCTCTCGACCTCGAAGCTCACCATGCCGCCGAAGTCCCGCATCTGGCGGACCGCGACCTCGAACCCCGGATGGCCTGGTAGCCCGGGGTAATGCACGCGAGTGACCTTCGGATGGTTCTGGAGGAACTCCGCGATCTGCTTGGCGCCGCGGCAGTGGGCCTCCATCCGGAGGGCGAGCGTCTTCACCCCTCGGAGCGCGAGGTAGCAGTCCATCGGGCCGGGGACGGCGCCCGCCGCGTTGACGAGGAACGCCAGGCGTTCGGTCAGCTCCTCGTCACTCGTCACGAGCGCGCCGCCGATCAGATCCGAATGCCCGCCGAGGTACTTCGTCATCGAGTGCAGCACCACGTCGGCGCCGAGCTCGAGCGGCCGCTGCAGGTACGGCGTCGCGAACGTGTTGTCCACAACGCACCTCGCGCCCGCCCGGTGCGCGAGGTCCGCCACGGCGGCGATGTCGACCACCTTCAGGAAGGGGTTGGTGGGGGACTCCACCCACACGAGCGCCGTGTCCTCGCGTACGACGGAACGGCACGCGACGAGGTCCGTCATGTCGACGGTGTCGAACGCGAGGCCCCACCCGTCCATCACCCGCGCGAGCAGTCGGTACGTTCCCCCGTAGACGTCGTCAGAGATCAGCACGTGGTCGCCGGGTTTCAGCGTGAGCAACAGGGTCGTCGTCGCCCCGAGGCCGCTCGAGAAGCAGAGACCCTTCGAACCTCCTTCGAGCGACGCCAGCACCTGCTGCAGTGCCTCGCGCGTCGGGTTGCCGGCGCGCGCGTAGTCCCACGCCTTCGGCTTGCCGACCGCCGGCTGAGCGTAGGTCGAGGTCTGGTAGATCGGGACGTTCACCGAGCCGAACTCGGCATCGGGATCTTGCCCGACGTGGATCGCCCGCGTCTCGAACCGCATCGCGTCGTCGCTCACCGCGGACGCTCCCGTCTCATCGCATCTCGGGTGGCACGGCCCATCCCCGCCGGTTGAGCTCGTCCACCGCGTCTTGCCCCTGCCGGGCGAGTCCCCACAGGGCGGACTTGCGCTTGGCATCGTGTCCGGGCGCGAACTCGCGACCGGTGAGGGCGGTGCACGAGGGATCCCCGCACGCGCACGCCGCGAGCCCGGGGAGCGAGGGCTGTTGGCGCTCCTTCGCGGGTGCGGTGGCCCTTCGGTACGGACGCGCGGGGAGCGTGGCGGCGGGAAGGACGATCTTGCCCTCCCTCGGATCGCCGGGGGCGCTGAACCGGCGCTCGAGCGCGAACAGGCCGGTGAGCGCCGCGAGGGCGGCGTCCACCTGATCGGCCGAACGGAGCGCCGAGGCGTCGACCGCGTGCGAGCGGAGCACGTCCCGCCGCCAGGCGTGGGGGCTCATACCTTTCGGCGGGAGGAAGCCCGAGAGCACCACGGCCGTCGCGTGCGGGAAGACCTCGATCGCCTGGCCCCGGACGGAACCGGTGCGGTACCGCGGGAAGGCGTCCTCGATCGCTCGGAACGCCTGGAAGCCGATCGTCATCCATTCGTAGAAGGGGTGGTCGGCCATCTTCGGATCCGACGGCGTGTTGAAGCACTGGACCCCGAACCACCGGAGCTCTCGCTCCGTGAGCCGTGAGCGGCCGGAGGACGCCCAGGCCGGGGGGGCGTCGATCGCCACGACGTCGGGACCGAAGTCGGGCACGAGCTTGTGCAGGTCGTCCACGTCGACGTGGCGCGCCGTGTCCAGGACTGCTCGCTCGCCGTCGAGCAGGACGAGGTCGAGCCCTTTGCGAACCCCGACGTCGATCCCCAGCGCACGCACTGTCAGACGCGGGAACGGTGCGCCAGGAATTCGAGCAGGTCGCTGCGCGTGAGGACCCCGAGCACCTCGCCGGCCTTCTCGACCAGGACCGCGGGACCGTGCTGGAGCGTCTGGAACGCGAGCTCGATCGGCGCGTCGAACTCGACCAGGCCGATCGGCGGCCCCATGACCTCGGCGACGTCGGCCTGCAGGGCGTCGGGGTCGCGGAAGATGCGGTCGAGGAGCGCGTTCTCGTGGACGCCGCCGACGAACTGCGCGACGTCGACACCCGCCTCGCGAACGACGGGGGCTTGCGAGATGTTGTACTCGTGCAGCACGTCGATCGCCTGGCGGACCTTGTCCCGCGCGTTCACGGTGATGAGCGGTGGGACGTGGCCGTGCTTGGCCGACAGGACCTCCTCCACGCGCACGATCTCGGGCCGTTCCATCAGCCCGTACTGGAGCAGCCAGGTGTCGGAGTAGGCCTTCGAGAGGTAGTTCCGGCCGGTGTCGGGGAGGATCACGACCACCGTGGTCCCGGCCGCTAGCTCGGACGCGATCGTGAGCGCCGCCACGACGGCGGTCCCCGATGAGGAGCCCACGAGGATCCCCTCCTCGCGGGTGATCCGCCGCGCCATCCGGAACGCGTCGCGGTCCGAGACGCGCACGTAGCGGTCGACGAGCGACGGATCGAACGTGGTCGGCCAGAAGTCCTCGCCGATGCCCTCGGTCAGGTAGGGGTGCACGTCGCCTGAGTAGATCGAACCCTCGGGGTCGGCACCGACGACCAGCAGGTCCGGCTTCTGCTCCTTCAGGTAGCGAGCGGCGCCGCTGATCGTCCCGCCCGTGCCCACCCCGGCGACGAGGACGTCGACCGCCCCGTCGGTCTGCCGCCAGATCTCGGGCCCGGTCGTCTCGTAGTGAGCGGCCGGGTTCTCCGGGTTGAAGTACTGGTTGGGCTGGAACGCTCCAGGGATCTCCTCGGCCAGACGGTCCGCGACGCGGTAGTAGGACTCGGGGGACTCGGGGGGGACGGCGGTGGGGCAGATGACCACCTCGGCGCCGTACGCGCGCAGGAGCGAGATCTTCTCCTGGCTCATCTTGTCGGGCATCACGAAGATGCACCGGTACCCGCGCAACGCGGCCGCGATCGCAAGCCCGTGTCCCGTGTTGCCGGAGGTGGGCTCGACGATCGTTCCGCCGGGCTTGAGGTGGCCCCCGCGTTCGGCCGCTTCGATCATGCGCAGCCCGATCCGGTCCTTGACGCTCCCGCCAGGGTTCAGCATCTCGAGCTTGGCGAGGACGGTCGGCTGCACACCGCGGGCGACCTTGCCGAGCCGGACGAGCGGCGTCTCGCCGACCGCGTCCAGCACCGTGTCGAGTACGTCCACCGACCCCCCAGGCTCCGCCTCGCCTCATCCTCCCACGAACCGGCCCCGCCGTTCTCCCGAGGCCAGGCCCCGAAAGGCGAGGATGGCTTCACCCGAGCGGCCGACGTGCCGATTCCTGGTAGATGGACACGCCGGCGCTCCAGGCACGTTCGGAAGACCGAGCCCAGATCTCGCTGCTCGTGGTCGACGACGACCCGTTCATCGCCCGCCTGTTGGAGATCGAGCTCGTCGCCGCCGGCTACGACGTTCGGACCGCCGGCAACGGAAAGCAGGCGCTCGAGCTCGCGACCGAGCGGTGCCCCGACCTGGTCCTTGCCGACGTGATGATGCCGAACATGGACGGGTTCGAGCTGACGCGCCGGTTGCGGCTCGACGAGCGGACGGCGGGCGCGAAGGTGATCTTGCTGACCGCCCGAGGCCTCTCGGCCGATCGACTGGAGGGGTTCGCGGTCGGGGCGAACGAGTACGTCATCAAGCCGTTCGACACCCCGGAGCTCCTCGCGCGCATCGGCGAGGTCCTCGCCCGGCCGGGTGCGGCCAAGCAGCCGGCCTGACGCACCGCCAGCACGTCCGCCACCCCGCACTATCATCGCGAGCGTGAGCGCGCGCGAGATCCGGGCACCCCGGGGCACCGAGCTGTCGTGCCGGTCGTGGCCGCAGGAGGCCGCGATGAGGATGCTGATGAACAACCTCGATCCCGACGTCGCGGAGCGACCGCAGGATCTCGTGGTCTACGGCGGGACCGGGCGGGCGGCGCGCTCGTGGGAGGCGTTCGACGCGATCGTGCGGACGCTGCGGACGCTTGCGGACGACGAGACGATGCTCGTGCAGTCCGGCAAGCCGGTCGGTGTGTTCCGAACGCACGAGATGGCGCCGCGCGTGCTGATCTCGAACTCGATGCTCGTGCCGAAGTGGGCGACGTGGGACACGTTCCGCGAGCTCGAGCACGCGGGGCTCACGATGTACGGGCAGATGACGGCGGGCTCCTGGATCTACATCGGGACCCAGGGGATCCTGCAGGGCACGTACGAGACGTTCGCCGAGGCGGCGACGCAACGGTTCGGCGGCTCGCTCGCGGGAACGGTGACGCTCACCGGCGGCCTGGGCGGGATGGGCGGGGCGCAGCCGCTCGCCGTCACGATGAACGGCGGCGTCGCGCTGTGCGTCGAGGTCGACCCGGCGCGGATCGAGCGCCGCATCAAGACGCGGTACCTCGACCGCGAGACCGACGACCTGGACGAGGCGCTCCGCTGGGTCGACGAGGCGCGTTCGGCGCGCGAGGCCGTGTCGATCGGCCTCGTCGGCAACTGCGCGGAGGTCCTCCCGGACCTGCTCGCGCGTGGGTTCGCGCCCGATCTCGTCACCGACCAGACGAGTGCGCACGACCCGCTCGGGGGCTACGTGCCGATGGGGCTGTCGCTCGACGACGCCGCGAAGCTGCGCGAAGCGGACCCTGAGGAGTACCAACGACGCTCCTTGGACTCGATGGCTCGGCACGTCGAGGCGATGGTGGGGTTCCTCGATACCGGCGCGATCGTGTTCGACTACGGCAACAACCTCCGCGCGGGCGCGGAGGCCGGTGGGATCACGCACCAGCGCGCGTACGCGTATCCGGGGTTCGTGCCGGCGTTCGTCCGGCCGATGTTCTGCGAGGGCAAGGGGCCCTTCCGCTGGGTGGCGCTTTCGGGCGACCCGGAGGACATCTCGAGGACCGATCGTGCGGTCGCCGAGCTGTTCCCTGAGAACGAGCGGGTGCATCGGTGGCTCGACATGGCCGAGGAGCGTGTCGCGTTCCAGGGCCTGCCGGCGCGCATCTGCTGGCTCGGGTACGGGGAACGCGTTCGCGCGGGTCTGCGGTTCAACGAGATGGTCGCGAGCGGCGAGCTCTCGGCACCGATCGTGATCGGCCGCGACCACCTGGACAGCGGGAGCGTCGCGAGCCCGTACCGGGAGACCGAGGCGATGAAGGACGGCTCGGACGCGATCGCCGACTGGCCGATCCTGAACGCGCTCGTGAACACCGCGGCCGGCGCGCACTGGGTGAGCGTGCACCACGGTGGAGGGGTCGGGATCGGCTACTCGATCCACGCCGGGATGGTGGTCGTGGCCGACGGGAGCGAGAACGCCGCGGCGCGGCTCGACCGGGTCTTGACGACCGACCCCGGAACGGGCGTGATGCGTCACGCCGACGCGGGCTACGAGGAAGCGCTCGCCGTCGCTGCAGATCGTGGCGTTCGGCTGCCGTGGCGCGAGTAGCTCAGGGGCGGCCGCCGTTGCCGCTCGAACGTTCGGCGGCCTCGCGTGAGCCGTAGTCGGGGCTCGTCCGGTAGATCAGGAAGTCAACGCTCGCCCAGATCGTCTTCGAGAACGGCCAGAACAGGAGCGGCACGAGCGCGGCGATCGCGATCGAGGTGATCGTAAGAGCGGGGACGTGCAGGTCGGGGAGGTCGACGACCAGCCAGACGACGAGCACCGCGAGCCACACGACGGCGGTGAACAGGTAGTTGATCGTCATCGCGCCGAGGAACCCTCCCTCCTCGCGTTCCAAGCGGAGGCCGCATCGCGGGCAGCGGTCCCGGATCTTGAACCAGCTCGTGAACAGTCGGCGCGAGCCGCAGCGAGGGCATCGCTTCGTGGCCCCTCGGAGGAACACCGTGAACCCACCGGGCCCACGAGCGTTCGCACCCGGCGCCTCGGGTCCCGTCCCGGATCGCTCCGGAGTGGCGCTCGGTTCGAGGTCGTCCCAGGGGTTCGACATCTCCGTCCAGCCTAGGACGCGCCTCGGCTTGCCGCCGGTTGGCGCCCTCCGTAGCCTTGCGCCGTGCCGATCCGGGTCGGGGAGCCGCTCTCCCTCGAGGACGTCGTCGAGGTCGCGAGCGGCGCCGAGGTGGAGCTCGGATCGGGGGCTCTCGGCAGGATCGGCGCCGCGCGCGACGTGGTCGAACGCGCCGTCGCCTCGAACGCCACCGTCTACGGCGTGACGACCGGGTTCGGCTCGCTGGCCAACGAACGCATCGAGCCCGAACAAGCGGATGCGCTCCAGCTCGGGATCGTCCGCTCGCACGCGACCGCGGTCGGGCCGCCGCTCTCGCGCGAGGAGGCGCGCGCGATGTTGTTGCTCCGGGCGCACGTGCTGGCGCTCGGACACTCGGGCGTCCGCGCCGAGGTCGTCGAGCGCATGGTCGAGATGTTGAACCGCGATCTGGTGCCCATCGTCCCCGAGCAGGGTTCGCTCGGCGCGTCCGGCGACCTGGCGCCGCTCGCGAACCTCGCCCTCCCGCTCGTCGGCCGCGGCGAGCTGCTGATCGACGGTCAGCCCAAGGCCGCAGCAGATGTACTGCGTTCGGCCGGGCTCGAGCCACTTGAGCTCAAGGCGAAGGAGGGGCTCGCGCTCGTCAACGGCACACAGGGCATGCTCGCGATCGGGATCCTCGCGGTCTCCCGGGCCGAGCGGCTCGTCCGGACCGCCGACGTCACGGCCGCGATGAGTGTCGAGGCGGCGCTCGGCTCGGACCGGGTCTTCGACGAGCGGCTCACGGCTCTCCGCCCGCACCCGGGTGTGGTCGCCTCGGCGTCGAACCTGCGACGGTTGCTCGAGGGGAGCGCGATCGTCGCGTCGCACCGCGACAGTATGCACCTGGTGCAGGACGCATACTCGCTCCGGTGCTCGCCGCAGGTGAACGGAGCGACGCGCGAGGTGCTCCGGTTCGTCCGCGGCGTCCTCGAGGTCGAGGCGAACGCGGTCTCGGACAACCCCATCGTGGTGCCCGACGACGACGAGGTGCTCTCGGGCGGGAACTTCCACGGCCAGCCGGTCGCGGTCGCGCTCGATGCGCTCGCGGCGGCGCTCGTTCCGCTCGCGAGCATCGCCGAACGGCGTCTCTACCGGCTGCTCGACCCCACCCGCAACAACGGGCTGCCGGCTTTCCTGGTCGCGGAGAGCGGCCTGAAC
>Ga0268386_10000997_pt1 | contig 18963 bp, 20 predicted proteins | sample RVTome_15_FD_200260 | JGI IMG/M metagenome (GOLD analysis project Ga0268386, IMG submission 200260) | Soil microbial communities from uranium-contaminated site in the Upper Colorado River Basin, Wyoming, United States - RVT150D86... ...
GGCTGCATTACCGGCTGCATTACCGGCTGCATTACCGGCTGCATTACCGGCTGCATTACCGGCTGCATTACCGGCTGCATTACCGGCTGCATTACCGGCTGCATTACCGGCTGCATTACCGGCCGCGTTGCCGGCCGCATTACCGGCCGCATTACCGGCCGCGTTGCCCGCTGCAGAGCCGGCGGCCGAACCCGCCGCAAATCCCGCGGCCCCGGATTCCGCCGTGAAGCGCTCAGCGGCTGGCACCGCGATCCCGCTCTGGTCGCCTGCAGGCGCAGTGCCGGCTGCACCGCCGGCGTCACCCGCGTGGTAGCGCTTCGCCGGCACAATCGTCCCGGCCGCGTCCTCGCCGGACGGCGGGTAATTCAGGCTGAAATAACCTGCGACTGCGACGACGGCGAGCAAACCGGCCAGTAGCCAGATCCGGTTGCCGGCACGTTTTGCATTCAATTCCGTCATTTTCTTCTCCCTCTGCTTGTCCCGGCCAAGCCGGGGTATTGCTGTCGAACTACGCTTGAATTACCCGTCAGACTGCAAAAAGTTGGTTCGGCCCCCGTCGGCCCCCAAAAGATCCTACTCCTCCTCATCCGCTCCGGGATGCCCGGAGGCTGTCCCGATGCAGGAGCTGCCCGTCGCCGTACACCTCGAGCGCGACGTAGGGCCCGGCCTGCGGCTTACCGGCCGGCAACCAGATGACCCGTTCTGGGGTCGCATCCGGCCGGCTGCCAAGGCTGAAATGGACCGTCTGTCCTGCGTGCGTGGCAACGACCTCTATGGGTTCGTTTGCCTTCAAGTCCAGCTCGACTACCAGCTGGCCATCGAGCTGATAGGAGTTCACGGCGCCGCTGACCTGCGTCAGGTCCAGGGTGACACGATCGACCGGCGAGCCGCGGCCGGCGACACCGTTCCCACCAATGGTCCCGACCAGCTCCGATACGTCCGGACCCACCGCGTGCCGCGCGCCCGGGGCGAGCAGAACGGCGCTTGCAAGCAGGCCACCGACGAAGACGGCGGCATAGCGGAACGCCGGCCCTGCGTACCAGGCTGGCCGGCCACGATGCGCGGCCTCCGGGTGCAGCCTTGGGCCAAGCGAGCTCAGGACCGAGCCCGAAAGCTCCGGCGGCGGGGTCGCCGACTCGAGCTTCGCCAGGGCACCGAACAGGCGGGCGAGCTGATCGCGGAGCGCCCGAGCCTCCGGATGGGCGAGCAGTACGCGCGAGAGCTCGGCGCGCTGTTCGGGCGTGAGCTCCCCGTCCAGCTCGGCATGTATCAGTTCGACGTGCCGTTCTTCGATCATGGCCTCGATATTCCCTGGTCGAGCAGTACTTCCTTGAGCAGCTGGCGGGCCGTAAACAGCCGCGATTTCACGGTCTTCTCGGGCAGCTCCAGGATTTCGCTCATGTCCTGATAGCTGCAGCCGAGCAGGTGCTTCAGCACGATCACAGTGCGGTGCTCGGGCTTGAGTCGCATCAGGGCGCCCTGCACCTGGCGGCTGGTCTGCTCATCGCCAACCTCGTCATCGGGCCCTGGAAGCTCGTCCGGTTCTTCCTCGCCCATCGGTTCGACCCGATGCCTGCGGCTGAGTCCATGCAGTGATTCATTTACGGCGATCCGGTAGATCCAGCTGTAGAACCTGTACTTCGGGTCGTACTCCGACAGATGCTCGTAGACTTTCAGAAAAACCGTCTGTGCAACATCCTTCGCGTCCTCCGGGTTGCGGAGCATTCGCAGTGCAGCGTTGTAGACCGGTCTTTCGTATCGCCGCAGGAGGAGCTCGAAAGCTGCCCGATCCCCGTTGCAACACCGCTGCACCAGCTCGGCATCCCCCACGTCAACCATAAGTACCGGCGGCGGCGGAAAAAGTTGGTGGAGCCGGGCGTATCGATCCGTCAGGCGCCGTCATCGATCTGGAATATCCTATCGAATCCCGAGTATCGGAATATGTCACGTATGTGCCGGCTGGGGTTCACCAGACGCAGGCCCCCGCCCGACTGCAACAGCCGCTTCTGCGTCCGCAGCAGAACCCCGAGCCCCGCGCTCGAGATGTACTCGAGCCGGGCCATGTCGACTACGTCCGGGGCAGCAAGCGCATCCAGGAAGGCCTGCGCCCGCGCGGCCTGCGACGCGTCGAGGCGTCCTTCGCAGACCACCTCGCCCTTGTCGCCGAGTCGAATTTCGAACATCCCCTTACCCCAGGTTTTTCGTGACCGTAATCCGGCTTTGTCGATTCGTATAGTCGTAAGTGAGCTCGTCGACCAGCCGCCGGACCAGCTGCAGGCCCAGCCCGCCTGGCGTGCGCCTCGAGAGCGGCAAGCTTATGTCTACTGCCGGCGCGCGTGTGATGTCGTACGGTTCCACGTCGAAATCCGTGAGAAGGGCCTGGACGCGATCGCCGTTGCGATCGAGCGCCAGCTCGATGTCCTGCGGGTTCCCGCGGTTGTACTTCACGAAGTTGGTGAAGATCTCCTCGACGCAGAAGTCGAACACCAGGCGCTCCGCGTCGGGCACGCCTTCGCTTTCATAGAAGCGGCGGGTGAACCCGAAGACCTGGTCGAGGGCGTCGAAGGACCGTTGAAAGCGGGCGCTGATCAAGAGGGCGGGTCGGTCAGCCGGCGGATCAGCAGGATCGTGACATCGTCGGCCTGCGCGGCGGTGCCACCGAACTCCCGCGCACCCGCCAGCAGTTGCGCGACGAGCTCCTTCATCGGCCGGCCGTGATTTTCGCGGATCACGGCGGCGACGCGATCCTCGCCGAAGTGCTCGCCGGCCGTGTTCTCGTATTCGTAGACCCCGTCCGAGATCAGGCCCAGCACGTCGCCGGGTTCGAGCAGCAGGCTCCGAGCCTGCTCGACGCGGGACTGCGGCAGGGCCCCCATGGGAAAGGTGGTCGGGCCGTGCCAATCGATCGATGCGGTGGCGGCGCGATAGTGCAGCAGCGGCCCCTGGCCGCCGGCGTGAAAGCTCACCCGGTGGGTCGTCGTGTCGAGGAGCCCGAGGAACGCCGTGACGAAGCGGTCGGCGGGGAGATCGTCGACCAGCTGGTTGTTGACGTGCGTGTATACCTCGTCGAGCCCGGCGCCCAGTCGCAGGCCGACACGGATCATGGCGCGAACCTGTGTGGCGGAGAGCGCAGGGCCGATGCCATGCCCCGTCGCGTCGCCGAGCAGCAGGAACAGGCGACCGTCGGGAAGTCTCACGAAGTCGAACAGGTCGCCCCCGGTCTGGTCGGTCGGGCGAAAGAGCCCCGCGCCGTCGTACCCCGGGACCTGCGGCATCTCCTTCGGCAGTGCCGACATCTGGATCTCGCGCGCGACGGCGATCTCGCGGTCGAGCTTCTCGGTGAGCAGCCGCGTCTCGGTCATCTGTACGCGATGCAGCGCGACGGCGCACTGCGCTGCGAGCGCCGAGGCCACGCGCTCGTCGTGCTTGTCGAAGCTGCCTTCGTCGCGGTTCAGGATCTGCAGCACGCCGATCAGCTGGTCCTCGTGGCTGATCAGCGGCAGGCTCAGCATGCAGCGCGTCCGGTAGCCGCTCTTGCGGTCCACGTCCGGGTTGAAGCGCGGGTCCTGATAGCAGTCCGGCACGTTGATCAGTCTGCGCGTCTGGGCGCACTGGCCCACGATGCCCCGGTCCGCCGGCACGCGGATCGGTGCGAGACCGGTGGCGACCTTCAGGATGAGCTCGTTCGAGGTCGCGTCGTACAGAAAAACGCTGCCGCGCTCGGCGTGGAGAACCTTGCGCGCGGCGTCGACGACCGCCGCGAGCATGGCATTCAGGTCGTACGGCGCGGCAAGCCGGCGCGTGACGTCGAGCAGCTCCTCGAGCTCGTCCGCGCCGAGGCGCCTCGCCGTCGCCGCGCGTACGCCACCGCCCGATCGCGCGCTCATCGACGTCCCCGCGCGTGCATGAACGCGACCCGCGCGTACTCGATCTCGATCCCGGAGATCCGGGCCAGCTTGCGCTCCATGACGTAGCTCAGGTCCTGGGTGGCGAGCTCCAGCGCGCGCGCCGTCACCAGCGTTTCGCCTTCGGCAGCGACGTCCTCGCCCAGTTTGCATGCGGTGTTGACCGGGTCGCCGAAGAAATCCCGGTCATCGACCAGCAGCAGGTCGCCATGGTCGATCCCGATGGCGAGCGTGATGTGGTTCTCTGCCCGGCCACGGGCGTTCGATTCCTCCACCCGTGCAGCGAGATCGCGCGCGCAGCGCAGCGCCGAATCGACGTCGGTGAAGAATGCGAAGCTGTTGTCGATCTCGAACTTGAGCAGGCGGCCGCCGTGGCGCAGGATTTCGGGGGCGATGATCCGCCGCGCCAGTTCGATCTGGCCCAGAAAATGGCAGATGCCGTGACTTCGAGTCGTGCGGGAGAACCGGCACATGTCACTGATGAAGGCAACGCCGCGCGTGCCGTAGCGTGCCCAGATTCGCGCCTCCGCATGCTGCCGCGCGGATTCATCCTCGCAGTCGGCCACCGCGGCGAGCATGCCGTGGAACTCGTCGTTGTCGTGGTGCGCGGTCACAGGACCTCGAACAGGGCGGCTGCCCCCATGCCGCCGCCGATGCACATTGTCGTCACGACGCGCCGCGCCCCCGTGCGGCGCCCGGCCAGGAGCGCATGCCCGACCAGCCGCTGCCCGGTCATGCCGTAGGGGTGGCCGATGGCGATCGCGCCGCCGTCGATGTTGAGCCGCTCGTCCGGTATGCCGAGCTTGTCGCGGCAGTAGATGACCTGCACGGCAAAGGCCTCGTTCAACTCCCAGAGGTCGATGTCCCCGACCTTTAGGCCCGCGCGCGCCAGCAGCTTAGGGATAGCATAGACCGGGCCGATGCCCATCTCGTCGGGCTCGCAGCCGGCGATCGCGAAACCACGGAAGACGCCGAGCGGCTCAGCGCCGCGACGTCGCGCCTCGCCAGCGCTCATCAGCACGCAGGCGCCCGCCCCATCGGAGAACTGGCTCGCGTTTCCGGCCGCGATCACTCCGCCCGGCGTCGCAGGGCGGATTTTCGCCAGGGCCTCATAGGTCGTGCCGGGCCGCAGGCCCTCGTCGACCGCGACCGTCACCTGTTTTGTATGGAACGCGTTGGTGCCCGGATCGACCCCGGCCATCCGCACGCTGATCGGCGCGATCTCGTCCTTGAAATGCCCGGCCTCCTGCGCAGCGTTGGCGCGCTGCTGGCTCATGGCACCGTAGCGATCCTGTGGTTCCCGCGGGATGGAGTATCGGGCCGCGACCACCTCGGCCGTGCGCAGCATCGGCCAGTAGAGCTCGGGTTTGTGTTCTTCGGTCCACGGGTCCCGGAGCATGTGCATGTTGAGCTCCTGCTGCACGCAGGAGATCGACTCGACGCCGCCCGCGACATAGACGTCACCCTCACCGCACTGGATCCGCTGGGCGGCGATGGCGATCGCGTTGAGACCGGACGAGCAGAAGCGGCTCACGGTGAGGCCCGATACGCTGACCGGGCAGCCGGCCCGATGGGCGATGATCCGCGCGATGTTGCTTCCGGTCGCACCTTCGGGCAACCCGCAACCCATCACGACGTCCTCGACTTCCGCCGGCTCGACCCGCGCGCGCTCGAGCGCGGCCTTGACGACGTGACCGCCGAGCGTCGCGCCGTGGCTCATGTTGAACGCGCCGCGCCAGCTCTTTGCGAGCGGCGTGCGGGCGGTCGAGACGATGACCGCGTCGCGATCCTGCGCGCTCATGCCGCACCTCCCGGCGAGGGGTTGAACGTGCCGCCGGACGCGGCGAGGCGCGCAAGCAGCCGCGCCGGCCTCCAGAAGCCCGGATCGGCGTGCGGATTCGCCGCGAACTGCCGCATGCGCCGCTCGACCGCATAGAGACCCACCGCGTCCGCGTAGAGCATCGGCCCGCCGCGGTGGATCGGGAAGCCGTAGCCCATCAGGTACACGACGTCGATGTCCGAGGCGCGCTGCGCGATCTTCTCCTCGAGGATCGCCGCACCCTCGTTGACGAGCGCGTAGACGAGCCGGTCGACGATCTCCTGGTCGTCGATCTGGCGCGGTGCCAGGCCTGCCGCCTTGCGGCTCGCCGCAACCAGCTCAGCCACGACCGCAGAAGGATACGCGGTACGGTCACCGGGCTTGTAGTCGTACCAGCCGGCGCCGGTCTTCTGGCCGAAGCGCTTGAGATCGCACAGCCTGTCCGCGACCTCGGGGTAGCTGATCTCCGGGTGCTCTGCGCGCCTGCGCTTGCGGATGTGCCAGCTGATGTCGTTGCCGGCGAGATCGCTCATCCGGAACGGACCCATCGCGAAGCCGAATTTCTCGATCGCTCCGTCGACCTGCTGCACGCTCGCGCCCTCGTCGAGCATTAGAAGCGCCTGGCGCGAGTACTGCTCGATCATGCGGTTGCCGATGAAGCCATCGCAGACGCCGGACACGACGGCGGTCTTGCGCAGTGTCTTGGCGAGCGTCATGACCGTTGCGAGCACGTCCTTCGCAGTCTTTGCGCCACGCACTACCTCGAGCAGCTTCATGACGTTTGCCGGGCTGAAGAAGTGGGTGCCGAGGACATCCTGCGGCCGCTTGGTGAAGTCCGCGATCCGGTCCACGTCGAGCGTCGAGGTGTTGGTGGCGAGGATCGCGCCCGGTTTCATCACCGCGTCGAGCGCCCGGAACACCTTCTCCTTGACGCCGATGTCCTCGAATACCGCCTCGATCACGATGTCGGACTTGGCGAGATCGGCGTAGTCGAGCGTCGGCGAAAGAAGCGACATCCGCACGTCGAGCTTTTCCTTGGTGAGCTTGCCCTTCTTGAGCTGGCCTTCGTAGGTCTCACGGATGCGCTCGACGCCCTTGTCGAGCGCTTCGCGGCCGACTTCGAGCAGGCGCACGGGAAGCCCCGCGTTCAGAAAGTTGATCGCGATGCCCGTACCCATCGTGCCTGCGCCCACGATCGCGGCAGACTTCACGGGACGTAACGGCGTGCTCTCCGGCACGTCCTCGATCCGCGCCGCGGCACGTTCGGCGAAGAACAGATGCCTGAGTGCGCGCGATTCGGGGCCCAGGAAGAGCCGCATGAAGAGCCGCCGCTCCTCGGCGAGTCCCTCCCCGAAGGGCAGGGTGGCCGCGGCTTCGACCGCGTCGACGCACGCGAGCGGCGCCGGCAGATTCGGAAACGCGGCCTTGACGGTATTGCGCGCGAACTGCGCCAGCGCCTCGTGCTCGGGCTCGCGGACCGCGCGGTCGCGCACGCGCGGATGAGATCCCCGGCGCGCCCCGACCCCGGCGGCGAAATCCACGGCCGCCGCCAGCAGGTCGCCGTCGGCGAGCCGGTCGATCAGCGGGCTCTCCGCGAACATCTGCGCCGGGATGGGCTCGCCGCCCACGATGACGTTGAGCGCGGCCTCGATGCCGACGAGACGCGGCAGCCGCTGCGTCCCACCGGCGCCGGGAAGCAGCCCCAGCTTTACTTCGGGCAGCCCGAGCCTTGCGTCCTTGTGCACCACTCGGTAGTTGCAGCCGAGGGCCAGCTCGAGCCCGCCGCCGAGCGCGAGCCCTGCGATCGCCGCGACCACGGGCTGGGTCGAGGATTCGAAGGCGGTGATCACGTGAAGCAGCGACGGTGCCTTGAGCATCGCCGGCGTGCCGAATTCCCTGATGTCGGCGCCGGCGGAAAACGTGCCGTTGCTGCCGATCAGCACGATCGCGCGCGCGGCAGTGTCCGCCGCCGCGCGGTCGAGCGCCTCGACCAGTTCCTGCCGGAGCGAATGGCTCAGGCTGTTCACCGGCGGGTTCGCGAATGCGAGGACGGCCACCCCGTCACGCAGCGAATAGTCGACGTGCTTCATGGTGCGCTCCCCGCCTGCTGCATCACCGGCCGGCCCGCCAGGGCGACTGCCGCGTTGCCCTCGACAACCGGGGCCCGCGCGCGCGGCTCCATGTGACTGACGATGAAGGACGCGATCTCCCGGAGCGCCTGGTGTGCCTCGGGCATGATCGTGAAAAGCGGCGCCACGTGCGGCAATTCCGGCCACACCTTGATGCGTGCGTCGACCCCGGCGGCGACCGCCCGGTCATGAGCGCGCACCGAGTCGTCGAGCAGCATCTCGGTCGACCCCGCGTGGAACAGCAGCGGCGGAAGCCCCTGCCACTGACCGAAGAGCGGCGACAGCCACGGATGCGAGGGAGCCACTCCCGGGCAGTACAAGTCCGGCAACAAGGTCAGCGCTGCATTCGCGAACATCGGGTCGGCGCGCTCGTTGTAATCGATCGAGGGTCCCGACATCGTGAGGTCGGTCGACGGCGAGAGCAATGCCGCGCAGGCGGGCAGCGGGACCGAGGCGTCCCGGGCCCGCATCATCGTCACCAGCGCCAAGCTGCCTCCCGCCGAGTCACCGGCGATCGCCAGCGGCCGCTCGGCATGGCCCTGGTCGACGAGCCAGCGATATGTGGCGTAGCAGTCGTCGACCGCGGCTGGAAAGCGATGCTCGGGCGCGAGCCGATAATCGGGCAGCAGGACGCGCAGCCCCGTCAGGGCCGACAAGCGCGCGGCGAGCCGGCGGTAGGCTCCGGGCAGATGGAGGCACCACGCACCGCCGTGCAGATAGAGGAGTGTGCCGCGGTCGGACAGGCTGCGCTCGCCGTGCCAGGCTGCCGGCACGCCACCCATATCGATCTCTTCGACCGCGATGCGCGTGGCACTGCCGGACAGCCGCGCGTCCATACGACGGACACGCTCGCGCGTCAGGTGTACGTCGAGATCCGGGCGCCATCTGCGTTTCGTCCCGATCCGCAGGAATGCGTTGGTCAATCGCGCGCGCAGGCTGGGCATGTCTGGCCGGCGTTATTGTTGCAGTGCGTCATTCTGTACTCGTTTGGCGGTGCCGACAATGCCGGCAGGGGATGCTCTCCTTTTTCGCACGCATCGGTCCCCGTCGGCTGAATGTGCGAAAAGGAGAGCGTCCCCAGTCGATGGAGCCTCACGTGTCCTTCGAGGAATACGTCCGCAACGACGCCCTCGGTCTCGCGCAACTCGTGCGACGGGGCGAGGTCAGCCCGGGCGAGCTGCTCGACGAGGCGCTGGCGCGGACGACGGCGGTCAATCCAAAAATCAACGCCGTCATACACTTGATGGAAGAGAGGGCGCGGGCCGCGATCGCGGCCGGGCTCCCAGACGGACCGTTCCGCGGCGTGCCGTTCCTGATCAAGGACCTGATCATGGCCTACGGCGGCGAGCCGATGCGCAGCGGTTCACGGCTGTTCCGCGATTTCATCCCGCCCCGCGACGAGGAGCTGGTGGCCAGGTACAAGGCCGCGGGTCTCGTGATCTTCGGCAAGACGAACACGCCCGAGCTGGGGATGGCCAACGTTACCGAGCCCGAGCTCTTCGGCCCAACCCGCAACCCGTGGAATCCCGATCGGACCCCCGGCGGCTCGTCGGGTGGATCCGCAGCGGCCGTGGCCGCGGGGATCGTGCCGGCCGCGGGCGCGAACGACGGCGGCGGTTCGATCCGCACGCCCGCCTCGAACTGCGGCCTCGTCGGTCTCAAGCCCAGCCGCGGGCGAAATCCTTCGGGCCCGCAGGCGCCGGAGCTCTGGTGGGGCTTCGTCGCCGAGCACGCCGTGACGCGCACTGTGCGCGACAGCGCGGCCCTGCTCGACGCGACCTGCGGGCCCTATGCCGGGCAGCTCACGCGGCTGTCGCCGCCCGAGAGACCGTACCTCGAGGAGACACGGCGTGACCCGGGGCGGTTGCGAATCGCGTTCAGTCTCGATTGCGGACTCGGCCCCAGCCTGCATCCCGAGAATCGAGTCGCCATGGACCGGACGATGGCGGTGCTCGCGCAGGCCGGCCACGAGCTCGAGGAAGCACGGCTGCCGATCGAGGCCCAGGCGTTCATCGAGCGCTACGCGACGCTGGTGGCCGCCGAGGCGGCGGCATCGATCCGCTTGGGCGAAGTACTCGTCGGGCGCAAGGCGACCGCTGCGGATCTGGAGCTGCCGACCTGGCTGCTGGGGCGTATGGGCGCAGCACTTTCGGGTGGCGAGGTGGCCGCGGCGCTTTACTGGATGCAGGGGTTCTCGCGCAGCTGGATCACCTGGTCCGATCGGTTCGACGCGCTCGTAACGCCCGCGGTCGGCGTACCGCCGTTACCGATCGGCGCATATCGGCTGAGCGCCGGTCAACGCAGGGCCATACGGGCACTCGCGTTGATGCCGGGACGCGTGCTGCTCGGCCAGCGGCCCAGGATCCTCGAGGCCTTCCGTCCGATGTTCGACGCTGCGCCTTACACCATGTTTGCCAATGTCACCGGGCAACCGTCGATCTCGCTGCCCTTGCACTGGAGTGCGGAGGGATTGCCGATGGGTGTGCTTTTCACGGCACGGCCCGGTGACGAGGCGACGCTTATCCGGCTCTCCGCCCAACTCGAGCAGTGCATGCCTTGGTCCGAGCGGCGGCCTCCGATCGCGTGATCGCGAAGAGCCGCGCGTAGAATTTCCCGCTGAAAGATCGAACGGCCTGAGGTGATCCGGGCGAAGTCGCATGCCTGTCAGCGCAAGCTACGCAGCCTATCTGCTCGAGCAGCTGGCCGGGCTGGGCAGGCTCCGCAGCCGGCGCATGTTCGGTGGGCTCGGCCTGTATTGCGACGGCCGTTTTTTCGGCCTGGTCGACGACGACGTGCTGTATCTCAAGGTCGATGACGCGAATCGCCCTGACTACCTGGCACGGCAGATGGCTCCGTTCCGCCCGTTCCGCGACAGGCCCGAGTACTCGATGAGCTACTACCAGGCGCCGAGCGACGTGATCGAAGACGCGGAGCAACTCGTCGCGTGGGCGCGTGCCGCGGTGCGCGCGGCGAGCGCGTCGCCGTCGAAATCCGGTGCCCGCAAGCGCAGGATCGCCGCGATTGATCGCGCCGGCCGCACGCAAGGGCGGCGCTAAGACTCATTGGACCAGCAGCCAAGACCTGACGCAGACTCGCCGCTCCGGTTGCCCTCGGCACCGGCCGGCGTCAAGAACGAAGAGGAAGGGAGCACGCATCGAGAAACGCCAATCGTCGTACGCCGTGGGCCACCTGGCGGGACTCGCCGCGGCCGCCGCCAGCTTGAGCTTGGGGCTAGTCGCGGTCGGCGACCGCTGGCTACGAGCTCTGGGACCGCGGCAACCTCAACCTCGTGCCGAAGAAACCCGGCATGATCGAGCACGAATACCTGCGCCACGAATACCTGCGCGAGGCTCTGAAGAACGGCCTCAAATTGCACGGCGATCTCGGTGCCAAACCGTTCAGGTACGGCATGGCTGCCGGAACCGATACTCATAACGGCCTGGTTGCCGAAGAAGAGGAGAACTTCTACGGCAAGTTCGTCAGCGCCGAGCCGCGTCCCGATGGCTGGGACGAGGACGCGATGAAGTTCGGAGACCGGGTCGTCAAGGGCCGGGGGATGACGGCCGCCGGACGAACGGCCGTGTGGCGACCGAGAACACGCGCGAAGCGATCTGGGACGCCATGAAGCGCCGCGAAACTACGCGACCAGCGGCACTCACATCGTCCTGCGGTTCTTCGGGGGCTATGACTTCGTCCGGGGCAATGCCCTCGCGCAACCCGGCGTTCGCCGGTTACGCCAAGGGCGTGGCGATGGGCAGCGACCTGCCCAGGGCGCCGGCCGGGAAGGCCCCGACCTTGCTCGTGGCCGCGGCCCGCGATCCGTTCGGGGGCAATCTCGATCGCATCCAGGTGATCAAGGTTTGGGTCGATGCGGCGGGCAAGACGCACGAGAAGGGTTCGACGTCGCTTGGGGCGATACGGGAAGCTGCCGCCCGTGGGCAATACCGTGAATCTCGCGACCGCGAGCTGGACGAACACGATCGGCGACTCCGAGCTGATCGGCGTATGGAAAGACCCGGAGTTCGACCCGTCGCTGCGCGCCTTCTATTACGCGCGCATGCTCGAGATTCCGACGCCACGCTGGACCGCGTATGACGCCGCGAATTTCAAGGTCAAGATGGCTGCCAACGTGCCCATGACGACCCAGGAGCGCGCCTGGAACTCGCCGATCTGGTACACGCCGCAATGAGCAGCTGACCGGCTGGGCGCGCGGCCGTGCGCGCCTCAATCGAGGGCGGCGTCGATGCGTCATGGCAGAAGAAAGCGATGAGCGTCGTCTCGACGCGCCACACCCTTGACATGTGCTGCACATGTGAGTAGTGTTTCTCACATGTCAAAGATGATTCAACTCCGTAACGTCCCCGATACGCTGCACCGTAGCCTCAAGGCGCGCGCAGCTTTGTCCGGTCTGCCGCTGTCCGATTACTTGATTCGCGAGGTCCGCAAAATCGCTGAACAGCCAACGGCCGAGGAAATGCGCGAACGCCTGCGCCTGCGCGAGCCTTATCGAGGCAAGGTGTCGCCGACCGAGATCCTGCGCGCGGAGCGCGACAGCTGTTGATCGTAGTTGACGCCTCGGCGATCCTCGAGCTTCTGCTGGGAACGGATCGAGCGCAAAGCGTCGCCGCGCGAGCGCTGGCACCCGCCGAGCGACTGCAAGCTCCGCATCTGGTCGACGTAGAAGTCGCGCAGGCGTTACGCCGCATGGTGCAGCTCAAGGCAATTACGGCAGTCCGCGCACGACAGGCGCTCGATGACTTTGGGGGCTTGGTCATTGAGCGGCACGCCCATGGAGACCTGTTACCTCGCATCTGGCAACTGCGCCAATCCCTGACAGCGTACGACGGTGCGTACGTAGCGCTCGCCGAGGCGCTCGAGGCGCCTGTACTCACCTGCGATGGCAAACTGGGGCGTTCGCACGGCCACCGGGCCAGGATCGAGGTCGTTGCTTAGCCGTGCTCTTGCGCCGTCACCGCCGGTGAGCCCCGTCTCAGGCAGAATCCCCACTTTTCGCCTCGGATCATCGACCCATGAAAGCATGGCTGCGCGAACCCTTGCTGCATTTCCTCGTGATCGGCGGCGTGCTCTTCGCGCTGTACCGGTTCGTGGCGGGAGAGGAGGAGGGTCCGCGCGAGATCTTCGTGAGCGAGGCGCAGGTCGAGGCGCTGGCGGCGAATTTCGCGCGCACGTGGATGCGGCCGCCGACCGCGGCCGAGATCCACGGGCTGGTCGATGACTACGTCCGGGAGGAGATCTACTACCGCGAGGCGATCGCGATCGGGCTCGATCGCGACGACACCGTGATCCGGCGCAGGCTCCGTCAGAAAATGGAGTTCGTATCCGACGACGTCGCAGCGGCACGCGAGCCCACGAATGCAGAGCTCGAGTCGTATCTCCGATCGAACGCAGGTAAGTTCGTCGATCCGCCGTCGCTCAGCTTCCGGCAGGTGTTCTTCAGCACCGATCGCCGCGGCGGCGCAGCGGCCGAGGAGGCGAGGCGCGCGCTTGCCGCGCTGACCGCAGGTTCCGGGCTGGACAACGCCGCGCCCGCCGGCGACCCGTCACTGCTGCCGCCCGAGATGACAGGCGTCACACCACGCGACGTAGCAAATGTCTTCGGTGAAGCGTTTGCCGCGGACATCGAGGACACGCCGGTCGAACGCTGGATCGGGCCGGTGGAATCGCCGTTCGGTTCACATCTCGTGCGCCTCTCGGCGCGGGTCGCGGGCAGACTGCCTCCGCTGGCCGAAATCCGCACGGTCGTGCTGCGCGAATGGCAGGCGACCCGTCAGGACGACGTCAACGAGGCCTTCTATCAGGGCCTGCGCCGCAAGTATGAGGTGCGCATCGAGGGTGAATTCGGCGAGTTGCTGCGCCGCCAGGCCGGACGCGCCGAGCCGGCGACGGCCGGCGACGGACGCTCCTGAATGCCGACCTCGGCTAAACGCGGAACGCTGCTCGCGTGGGGCGGGTTGCCCCGTCGGCCGTGGCTGCTCGCTGCGGTGCTGCTGTTCGGGTTCGCGCCGGATCCCGCGGCCGCACACGAGGTCCGACCGGGGTATCTGGAACTGAGCGAAGTCGAAGCGGGCAGCTACGACGTCCTCTGGAAGGTGCCCGCCCGCGGCGATTACCGGCTCGCGCTCTACGCGCGACTGCCGGCCGGCTGTACCGATGCCCCGGACGCAGGGTCGTTCGTCGGCGGCGCCTTCATCACGCGCTGGCGCGCCCGCTGTACCGACGGGCTGGTCGGGAAGCGCATTTCGGTCGACGGACTGGCCGCTACGCGCACCGACGTTCTGGTGCGGATCTCGCACTTGGACGGCGTCACGCAGACGGCGCGCCTGACGCCGGATCAACCCTACCTCGACGTCGCTGCCGCGCCGAGTCGTACGGAAGTCGCCCGTACATACTTCGTCCTGGGCGTCGAGCACATCCTGCTCGGCATCGATCACCTGCTGTTCGTGCTTGGCCTGTTGTTGCTCGTAGGCAATGTACGGCGGCTGATCGTGACGGTGACGGCGTTCACCGTGGCGCACAGCATCACGCTCGCGGCAGCGACGCTTGGGCTGGTGCACGTGCCGCAAGCGCCGGTCGAGGCCGTGATTGCTCTCTCCGTGATGTTCGTCGCAGCCGAGATCTTGCGTGCAGCGCATGGCCGGGCGAGCCTGACGGCGCGCGCGCCATGGGTGGTGGCGTTCGTGTTCGGGTTGCTCCACGGCCTCGGCTTCGCGGGCGCGTTGCGCGAAGTCGGGCTGCCGCAGACGGACATCCCGCTCGCGCTGCTCTTGTTCAACGTCGGCGTGGAGATCGGTCAGCTCGCCTTTATCGCCGCGGTCGTAGCGATTCTCGCCGTTATCGCCAGGCTGACGTCGAAAGGGTCAGATGACCGCGCAGGGGGGGCATGGCGGGCCGAGGCGCTGGTCCGCACGCCACTTGCATACCTGATCGGCTGCACTGCCGCTTACTGGACCATCGATCGTACCGTCGGATTCTTCTGAGCAAGCAAGTTTTGCTTCTGGCTCGAGGGGAACACGGAGACCCTGCTTGGCCGGATACAATGGATCTGCTGATCCAGGCGAACCAGAACTGCGGGAACCGCGAGGGATTCGGCCGACTATGAGCAGGATGATCGTTCCTCGCAGGGCGCGGGCCCTGACCGGCGCGGTTGCGATCTGGCTCGCGAGTTGCCAATCCGTGGGGCCGACCACAATCCCGCGCGACCGCTTCGACTTCAGCTCCGCGATCGGCGAATCCTGGAAGCGCCAGACACTGCTCAACATCGTGCGGCTGCGCTACGCGGATCCGCCGATCTTCGTCGACGTCGGGCAGGTCGTGACGGGCTACTCGCTCGAAACCACGGTCAGCGCCGTGGGCGTGGCGTCGTCGGCCGGCGCGGTCCAGGGCGACAGCGCGACGCTTGGCGCGCAGGGCCGGTACACCGACCGGCCGACGATCAACTACACACCGCTCACCGGCAACCGTTTCATCGAGAACATTGCCACTCCCATTTCGCCCCCTGCGACCTTCGAAACCATCGAACACGGATTCCCGGCGCACGCCATGCTGCAGATGGGCGTGGCCTCGATCAATGGCCTGCGCAATGCAGACAGCGACCTCGACGGCAGGCGGCCAGCGGACCCACGTTTCCTCGAGGTCGCGCAGCTGCTACGAGACGCGCAGCGCCGGGGTGCCGTCGGAACACGAACGCATGTCGATGAGAAGGGTGGCCGAGCGGTGGTCATCACGCTGCGCAATCCGCGCGCGACCGAGGAAGACCGGGCGGCAGCATTAAGGGTCCGGGAGCTTCTCGGGCTCGACCCGGAGGCTACGGATTCGAGCTCGTGGGCGGAGAGTTTGCGACCCACCCGCGGCAGATCGCAGTTCGCGGCCGCTCGCTCGGTACCCAGCAAGGGGGATTTTGCGTGATGAGCGCAGACGACGAGCCGGAGGATGCGTTTGTCGCCGTTCGCTACCGTGACAGGTACTACTACGTCAGCGATCGCGACCTGGGTTCGAAGCGCATCCTGTCCTTCATCATGATTCTCTTCTCGCTGGCCGATCGCTCGGGGGATGCGGCGAAACCCGTGATCACGATTCCGGCCCAATAGCCGCCACGCGGCGCGCATGAGCTCTCACGCGATGATGTTCGAACTCCGAATGCTCGCCTACCGTTTCCTGAAGATGTTCATGAAGCCGGTGGTGAAGCTCGTGCCGCAACCGCGCCCGGTCGTGTTCGTCGGGCCGGATTCGGCCCCGCGTCTCTGCCGGCTGATCGGCGAGTTCGGATTCCGGCGCGTTCTCATCGTCACCGACGCAGTACTGGTCAAGCTGGGCCTCGTGGCACCCTTGCGCCACGCGCTCGTCAGCCAGGGTGTCGAAGTCGCCCTGTTCGACTCGATCCTGCCTGACCCGACCTACCCGGTCGTGCGACAGGGCCATGCGGCGGCTGTGGCGCATCGCAGCGACGCGATACTGGCAGTGGGCGGCGGCTCCTCAATCGATGCCGCCAAGGTGATCGCCGCCATGGTGACCTCCGGGAAAACGCCGGAAAAGTTGCTTGGATTCTTCAGACTCACCAAGCCCATGCTGCCGCTCTTCGTCGTGCCGACCACGGCCGGTACGGGTTCGGAGGTCACGGTCGCGGCGATGCTGACCGATCCCGTGCGACACGAGAAGGCGGCGGTCGTTGACCCGCGGATCGTGCCGGCCGCCGCCGCGCTCGACGCGAAGCTGATGCAGGGCATGCCGCCGCACATCACCGCGGCGACCGGCATGGATGCGCTCACCCATGCCGTCGAGGCGTATCTCAACGTCTGGCCGAACGCCGAGACCGCCTACCATTCCATCTCGGCGGTGCGGATGATCTTCGCCAATCTGCCGCGCGCGCATGCCAACGGTGGCGACCTGGAAGCTCGCGAGGCGATGGCGCTCGCCTCGTTCTACGGAGGGCTTGCGTTCACGAAGGCCTACGTCGGTTACGTGCACGCCTTCTCGCACAAGATCGGCGGCACCTACGGCGTGCCGCACGGCCAGGCCAACGCGATCACGCTGCCCTATGTGCTGGACTTCATCAAGGATGCCCCGTACGCCGAGGCCCGGCTCGCCGAGCTCGCGCTCGCGATCGGGGCGGGGGAGCCCGGTGAATCACAGTCCGGGCTCGCGCAGCGTTTCGTCGAACGGGTACGCGAGCTCAATCGGCAGGTCGGCATTCCCGAGCGCATGGCCGAGCTCAGGAGCTCGGACGTCCCGATGATCGCCCGCGCGGCGATGATCGAGGCGAACCGCGATTATCCAGTGCCCAAAGTCATGAAGCTCGGCGAGGCCGAGGCGCTGCTGCGGCGCATGCAGCCTGCGCCGGCCTGAGCGCCGCCGCCAGTCAGGCGCTCTCGCGCGAGATCAGGTGGTCGCGGTACTGTTCGCGCAGCCGTTTCTTGTCGATCTTGCCGGTGGCCGTGAGCGGAATCGACTCCGCAAGAACGACGTCGTCCGGCAGTTGCCATTTCGCAAAATGCTGCGCGATGTGCGCCAGCACCGAATCGCGGGCCGGCGTGCGACCCTGCCGCGGCACGACGATCAGGAGCGGGCGCTCCTCCCACTTCGGGTGGCGCACGCCGATCGCCGCGGCCATCAGCACGTCCGGGTGCCCGCAGGCGCAGTTCTCCATGTCGACCGAGCTGATCCATTCGCCGCCCGACTTGATGACGTCCTTGGCGCGATCGGTGATGTGCAGGTAGCCGTCGGCGTCGATCGCGGCGACGTCGCCCGTCGCGAACCAGCCGTCGGCATCGTGTGCCGCGCTCCCGCCAATTCGAAAGTAGCCGCTGCAGACCCATGGTCCGCGCACCTTCAGCTCACCGGCGGAAACGCCATCCCACGGCAGCTCGCGGCCCTGCTCGTCGACGATCTTCATGTCCACGCCGAACACGGCGCGGCCCTGTAACGCACGCCTGCGCCAGGTATCTTCGCCGCCGGGCTCACCGTCGTCGGGCGCATAGGAATTGACCGACCCGATCGGGCTCATCTCGGTCATGCCCCAGCCCTGCTGCACGACGATGCCGTGCTTCTGCTCGAAGTCGCGGATCATCTTGAGCGGCACGGCCGAGCCGCCCACCAGAGTGCGTTTCATGGTCGATATTCGCTTGCCGGTCTCATCGAGGTAGTTGAGGAGCCCGGTCCAGACAGTAGGCACGCCCGCGGCGTGAGTGACGCTCTCTTCCTCGATCAGCGCCGCCAGCGTCGCAGGATCGCCCATCTTCGGTCCGGGGAACACGAGCTTCGCTCCGACGATGGGGCCGTTGTACGGCAGGCCCCAGGCGTTGGCATGAAACATCGGCACGACGGCGAGCACGGTCTCCCGGCTCGACAGACCGAGCACGTCGGGCAGGCATCCCGCGTAGGCGTGCAAGACGGTGGAGCGATGGCTGAAGAGCACACCCTTTGGATGGCCGGTGGTGCCCGAGGTGTAGCAGAGCGAGGAGGCTGCGCGCTCATCCAGCACCGGCCAGTCGAACTGATCGGGTTGACCGGCGATGAACGCCTCGTAGGGCTCGAGCTTGCCTGCCACTGCGGCTGGCAGCCCAGCTTCACTCGTCATGACTATCGTCTGCCGAACCGTCGGCAACCTGCCCGCAAGCTGCGCGAGCAGCGGCAGCAGCGTCGGGTCGATGAAAAGCAGCCGGTCTTCGGCGTGATTGATGATGTACTCGACCTGCTCGGGGAAGAGCCGCGGATTGACGGTGTGCAGCACCGCGCCCATGCACGAGACCGCGTAATAGAGCTCGAGATGGCGGTAGTCGTTCCACGCCAGCGTGCCGACGCGGTCTCCCTCGCGAATCCCGGCAGCGACGAGCGCGTTCGCAAGGCGCCTGGCGCGACGGAAGACATCGGCGTAGGTGCAGCGGTGCCGCGGTGAATCCGCGGTCACCGAGACGACTTCGCCCTTTGGATGGTTCTTGTCCGCATACCGCATGATCTCGGTGACGAGCAGCGGCGTGTCCATCATCAGCCCGTTCATCGTGCACCCCCCGGCGCAGCGCGTTTCCGCGGAAGTGCTTATCCGGTTGGCTTCGGTAAGCACAAGATCTTGTGATCGCCCGGATTTGCGGGTTCG
>Ga0268386_10000998_pt1 | contig 18962 bp, 17 predicted proteins | sample RVTome_15_FD_200260 | JGI IMG/M metagenome (GOLD analysis project Ga0268386, IMG submission 200260) | Soil microbial communities from uranium-contaminated site in the Upper Colorado River Basin, Wyoming, United States - RVT150D86... ...
TGATTGCCGAGGCCACGATGTCGATCCCCATCGACGGGTCCTCTCGAATCGACGCGTTGACTTCGGTCGGCTCGGTCCCGAACAGCATGCGGGAAGCGTTGACCGCGTAGCACCCGATGTCATAGAGCGCCCCGCCCCCGAACTCTGGGATATTCCGGATATTGCCCGGGTCGTCGTTGAAGTAGGAGAAGACAACGTCAACGACCTGGAGCTCGCCAATGGCTCCTGTGTCGACGAGACGCTTGGCCTCGACCCAGAGAGGGTGTTGACGGTACATGAAAGCTTCCATGAGGCGGACACCGGCGTCCTCGCAGGCAGCGACCATGGTTCGGGCATCGGTGGAGGTCAACGCCAGTGGCTTCTCGCACAGCACGTGTTTGCCGGCTTCGGCGGCGGCCACCGCCCACTCCAGATGCATGTGGTTGGGGAGGGGGATGTAGACCGCCTCGATGGCCTGGTCGGAGAGCAACTCCTCATACGAACCGTACGCCCTGGGGATGCCGAGACGGTCGGCAGCCGCCGCGGCCTGAGATGTAGACCGGGAGGCAATGGCGGCGACAACACTCATCTCCGACCGTTGCATGGCCGGGATCACTTTGTTGAGACCGATATCGGCGGTGCTGAGCACTCCCCACTGGACCGGTTCGACGTTGCTCATGAGTCTCCGTGCATCTGTCAGGAGGGAGATTGTGGGCGCGTGAGTCGAAGGAGGCAAAGAGGATGACCGGTGGGCGGTCCGATGAGCGCGCCGGTTCCGTTGCCTGGCTGGCTCTCGGGCTGGTGGTGGGAGCAGCAGTCACCGCAGCCGGTGCAATGCTCGTCGGCTCATGGCTCGACGCTGCATCGGTCGTCGAGGCGATGAGCCCACCAGCCTTCGCCACCCTCGAAGGGGCCGCGGGGATCGATCACGTCTACGACGGGGGTTTCGAGCACTTCGTCGGTGGCGGAGTCGCCGTATTCGATTGCGACGAGGACGATCTCCCCGATATCTACCTGGCCGGCGGGTCGCGACCAGCAGGTCTGTTCGTAAATGAGAGCGAGCCGGGAGGCGAGCTGGCTTTCACCCGGCTTTCGAGCGATCCAACCGACCTGGTCGGAGTCACCGGGGCCTACCCCATCGACATCGACTCCGACCACCTCGTCGATCTCGTAGTGCTCCGCATCGGGGAGAACGTGGTGCTGCGTGGCACCGGGGACTGCCGATTCGAGGACGCGAACGAGACCTGGGGGATCGACGGCGGAGACCATTGGACCGTCGGTTTCAGCGCCTCTTGGGCCGATGACGACTCATTGCCCACTTTGGCATTCGGCAACTATCTCCGGGTCGAGGCGTCGGGAGATCGCGACGAGTGCGAGGACCACTTCCTCCTTCGTCCTGTGGGAGACACGGGTTACGGAGCCCCCGTGCGACTTTCGCCTGGCTACTGCGCTCTCTCGGTCCTGTTCAGCGATTGGAACCGGTCGGGGTCCCCCGATCTCCGGATGACCAACGATCGCCACTACTACACGGATGGCGAGGAGCAACTCTGGGAGATGGGCTCCTCGCCGGCACCCTATGGCGACGATGAGGGTTGGAACCAGCTACAGATCTGGGGCATGGGAATCGCCAGCCAGGATCTCGACAGCGATGGGTTGCCGGAAGTGTTCCTGACCAGCCAGGGTGACAACAAGCTGCAAACCCTCGCAGATGGAGCAGACACTCCCAACTACCAGGATATTGCCCTCGCCGTCGGGGTGACGGCGCACCGCCCCTTCACGGGTGACACCCTGCGTCCGTCCACCGCCTGGCATGCCGAGTTCGACGATGTCAACAACGATGGCTTCGTCGATCTGTTCGTCACCAAGGGCAATGTCGAGGACCAGGTCGACTTCGCGGACGAGGACCCCAACAATCTCCTGCTCGGCCAGGCGGACGGGACGTTCGTCGAGACCGCAGACGTGGCCGGTCTCCTCGACTTCGACCGAAGCCGAGGGGCCGCGGTCGTCGATCTGAATCTCGATGGCCAACTCGACGTGGTCGTCGTGGAGCGTCGTCGACCGGTGAAGGTATGGCGTAACGTAGGTGACACCGGCAACTGGATCGCCGTCAGCCCCCTGCAGCCCGGATCGAACCGCGACGCCCTGGGCGCCTGGATCGAAGTCGAGGCCGGCAACCTGCGTCTCACTCGCGAGATGACTGTCGGTGGTGGGCACGGCTCTGGTGAGCATGGGCCCATTCACTTCGGTCTGGGTCCGGTCAACGGCGCCCGAGTCAGAGTCATCTGGCCGGACGGTGAGACGGGGGGATGGGAGTCTCTTCAAGTGAATCGCCGGTACACATGGGAACGCGGATCCGGTCCCGTGGCGTTACCCACTCCGGCAGACTGAGCGCATGGACCAGCACCGACCGGTTCGCCTTCGTGACGTAGAGAGCTGCCCGATTTCGGGATGCCGTCCGAAATCCCTTCCCTGCCCGCCATCATCTACCGGGAGCGCCTGACCGAGCTTCGCCGTCGGGCCGAGGCCGCCGTCACGATGTCATCGTCGTATACGCGGACCGGGAGCACAGCGCCAACATGGCCTACCTGACCGGCTTCGACCCACGTTTCGAGGAGGCTCTCCTCGTGGTGGAACCTGCTGGAGACCCGGTGGTCCTCGTAGGCAACGAGTGCATGGGGATGGCCCAGGCGGCGCCCCTGCCCATGGAAGTTCGTCTCTTCCCCGGATTCAGCCTGCCGGGCCAGCCCGACCGGGTGGGGTCCAGTCTCGCCCGGTCGCCGGCCGAGGCCGGTGTCGGGCGGCGAACACGGGTCGGGGCGGTTGGCTGGAAGGAGCTCGACTCTCCCGCTCGTCTCGACCTGCCCAGCTTCATCGTCGACGATCTGAGACGGCTTGCCGGGGATGATGAGCTCGTGTCGAACGCCACTCACCTGTTGATCGACCCGTCTGATGGGCTGCGTGTGATCAACGAAGTCGCACAGCTGGCTTACTTCGAGTCAGCGGCGTGTCACACCTCTTCCGGTCTTCGCCGTCTCCTCTTCGAGCTGGAGACGGGGATGACCGAGCAGGAGGCGGTCCAGCTGCTCAGGTGGAACGGCTCCCCGCTTTCGTGCCACCTGATGCTCACGGCCGGTGACCGGGCGCGACTCGGGCTGCTCAGCCCGGGCAACCGTCCTATCGAGCGGGGCGATCCTTTCACCGTCGCGTTTGGCATCTGGGGTGCGCTGAATTGTCGTGCGGGGTTCGTCGTCGCCGACGAAACCGAGCTGCCGCCGGATATCGCCGACTACGTCGATCGGCTCGTTGCGCCGTACTTCGCAGCCGTCGTCGAGTGGGACGAAGCATTGCGGGTGGGCCAGACGGGAGGAGCGCTCTGGGAGATCGTGGCCCGGCGCCTGGGAGATCCGTTCTTCGGGATCTTCCTCAACCCAGGACACCAAATCCATCTCGACGAGTGGGTCAACACCCCGGTCCGTCCCCAATCTCCAATCGAGCTACGGTCCGGAATGGCTCTTCAGGTCGACCTCATCCCGGCCACCGGGACCCCGTACTTCACGACCAACATCGAGGACGGTATTGCGCTGGCCGACCGCGACCTTCGTGCCCGGATCGCCGAGCGATATCCGGAGGCGTGGGCCAGGATCCAGGCCCGTCGCCGGTTCATGGGTGACGTCGTGGGCATCGACCTCAACGAGGATGTCTTGCCGCTCTCCAACATCCCCGCGTATCTGCAGCCGTTTCTCCTCGAACCGGGTCGGGTGATGACCGTCGAATGAAGGGGCCTAGCGGGTGATCTCTGTGACCACGAGCCATCGGTCGCCGGCCAGCTGGCGCATGACGAAGGTGGACGTGAAAGACCGTGTCGAGGTCTCGATCGTCTCGCCTTGGGTGTCGACCACCACGGTCTCGATCGTGCCGTCAGCGTCGAACGCAAGGGCCGCCGAGGTCTGACCTTCCGACTCGTCGGCGAGGCGGAGCGTCAACGAACCGAATTCGTAACGGTCAGTGGCCCTCTGACCGGTCGTGACTGCATCGTCTATGCGAGCCTGCATCTCGGGGAGGCGCTCTCCGCCGGTGGCCAGGGCGAGAAGACTGGCGTCGACAGTACGCAGGGCCTCGGCCTCGAGCGCCAGGTTTTCGGCCAGCATCACCGCTATGGCCCTCACCGTCGAGTCATCGACGGTGAAGTCGAGTCGACGGACCGAGTCGTCGATGGTCACGATGGGGAGACTCTGCACATCGACCTCGATAGGGAAAGGAGCGCCGTTCCTGGAAACTGCCGCTTCGGCCGGTCGCCTGGCCGGGTCTCCGGCGAAAACGATGGCCACAGCGACCAGGACTGCCAAAGAGCCGACGGCCACCCCACGTGCGAAGGCGCGTGCCGAATCCCGACCCGTCAGCCGGGCGAGCAGCTCACGTAGGCCCGTGTCCTCTCCCGGTCGAGCGGCGAAGGCCTTGTCGAACGCCCAGCGGAGAGGGCTCCACAGGACGAGACTCCCCAACAGCCCAACCTTGGCCCCGTACTCGGTGGCGTTGGGCGCAATGAGTAGCGTGGCCAATACTGCGAGACTCGCGGCGAACGCCACTCTCGCGAGCCGGCCCGTAGGGATGGTCTTGGGGTCGGTGATCATGAAGAACAGGAAGATCAGGATCTCAGGAGACGTGGCGAGTGTGGTCCAGAAATCGGCATCGCAAACCGGCGTCGGCGACCAGGTGGCGATCATGCAGTGCCCGGAGGCAGCGAGGACGCCCAGCCCACTGACGAGGATTACCCAGAACACGAGAGCCATTTCGAGAAGACGCAGTCTTCGCGTGATGGCAACTCCGCCGCCGATGATCACGCAGTAGGTCAGCACCATCGAAAAGTCGAGCGGTGCCCACCAGAAGTCGAGCGGTTCGATCGTCTCTCCTCCCACGAGAAGGAAGGCGGCGACAAGCCCGACATTGGACGGGTTGAAGATGTGGTCGTCCCGCCAGCGAACCAGGTACTTGGTCAGCACCGAGACCCCGGCGACGCCGGCGAACCAATACCACCCCGTCCAGGACCAGTACTCACCCGCCCCAGTGCCGACGTGACGCAGAATGAGAGCCACGCCACTGCCGGTCAACATCCCGCTGGCAGGCCAAACGAGACGGCCCGTCCGGGCGTAGGTGAGCGTGACGTCGATCAGTGCGGCCGTGACTATCGCCAACACGACCTGTGGCACCGAGACCTCGAAACCCAACCAGACGATCCCCATCGTGTGGACGCTCAAGATCACCGCAGCAGTGTGCAAGCGGGCGTCATGGCGGTTGGGCAGGACGACGGGAACCGACCGCGAACCGAGTCGAATCGATCGGGGCGCAGTGGTCGTCATCGGCGGGAGATTAGGAGCGGGTGTGCGATGTGAACATGATGTGGACACGAAGTGGCCGGTCTCGTTCGCAATCGTCGAGTCGACCCCCGCAGTGGAGAAGAAGGTCGTGGCACTCGTCAAGGGCCGTTGTCCCCTGAGCGCGACCAGTCGTCGGACCAAACGGGACCAACAAGACCACGCGGTCACCGAGCTGTCACCCAACGAGAGAGGCCCCGGTGACGTCGCCGCCTCCGGGGCCTTCCGTCGTCCCTCTCGAGACGACTGTGCACCTTCGTGATCCGGCCGTGAGGGCCTACGTCTCCGGCACGACTCGAAGCTTAACCACTCGCCAACCCCCGGCGCCCCGCCGGCTCACTCCGACCACTGTGCCGGGAAGAAGAACGCCCCTGCCGGAGGTGGCGCCGGGGCCTGGGCCTCGATCCAGCACACCCTTGCGTCGGTGGGGTTGGAGAAGCCATGCAGCGAGTTGACCCCGGTGAAGACCGCGTCTCCCACTCCGACATGAATGCGTTCGTCCTCGAGAAGTGCGATCGCCTCACCTTCGACGATGTAATAGATCTCCTCGAAGGGGTGATAGTGCTGGCCGCCCAACGTGACCGTCTGACCGGTCGGGGCGAACTGCACCCGGAAGAGCGTGTGATGCACCGCGCCCACGACCTCGTCGACGAGCATCCACAAGCCGACGTTGCGCGCCGTGGCCGAGCGGAAGCCCTTCATCGCCAGCGGCCCCGGCGCGGGCAACGAGTCGTCGCTGAAATGACCGAGCCATGGCGTGGCGGGATCCGACGGATCCACCGGGGTCGGTTCGTCGCCGAGAGGTGCCAGATCGGCCTTTCTCGGGTTGGCTACGAAATCCCGGGGTTGGGGGGATCGGACCCGGAGATAACGGGCAGGCTCGCTGCCCCGGTTCTCCCAGCGATGGGGAACCGCCACCGGGACATATCCGAAGTCATCCACTCCGAGTAGGTGGACTCGGCCCGCCACCTGAAGGACCAACTCTCCGCCGAGCACGTAGAAGGACTCCTCGAACGCGTTTATCGCGGGCGCCTGCCGCTCACCGGGCCAAACGCTCACCAATGCGACGTCGAGATGAATCGCCCCGTGCTCGGCTCCGATCAGGGAAGCGACACCGACGGCATCGTCGGTGACTTCGGCTCCCCGAACCACGGCCCAGGCGACCATCATCCACCCCCCAACCCGTCGTCGACCACGATGCCCTCCGGCTCGATCGTCATCCCGGCGTGGGCCGCCTGCTGGGCGACCAGAGCCGCGAAGTCGGAATCGCCGTGCCCCATCCCGATCAGGCTCTGCACCAGCTGGTGGGTGAGGGCCACGGTGGGCAGGGTCACACCGCTGTCGCGAGCTGCCGCCAGTCCGAGCTCCAGGTCCTTCTTGAGAAGCTTGCTGGTGAAGGTCGGCTTGAAGTCGAGGTTGACCAATGCCGGGCTCTTGTATCTCGAGAACGTCGAGCCCATGGCACTCCGGTTGAGGAAATCGAGGAAGTCGGACCGCCTCACACCCAATTTCTCGCAGAAGATCGTCACCTCGGCCAGGGCCTGGATCACGACCCCGAGATACAGGTTGTGGGCGATCTTGACATCCCGGGAGACCTCGCCTTCACCCACGTACACCGCGCCCGCCCCGATTCGCTCCAAGAGGTCCCTGGCAGCATCGAACGCATCCCGGGGCCCGGAGACGACGAAAGTGAGCCCGCCGGCGGCGACTACCTTGGGATTGCCCGAGACGGGTGCGGCGAGAAACCCCGTGCCCAGCTGCCTCGCTCGGCTGCGCAGCCGCTCCGACCCGGCGACGGAGATCGTCGAGGAGTCGACGAGCACACCCGGTCCGGACTCACCGCTGAGCAGGCCATCATCCCCGGTGGTAACCGCCACCACCGCGGCATCGTCGGCGAGCATGGAGAAGACCACGTTGCAGCCGGCGAGGTCGATCGGCCGCTCCACGATGAGAGCACCGAGATCCAACAACGGCTGAGCCTTCTCCGCGGTCCGGTTCCACAACGCCACCTCCACCCCGGACTCGAGAAGACGGCGGCACATGGCCTGGCCCATCCGACCCAGACCGACCCATCCGACTGACAGCTCACTCATCGTCGAGATCGAGACTGGGCTCGGGATCGATGTCGTTATACCCCTTGGCGAAGGAGTGCCCGTTCCAGTATCGCTGACCCAGGACCAGCAGCTCCTCGGAGGGGAACCTGGTGAGGAGGACGGGACCATCGGCGGTCACCCAGACCTCCTCCTCGATTCGCGCCGCCGAATACCCGTCGGTTGCCGGCCAGTAGGTCTCGATGGCGAACATCATGCCCTCCTCGATCGTCACCGGGCTCTTCAGAGAGTGATACCTGCTGATCAGCGGTGTCTCCCACAGCCCAACACCAACACCGTGGCAGTACTGGAGACCGAAGGCCGCCTCCTCGTTTTCGAAGCCGAACTCGGTGGCCGCCGGGAAGTGCTGGGCGACCTGGTCGCTGGTGACTCCCGGCTTGACCTCGGTGAGGGCGAGGTCGATGTAGTACCGGGTCCGCTTGTAGGCGTCCTGCTGGGCCTTCGTGGCACCTCCGACGTTGAACGTCCGGTAGTAGCAGGTGCGATACCCCATGAAAGAGTGGATGATGTCGAAATAGAGCATGTCCCCGGGGCGGATGACCCGATCCGAGAACACATGCGGATGCGGGCTGCACCGCTCACCGGATATGGAGTTGATGGCGGTCACCTCCTCCGACCCCATCTCGTAGAGAATCGCCGAGGCGAATGCCACCACGTCGTTCTCCCGCATGCCGATCTTCATCCGCCGGCAGATCTCGTCGTAGACGGTGTCCACCATCCCGCAGGCCTGGTCGAGAAGGGCGATCTCGTCCACCGACTTGATCGCTCGGGCCTTCTGCATGATCTGTTGAGCGTTGACTACATGCAGACCCTCGGCCTCGAGGGCGCGCAGGACGGGCATCTCGACGATGTCCACGCCGACCGGGTCGTCGGCGAGCCCTGCCTCACGCAGATCGGCTGCGATGCGTTTGGCGTTGGCCGCCTCGATGCCGACGTCATCGGGAATGGCGCCCCTCCAGCTCGACACCGTGGACTGCCAGTTCTCCTCAGGCAGCCACGAGTTGTGCATCTTGTGCTGTTTCGCCGCCGAGCCGATATCCCAATGAACGGGATCGCGATCCCGCATTATCAACGCGGCGCGAAACAGCTTGTCCCGGGCCCAGTTGCCGATGTGACCGGCAGTGGCGTAGCGGATGTTGTCCATGTCGAACAGAACCATCGACCCCACATCGGAGTTGCCCAACGCCTGGTCGATGCGCTGGCGTCGGTAGCTCCGAAGCCGGGGAAAGTCGACCCGCTCCTCCCAGTCGACTCCGGAAAGCGCACCCGGCGAGGCGATCTCCCTGGTCAGCTTTTGTGCGGCGTAAGGCATGGCTCCTCCTCAACGTGTGGTTGTTCTAGACCGGCTCGTGCACTCCGGGTGTCTCCACGGTGACCTCGGCGAGCTCGGGGACGGGATCGCTCGTGCCGGTCAGCTCCCAGATGACTTCGAGCAACCGCCTGCTGCTCAACCCGAACTCCCGAAACAGATACGGGCGGCTTCCAGCGGTCGCATAGCGATCCTGGACTCCCACCCGCCGCAGCCGCACTCCACTTCCCGCCTCGGCCAGGACCTCGGCAACGGCGGAGCCGAGACCGCCGATGATCGAGTGATTCTCCGCCGTGACCACTCCCTTCGAGCCGGCAACGGACTCCAGGATCGTGGCCGCGTCGAGTGGTTTGACCACCGGGACGTAAACGAGACCGGCGGCGATTCCGTGCTCGGCAGCGACCTCTCGGGCCTTGATCGCCGGCGCCAGCATCATCCCCGAGGCGACGATGACGACTTCGCCCTCGGGCTCGATGACCAGGGCCCGGGTCAGGTCGAGTCGATACGTCTCATCGAACATCACCGGGATCTCACCGCGCTTTAGGCGGAGATATACCGGGCCCTCGAGATCGACGATCTCGGAAACGACCGCTGAAACCTCGCTGGCGTCGGCCACGTCGATGACGGTCATGTTGGGCAGGGAACGCATCAGTGCCACGTCGTCTGTCGCCTGATGACTGGGACCGCCTGGGCTCGACAGCCCGGGCATGAAACCGACGAGACGCACCGGAAGGTTGGGGTAGGCCACCGACATCGCCACCTGGTCGAATGGACGCCGGGTGGCGAAGACCCCGAACGTGTTCACGAACGGCTTGAGGCCGGCCCGAGCCAGGCCCGCAGCCATCCCGACGAGGTTGGCCTCTGCCATCCCGGCGTTGAAGAACCGTTCCGGGAGCCGGTCCCGGAACATGTCGGTCTCGGTCTGGCGGGTGAGGTCGGCGCCCAGGCACACGATGTCGTCACGGCGCAGGGCGAGGTCGAGTAGGGCTGTCCCATAGGGCTTGAGGACCGTCTCGTACGGGGCGGGACGCAGCATCACAGCCTCCCCGCCAGCTCGTCGGAGAGGGAGCCCCTGAGTCCCGCGTCGATCTTGATGAAATGGGCGTCGTCGAGCCCGGCGAGAGTGTCGAGACCTGCGGTCGCCGTGGTCCGGGCGATGACCACTCTCGGCGAGGCCGCATCGCTGTCGAGTGCAGATCGAATCGCCGCCAGATCGTGACCATCGACCTCGAGCGCGTGCCATCCGAATGCCCGCCACTTATCGACGATCGGCTCGACAGTGGTGACAGACGAGACCGGGCCGTCCACTTGTGAGTCGTTGCAGTCGAGCACCAGGGTGAGGTCACCCAACCCGTGGTGGGCGGCGAACATGGCCGCCTCCCAGGTCTGGCCCTCTTCCATCTCCCCATCGCTGCCAAACACGACGGTTCGGGCATCACTGCCTGCGATGCGATTGGCGAGGGCGTATCCGATCCCGACCGACAACCCCTGGGCGAGAGAGCCACAGGTGAAGTCGACGACCGGAGTGCGCTCCGATCCGATGGTCTCCAGATCCGACCCGTCTATGCCGTACGTCTCGAGCAACCTCTCATCGAGCAGCCCGAGCTCCGCGGCCACTGCGTACATGGCGGTCACGTAATGAGAGGGCGACAGAACGAAACGATCGATCCCGGGTCGTACGAACGAGCCCAATAGGACGGTGAGGATCTCCCCCGACGAGAACACCTGACCCAGGTAGCCGAGCCCCAGCCCACCTACCAGCTCGACGGCCCTGATCCGGGCGCGGGTGGGGATGTCCACTAGATCGGCGATCGATAGCGGGACCGGTGGGGTCGACACATGCTCCTCCTCGAGAATTGGCCAGGCCACTCAGCCACTCCTCGGACTGTAGCTAACCTGCCGTCACGACGACACAACACACGAATTGACCTCGCAACCGACTTCTCCGCTGCGCGCCATCGCCGCGACACGTCTGGTAGACGACGTCGTCGATCGTCTGCGTGCATACATCGGCGAGAACGAACTCCCCGACGGCGCCCGGCTCCCTGCGGAGCGCACACTCTCCCAATTGCTCGGGACGAGCCGGGCCACGGTCGCCCAGGCGGTGCGGGTCCTGGCGGTGATGGGGTTGGTGGACATCAGACACGGGTCGGGGTTGTACGTGCGGCGGGACCCCACGTCGATGTTCGGTACCACCTTCGATCTCATGATCGACCTGGAGCCGGCATCGGTGGGTCAACTCGCCGACTTCCGCTATTGGATCGAAAAGAGCCTCCTCGACGGGGGGCGGGTTCCCGAAGTGGACGAGCAGCGTCTCTGGTCCGACTTCGAGGCCCTGACGATGTCGAAGAGCCGGCTGGAGTCGTGGATCGAGGCCGATGCCGACTTCCACGTCACGCTGGTCGCCGCGACCCACAACCGATACCTACGCGCCACCTACGAGATGGCGCATCGCAAGATCCTCTCCGTGAGCTACTCAGTCTGGATCGAGCGTGGCTCGGTCCCGTCATGGCTCAAGGGGGACGATTGGAAGACACAGGTCGACCTGCACCGACGGATCCTCGATGCCGCGGTCGACCGCGACCACGCTGCCCTCGTCATCGCACTCGAAACCCATCAGACGGCACTCATGGATCACCTGGCCCGTGCCGTGGACTTGACCCCCTGACAACGGGCGGGTCAGTGACTCGATCCGGCTAGTGAGTAGGAGTTCTCCTCGACCCGCAGTCCTCTCCAGAACAGCACGATCGCACCCAGGAGCATCACACCGATCGAAACCCATCCGTTGCGGGAGAGCCCGAGGAATCGGAACGTCGTGTCGGTGCGGATCAACTCCATGAGGAAGCGGATGAGGCCGTATCCGAGGAAGTAGATCCCGATGAGACGACCTCGAAGTGACGGGTGGCGATTGCCCGCCCAGTTGATGAAGAAGGCCAGGCCCACGTTGAACAACGACTCATACAGGAAGGTCGGGTGGAACGTGGCGAACTCGGCGTATTGAGGTGGCCTGAACTCGGGTGCGATCTCCAGACCCCAGGGCAGATCGGTGGGTGTGCCGAACAGCTCCTGATTGAAGTAATTGCCGAATCGTCCGATCGCCTGGGCGAGAGGGAGACCCACTGCGATCGAGTCGAGGAAGTCGGGGATGCTGGAGCCATAGCGTCTGGAGAAGTACCAGATTGCGATGGCGCCGGCGGTGAGGCCGCCGTACAGCGCGATCCCCCCCTCCCAAATGGCAATGACCTTCCACCACTCGTCTTCGAAGCGGGAGAGATGGGTGGACACATAGGCGACACGGGCTCCGATGAAGCCAAACACCACCACTCGGATGACGATTCTCTCCGCAATGTCGGCATCGCCGCCCCGGGCCACGAAACGGTTGCGGGTCACCAACCAGCCGACCACGACGCCGGTCATGATGAAGATGCCGTAGAAAGTGACCCGCAGAGGGCCGACATGGAAATCGTTGATCGGTGGCGAGGGGAGGGAGGCGAGGACCGGCCAGGTCATGCGGTTGCTGCCTCCCGCGCCGTCTCACGGAACCAAAGCACGGCGATGGTCGACCAGATGACGGGGATGGTGGCGATCTTCATGATGATCCCGGCCAATTGCTGGTCCTCGATCGCGGTGAGTGAGCCGATGCGGGGCGCGAGCTCGTAGATGCCATAGATCGGGATCGAGGTGAATGTCAGAAAACTCGCCGGGATGACCGCCACCACGCTGGTCGTGACGAACAGGTATGCCATCTTGGCGAAGCCCGACTGCGCCCTCCCCTCGGGGAACGGCGAGATCACGGGCAGCCATAGGACGAACCCGGCGAACATCCAGAGCAGGTCCATGGCAAACGACCCGAACTGATTGTTGCGCAGCACCTCGACGGTTCCCGGAGCATGGGTGGAGAGGAGAACGACGTTGTAGATGAGCCCGGAGGCGACCAGCGCCGAACCGAGCCTGATGGTCGCCGTCTCCATTCGGAGCCGGCGGGTGAGCTCGCGAGCCATCCACTCCGGGATCCCCAGTATGAGCAATGGAGCCGAGACCAGGGTGTAGAGGAGGAATTGGGTCATGTGAGCCGAGGCCAGGTACCCCGCTCCCAGAGTGCCCAGCGGCCAGTCTGAGGCGACCCAGAAAACCAGCATCCCGGCAACGAACTGGGCGGCCTTCCTGGTGTCGATCGGCCCGTGATGACGGCGCAGCCCCCGGGCATAGAAGAAGAGAGGCACGAGGGTCGCCACCCAGATCCCGGGATATGGGATCCACTCCCAGGTCCAAGGGCGGGCCAGGGCCGTGCACCACCAAGTGATCACCCCAGGCTCCTCACGTACACCACGAGACTGTCGACCTCGTCATCGGTGAGAGGGAACGTCGGCATACAGGCGTCATACCCGACGACGATCTGACCTCTCGGGTTGGCGATCGATCTCCTCACATTGTCCTCATCAGCCGTCACCGTATCTCCGTGTTCCAACACAACCTCACTCCCCACAATCCCTCGAGCGTGGGAGCGACCTCGGTGCAGTCTCGCGGTGACAGGCGAAGCAGCCAACTTGGGCGAACAGCTCGTCTCCGGCGGGATCGGAGGCGCTCGACCCATCACACGCGGTCGGGAGGACCGCCGCGACGCCAAAGACGCGCTCAGCCCTCATGCTCCATCACATCACCCGGCGCGACGACCTCCGCCGTGACGATCATGTCACCAGCGTCTTCCCAATCGAGTGTGACCTCGACGAACTCCCCGATCCGGAGACGATCGACCCCGACGAGCATCAGATGGAGCCCGCCGGGCTCGAGAACGAGGGGCGAATCGGCCGTCAGGTCAACCGACTCCAACGGCTGCATCCCCATGGTCCCGTCGTCACCCGCCGTCGTCTCGTGGATCTCGACAGAGGTGGCGACATCGGAGCGGGCTCCGAGGAGACGGTCGGCTTTGCCGCTCCCAGTAGCGGTGAAGTACATCGCCGCGTTGGGCCCGGTGGGAAGTCCGATCCGCTGCTCGGCGATCAACGGCGACCGGTCGTCGGCAGCACACCCCGCCGCCAGGACCACCAGGCCCACGACCAGCGTGATGGAGATTCCTCCCAGGCTCGATCGGCCCACGTTCAGCTGCCCATATCCGCCAGGACCTGGAGGTCGTTGTTCCACTGACTCTGAAGCACCCCAAAGGGATACACGGCATGGTTGAGCCCGTCGGGCGCGTAGGCGATGACCTGCGCCGCATGGTCCACCGTGTAGTCATCACCCTCACCGGTGAAGACCGCAACTCCCACACCGGCCGCTGCCTGGGCCAGCTCCAACTCCTCGAGAGTCCCGGTCAGACCGACGAAGCGGGAGTCGAAGCGGTCGAGGAAGTCACGTATCTCTTGGGGAGAGTCCCGAGCCGGGTCGACGGAGACGAAGACGACCTCGGTTTCCCGGGCAACCGCGGGGAGACGATCGAGCGTCTCGGCTATTTGGGCGAGATGCACCGGACAGATATCGGGGCAATTGAGATATCCGAAGTAGAGAAGGGCGAGCTTTCCCTCGGTCTCCACGGCGAAGTCATAAGGAGCCCCGGATGTGTCGGTGAGGACAAACGATGGCTTGGGCTGGGGGGGATCGACCACCAAACCCTGGAGGTCCCCGGACGAGACGTCCTGTTGGCATCCGACCAACATGAAGGCTCCCAAGACCAGGGGAGCCAACCACCAGATGAGACCGTTGCGCAGATGTGTCGTCAGCACGACATCAATGGTGGCCGCTGATCGGGGCTATCGACAACGCTGCAGGTCAGGGAGGCGACACCAGTTCAAAGGTGACACCCGGGTCGCCGGGGAGATAGGAGAGGTTGGGTGTTCCCGGCGCCCACTGCTCGAGGGCTGAAACATCGCCACTGATCGTCACTCTGCCCAAGGCGAGAGGGCCTGCTGGGTGAGTGACAACGATGCGCCCGGGGTGGAGGTCGTCGGGAATGTCCCATGCGATGAAGAAGGGGAGCCCCGACGCAAGCGCTCGCTCCAGACCGGCCAGCCGCCAGCTCAAGATGAGCCCATCCGGAGTCACCCGGGACATCTCCATTTGCGACACGCCCAGGCCCGCACTCAACGCGTCGAGATCGTCGGTCCGAAGACAGAGTCCGTCGGCGCCAGGAACCGTCGCGCGATGCAACGCCCAGGTCCCCAGAGCGCTGGTCCGGGCCTCGTCCGGATCCACGGCCGCGAGGAGCTCAATGTATGTGCCTCCCAGTGGGATCAGGCGATTCGCGGTGCCCTGGCCGCTGTGCCGGCCCCCGGCCACGGAGACGACCCCATGCTCAGCCTCGAACGCCCTGGCGGCACCATCGAGATCAGCCACACACACGACGATGTGGTCGATCTCCAGGGTCATCGCTGGATCATGCCAGGATCCGCCGTACAATTGCGACGTGAAGCGCTTCTCCCCCCTGGTGATCCTCGCGGTCGCGGTGGCGGCCGCGGTTGCCCTGTTACGTAGCTCAGAGCCGATCGAACAGACCGAAGACTGGAAGCCGGTTCCCCCTTCGTGAAGGTGGGCCTCCTGGTCACCGGGGACACATCCGTCCGCGCCGCCCACAGCCTCCAGGCCCTCTCCTCGATCTCGGAGGTTGTGGTGATCGGGCCGGCGACATCGAAGAGCTTTCGGGTCGTCGACACCGCCGAGGGGTGCGACTACCTCGTGGGTTCCGGACTCGATGCCCCCGATCAGGCTCGAAGGCACGGCAAACCCCTCATCTGGGATGGGCACAACAGGGCCGAGAATGTTGCGGTTTGGGGAGCCTCACCCGTGGGTCTCGCCATCGCCCTCGCCTCCCGAGAGCCCGATCTTCGACTGGTGGCGGTGGCACATCCGGATATCGACGACGCTCGGACGACCCGGACCACTCGATTCCCCTACCCGGTCGGCCGGCTCGGCGTCCGTGACGAGCAGATCGGCGGGCACCCGGTGGCGGTGGCCCACTCCCCATCCGAGTTCGCCGCCTGCCTCGCCGTCGGCGCCGAGCGAAAGGTGACCGTCGTCGATGACGCTGCATTCCTGTCGGGGGTGGCCCTCGCCGCCGGCCTGGCTGCCGTAACCGGGTCGGGACCGATCTGGGATGCCGCCCTCCCCTATCTGGAGACGGCGACCGAAATGGGGCTGGTCATGGCGGAGAGCGCCTAGAAACCGTTCTGTGAGGGTTTACGGCGCGTGACGCGCCGTAAACCCTCACAGAACGGTCAGCTGATCTTCTCGATCCGCTCCGACTCCTCGGGCTCGGCGAGCTCGACCTCCTCGGTGGGGAGATCGACAGGCTCGGCCGCGGTTGTCACCGCGCCATTGGTGCCTCGGTAATCCGCAGGCGGGTGGAGCACCTGTTGTGAAGGCACCACCGGATTCAAAGTCTCTTCGAGAACGACGACCTCGAGACCGCCGACGACGTCGGAGACGAGGTTGTAGATCACGGCGATGGCGACCGAAGTGCCGGTCAGGAGTATCCAACCCAGCACCGAGCCGAAGATCAGGAACCTGAGGAACTGTTCGGTGTTGGCGAAGGGGTCGGCCCCCTCCTCGATGAGGGTGATCTCGACCATGAACTCGACGAGCCGATCGGGGATGCCGGCACGATCGAGGACGGACCAGAAGATCACCGCCCCCAACACGAAGGCGAGACCGAGAACCGCCCAGACCACGGCGGACACCTTCAAGGTGGTCCAGGGATCGATCTTACGAATTATTCGTCTGACACGACGGACAGTGGCCATGGTGGCTCCTGGTTATTGAACTGGAGTCTACGGGGAGTCGGGATTAGTCAAACGTCACTCGGCCAGATCACAGTTCCTCAGCGATCTCCTCGGTGATGATCTTGGCGACCGCCGATAGTCTGTTCCCGTCGCCCACCTTGATGACCCTCACGCCGGTGGAGTCCCGCTTCTGCTTGCTGATCTGGCTGACCGCGATCCGCGTGCCGACACCGGCGGTCGAGATCAGGAAGACGTCGTCGTCTCTACGCACAGCCCGAACATCGACGAGCCCGCCCCGCACCTTGGTGATCTTGAAGGCTTTCACCCCGATCCCCCCACGGCTCTGACGACGGAACTCCTCCATGTCGGTGCGCTTGCCGTAGCCGCCCGTTGTGAACAGCAAGACTTCGTCACCGTCGATGTTGGACACCGCGCTGATCACCTCGTCACCGTCACGCAACTTGATGCCCCGGACCCCTTGGGTGTCACGGCCCATGGACCGGAGATCGGACTCCGCGAACCTGATGCCCATGCCCTCGCTGGTGAAGATGAGGATGTCGTTCGAACCGGTCGACGTCTTGACGCTGACCAACTCGTCGTCATCAGCCAACTTGATGGCCAAGAGGGTCTGGTTGCGGGAGTCGTACTCCTTGAACTCGGTCTTCTTCGCCTGACCCTTCCTGGTGACCATGACCAGATATCGCCCGGTCTCGTAGTCGCGCGTGTCGATGACCGCCTGAATTCGCTCCTCGGGCCCGATGGGGAGCACCGACTGAGCCATGACGCCCTTGGCCGTGCGCGATTGACGGGGAATCGCATGTGCCTTGACCCGATGGACCAGACCCCTGTTGGTGAAGAAGAGGAGATAGGCGTGAGCCGTGGTATGCACGAGGTGACGCACCACATCGTCGTCCTTCACCTCGGCCGCCTTCACCCCGCGTCCTCCGCGGCCTTGGGTGCGATAGGTGGATGCCGGGACGGACTTGACATAACCGGTGGCCGATACCGTGATGATCAACTCGTCGTCGGCGATGAGGTCTTCGAGACTGAGATCGCCCTCGTCGGGGACAATTCGGCTGCGACGCTCCTCGGCGTACGTCTCTCTGATCGACCCGAGCTCGTCTTTGATGATCGTCCAGCGACGCTTGGGATCGGCGAGGATCGCCTCCAGATCGGCGATGGTGTGCTGGAGCTCGGCCAACTCGGATCGCAGCTTGTCCACCTCGAGGGCAGTGAGACGCCGCAGAGGCATGTCGAGGATGGCATTGGCCTGTATCTCGCTGAGCTCGAAGCCGGCCATCAGGTTGGAGCGCGCCTCGGCAGTGTCGGCGGATCCCCGGATGATCTTGATCACCTCGTCGATGTTGTCGACGGCGACGATGAGCCCCTCCAGGATGTGGGCCCGTGCCATGGCCTGGTCGAGCCGGAACTGGGTCCGCCGCTCGATGACCTCCATCTGGTGGTCTAGGTAGTAACCGATCATCTCGGCGAGGCCGAGCGTGCGGGGCACCCCATCGACCAGGGCCACCACGTTGTAGGCGAAGCTGTCCTGGAGCGGGGTCCCCTTGTAGAGCTGGTTGAGGATCACTTGGGGCACTGCCCCCTGCTTGAGCTCGATGACGAGACGGGTGCCGACCCGATCAGAGGACTCGTTACGAACCTCGGCGATACCGGTGATCTTCTTGTCGTCGACGAGGTCCTTGATCTTGGCCACGATGCGCTCGATGGAGACCTGATAGGGAAGCTCGGTGACCACGATGGCGGTGCGGCCCTTACGGACCTCCTGGACATCACAGACCGCCCGGATCTTGACCGAGCCCCTCCCGGTCGTCAGAGCGTCACGGATCCCCGAGGTGCCAACCAGAAAGCCCCCGGTGGGGAAGTCGGGGCCCTTGACGAACCGAAGGAGCTCCTCAGAGTCGGCGTCAGGGTTGTCTATGGCGTGCAGCGCGGCGTCGACCACCTCGGCCAGGTTGTGGGGTGGGATGTTGGTGGCCATGCCCACGGCGATGCCCTGAGAGCCGTTGACCAACAAGTTGGGAAACCTGGAGGGAAGTACCGTCGGCTCCTGGAGCTCCCCCGAGTAGTTGTCACTGAAGTCGACGGTGTCCTCGTTGATGTCCTCGAGGAGATGGGTGGAGAGCTTGGTGAGACGACACTCGGTGTAGCGGGCAGCGCCAGGAGGATCGTCCACCGTCCCGAAATTCCCCTGCGGGTCGATGAGCAGGTGTCGCATCGAGAAGTCCTGACCCATCCGAACGAGGGCGTCATAGATCGCCTGGTCCCCGTGGGGGTGGTAGTTACCCATCACGTCACCCACCACTTTGGAGCACTTTCGGTGTGCCGAGGTGGGGCTGATGTTGTTCTCGAACATCGAGTAGATGATCCGGCGCTGGACCGGCTTGAGGCCGTCCCTCACGTCGGGCAGGGCGCGAGCGACGATCACCGACATGGCGTAGTCGATGAAGCTCGCCTCCAT